>Ga0157372_10000212_pt1 | contig 65077 bp, 71 predicted proteins | sample C55metaG_FD_115307 | JGI IMG/M metagenome (GOLD analysis project Ga0157372, IMG submission 115307) | Corn rhizosphere microbial communities from Kellogg Biological Station, Michigan, USA - C5-5 metaG | ecosystem: Host-associated > Plants > Roots > Rhizosphere > Soil | place: USA: Michigan... | reverse complement strand
TCGACCTGGCGCAGCTTCTCATCGACCCTGATAATGCGGACCCGCAAACGACCAGGGCGGATGTAGGGGAGCTGATCGCAGCGGCATCTATGATCCAGTACGATGCCTGCTCCGTCGATGCAATGCATATGCCGAATGTTCCAAAAATGTCGCGGCGCCGAAGTGATAGCGGTATCGATATATTAGATGTTCGACTAGATGCTGATTCCTCGCTTGACGAATTAACTGACAACGATGCGATGGTTATTGCAAGCGTCAAACATACGCTTAGCGGCGATAGTTCTAGTCTCAAATCGAAGCTCATTGCATCCGTGACTACAGAATTGACAAGCGCGTACCTAGCAGTTCAGTTGCGTGTCGTGGAGCATCGACTTAGGCAAGAGGGTGTTTCTCAAGACGTCGCCTCGCGTATATATTACTTTCTTCGTGGGTTTCCAGAGTCAAGCGCCGTCAAGATATTGGCAGTTGGGGTCATCGACACCGCCCTTGAGGTCGATATCAGGAGCCGTCTAAGTTTGCTGCCACAAACCACCAACTCGGCTCGAATCTTTCGCGTCGTGGTGGTACCTGAACTTGCAGTGCTGCACGAACGGTGTCCCTGATGGCGGGACCAGACTTTGCGCTATCGCGGCGGCAATTGCGTCGCGCCCGTATTAAGGACATCCTCCACCTCGACCCGGAGGGCGTGAACGTCCGACGCCATCGAGACCGACTACTAGAGCCGCTCGCTTTCAGCGCCGCGGAGGAGCTTTCAAGTTTTGATTCGCTGGCCGAAGACAGCGTCGACACGGTGGTTTCTCTTGCCCTCACCGAGCTAGATGAGTCTGCGATTGACGTGCTCTCAGTCGTACTCCTTGCCCTAGAGGTGCTGGCTGGCGACGGGCAATTCGCAAAGCTAAAGCTGCTAGCTGACAAGCTTCATACAATCTCGGCCCGGCTTAAGGTTGACCGTCCGTTCCTCGCACTCGCCACGCAGAGCTTCGCGTACTGCTTGCAGGGCCGCGCGGACCATGCTCGGCAGTCACTCAACGAGCAACTCGGCCTTGGGCGCCGAGCCCCAGAGGTGGTGCCAAGCCGAGGCCGCGAATCGATCAATGATCTCCTGGCCGCTGCGACACTCCGAAGCGTGTTGACAACATCATCGACGGCCTTTGTAGATGGGGCGCGGGAAGCGGCGACGAGAAGCGGCGACGGTTTACTCCTTGCATTCGTTGATGCGGTCGCAGTGTGGAGGACCGCCTTCCAGACTGCTGATCCGCTAGCTGTGCTGACCGAAGCTGACTCAGCTTTCCAGTCGGAAGAGTTACAACGCTATGTCGTGGCTCGCGCGATTGGCCCCTTGTTTCCTGCACAGATCATGGCCATACACGCCGGAGCAACACTTGATGAAGACCGAATCGTTTCGATGCCTACATCGAGCGGTAAGACACTCTTGGCGGAATTTCGTATCGCGGCGACCCTGACACGGAATCCGAAAAGCCGTGCTATCTATGTGGCTCCATACCGTCTCCTTGCGCGGCAGGTGGAGCGCACATTTGGCACGCTTAGTCGACGGCTCGGTCTGGTGGTACGAGACCTTGGAACGGGGTACGACACTCGCCCGAGCGACGGACATGGTCTCGGCGACGTAGTCATCTGCACACCTGAGCGACTTGACGCCTTGTTACGACTATCTACGTCGGACCAGCCCGGGCGTGCGGCGGCAGCCGAGCTTTTTGAGAGCTGCGCCGTTCTTGTATTCGATGAGCTGCAGTTAGTCGGCCGACCTGGCCGTGGGCCGCGATTCGAACTCGTCTTGACGCGGCTCCGAGCCAAGTTTCCGCAAATGAAATTCTTGGGACTATCAGCGGCCACTCATGGGACAGACGATGTAGCTAACTGGCTCGCTGGCGGTGAGAAAGTTGAAGGTGCTCGTCGTCCGACTGGCACCCTGGAGATTCTCTGGAGCACGAATGGCGCTTTGCTCCAGCGCGTACCTCGTCGACCGCCATCTCCGATCGGGGAACTGCCACGAAAAAATGCACTCGATGATGCAGCCAAGCTCCTACTACGGCTTGACAAGCGCTATCAGCCGGCGCTCGCGGTTTGCACCAATCGCAAGAATGCCCAGAGCCTCGCCGATAAGGTTTTAAAGGGTGGCCTCCCTGCGGCTGAAGGTTGGCGCGCGTCGCTCAGCGAAGCCGAGAGCACGACGCTTGCGGAGGCAGTTGAGGAAGTTCGCGCATTGCTTGGCGCTAATCACCCTCTAGCTACAGCGATGGAAGGAGGTGTTGCGTTCCATCACGCTGGGGTTCCGACCCACGTTCTCCAGCAAATTGAGCGCCTGGCTGAGCGGAGACTTCTACGGGTGGTGTGCGCGACGACGACTGTGGCCGAAGGAGCGGACCTGCCCTTCCGAGTCGTCGTTATCCCGCACTTGAACTTTCCTGGAAGGTCTCGCCGCCTCGAGCGTGACCTCTACCTGAACATCATCGGCCGAGCTGGAAGGGCAAATGTATCGGTTGAGGGGGTAGTCTTCGTTCTCGGTACTGAAGCTAGGACCCTAAGCACACACGTGACCTCGACACTCTGGTCGACGGCGGCACCGGATAGGATCAAGGGCCGACTCTCTGAAATTACCCCCGACAGCTTCGATCTTGAGGACTACGAAGGTTATCAGGAAGTGAAGAGCCAAGTCATGGGATGGCTTGGCGACGGCGCGAGCTACGTAGAGAATCAAGCTTCCGTACTCGCGAATTCAACGTTCACCTACCAATCTGGCGATCGCCTGGATAAGCGTGACGTCGTTGCTCTCTTTGATAAGGCACTTCGCGATCTTGAATATGAAGGTTTCGCCCTGGCTGGCAGTCCGTACCAGCTGACAAGCCGCGGCAGGTCGGCTCGTCTAACCGGCCTGAGCACCCCGAGTGTGCGGCGACTTGAACTGGCGATCGAGCGTGGTCGTGATGGCTGGCTCGCCGACCTAGCAGGCATTACCGAAATCAGCTCTGAGATAAGCCAGCAAGTGGCCCGGCTCGTTTTCGAAACGGTCGAGGTCTTTTCGCAAAGCCTCTGGCTGAAACGGGAAACTGGCTCATCGGAGGCGGCTGTGCTGCACACATTACGAGCCTTCGGTTCCGGAGATCTTGAGCCTGATGACTCCACTGACTTCGACGCCGACATCGCGCTCCTGTCCGGTTGGCTACTCGGACTCTCATACGTGGACCTTGCTGCCGATGCTCCTACCTATCCACATGCCGCATCGCTGTTCGGGGGGAGCCAAGAACATAAACGAACGTCCGATGCAACTGAGTACATCGGGAAGATCACCTACCCGGCGGGCTGGGCGTGGTCGGCCGCGCAGGTATTGATCGAAGGAGATGGGGTCGAGCTTCCCAGCTTCATGCGGGATGCGATTGAGTTCGGTGTGCCGTCTGAGGCGGCTGCGGCACTCGTACGGGTCGGTCACCTCACCCGGTCGGCCGCACTCAGCGTGGCAAGTATGGCTGGGTCCCAGTGGGATGCGGCCCGAGACTGGCTGACCGACGAAGATCATGTATTGGATGCAGTCCATCGGCTCACCAGGCTTGATGCGGATCGGCTAAGACGCCTTCATGAGCAACTGAGTCTTGAGGCGGATTGAAATGCCGTATGAGACAGCGTTAGTTCGTGTAAGGTTGCTCCAGGGGACCGGCCATGAAGCGAGTTCTTGCGCATCATATTTAACCTCGCCCGCTCCAACTAAGATCGAGGACCTCTGCCTCAATAACTCGGGCTCTCCTTTCTGGTCTGATGGAGCCCAGTGGCCGCCTGGCCAAGTGTTCAATCCGTCGACTCAAAGATGCCTGTCTCGGCAGTACCCGGATTCCCATGCTAATGCTTTCGCGGCTCCGCGCTACGAGCGCTGTGCCACTTTTGGAATACGATGATTGTCCGGAGGTGACGGTGTGCTTATACAGAGTCCTGTCTTTGAGGCCGAAGATGTGAGGATCGAGAATTATGAGTGCCAAAACAGATATTGCTATTTCTGTACCGGCAATGGATCGTGATGCCTTAAAAGAGCTCGCTATTTCGGTGAATTCGATGTCTAGTGTGTTTGAGACACGCGGACTCGACGGTGAAACATTCGCCACCATAGTAATTGCGATCGACGCCAGCGTGGTATCGGTGATAAAGGTTTGGCTGACGACACGCGCTGATAGACATAAAAAATCTGTTGTGCGAATTGCGGGGCGGGACTTTCGCGGATACTCACCCGAGGAAGTCTTGACGATACTGGACCGCATCGCCGAAGGTCACATGGAAGAGGGAGCTTAATCCCGCATGCTTGGCTTGCCGCCCGATTGGGTTGATGCGTACCTAAAAGCGACTCGGGGCACCTATCGCATTTTCTCTCCGGCTATGAACATAGCTGGCTTCGGATTGGCGATGTTGAGTACTGTGCGCACTGCATACCCTGATATGTCAGGCCTCAAAATTCTTTTTGTGCAAAGCCGGTCAGCCCAGACTGAAACGGTCATAAGTAACTCCGGCGAATCATGGGTAATCTATGATGTCGGCTTCGATGATGTGCTCGCTCACCTAACCTCACCTAGCCTGACCGCTGTTTATGACGGTGATCGCCAGATTCCTCTCTTTGAGCTGAGGAACCCACTCCAGTGGCCTTTTGCGATTCTAGCAAATAGATTTTTGTATTATGGTTTCCGGGCGCAGGCGGCGGTCTACGCATTGTGGCATTCGGAACTTGAGAAAGTGCACCCAGCTAGGAAGTCTCAGCTGCTCTTCATCCAGTCGGCATTCGTATTAGCGCATGAAGTAGCACACTGTCGAAGTTCCAGCAATGATGTGATCATTGCGCATAGGGATGGGGAAACGCTTGCTTCAATGGTTAGTCATATTGAACTAGGGTTCGAGGATAGCGTTGACAGCCGTGTGGAAAGAATTATTACTCAGCTTCGAAATAGATTCCCTGAGGAGCACTTGTCGTCGAACGATTTAGAACACATACGACGCTACGCCGGCTCAGTGTCTGATCCTCGCACCGAAATGATCCGAATAGCTGACCCCCATGACGATGTCGGAGTCGAGGCAATTTGCGATATATTCGCGGCTTATTGGACTGCTCGAATATTGACGGGGATATATGGATGGGAATATGAAAGGTCCCTTCTTGCATGCTATTTAGCAGTAACTAATATCCTCGATTGGAAGATGCTGGATGGATATGCCTCGGCTGGAGGCAAAGAGGCGATATGGAGGTTCCTCGCGGAGTATACATTTCGCCACGGGGTTCTGATCAGAGCACTGCGGGCATTTCGTGTTATTTATTTGCAGGAGCAGGGCATTCAGGCTTTCGATATCAAGAACAACGCTCAGTACGTTAGTACCCTGGTTCCCCTGCTGCTTGAGGCTGACAAGAGCTTCCAAGCAGCGTTGGCGGATATACATGAAAGTCATTTCGATGCGGTGACCTCAATGTGGGGGGACTTGAAAAGTACGTTTGGTAGACTTGTAGAGGTGGCTAAGGACTTATCCGCCGACCCCGAATTCATTAACTTTCAGTCGACGACTGCACTTGACGAATGGGTAAGTCGTTCGATACGAATATCTTCAGGCGAACCGGAGTCGTGGCCGCCTGGTTGATCGGTTTCTAGTTAAGTCACCTATGTGTCGGCGACCGATGAACGGGACTTCAACTTCGTTACGGCGTCAATAGCGCGCTCCCACAGACTTGAGCGAAATTCCTTCGGTACGCAGTACCTTAAGCACGGTGGTCTTACTGATTCCGAGTTCTTCGGCCACGAGCCGGCTGGGTTTACCTGCGTGATAGAGACGAGCGAGCTCCGTGCTTAGCTGCTCCGTGACGCGCGTTCGTCGACTTATCGGTACGCCCGATGTCTGGTCGATTTGGGCGAATCGGGTCGGTGGAGGATGCCGCGACCCAGTCTGCCGCAGTCTGCTGGCCGGTCACTCCATCTGCTCATCGCCATGCTGCAGACGTTCGTCGAGTCGCGGCCAGCTGTGGTCCGGCAGTCAGGGGAGCGGTTGCCGACGGTGCGGGTCAAGCATGTAACGGCTCGTGCCGTGGTCCAGCCAAAGCCTGACGTTGCCCTCTTCGCCAAAGCGATCTGGCAGTTCGTGGCAAAGCAGCACGAGGGCGATAGCTGAGCTAAGAATCCTCAGTCGTAATCATGCCGGGAGCGCATCTGCACACCATGCCGCCGCAGCGCCACTTGCACGGTGGTGTGATGATGCCCCAGCTGGTCGGCGACTTGAGCCACAGTCAAGCCGGTGGCGTACAGCTCTACGGCCTGCTCAATCTCAGCTTCGGTCAGCGACCGACAGCGGGGCTCGACACCGTGCTGCCGGAGCAACTTCCGGATGCTGGCCCGCTGCAGGCCGTAGTCGGTGGCCAGTTGGGTGAGCGTGGCTCCGTCCCGGTAGCGCTGCAGTAGTTCGACCACCTTGTCCGGTCCCAGGCGCCGGGTCACGCAGTGTGCCGGCTGAGGTGGTCGGTGATCCGGCCCCGGGGACTCGGCGACGAAGCGGGCGAGATCAGGGGGCGAGGGCAATTTCGAGTACCGTCGCAGGACCTCCACCAAATCACTTTTATGAATATTTTAGCTCCCCAGCTTGCTAATCATTTAGATACTCCCGAGGATTTGCAGAGACTTATTGAAAGTGACGAGATACTCAGTAATGCCGTGCTGCATGACGAAAACATCAGCAACCTGCAAGCTAAAAGCTTTAGCGCTAGCGAAGTGCGGTTTGAAAAGATTAACGCAACCGAGGCTAAGCTCGAAAAAACTGGTTTTTCTGACGTGGAGCTGCTTAATTGCAACCTCGTAGCTACTACCATGCCCGAATCTTCATGGCGACGCACTCTTGTTAAGGATTCTCGCTGTAGTGGGCTGCAGTTGCAAACAAGTGTGCTCAAAGACGTCACTTTTGCAAATTGCAGACTTAATTTAGCGAATTTTCGTTTCGCAAAACTCAAAGACGTATGCTTTAAGGGTTGCGTACTAGACGAGGCTGATTTCTACTCTGCAGAGCTAGAAAACGTAGAGTTCCAAAACTGTAGCCTGGATAAGGTAGAATTTTCAGGCTCCAAACTCAAGCATGTAGACCTCAGAACCTCAGATATCCTTGGCATCACAGGCATAAGTGGCCTTGCTGGCGCTACTATAGACTCAATTCAACTGATAGCTTTAGCGCCACTATTGGCACAAGAATTGAAGCTAACGATTAAAGACGAAGAGTAAGCCCCCTTAGACATAGATGTATTTTGGTTTGACCGGCCAGGCTATTTGGTGCTGCGTAAGCATTTTTACATACTAAACTTGTACGGAGCGCTAGAATTCCTTCATAACAGTAACTATGGAGGATAGGTATGGGAAAATTACTGATTGCGCTATCTTTCTTAGCGTTGATGATATTGCTGATTGGCACGGCATTGGCACCTAATAATCCCACATTTTGGTTAGCATCGGGGAGTAATAGTTATCAGATAATTCGAGCGCTTTTAGCCGTCCTGCTGTTTGTACAGATTACCACTAATCCGCCACGAAACATTTGGTTTCGAATTTTGGCCGGCGGCTTGTCGCTGATAATTGGCAGTTGGGCTATCCGACAGACCTATGACTATCACATGGAGTGCTTAGACACCTTGGCCTTTATGGGGGCGTCACTGACCATCTTTGTCACGGCCCTGGAGCGCAAAGCTACCGACCTCCTCGTCAAACCGCTGTCGCCACACAAGCAGCGTCTGCTGAAAGCTTGGTATGACCGGCAAGTCTACCAAAGAGTTGTATAATAGCGCTTGAGCCTATGGAAGAAAAATTAAAACTGTATCAAGAAAAAGTATTAGAATTTATCAAGCGTCTGCAGGATGTTAAGTTTGCGGGGTTGATGCTATTCGTGGTAATAGTGCTGATGATAAGCTGGAGCGGCGTTAAGGCTATCCAGGCTAACTATAACTTGCAGAAGCAGATAACAGCCCTCAAGCAGCAAAACCAGCTGCAACAGCTGGCTGATACCAATCAGCAGCTGGAAAATGAATATTACAATACTGATACGTACCTGGACTTGTCGGCCCGCCAGAATCAGCTCCTGGCTGCTCCAGGTGAGAAGGAAGTTATTGTGCCTAAAGGGGTAGCCTTGAGCTATACAACCCCCTTGCCGAAATCCGCCCAGTCCGAGCAACCAAAAACCCAACAGCCGGTTTCACAGCGTAATTTTCAGGCTTGGGTGAACTTCTTTTTGCACCGGCAAACGGCTTCTTAAATTCTGCTTGCCTGTTTATGCGGCGGCTGACATAATGAGCGCTGTCGGATAATTTGACCAATGGTCAAGGGGGATAGAGTTCACCATGAGTAGCACCAAAGTGCCGGTCCGCCGTGCCCTCATTAGTGTCTATGACAAAACGGGCTTGGAGGAATTGGCCCGCGGCTTGCACGAAGCCGGCGTGGAAGTGGTGTCGACTGGTTCGACGGCGGAGCGTATTCGCAGCTTTGGCTTGCCCGTGACGGCGGTAGAAGCGGTGACTGGCTTTCCGGAAATTTTGGGTGGCCGCGTCAAAACACTTCATCCGCACGTGCATGCCGGCTTGCTGGCCGATCAGAACGATGATGACCACGTTGCTACCATCGAGCGACTAGGCATTGCCCCCTTTCAGCTAGTAATATCGAACTTATATCCCTTTGCAGAAACGGTGGCCAGCGGGGCATCATCGGCAGAAATTATTGAACAGATTGACATTGGCGGCCCAAGTATGGTGCGGGCCAGTGCTAAAAATCACGGCTCCGTGGCAGTAGTGGTGAATCCTTCCAGCTATCCGGAAGTGTTAGCAGCGGTCAAAGCTGGCGGTTTTGACCTGGCGACGCGTCGCCGATTAGCTCTGGCGGCCTTTCGGCATACGGCAGCCTACGATGTGGCAGTGGCTACCTGGATGGGTAGTGAATTGGCTCCGGATGACATAGTAGATGGCCAGTCAACTGGCTTTCCGGCCTGGACGGCTACTACCTATGAACGTACTTCGGTGTTGCGCTATGGTGAAAATCCCCATCAACAAGCGGCCTTGTACGCGGCTCCAGATAGAAAAGGTGGTCTGGCCAACGCTCAACAATTGCAGGGCAAGGAAATGAGCTACAACAATTACGTGGATGGTGATGCTGCCATGCGCGCAGCCTACGACTTCGCCGAGCCGTGTGTGGCGATCATTAAACATGCCAATCCTTGCGGTATTGCTATCGGAGCTGATATTGCGGAAGCACATCGCAAAGCCAATGCCTGCGACCCAATCAGTGCTTTCGGCGGAGTTATTGCTGCTAACCGGCCGGTAACTTTAGCCATGGCCGAGCAAATCAAAGATGTTTTTACCGAAGTGGTGGTGGCTCCGGCTTTTGATGATGACGCTCTGGAATGCTTGAAGCGTAAGAAAAATTTGCGTTTGCTGATTGCCCAGCCGCACCCTACCAATCTGGGCCTTGGTTTGCGGCCAATTACCGGCGGCTTACTGATACAAACAGTGGATTTGGTTGATGCTCCTGGCGATGATCCTGCTAGCTGGGAATTGGTTGCCGGCAAGAAAGTGGATAAAGCCACCCTCGAAGATTTAGCATTCGCTTGGCGGGCGGTTCGCAGCGTCAAGTCCAATGCCATTTTATTGGCCCATGAGCTGGCTTCTATCGGAATCGGTATGGGCCAGGTGAACCGCGTCGATTCCGCAAAATTGGCAGTCACCCGTGCCGGCGAACGCGCCGCTAAAAGCGTGGCAGCCGGCGATGCCTTCTTCCCGTTTGCCGATGGCCTGCAAGTGCTGATCGACGCCGGTGTCCGCGCCGTCGTACAACCGGGCGGCTCGCTTAACGATGACGAGGTTATCGAAGCCGCTAAGAAAGCCGGCATTACCATGTACTTCACCGGTGTCCGCCACTTTGCTCATTAAATCCTTAACTAGTTAATTGACTTTTCCCACCTCTGTTGCTACAATAAACAAGCTTAATCGCAGCTCAGGAAAAAGAGCAGCCCCGGCTCCTTGCAGGAGGCCGGGCAGCGATGAGAAAAACCGTAAGTTTGTCTCATTACAATTATCGCGGGGTGGAGCAGCGGCAGCTCGCATGGCTCATAACCATGAGGTCGCAGGTTCGAGTCCTGCCCCCGCAACCAAGCGATACCCAAGGCTTCTTCGGAAGTCTTTTTGTTTACTCGAGATCAAATGCTGAGTTTTCGTAGGTTCCAAAATCACTGCGGTGTAATTACAGAGGTAAAAGTAGTATCATGAAGCCATGCAGATTATAGATTTATCAGTTTTGTTGAGTGGAGATGTGCTCATCATTGAAAATATGACCAACTTGGCTCAACTTGAGGGAAAACGATTTACTGTCTACGCATTACCTCTAAAACTTGATGTTGATGGCGCACCTACTAGAGCAGTGGCGGTGATTAACTAGGCTCCAGTCTTATATGAGTCTTCATAAGCCACCCACTGTATCAAAGAAACAAGTTAATAGGGCGGGAGACACATTAAAGTCTACCGAACCGGGTCATAAGCAGTACGACGAGGCGCTTGAGATTGCCAATCAATGGCGTTTAGCTCATGTCTACCCAATTAATACTTTTCAAGCTCGTCTTCGCAAGATGGTGAGAAAGTTTCCTGGTTCACTTGTCGCGCAAAGATTAAAACGTATGCCGACAATCATTGATAAACTCGATCGCCATCCAAATATGAAGTTATCTACAATGCAAGATATTGGCGGCATAAGAGCTGTGCTGCCCAATGTTAAAGATGTTTATAAGTTGGTGAAGCAGTATGAATCCTCAAAAAGATTTACCCATGTATTAAAAGATAAAAAAGACTATATCACCTCGCCAAAGAGCGATGGTTACAGAGGCGTACATCTTATCTATAGGTATAACAACACCCTTGCACGTAATAGCATCGCGACTTTATACGAAGGACTTATGGTTGAGGTACAAATTCGAACAAAAGAACAACATATTTGGGCGACTGCAGTTGAGACTATGGGCACAATCCTAGATCAACCGTTTAAAACAAGGGGTGGCGTAAAGGAGTGGAACGAATTTTTTGCACTCATGTCTTCGGCAATAGCGATAGTGGAAGAAACAAGCGTACTGGAAGAACACAAAGATTTGCGGCCATTTCAAATCTATCAGCAAATAGCTACTATGGCCCAAAAGATCCGAGCGCTTGATTTAGTGTCAGGCTATAGCTACGCAGCAAATATTATAGAAGAGAAATATAGTACTGGCTTCTATAACCTAATTGTTCTTGATACTAAGGGTAAGACTGTGAGCATAACATCCTATGCAAAAAACGATTATGAAAAGGCAGTAGCTGATTACTCTCGCAGAGAGCAATCTTCTGGTGAGCATGAAGACGTAGTTTTAGTATCAGCTGGTAGGCTTAAATCTTTAAAGCAGGCATACCCGAACTACTTCCTTGATATGAGAGGCTTTCTTGAGCGTGTAGCTGTCATTATTGCCGAAGTGCAAGAAGTAAATACCAAAGGAAAATGATAGAATAGTAATATGAGCATTGCGCAATTCAAAAAAAGAGTCCGCAAGACTATAAAAGAGTCTTCAGTTCAGGATGTAAAAAAATAGCCGGCTAAACTTACGACATAGATCGCTGCCATCTGTAAATCTCACTGGCAATTAGGTTCCAATTCGATTGCATGCACTCATCCATAAGCACTCTAAGCCTTGTTATCAGCTAGAAGTCGATTTTATTTTAGCTGCTTGATGGCACGTGGAATAGATAAGATGGTTTTAAGCCTGTGAGTTCTAAAAATCTCGGCCACTGGGTTAGCTTCACCTGAGAGTAAGTCATGCAAAATACTTGCTGCAACCATGCTGGTGGATAAGCCCCACTTTTGAAAAGCTGTAGCAGTAAACATATGCTGGGACCACGGGTAAACTTTACCAATTAGCGGCACGCCGTCGTAAGGCAGATAATCCATCGCTCGCCAAATATAATCAATTTTTTTTAAACCAAAATGCCGGGCGCCGTAATTGGCTAACTTTTGGTAGTGAGTCCGATGGTTGGTCATAACCGGCAAATGATTTTCGCCACCAATCAACAAGTAATCACCTAAGGGCAAAATTGAATAGTTATCTTTGTCTGGCGATATATACATACCCTGCAAACTAGTTTTAGTTTTGCTGGCCACAATGTAGGAAGTAGTTGGAAATTCACAAATACAGTAGCTTAGGCGAGCAAAAAGAGGAGCCGCCGGGACTTTGGTGGCGACAACGATATGCTTGGCAGTCACGGTAGCTTTTCGAGTTTTCACCGAAGCTGGTTCACCGTCATGGAAGCCTACAACTTCACTATTTTCATACACATGGCTGCCTTGCCCATCAATGATCTTGGCAAGTCCAATGCAGTTTCAAAACTGGCCGGCAAGCCAAGCTGGGCGGCAACCCGGGCCTCTTCCCTAAAACTAGCTAGCTGCTCCGTTTTGGTCGTGTAAATGTAGTTATCAGCTCTCGACCAATCGCAGGCAATTTTCTCTCTGTTTATAATTTGCTCGATTTTGTCGATGGCCTCCTCGTTAGCCTGGCCGTATAGTCTGGCTGTGTGCTCACCAAAGCGCTTCAGTAAATCAGCATATTTTAAGCTGTGCTGAGAGGTGACTTTACCGGTTGTACCACCAGTAGTACCACTAGCTAGATTGTGCTTTTCCAGAACAATCACTTTAAGCCCAGACTTTTTAAGCAGGTAGGCGGTGTTTAGCCCGGTAATTCCACCACCGACAATAACGACATCGGTTTCCATGTCATTTTTAAGCTCCGGGTAAGTAGGTTCGGCAATACTCGAGGTTTCCTCATCTGGCAGCTCGGTCATTTCTAAATAATAGCTCGCTTCCCAATATCTAAAGTTAGATTTGTTACAAACTACATTTATTCCAGAAGATCGGCAAGGTTCTAGTCTGCTGCGATTTTTTAGCGCTTCGGTATTCTAGACCAATGCACTGGCGCTGGTTTCTGAATCTTCATGCTGCGGTGGCTTCTTGCCAAGCCGCCAGCGGTATACGGCAGATAGGAAAGTTAAAATTACGGTCAGCCAGAGTACTGAGTACGAAACGGTGAGCAGATTGTATTTTTGCAGGGCGACCAAAATCAGGCTTAGCTTTAGCACGAGAAGGTAGTAACTGGGCGGTGACTCAGAGTAGGGATCATTTCTGGTTTTGCGGAAAGTTGGGATGAAGGAAATAATCTCGGCGGCGGTAACAACTGCCAGCGAAAGTAAGGGTTTGTTGCTGAACACTGCGTAAACCACTACGCCCAAAACAGAGATTGCGAGACAGACCTTATCCATGAAAACCACATCTTTAGTGCCAAATTTAAAGCAGTAAAATAATATGATGAGGTCTACAATATCTCCAATAATTGTCGGTATGGCACCCACGCCGGCCCCACCAAGTACTTGAATATAGGCAACTACTGTGGTTACTAAAACGATACTGATCCAAGTATAAAGATGCGGGCGGTTCTTGCCTTTGAACATGTCGATCAGGTATGGCACGTAAGCTATCAAAGCAATGCCTGTAGCTAGAATGGATGCGATGATTTTGATGTCATGGAGCATTGCCTTAAGAATACCTCAGTTTAATGGGAGACGGTAGTTTGCTATGATGGCCCCATGAACCAATTACTTCTTACCGTAGGCAACATATATATCGACCACAATATTTTCGGTGTTAATGCTGGAGATGAATTCAGGCTTGAGTCAGGTAAAGATTATTTTGCGAACAGTGGTAGTGAGCGTGTTTTGGGCGGCTCAGCAATGAATGTAGCTATGCAGGCTCGACGATTAGGTGCCGAAGTGTGCTTTGTGGGGAAAACCGGTGCTGATAGTGGAGCCAAAGAAGTCAGAGAATTGTTGTCGGTGCAAGGCATTATAAGTGACCTCGTTAGTGAAGACGCTACTCAGGCTACTTCAATGGCAGTTAACCTTATCGGCAAAGACGGCGAGTTTATCGGCGTGCATTATGGCGAGGCGTCCAGAACGCTGGCACTTGAAGACATCGACCTGAACCATGATTTATTCGAACGCTGCAATGGCATATATTTTGGCGGCACTGGGAAGCAGCCACTATTGTTTAGCAAGTGCGCGGAACTCTTTAGCAAGCTTACTTCGCGGGGTATTAAAGTCTTTTATGACCCTAATAGATTTCCTGCCCATGAAGCATTGGCTGACAGGTCGCTGCTGCATGATCAACTGGCATTTGCGGAAGGTTACTTTCCTAATGAAGGTGAGCTTTTACAGGCCACCGAGAAAACCGATGTTAATGAAGCCTTAGATGAAGTAGTAGGTACTGGAGTTAAGTTCGTCGCCCTAAAACTGGGCGCAAAAGGCTGTCGTATTAAAACCCAAACTGAAGATTTTACGGTCGAGGCTAAGCAAGTTAGGGCAATCAGCACAGTCGGTGCCGGCGATTGCTTCAACGCCACATTTATCGTTTATTACCTGCAAGGCGCATCATTAAAGGAATGTGCCGAGCGTGCAACAACAGCTGCCGCCATTAAAGTCAGCCAAAATACCTGGCCAGATCAGGCTACCATCGAAAATTACAGTCGGTAAAGCTCGAGGCTTACTATTAAATCAGTCGCCTTTGACGTTTACGATTTGGTGAAAGGTGTTTTTGATTTCAACCAGATCGGCGGCGTCTTGCATTACAACATCGATATCTTTGTAGGCATCGGGTATTTCGTCCAGAAAGGCCTCCGAGCGATTATACTCAATACCAACCATCGCTTTGTCAAGATCTTCAATGGTGAAGTGTTTCGAAGCCGCCCTTCGAGCCCATACGCGTCCGGCACCATGTGGTGCGGGAATCATGTTCCAAAAACGGAATAGCTACGACATTTTCCTGATGGATGTGGATATGGTGTTGGCCGATGGTCAGCAGCCGGACGTACATGCCGCCACCACAGAAAACACGGCGTATGTTGACCAGAAATGGTCAACAGACCCAACAGATTTAATGGCGTCGGCTAAAGGCGGCTCATGTTGCAGCAGTATTTTTCTGACTGACCGAAATCTACTCGACCGCGAGGAATGGATAGCTTCACTTGAAGGTTCCGATACGGTTAGCTAGTTCTCTTTTGCTATGATTGAGTTATGCAGAGGTATGATGTAGCTGTTATTGGTCTGGGAGCTATGGGTAGTGCGGCCGCGTATCAGCTGGCTAAGGCTGGAGCCAAGATTATTGGGCTTGATCAGTTTGCGCCGCCCCATTCTTATGGCTCAACCCATGGTGATACCCGCATCACTCGTCTGGCAATCGGCGAGGGTGAAGAGTATGTGGCTTTAGCCAAGCGTTCTCATGAACTGTGGCGGGAGATCGAGCAAGAATCCGGCGCGTCGCTTCTAACCCAATGCGGCGGCATTATTATCATGCCCGAGGGCTTAAAAACTGAACACCATGGAGCCGGTGATTTCCTCAAGCGGACGATTGTCGCGGCCGAAAAGTTCGGTATCGAACATGAGGTACTGACAGCTGAAGCTATTAATGAGCGTTTTCCGCAATTTGCCGTGTCACCAGGCGTACAGGGCTATTTTGAACCAGAGGCTGGCTATTTGAGGCCAGAGCAATGTGTGCAGACGCAACTAGATTTAGCTCGTAAATATGGAACAGAGTTGCAGACCGGCGAAAAAGTTCTGTCCTATGATGCCAAACCGGACGAGGTTATTATCAAGACTACGAAGGGCGAATATGCAGCCAATAAAATAGTTATCACGGCCGGGCCGTGGATTAATGATCTGGTCCCAGGCTATAAACGATTATTCCGGATCTATCGGCAAGTGCTTTACTGGTTCGATATTGAAAATGCTAACGCAGCCGAACTATGGCAAAACTCTCCTGTTTTTGTGTGGATGTTCGGCGAGCGCCAGGAAGACTACGTGTATGGCTTCCCGGCGGTAAATGGAGAACGAGGCGGTATCAAGGTGGCAACCGAACATTATGCAGAAGAAACCGGACCGGATAATACGGATCGAAACGTATCGCATAGCGAAATTAAAGAAATGTATCAGGAACATGTGCGAGGAAAGTTGAGCGGCATAAAAAATAAATGTTTACAGGCTAAAACTTGCTTGTATACAGTCACTCCGGACAGTAAATTTCTTATTGATTATCATCCTCAGCATCCAAATGTGCTGGTAGCATCACCCTGTTCCGGCCATGGATTTAAGCACTCGGCTGCCATCGGTGAAGTTTTGGCCGAGCTACTAAATAAAGGCAAAAGCACCATTGATATTTCTGAGTTTACTTTCGATAAACGGTTACAATAGTTTTATTGAAGTACTCCAAAATTGTAATCATCTATAACCCTAAAAGCACCGGCGAAAGCAAGCGGGCGGCTTTGGATTTGCAGAAAGAGCTTACCCGAGGTCTGTCTAAAACCAAAATAGAGTGCCTGCCAACCAAATATGCTGGGCATGCCGAGGAGCTGGCCTGCCAAATATCCAAGGAAGAGAAAACGCCACTGATTATTTCCTCCAGTGGTGATGGAGGCTACAATGAGGTAATAAACGGTGCCATGCGAGCCGGCAATACCGATTGTACTTGTGCGGTGCTGCCTGCCGGCAATGCCAATGATCATAGCCGCACCATGCAGGACCGGCCACTGGCGGATGCAATTGTGAAAGGTAAAGTCACACACCTAGACCTCATAAAGCTCGACATACAAAGTTCGCAGCAGGAGCGCACTATCAGATACGCTCACTCGTATGTGGGGCTTGGTCTGACGCCCATAGTGGCGACGGAGCTGAATCGTCATACCTTGAATGCCTTTAAGGAAGCAACTATCGTTTTGAAAACTTTTTTCAAATATCGCCCGTTCAAAATCCGCCATGATGAACAAATCCTTACGCTCGATAGTTTGCTCTTGGCTAATATAAATCAAATGGCCAAAGTTTTAACATTGGCGCCGGTGAACCGGCCGGACGATGGAAAATTTGAAGTCATCAGCTTTCCCAGCGGCCGTAAATGGCGGCTCCTAAAACGGTTAACCAAAGCAGCCATTTCGCATCTTGAAAATGCGCCCAGAACAGATAAATATATATTCACAGCGATTAAGAAAATGCCGATGCAAATAGACGGCGAGGTAATGCAGCTTACAGCAAACAGTATTGTCACTGTGAGCTCTATCCATAAGATTTTAAAAACTGTTGTTTAACCAGCTGACGTATAAGACAAACTTTTCAATTATAACTGTTGCCAATAATTGTTAGCTACTGTAGAGATTATTAATTAGTTAGAATTATGTAATAACGTGCTACCATAAACATTATGAAGAAGCAAACCTCAAAACCTCGAACTGTCAGCAAAAGCAAAACCACTAAAAGAAATACTAAGGCGTCAAACCGGCGTAAATCATCGACATGGCTGTCGCCTAATGTTCTGCCCCTGGTAGTGCTAGGCGCATTGGTGGTAGTGGTTGCTGGCGGCTTTATCATTAGTCGAGTAGCGTCTAAGAAAGATAATTTTGTGTTGGTGAAGGGCCAATATCACCACAGTGCCAGCCTGGGCATGAGCGCTACCTTTCCAAAGGACTGGAATATAAATGATAAAAGCGCCGATAAAAGCCTGATAACACTTCTTTACGCATCGGATGGCTCGGCAGATCCCAGCAGTACCGACCCAGGCGATAAAGACAGCTCTGCTATCACGATTCTCAAGGAGCCTGTAGATGGGAATCTCGATAAGGCAAGTAAAGAAATTTTTGCACAGGACAATAGTGATAAAGCGCTCAATAAAAAGGTAATTAAACAAGCCGATACCGAAATCGGTGGCCTGCCTGCCAAAATGCAAGAAGTAACTTCAGACCTTGGCCACGAACAAGACGTCATAACCGTAGATAGTAATCAAGTTGGCTACGCATTTATTTTGTATACCCCAGAGGCGAAATGGCAGTCAATCCAGCCGGTCTGGCAGACCTTGCTCCACACGGTCAAGTTCGATAAATAAAAACCGGCCTACTCATAGTCTATGGCTTTGACCAGATCTGGCCAGGCAACTTTGTGTGCATCCCAGTACGTGCTTCTGGCCTCAAATTGAAAGGTGTACAAGCCTTTGGCACCGGCTGCAAACACTGAAATTCCCTCAATTTTGTAGCTATCCGTCGACAGATGCGCCAAATAATCGGCCAGACCGCACTGCAGTAGCGGTTTGTTGCTGGCAGTTGTTACATATGTGTGCGTAGTGCAGTTACCTTGGTTGGTTGATTGTTCGTTAAACTGGGGGATTAAGCTTTGGTCACCGCTGATGGTGTGCCGGATAAGACTCACGTCACTTGGTAACAGTGCCGTGTAATTTTCGTAGGCAGCACTGAAGCAGCCAATTATGGCACCGTCCGGATCCTGTCTACATTGTTGCACTGTGTAGGCATAATTGTTGGGATTTTGAATATTCTGTTTTGAAAAGTCAGCTGGATAATCAAAACTGAAGTTGATGCCACCATTCTGATATTTATAAGTGCGCGTATGCAGTGAGGGGGCATGCAAAACACCGTAAGCCAAAACGCTAGCTGAAAGGGCCAGCGTAACCCCCAATATAATGAGTGCGCGCCCAAGTTGGGAATCCCGCCAGGCAACTGCTTTTGGCTGCTTACTTTTCCGAATCGTATTTTGTTTCTTTGCCATAACTTTCCTTTATTGACGATTGTAATCAAAAGGCCATCAATACCAAAATCTCTTTCTAGGTACTGCAGGTGATGAACTTGCTATAGTTAAATGATGAGGACTATTCATCGCGATATCGTGGGGGCGTTTATATTTTCTAACGATGGGCAGGTTTTGCTTGGTAAGAACGGCAAGGGCGGGGTTTACGAGGATTTGTGGGTGATCCCTGGTGGTGGCATTGAGGCTGGTGAGACCAAGATGCAAGCGCTTATTCGCGAAGTCGCTGAAGAGACAGGATTGGACATTCGCGGGGCTAAAATTACGGAAATTGATTTGCCACTAACTGGTAAAAGTCAGAAGACACTCAAGGAAACTGGCGAAACGGTGATGGTAGAGATGATTTTTTATAATTTCAAAATTGATTTTGACCTGCCGGCCAGTGCGCTTGTGGTTAGGCTCGAAGAAGACTTAAGTGAAGCAGTGTGGACACCATTTGCCGCCCTCGCCGACAAGCCTCTTTCAATATCCGTGAGACAGACATTAGAATATCTGGGCTTACTATAAAGCTCATGCTTGCATTCTCGCGAGTTTAGGGTGATGATAAATACAACTAACAGGAGTTACTACCGTGCCGATAGTGGTTTGGGTGATCATTGCAGTCGTGATAATAATAATTTTGGCTGCCAGTTTATTTACCGTTGAGCAACAGCGAGTTGCTATAATCGAGCGTTTTGGCCGGTTTAAGCGCCTGGCTGGGCCGGGTCTGCACGCTCGGATTCCGGTGGTTGACCGCATAGCTGTGCGCATGAGCTTGCAAGTGGAACAGATGAATCTGACCATCGACACCAAGACCAAAGACAATGTGTTTGTGACGGTCGAGGTTGCCGTGCAGTACAAAGTCGACAATACGCGGGTGCAGGAAGCGTTTTATCAACTGGACGATCCCGAAGCGCAGATTGAAGCTTTTACATCTGATGTGGTGCGCTCCAATCTGCCAAGTCTGGAGCTGGACAACGCCTACGCTGACGTGGAAAGCATGGCGCTGGCTATCGAGAAAACGCTGCGCGCCCGTATGCAGGAGTATGGCTACAGTATCGTTAAGGCACTGGTGCTAAACATTAATCCGGCCCAGGAGGTCAAAGAAGCCATGAACCGCATCAACGCCTCGCGCCGGAATCAGGAAGCAGCCAATGCACAGGGTGAAGCCGAGAAAATCCTCGCCATCAAGCGCGCTGAAGCCGAAAGCGAGAGCAAGCGACTGCAAGGTGAAGGTATTGCCGCCCAGCGCAAGGCAATTGTCGGCGGTTTGCGCCAGTCGGTTGAGCAATTTACTGAATCCACTGGTGTGCAGGCTCAGGACGCTATTGAGCTGGTCATGCTGACTGGCTACACCGACATGTTGCGCGATGTGGCAGCGGCTTCAGAAACCAATACGCTACTTTTACCGCACTCGCCATCCAGCCTCAATGACATCTTGGCCGCTATGAAGGCCAACGACATCAGCAAGCCTGGTACCAAACATCCGAAAGCTTAGGTTTTATCAAACACCTGGCGCAGCTCGCCTTTGGCTTTTTCCAGTACATCTTTTTGTGCTTGGGAGACGTTTTTGCCGCCGCGGTTCAAGTAGAAATTCAGCATCGACATTGCCGAACGATACGGGTCGGTTTTGCGGCGGTTACTGGCCTCGGCCGAGCGTTTTAGGGATAGGGCGATCTTGTGCGGATCGTCCCAGGTAAAAACGCCCTCTTCCAGATCCATAGCGTCGCTGGTTTCGGTGACGTGTTGTGACCATTTCTTTGCCATAGCGACAGATTAGCGCAGCCCAGCGCAACGCTCAGTGAATTAACTAACAGTCAACAGAGGCAATCTGTTCTAAGTTAGAAGAACGAAGGAGGCTCACTATGCGCGCCATTTGGTCAGGATCAATCAGTTTTGGACTTGTCAACATTCCAGTCAAAATGTTCGGCGGCAGCCGGTCGCACGAAGGGCTTGACTTGAACATGTTGCACAAGAAAGATCATGCCAGAATCCGCTATGCCCGTATTTGCCGCCAAGATGGCAAAGAAATTCCTTATGACGAAATCGAGAAAGGTTACGAATATAAAGAGGGCGATTATATAACGCTCTCCGCCGAAGATTATAAAAAAGCTGACGCTAAGCGAGCCGAGAGTATCGAAATCCGACAGTTCGTCGATGAATCAGAAATCGACAGCCGCTACTACGATAAGCCATATTATTTGGAGCCAGGCAAGGGCGCCGACCGTGCGTACGCTTTGTTGCGTGATGCATTGGAGCAATCGGGCAAAATTGCGCTTGCTAAATATGCCTTGCGGGAGCGTGATAATATGGCGGCTATCAAACCGTATGGCCGGGCTTTGATATTGAATCAATTGCGTTTTCCGGCTGATTTACGTGAGCCCACCGGTCTAAAATTCCCTAAGGAAGGCGCCAAAGTCGAGGAAGTCAAAATGGCCCTGCAACTGATCAAGCAGCAAACCAAGCACTTTATTCCGGAAGATTGGCATGATACCTATACCGAAGAATTGGAAGAAATCATTGCCGAAAAAGCCAAGGGTCACAAGCCCAAGCAGCGCGGCAAAGAGCCCACCGAGACTAAAGTGTCCGATCTGATGGCTACCTTGAAAGCCAGCCTAAAATCTTAATTTCTCTCAACCGCCATGTCTCTGATCAAATATCACCAGAAGCGCCACTTTAATCAAACTACCGAACCCAAAGGTTCGGTGAAGCGTAGCGGCGGTAAATCCTTAGCCTTCGTGGTACAAAAGCACGACGCAACCCGGCTACACTATGATTTTCGCCTGGAAGTTAACGGCGTCTTAAAAAGCTGGGCGGTCCCCAAAGGTCCATCGTTGAACCCGGCTGATAAACGCTTGGCCATGATGGTTGAAGATCATCCGTATGAATACCGCAAGTTTGAAGGTAGCATTCCCAAAGGCAACTACGGCGCCGGTGACGTCATTGTGTGGGATAATGGCACTTACGAACCTTTGCACCCCAGCGCTACGCCCGAAAAAGATATTGCCGCAGCGCTGAAGAAAGGTCACCTAAGTTTCATCATGCACGGTCACAAGCTGCAGGGTGAGTTCGCTCTCATTAAAAGTCCACATATGGACGAGAATGCCTGGCTGCTAGTCAAAAAAGATGATGAGTATGCCAGTGAGACCGACATCACCAAGCAAACAAATTCTGTTTTGAGTAACAAAAACTTAGAAGATTCGGAATCTAAGTCCATCAAAACTGCACCTAAGGCAGCCATGCCCACTAACGTCAAACCAATGCTGGCGACGTTGATTGATGAACCTTTTGACAGCTCGGATTGGCTATACGAGATCAAATGGGACGGTTACCGGTCGGTCGGTAGCTGGGATGGCAAACGAGCCTCGCTGTACTCGCGCAATGGCAATGATTTCAGCAAAAAATACAGCCCGATTTTCGAGGCTGTGCACGCTTTGTCCAAGCCGGTGGTGCTGGACGGCGAAATCGTCATGCTGGACGAAGCCGGTCGTTCACGTTTTGAACTATTGCAAAATTACCAGCGCGGCGCCAAAGGACAGTTAGTGTATTACGTCTTTGATATTTTATGGTGTGATGGCAAAGACCTACGTGGTTTACCGCTCACTGAACGCAAGCAGATTTTGTACGAATTGCTCGAAGGTAATGACACTATCCGCTACAGCGACCATGTCGAAGCACGTGGCAAAGATTTCTTCCAGGCCGCCGAACGGCAAGGACTGGAAGGCATTATGGCTAAGCGCAAAGACAGCGTGTATAAAACAAGCTATCGCTCCGAACAGTGGCTAAAGATCAAAACGCACAAGCGCCAGGAAGTAGTCATCGGCGGCTTCACTGAACCCAAAGGTACGCGCAAACACATCGGGGCGTTGATTGTGGGTATTTACGAAGACGGCAAATTCAAATACGTCGGCCACGTCGGGGGTGGTATACCGCCAGAGCAGCTGCCGAGCTTGCGGGCACAACTGGAAAAGCTGGAGCGACAAACATCCCCGTTCAGTGAAACCGTCAAACCTAACGCGCCGGTGCATTGGGTAACGCCCAAGCAGCTGTGCGAAGTAACATTTGGCGATTGGACCAACGACGGCCGCATGCGCCAGCCGATTTCTGTGGGCTTACGCAGCGACAAAGATCCGCACAAAGTAAGCAAAGAGTTGCCAGTAAAGGTCTCTAAATTGAGTACCAAGAAAGCACCAGCAGTCAGCAAGCAGGCTTCATCGAAGCGGCTAACATTTACCCACCGCGACAAAGTTTTTTGGCCTGAGTTGGGCCTCACAAAAGGTGACTTACTTGATTACTACCAGCAAATCAGCGATATTATGCTACCGTATCTAAAAGATCGTCCCTGTAATTTGTTGCGGCATCCCAATGGCTACCAAGGGAAGTCATTTTTCCAAAAAGACATGGCTGGTACCGCGCCGGACTGGGCGCAAACCGTCGCTGTGTACTCCGAATCTAACCGCAAAGATCTGCATTATTTTGTCTGCGATAGCCGCGACGCGCTGCTGTACATGGTGCAAATGGGTTGTATCGAGATCAATCCCTGGAGTTCAAAAGTGGCCGCCCTCGACAAGCCTGACTGGGCAGTCATCGACCTTGACCCTGAAGGCATCGATTTTCCGGAAGTAGTCAAAGTAGCGCAGGTTGTGCACGACATCTGTGAGGAGTTGAAAATCCCGGCCTATCCTAAAACTTCCGGCAAAACCGGCATCCATATTTTTATCCCGATGCAGGCCAAATACACTTATGAGCAAGTTAGGCAGTTCGCTCAAATCTTAGCCACGCTGGTGCAGGAGCGTACCAGCGATGTCACCAGCCTGGAGCGCGACCCACAAAAGCGACCGCACAAGATTTATCTGGATTATTTGCAGAATCGCGAAAGCCAGACATTGGCGGCGCCATACTCGGTCCGTCCCACCAAAGCTGCTTCCGTATCCACGCCGCTCCATTGGGACGAAGTAACTAAAGGCTTAGATCCGTCCCAGTTCACCTTGCAAAACATCGGCCAACGAATCAAAAAAGTCGGTGATTTATGGGAACCGGTGTTAGGCAAAGGTGTTGATATTGCCGATATCTTAAGCAAAATCGACAAAAGTTAACTTGTTAAGCTAATAAAAGAAAGCTCCCTTAATAGGGGGCTTTCTTCGCAGTACAGAACCGCTGCTATAAGTTATGGGCGGCCACGTCACTGGCCATCACGTATGCCAGCCGATGGTTATACATGATCTGGTAATATTTGGTTTTACCCACGAATATCTCGTGGTCGTGCGGTGCGCTGTAGTTAACGGTCAGATCGTAGTAGTAGTCGTTCGATAGTCCGCCAAGAGCCGTATAGGCCTGCCCGGCCGGGATGGTGTAGTTCAGCGGGACTACCTGCAGCGGCGTCACGCCAGACGGATAGGCTGAAGCTTCTGGCACCGGACGACCATAGACCGGAATAGATGCTTGGCCAGCCTTTGGTGTGATAGTTGGTGCGGTGCTGTAGTAAGCAACTGGTTTGTTGGCGGGGTTAAAGAACCAACCCTTTTGGCCCCCAAACCAGATGGCCAACCAATTGCCTTGGTGATCGGCCACCACATATTGCTCGCCGGCGCTAGCACTGGCCGACCAGTCACTGACCTCCATGGTGCCAGGATCACCGTTCGGGTGCAATGTGCGGTCGTTTAAGAGCGGTGAATTTTGATTCGGTGCGGTATGCAGATAAATGATGCTGGTTCCTTGATTTGGTAAGGTCGTGCAAGTACCGGGTGTGGACGAGCAATCTTGCAAGCTCATTTTATTGCTATTGAATTTAGGATCGATGGTAATGATGGTGGCGTTAGCCGGTGCAATTGCCGGTACTTCCGCAGCGGCCACGTTGCCGCGCACTAGATCCATGTAGTGGCCCCAGTTCCAGAATGGACCCGGATCCCAGTGCTGAGCAGCCAAGCGGTCTTGGGTTGGGGTAGGAGCATTGTCGTGACCGATGATGTGGTTGCGGTCCAGCGGAATATTGTACTTCTGGGCTAGCCAGCGCACCAGCGTGGCCGAAGATTTATACATGGCAGGTGTACCAATTGGCGCCGTTAGCGGCAAAGCCTTCATGCTCGATGTTAATACCGTGCATGTTGATATACCAGTTGTTGGCACCCCAGGAAACGTCTTGATCGTGCACCATCTGGGTGATGGCGCCGTCGGATGAGCGGATTACATAATGGGCGCTGACGTAGGAGGTAGTATCGATAAAGTGGTCAATGGCACTTTGATATGAGCCCTCGGTATCATGAATGATGATGTATTGAATTTTCATATCCTGCGGGCGATTAGCCGGGTCGTAGTTGCCGTAATCGGTCGGATCGTTTGGATTATTTTGAGCGTAACCGGCCGGGATAAAGCGGCAGTTTAGGCCAGTAGGGCATTCGGCGCCTTGGGTAGAAGCTTTATTGTTGTTGGCTGGCTGTGGCAGAGCTAATTTGCTGAAGGTTTGCTTGTTGGGCTGCACGGATTGATCGCCAGTAATATTTAATGCCTGGCCGTCATCGCCAGTCCCTTGGACGCCGCTTTGCAGTACACTATACACGTCATCGGCAAAACCGCTGGCAGCAGTTTGGTTAGTGCTACCACTGTAGGCCGCTACCGCGGAGTACCAGTCGGCTACACTTGTGGGCAATTGTCCATTATTGAGCGACCGGGCATACTGTGCCAAATCGGTGGCGGCGCCACGGATGTTTTGCTGCTGATCGTTTTTAAGCGTAGAAGCTGGTTCGTGCAACAAATTGCTGGCTTCATCGAGCGTGTAGTGAGTGAGTGTCGGTGCCTTAGGCGTCTCCTTATTTTTGCCATCGCCTTTTCCGCCATCTGGCTGAGTTGTTGGCGCTTCTTTTGTCGTTAGGCCCATAACACCATATCCGCCATCAATGCTGGCTGCACCATTGTTGGCACTCCAACGAGTTTGGTTATAAGAAATTGCCTTTAAAAGGTTTACCGGCACTTTGAACTCGTCGGCGGCTGCTTGAAAATCATTGCTATATGAGTTTGCCGCAGCACTGGCTAGAGCCGTACTGGCAAGGATGGGTACGACCAATAATATACTGGCTAAGACGCTGTTAAAGATTGTTTTATAATGCTTAATTTTGATTGTTAGCATGCAAATTCTCCGTTTACAAGCTTGCCACTATAAGCTTGTTTTCAGCTCCACAAAGTTAGAAATATTACAGAAATTTAGCGGCTTTAATGATTATTTCTAAGTATAAGTATATTGACAAGACAGCAAATTTATGTATAATAGTATCTGTTGTGCACAAACAAACATTGCCAAAATAAATAGTAAAAGGAGCACTAGATTATATGAAAACCAGTAGTGGTTTGGCATTTGAATTTGCCGCCACATCGAACAGCGGCATACTCAAAATCGATTCGATTCTGAAGAAACTATAGGAGAAGAAATGCTCATCCAGGACATTTTGCCACCGCAACAAGTGGCAATTCTGAAAGCTAACTATCCGCATGCACCAACCGCACCAGCGGTAAAGCGCCGCATTAAGGTCAGTTAGTCAACCAAAAGCCCGGGACGCCGGGCTTTTTATCTAGCAGCGCTATAGAAGGCTATCCCGGTCAAGCTTTATCTTAATTAATGCCTAAATCTGGCACCTGCGAAATGCTTGCAAAGAGCGAAGAAATGTTTGCGATATGCAAAGTAGCCGATCAAGCCTAGTAGAGGGAGGCTTATCGTCAGTGGCAATACGGTTTTTAGGGCGGCGGAGCGTTCCGCTGGATTGTTGCTAAACAAATTTGATACGTTGCGGATCACCTGCACTGGTGCCGGAGCGTTTTGTGTTTTATCTGGTGATGATGTGGCTCCTGAAGGAGTAGTGGCTTGGCTACTGGGGCTATTTTGGCCGCCTGCAGCAGCTGTTCCAGCGGCCGAACTGGTTTTATTGGCGGTCGAACCTGGGCTGCCAGTCGTCGAACCAGGGGTGGAGGGCGGTGTGCTGGGAGGAGCCGGCGTCGGCTGCGTATCCTGTAGCTGGTACACGTGCACGTAATCTACCTCGTAGGTTGCCGGGAAGCTCGCCCGTAAAATGCCAGTGCTGATGCAGTTGTTAGGCGGCGTGCCACCTTGGGCGCACTGGTTGACGTCACGCAGATATCCTAGGGCATCATCTGGTTGACCGGCCCAATTGCCACCCACGGCCATATTGATGGCGATGTCGAACAGATTATTGTCGGTAGAGTTAGCCCACAGATGCTGCGTGTCAGTATATGAGTGAAATAAGCTGCCGTCCAGGTAGAAATCGAAAGTAACATTATTCCCCGACGGCTCGATATTGACGCCCCAGGTGTGCCAAGCGGGTGCCGTGGTCGGAGCTTCGAAGGCCACAGTTTGTTTGGAAAGATTAGTGCGGCCATCCAAGTGCAAGGTGGAAGTGGTTTTGCCCGGTACCTGGGAGTGGAAGTACTCCATAATATCGACTTCAGCGGTCGAGGCACCATTTTTATGTCGTAACCAGAAAGCCGGCCAGAGCCCCTGGCCGTGCGGCAATTTGGCACGCATTTCATAGTATCCGTAACGCGTAAAGTAATGACCGGTCTCGCGCGTGCCCAAAAATCCCGAGGTGAAGTTACGTGTGCCGCCGCCATTGCAGCTGACCGTTTCACGTTGAGCGGTAATCTTCAAAGTGCCACCAGATACCGAAACATTGTTTGGCGTGTTACACTCCAGCTCGTTGTTACCCGAACCGTAAGTGTTGTAATAGGGCTGCCAGACGGAGGTGTCCAGGCTGCTTCCCGAAAAGTCATCGCTAAATGCCACACTCCACACCTTACCGGCAGGCTGTGCTGGCAGCGCAGAAACATATGACGGTCGCACATTGCTAGCTACCAATGTAAAGCCAAATAAAAGAAGGGCGCCCACCAGATACGCACGTATTCGGAGTTTAACTATTTGTTTTGACATGTTTGTTATGCTTTTTCACCTTACAGCATAGGCTATAGGCGGCAAATTGTCCAGGAATTGCTAGCTAACGACGATAAAGTTGAAAAAAGGAGTCGGGCTTAATCGGGCCACGATATTAATAGACGCCGGCTAGATGTGTTTCGACGGCTTCATGTAAACTTATTTATTTCTCTTCGCTGATGAGTTTGGTTTGCGTGACTTCATGGAAGCCTTCGATACCACCAGCGCGGCTGTTGCCTGAGGCTTTAAAACCACCAAACGGACTTTTGGTGGAAAAATATAGAGCGTTATTATGGGCGATAATGCCGGACTGCAACTGTTTGGCAACCCGCAAATACCTTGCCGCATCGGCAGTAAATACAAATGCCCCCAGACCATATGGCGTATTGTTGGCGAGCTTGAGGGCTTCCTCTTCGGTTTTGAATGCCACCACTGGCAGGACGGGGCCGAAAACTTCTTCTTTCCAGACGCGCATATCAAACGAAATGTTGGTGAGCACAGTCGGTTCGTAGTAGGCGCCTTGCAGATTGGCCGGTTCTTTGCCACCAAACAATATCTCGGCACCCTTATCCAAAGCGTCCTGGACTTGCTCTTTTAAAACGTCTAGTTGCCGCTTGGCAACTAGCGGTCCAAGATCACTTGTCTCGCTCATGGCATCGCCGACTTTTTTACCGGCGTTGATCCGTTTCAGCTCACTTAAAACTTCATCCAGCTTGCTTTCGTGAACGATCAAGCGCTTCAGGCCGTCACAATATTGACCGGTGTTGTCAAAGCGCATGACATAAAGAGTTTCGATAATGGCGGGCACATCGGCATCCTCAAACACAATGCCCGGCGCTGAGCCGCCCATTTCGGTCAAGACACGAGTGGAATTGGCGGCTGCAAGCTCAGTAATCTTTTGGCCGGTACGCGTGCTGCCGGTAAATAGAATGGCGTCAATTGGTTGTTTGACGAGTATCTCGCCGACTTTGCCATCGCCCAGCACCGTGGTAAAGACGTCACTTGGAATATCTGATTCTGCTACCAGCCGGGCAATCAACGCTCCGAACAAAACAATTTCCTCGGATGGTTTGTAAATAACGGCATTGCCAGCCAATAACGCCTGCCCAAATTGCCATGGAATATTGAGTATCGGGAAATTCCAAGGTGTGATGGCCACAATTACGCCCAGCGGTTCGTGCAGCAAATGATGGCGCTCGGTGTCGTTTTCAAACACGATCTCGGGAGCCAACGCTTCCTCGGCCATTTTCATGTAGTCACGGAAGTAGCTAAATGCTTCATTGACCTGATTGCGAGCTTGTTTGATCGGCTTGCCCATTTCTTGGGCCATGGTAGTGGCAATCTCTTCGGCACTGGGTTTGCAGACATCTACGAATGACTGAACTGCTTGGTTGCGCTCGGCCTGACTCAGCGCTGCCCAGGCTGGTTGGGCCGCCCGAGCTTTAGCTACCATATTTTTAATGTCTTCTTCGGTGCTGATTTCAACCTCGCCAAGAACTTCGTAATTCCGAGAAGGGTTTGTAGATGCGAGCTTCATTTAGGTCAAATCTCACTTTCTATAGTTTGCTTAAGGATTTGCAGAGCATCCGGCTGCAGGGGATTCTCCAGCTCTCCAACATCAACCCATTCATAGTAATCCAGTTGAGTAGCATTGTCATCTAACGGCGTATATGTGTAGCGGCAGTGGTAACTGTTATCGCTGGAGACCCATTCAACCAGCTTATCTTGCTCAAGGCCGCTGACCGTCACGTTAAATTGATCGCCGCTGTCCTCGGTGAGGGTGTAAACGGTGCCTATTCTGATAGGCAGCTCAGTGGTTTCCTCCGCCACAATCGAAGGTATCCATAGAGTGGAATTAGGCGGTGTGATAGTAAAATCAAATACCTCAGCCGGCGGCCGATTAATAGTAACACTTAACTTGTTATCTTTCATGAAGCAATTCCTTGTATATAAGAAATAAATTGCGGAGCTATCAGCTTTGAGGCTTTGGCATTCGGATGGCTATCAAATGGCAGCCAGCGGCGATATGAACGTCGAAGCATGTTGGCCTGCTTTTCGCCCTCTGGTGCAGCTAATAAATCAAAGAAATTAAATACGTGGACGTTTGGTCCTAAGTTTTCACCGGCTAGCCAATTTGTTAGTTGTCGAGCACGACTAGCGGCTGCCGGTTTCGTCAAAAACGGGATGAGCGGCGGTGAAGTCAGGATAATTAGCTGCTTGTCCGGACGTCGCCCGAAGAATTCGGCTATGGATTGGTAAGCTTGCTGTACGACCTTTAATTGTTCATCGCTTTTGATATTAGAGTTCGGGTAGCAAGACTTCAGCACGATCACATCGTAACCCATGGCCATGTCCAAAATCGGCTGATGTTCGGGCGCTACATTTTCCGAAAACAAGGCTGCAAAATCTTCCGGATGTGTATTGTCGCCCGGAAAATGAAAACCGAGCTTGGTTTGCTTGCCGGCACTATCCGTCAAAGTGTCATTGTTGTGATTGTAATCGCTTAATGCAAAAGGCTGCCCGGCCTGTTCAATCAATTCATACACATGACCGTCCCGCAGCAGGTTTTGCCCAACAGAGCGGTGGATGAATAAAACTTGTTTCACGTTTGGCCCCTGAACCATTCTTCAGATCTATTAAATTGCCAGGGGTCGCGGGTATTGGATTTGTGGATGGTGATGTCTTTCCAGACACCATTTTGCACATATGGTTCTTTATCGAGCCACCCGTGAAGCTCTGCTTCAGACGAAAAGCTAACCACATACATTGAGCCTTTCATGCTACCGTCATCGTGCAACAAAGCCGCGCCGTACCATAAATTACCGGACGCCAGTAACTTATTCCCCATTTCTATATGCTGCTGGCGCACGGCTTGGCGCCGAGCCGGAGCTCCCTCATCAGTCCCGTCCAAGCCTATGATTACGAACTGCATAATGCAGATATCATACCACCGAAGTTAAATATCCGCCTCCCTAACAATCCAGGCACATTCCTCGATAGTCACGAGTTCTAAATCTTCAGGATACTGTTTAAGTAGCTCCAAAGTTTTGGCGGCGCTGCCGAATTCTGGGTTACCGTAATGAGCCATCAGGCGGATAGGAAAGAGCCCGAGGCCTTCATGAACACTGCCACTTTCGAAGTAATAGGTTGAAAATAAGCACGCCCCAGCCGATGAGCCGCCAACCACTTTGCCCCTCAGTAAACTTATGAAGTTTGGGACTTTGCGAACCGCCTGTATAAGGTCAGTAGTTTCGCCGCCGGTAATGTGGATGGCCTTGGCGCGTTTAATTTGGCTCGGTAGGTCATTCTCGGTAGCGTCAATTATGTCGATATAAGCCGACGACTGCGCTTGCATCAGGCGCTTTTCACGCTCGTAAACCTCCTGCCGATCTGCCCCAACCAGTCGCGCGAAACCTATAAAAAGTACCTGGTCGCCATCGGCTAAACCTTTAGTCAATTCCCGAAAATAACTATCATTACGCTTGTCCACCAACCTCAGACGTCCGCCGTGCAAAAGAAATTTGGTTTTCATGGTTAGGAGATGACTTTGTATGGTTTGCTGCCGATGAAAATTTGCTTGTCGCCATCAATGACAATGGCGCTGTCGTCGCGCAGTCCGTAAACCGGAAAATCCATGCCGCCGGCGACTTGCTCCAGTATCTCTGGACGATTGTTTAGAAAATGTGGCGAATCCATATGTGGTTTGATTGCCAGGTCAACCAAGCCCATATAGTCTGTGATGCCAAAACTGTCGCGCTCTCCATACATTTTATGGTAGGCCTCGTCAGTAACACGCTTGCCTATGACCATCGAGCCTGCACTACTGCCCACATAAACCTTTGTCTCTAATAATTTAGGCAGCAACTTAGCAAATCCGGATTTATTAAAAACATGCATCAAATAGTCGGTGCTTCCACCGATAACGAAGATAACGTCACATTTATTAATACGAGCCTCAATTTTGTCTATAGAAAGTGCCAGAAGGTTAATCAGGTCAAAATAATTCGGGAAATTATTAGCGGCATCATTTAAGTTATTAAGCACCCAGCGTTTGTCTCCAAGCTCAGGGGCGTAGCCCTCATTAATGACCGCTAAAGAGACATCCTTTTTGGGTTTACCACATAGATCTACGCAAGCCTGCACGGTATTCGGTGTATAAAAGCCCTCGGAACACAAAACTAATTTCATGGCTACATGATATCACTGACAGAAGGCAATCAGACTAGTAAGGATTTTTCTGCGATGACTCGGCCGCCAACGTTTACTAGGTTGTTGCTGGCTGGTTCGGCGTAGATTATGGAGCCTTGGCCGTGTTTGACCTCTACTTTTTGCTGGAAGTTGGCAGCTAGCAGCATGCTGCCGGAACCGTTGGATTCGGCTTCTGGGATGTCCCAGTCCGGCGCGAAAGTTCTGGCACGAATCAGACCTTTCGGCTTATCTGTCCAGGCCCAGACGACGGTATGCTGGAGCGCTCTAGCTTGTTCGGCCGGGAATGCCTCCACTTCATCAGGCTCGCTGAGCTGTCTAAATTGCCAGGGCGGCATCATGTCCAGGCTAGCCTGAATCCAGGTCAGGTCATCTGCTTGCCAGATACGGATGGCGCCACCACGGCAGTGGATGGTTTCAAAGGGCGTGTCAGATTGCTCGGCAAGCAGCCAAGCCGCTCCAACCATGGGCTGTCCAGCGAATTTAACTTCTTGCTGAGGATTAAAAATACTAACCCGAGGGTTAGCTATATCGTCAACGAATACAGTTTCGGTATGCCCAATCCGGCGTGTGAGCTTCTGCCGAGCAGCAGCATCCAGCTGATGCTCAGTATCAAAAACAATACTCGCCAAGTCCCCGAATTGACCGTGTTCGTCAACAAACACTTTAACAATCTGAACTTCAGGCATCTTTCAATCTTTTAAGAGTACTTCCAGTAGCTCTGGGAAGTTGGTGCGATGCATGTCTTCCTCGGTTAAGTGTCCCATGCCGTGAAGCTCTATGACGTGGATGTTGTGTATGACGGATGAAAGTAGCTTGACTGCTTCAGTTCGGGGCTTGTCATCATCTGACCATACGATAGTTATTCCCGCAGTTCTTGTTGCGAGATTTGGATCAATCTCGAACTGCATGAATTGTTTGGTATCTTCCCACTCTAATGCTAATGACGGTGCTACTAAGGCCACTTTACCAACACGTACATCTTTGTTTTCGCTCAGCCAACGCACTAAAAAGCCGCCGCCGGTGCTGTGACCGACCAAAATGGTCTCTTCGTCCGGCTGCAATTGCTCAAATACTTGTTTCCAGGCGGCATAATCCGGCTCGAACGGGAACGGTAATTCCGGCGTCTGAGCCAGAATATCTCTGATGACTAGTTCGTGCTGCAGCCAGGGCAACCAGTGACAATTTGATTGACTTTGCCGTTCTGGATTATAAAATCCTTCTTTACTCGGTTTGCCATGCAGAATAATTGCCTTTTTCATAAGCTCATCATAGCAAAGTGGATCGACTGCCAAAATAAGCCAACATGTAGCAGGCATAAATATCGAAGGCACATCTAAGCGTCTAGACAGCCCAAATCTGAATTTTGGTAAAAGGAGTGCGTACGGATTTAATAGAATATTAATACTTATCTCCTACATTGGCGTGAATGGGAAAGTTCTATTTACACATCGATGAGTCAGGCAACTCATCGCCTACGTACCAACCTACTCATCCTTATATCTTAGTAGGGTGTGTAATAGATGCCCAAAAGAAGGATATCCTTGCGTCCAAGGCGAATAATATAAAAAATAAATACTTTGGAAGCTCAGAAGTTGTGCTACATTCTTTAGACATAGCTGCAAACGCAAAAGACTTTAAAATTTTTAAAGGCAATCTAGCATTAAAAAATGCCTTCCTTAACGAATTATTAAGTTTGATCAGAACAGCTCCCATTGTAGCGTTCGTGGCAATTATAGATAAGACTAAGATCAGAGGTACATGGACGGAGGAAACAGTCGTGAGGATTACGGCGAGGTCAGTATTCTTTAATTTTATTAGTTTTCTATATAGCAGGAAAAAGCCCAAGAGCCTCGTTTATCCAAAGGGTGAAATTATTATTGAAGCAGCTACCAGCACTAAAGACATCCACTATCTCAAAGCATTCTCTTATTTCCTTTCTCCAGCGTGTAAATACTTAGATAAAGACTTCGGGAATGCTAACTCAGTAAGAAAAGTTATCTCATCGATAAGTTTCGTAACCAAAGATAACAATGACGTAGAGACGCAAATAGCTGATTTGCTTGGTTATGCAGCTAACTGCAAATACGCTAAAGATATAGATGGAAAAGTGTATCCAAAAAACAGTTATGAAGCAAAATTAATTAGTGCGCTTGAGGCTCGATTGTTTAAGATGCCGATGGCTACGGGCACCTTAAAGAGAAAATTCTTTAGTAAGGTAAATGCCTTCCAAATTTTTCCAAAAAAATAAAAAACGCAATTGACCCGTGTGGTGTCTCCTGCGCTTTACAAATACTTTAACAAATTGCATAGATATTGTCAAGCAAGATAGGGTGGAAATATTATTGAGATTTAATATTTGTATTAATTAAGGCACTAATGGTATGTGGTATGCAAGTTTTAGCAAGATTGACTAAGCTCTCATTATGTGCAGACATAACTAATATCTAAGCCCGGCACCATTGCTTGGCCTAACTGTTTTTATCTTTTTTGTGGACTATACGAAGGGGGTTTAGGGTGTCTAAGCGTTTCAAGTTGTGGCGATAGACGCCGAAAACAGTGCCTATTAATGCCAGTACGCTGATGTTGCCGCCAAAACCCGACCAAAAGTTATACATGTGCGTCGAAAAAGCATCCTCACCGTTGTGCACGCCAATAAAATCCAGCAACCAATGTATAAGATGTATGTGCATATCTGTCCTCCGCTAAGTTCTAATCGGAGTATAACAAAAACCCTCTCAATAGACAGGGGGTTGGATTCTATTGTGGTAGCGGCGAGTGGACTTGAACCACTGACCCCAGGCTTATGAGTCCTGTGCTCTAACCAGCTGAGCTACGCCGCCGCAATATTGAGACACCATCTGCGCAGCCCCAACGGCAAAAGCCGTTAGGGACCCTCTGGCTGATGGTTTCTCAACGCGCCGGCAAAATGGAATACATTTTGTCGGGCTGCTCTTCCTCGAACCTTGATATTGGACCGAGTGATTGCTTAAAAGATCAATGCCATTTATAAGTGATCGATCAAACGATCGGGAGCAGGGGGATTGTAGCAGGTTTTGTATCTGTTGGCTAGGGTTTGGGGAACAGGTGCCGATTTTGCAGCAGCAGCTGGTGCATTTGATCGTAGTAGTCATCGATTTGTTTGGAGACGGCGGTCTTGGGCTTTTTGGCGGTGTGCTGCTGCTCTAGCGTGACGCCTTCGTGCTTCCAGGAGTAGCCATCGCCCAGGTAAACGAGCAGCATGGGCATGAGCTTATCCAGGGCGTAAATGAACTTTGCTTCTTCGGAGGCATGCGTCTCGTAGTCTTCGATTTGGGCAGTAAGTTCCGGAAAGTCCGGCCAATCGGCCGCTAGCTGTTCAATAGCCGCAGTCTCCCGCTGTTTTTTGCTTTTCATTTCCCGCTGTGACCCATAGAAAAAGGTATCACCGGCATGGATTTCCACCAGGTCGTGAATGAGCGCGAAGCGGATCAATTTGTCGCGATCCAGCTCCGGGAAATACGCTGCCAGAAACCAGGCGGTCATGGCTAGGTTGTAGCTGTGCTCGGTATCGTTTTCGTTGACAAACTCTTTGCCTTGCGGACGGTGCACACGGCGCTGAATACTGGCAAAACGCACCAGCAGACGATGAAAATCTATAAGGCGGTGAATATCGGGCTTATTCATTTAGATTAGCTTTATTATATGAGCGTTTGGCGGTTCCGGATATTCGCGTGAAGGATCGATGGCGGTTTGCAAAGCTCGCACGAATGATCCGTGACCCACTAGCAACACAGTTTCTGCTTCTAAACTTTGTAAGTATCTGAGTCCTTCCTGGGCGCGGGTCAGAACGGCAGCCTCGCTTTCGATGTCAGGGAACAGAATAGAATCTTCAGGGCCGGTGCTGAATGGTTTGCCTTCCAGCAAGCCCAGGGCGCGTTCTTTGAAAATATCGTTTGTGATGATATCGCCGGTCGGATAATGGAGGATTTCGGCGATAATCTGGGCGGTTTCGAGTGTTCTGCTCAGGGGCGATGACACGATCAGGTCTATGTGCAGACCTTTGGCATGCTCGGCAGCCAGCTTGGCCTGTCGGCGGCCCAAATCGGTCAGCGGCGTATTCGTTTGGCCGGCATAAGTTTGCTGAAAGTTTAAGACGCTTTGACCGTGTCGACAGAAGTATAAATGCTTCATTTAGATAAACCGCAGTATCTTACCTTTCGGTAGACTCGCTCCGTTTACGAACTCATTGGTGTACGGCTCATTATGAATGACACGACGTAGGGCGCGGCCAAAAGCGCCATGGCCGACTACTAAAATAGTTTCCTGCGGTAAACTCTGTAAATATTGCCAGGCTTTAGCTGCTCGTTGCTGCAGCGCTTCAATAGTCTCAGCGTCTTTATATTCGCCTAAACTGATGTAGCCTTTGTCGTGCTTCCAGGCGGCGAAGCCATTTTGGCCCTCTAATTCTCCGAATTGTAGCTCTATAAGAAGGTCGGATAGTTCAATATCGGACGAATAACCTAACTGTCTGGCCGCTATCTCGGCAGTTTCACGGGTGCGGACTAGCGGCGAGCAAATTATGATGTCCGGTTTTAACCCAGCTTTGGCTGCTTCTTTAGCACCGTCGGCAGCTTGATCTCGACCTTTACTAGTTAAGCTGGTGTCACCTTTGGCGCGAGGTTTAGTCGCAAATAAGTCTGCCACGTTCGACAAGCTTTCCCCGTGCCGCTGATAGTACAGACATTTCATTTTCTGGCAGCCTGCCAGCGTTTTTTGATGAGCGTTATGGTGAGGGTGGACAGAAAGAAGCCCATGACTGGCACCAGGCCATTGACCCAGGGACTGATATGCACCACGAAGTGCAGATAAAACACCACCACGATATAGGTCAGAATCATGATAGATAAACGGCGGATCCAGCTGGTCTCCCAGGCTTTATCGGCCTCAACGCGTTTGTTGCGGGCTTCGAGTCGTTCAACACGCTCTAGCAACGAAGCATGGTCATCCATTCCCATTATAGTAACAAGGTAAGGTGTTATAATAAATAGTATGAGTATGACAGTTAACGCCGTAGTTACCGAAGAAGATGGCACTTTTGTAGTGTCCAATCCTGATACCGGCGTGACAAGTCAAGGCGAAACTCTTGAGTTAGCACTAGCCAATCTCAAAGAAGCCTTGGGGCTATATCTGGAAGAGGCAGGGACGCACCAACCCAATTTTAGCCAACACGCTTATTTGACTACTATAACTTTGTAACCTTATGCCTATTAGCGGTAAAGCGGCAGTGAAAATTCTGGAGAGAAATGGCTTTATTGTTTCGCGGCAACGTGGTTCTCATGTGGTGCCGACAAAACAGGCAGCTGGAAATAAGAATATAGTTGTTGTACCACTCCACAAGGAATTGAAAAAAGGCACATTGCGCAGTATTGCCCGGATGGCCGGCCTAGACACTAAAGAGCTGGGTCTCTAGTGATATGAAAATAGAATTAAAACGTGGCCGCTACGTGGTTGCTGTCAGTGGCGGCGTGGACAGTGTGGTGCTGCTTGACTTGCTGCGGTTACACCCAGGAGTGCGAATAACCGTAGCGCATTATGACCACGGTATTCGCAGCGACTCCGGCGCGGACCGGCAATTTGTGGGAGCGTTAGCTCGGCGATATGGCCTACCATTTGTCTATGACACTGGCCATTTAGGCGCTCGGTCGAGTGAGGCTCAGGCTCGGAAGGCGCGCTATGACTTTTTGCGACGAACCGTAAAAGCAACTGGTGCCGATGCTATCGTGACAGCACACCATCAGGATGATGTGTTAGAAACAGCGGTGATTAACCTGCTGCGCGGTACCGGTCGGAAAGGTTTAAGCTCGCTGACGAGCGGCAAGGGGATTATTCGTCCACTATTACATGTGCCAAAAAGCGAAATTCTCGATTACGCCAAGCGTCACGGCTTAGAGTGGCGGGAAGATAGCACTAACCGTGATGCGAATTATTTACGTAATCATGTGCGGCATAATATGCTGGCGAATTGGTCGCCGGCTGACAAGCAAAAGTTGCTGGCGGTGAGCAAAAACATGCAGCCCGTGAATGCCGAGCTTGACGCTTTGCTCGCCGCCAATCTGCAGGTCAAGCTGAATCGTTACTGGTTCATTCAGCTGCCACACGATGTAGCGCGTGAAATCATGGCGGCTTGGCTGCGCAAGTATGACATCGGTGATTTTGATCATTGGACCATTGAGCGCCTGACCGTAGCCGCCAAGACCGCTAGTAACGGTAAAGCAATTGACGTGGTTAAAGGGCATAGTCTGCAGGTGACCAAGGAGAATCTGGCACTCATAATGACTGAGCGCTAGCCAAACAGATACCAAGCCGGTATAATTTCTAAATACAAGGGGTAGCACCGCCTCGTAGCTGGGAGAACCAGACTTTATACAATCTAACTACAGCTTCTGGTAGGCAAAGGCGATATAATAGATATTTATGGATAAATCACCGTTACGTAACAACCGTTCCAAGCCCAGCGGTAACCGCAAAGGCATGAAAAATATCGGGTTCATTGCGCTTATTATTTTAATCGCCCTGATTATTTTCGCTGCTAGCGGACCATCGAATAATCTCAAGAACATCCCGCTAACTCAGGCTATAGCCGATGCCAACAGAGGTGAATATTCCAAAATTGTCGTCAGTGGCAATGAAATGAGCATTACCGAGGACGGCCAGGACCACCCGACGCTCAAAGCTTATACCGATCCGAATGCCAGCCTAAAGGACGAGGGCCTGAACTATTCTAAGGTGCAGGTTAGCTACAAGCCAGCCAGCTCCGGAGGCTCCACTTGGGTGAATTTAGCTTCCAATTTGCTGCTGCCAATTATCCTGGTCGGCGGTCTGTTCTATTTTGTTTTCCGCAGTGCCCAGGGGCAAGGTAATCAGGCGCTGAGTTTCGGCAAGAGCCGGGCCCGCTTGTACGGCAACGAAAAGGACAAGGTAACTTTCAAAGACATTGCCGGCAGCAATGAGGCCAAGCAGGACCTGGAAGAAGTCGTTGAGTTCCTGAAGTTTCCCAAGAAGTTCTCCAGCCTCGGAGCTCGCATTCCGAAAGGCGTGCTGTTGGTTGGCCCTCCAGGTACCGGTAAAACTATGCTTTCTCGGGCGGTAGCCGGCGAAGCCAACGTGCCATTCTTCAGCATTTCCGGTTCGGAATTCGTGGAAATGTTCGTCGGTGTTGGTGCTTCACGTGTCCGCGACCTATTTGCCAAGGCCAAAAAGAACGCACCCTGTATTATCTTCGTGGACGAAATTGATGCTGTCGGTCGCCGGCGGGGCAGCGGCATGGGCGGTGGCCACGATGAGCGTGAGCAAACCTTGAATCAGATTTTGGTAGAGATGGACGGTTTTGAGCAAGGCCAAAATGTCATTGTGCTGGCGGCTACCAACCGGGCTGACGTGCTTGACCCGGCTTTGCTGCGTCCCGGTCGTTTTGACCGCCGCGTAAATATCGATCTGCCGGACCGCAAGGACCGCGAAGCAATTTTGAAGGTGCACTTCCACAAGAAGCCGCTGAGCAAAGAAGTTGATCTGGATGCCTTGGCGGCCAAGTCGGCTGGTTCGTCCGGTGCGGATCTCGCGAACATCGCCAATGAAGCAGCCATCATTGCGGCTCGCAATAACCACTCGCAAATTACCCAGGCCGACGTGACCGAAGCGTTTGAGCGTGTGGCTATTGGGCCGGAACGCAAGAGCAAGGTGATGACTGAAGCCGATAAGCGAGTAACGGCTTACCACGAAGCCGGCCACGCCTTGGTAGGTCACGTGCTGCCGGACAGCGACCCCGTGCACAAGGTAACCATTATCCCACGTGGTGGTACTGGCGGTGTCACCTGGTTCATTCCGCCCGAAGACCGCGTCTTTGTGTCACTAGTGCAGTTCAAGGACATGTTGGCCCGTGGCCTGGGCGGTCGTATCGCCGAAGAAATTATCCTAGGACCGGATAAAATCACTACGGGAGCGGGCAGCGATCTGCCGAGTGCCGCCAGCATTGCCCGTGACATGATTGTCAACCAAGGTATGGGCAGCAAGAAGCTGCGCAACCAAGTCTTCCATGTCGATGACGGCATGATGCTTGACCGCTTGGTGCACGAACGTGATTACTCCGACGAAACCGCCAAGCTAATTGATGATGAAGTAGAGAGCCTGATTACCGAGGCCGCCAATCGTGCCCGCGCCGTCATCAATGCCAACCTGAAATACCTGGAAGCCCTCAAAGATCTGCTGCTAGAGAAAGAAACCGTGGAAGCTGAGGAAGTAGCCAAAATCCTCGAAGGCGCCCTAATGCCAAAAACTGCCGCGCTGTACTAGTCATAATCAGTCAAGGATTAACGAAGGACTTTCTTTTCCACGACATCCCCAGCTAGACTGGGGATCCAGTAGAAGTAGCAATATAATTTCATAATAGCTACAGATATCACCGTGCTTTGATAGTGTAATGATAAACCACCGTGTTCTAATTTATGGTAATGAAGTGACTGGATTCCCAATCCGGTCGGGAATGACGTGGTCCTGGGCAACTCCTATATATCGGTGATTCTCGGCCACTAGGGTCATTACTTTTGGCGTCTAATTGCAGGCCACCCAATCTATAGGGCTATAATTTAGCTCCCTAAAGCCATAATTAATTATGAATTCGGGGAGCTACGGGAAGGGGAGATGAACAAGAATGGGGATGGGTGCAAATTGCACACCAATACCGATCCTCGATCACCTCTCCCTCCCGGAAGCAAGCTCCATGCCGACTCATCGGTCCTCTCCCTCTTCTGGATAGCTGAGCCTTCCTCTGCATCGCCCCAGTGAACGAAACAATGCGAGGATGACCAGCAGAATGAGGAAATGGAAACTCCTCTTCCCGTGGCGTCGAGCTCCATTTGCCAAATAAAGTACAGCGGCACCCCACACATGATGCCCACAAGTAGCAGAATGAGTCCAACGATGTGGAGCACGCCGTGTGGGAAAGCAAGCATGACCAAACCCAGCAAAACGAGTGCCCAGGCGGCAAACGTCCTGTGTCTAGTGGTCATATACTCGCCTCCTCTTTCTCGGTCAGCTAGAACTGCCAATAAGGACAATTTGGTATGAGTGCCGTTACGGGCGGGTGTCGGTGGCCTCAATTTCTATTGAACAAGCGGCTGATCAGCAGATCAAGCCCTATCAGGATGAGGCCTAAGACTATCAAGGCAGCACCGGCACCAATGTTGCCGGCTATAAGAATACCTACGCCTATACAGGCTAATACGGCACCAAGGGCGAACAACATGAAACTCCTCCGTTCAGATAGGGACCAGAAGATTACGGTACTATAACCGCTAATATGAAGACGAAGCTTTATCTGCACGTTAGCGGTTATAGGAAAGGGTATTTAGAGCTTGCTTGTAAAGGTACTTCGGAGCAATAGCAAAAAATACTTCGCTCGACGAAGCTATTACATAATATCATTAATTTATTCATTTGTCAATAAAGCCTTCAGGGGTAAAACGCCTCTATTATACGTGTGATCAGGCTAGGTTTCAGATGTCAAAAGTGAGATAATAAAGCTTAAGCCTGCCAAGCAGGCTTTTAGACCATGGCGAATATTTTGAAACGAAAACCGATGCAAAGTGAGCATGACGACAGCGGCGTGGTGCTGCTGTTGCAGGTGCCGCGGACCAATGATAAGAAAGAGCTGGCGGCCGAGCAGATGTTTGCCAGCTTGCATGGGCTGTTGACCTTACCGACACGGGGAAGATTCGGCGCTACCACCATGCGCGAGCGGCTGAGCTTTGAGATTGCTTGCATCAACAAGCGTATCGGCTTTTACGTGTGGGTGCCGAATTATCTAAAGAGCTTCGTGGAAGAGCAGATCTATGCGCAGTACCCAAACGTCCAGATATCTGACGTGCCCGACTACACCATGGCTGCCGAGACTAATTTTGCTACCACGCTGGCAACAGAGATGAAGTTAAGTGTTGCTGCCCCGTTGCCGATTAAAACTTTTCAGAGCTTCGAAGTCGACCCGCTGGCGGCTATTACGGCTACGCTGGCTAAATTTAGTGAAACTGAAGAGGCTTGGATACAATTAATCGTGAAGCCGGCGGCTGCCAAGTGGCACAAGCACAGCGAGCGCTACATTGCCGGCCTGCGCGGAAAAAGTCATACCACTACCAGTGGTATGATGACGGCGTTGTGGAAACCGCCCGAGACCAAAACCGAAGCCGCCAAGCTGACCGAATATGAGCAGGTGCGAGCCAAGGGTGCCGAAGAAAAGAGCCAAAAGCTGGCTTTTGAAACAGTGGTCCGGATTGTCTATCGCGGCCATGCAGCCGGTCCGCAAGCCAAGCTGCATATGCAGTCCATTGTTGCCAGTTATAAGCAATTCAATACTACCTATCTAAACGGTTTTGAAACCCGGCGGGTGAGCGAAGACCCACGGGTAGTGACGGCGTATCGTGACCGGGTGGTGCAAAAGCCGAGCGGTATTCTGAACATCGAAGAAGTCGCCACGCTGTACCATTTGCCGCATACCACCGTAGAAACACCATATATTTTATGGGCCTCCAGCCAAACGGCCGAACCGCCGGCTAATTTGCCGATGGTAAGCGCTCAGTTCAATCCGGATATCAGCCCCATCGCCGCCACCAATTTTCGCGGCCATAGCACTATGTTCGGGATGCCACGAGCTGATCGGGGACGACACCTGTATATCATCGGTCAAACCGGCGTCGGTAAGTCCGGCTTGCTGGAGTTATTGACGATCTCCGACATTTACAGCCCGTTCGGCTTTGCAATTATCGATCCGCACGGCGACTACGCGCTAAATATCCTGCGCCGGATTCCGGCTGAGCGCTCGCAAGATGTGATTTACTTCAATCCGGCGGACACTGACTTTCCAATTGCCTTCAATCCGATGGAGGTGTACGATCCCAAGCTCAAAACTCACACCGTGTCCGAACTGATTGGGGTACTAAAGCGTATGTTTGAAAGCTGGGGGCCGCGGCTGGAATATATTTTGCGCTATAGCCTGTTGGCGCTGTTGGACTATCCAGATGCTACCATGCTTGATATTACCCGGATTCTAACCGATAAAAGGTTTCGAATGGACGTGCTGAAGTATGTCGAGGACCCAGTAGTGCGCAACTTCTGGACGGTGGAATTTGCCAGTTGGAACGACAAGTTTGCCGCCGAAGCCGTGGCGCCGGTGCTGAACAAGGTGGGAGCTTTCACGGCCAATCCGCTGGTGCGAAATATCATTGGGCAGCCCAAGAGCAGCTTTAATATCCGGCAGATTATGGATCAACGCAAAATTTTGATTGTCAATCTGTCTCGCGGACTTGTGGGTGAAGATAATGCAGCGCTGCTCGGTGCCCTACTGGTCACCAAAATCCAGCTGGCGGCGATGAGTCGGGCCGACATCCCAGCCGAAGAACGTAGTCCGTTTTATCTGTATGTCGACGAATTTCAGAACTTTGCAACCGATAGTTTTGCGACTATTTTGTCGGAGGCTCGAAAATATGGCCTGAACCTGACGGTGGCTAACCAGTACATTGCCCAGATGAGCATGGAAGTCAAAGATGCAGTGTTTGGTAACGTCGGCTCGATCATCGCTTTCCGCATGGGTGCTGACGATGCCCGCGGCATGATGCGCTACTTCGAACCAAAGTTTGAAGAATACGATTTAGTGCATATGCATAACCGGCACTTTGTGATCAGCATGACCATTGAGGGCGAGAAGGTGCCGGCGTTTTCGGCGATTTCATTGAATCTGCCGGAGCGACAAACTGACCAATCGGCAGTGATTGTGGAACGTTCGCGTGCTCAATACGCTGTTAGCCGTGAGTTTGTGGAGCGCTACGTGCACGAGCGCTATTTGATTGGTCCAGAACAGCCCAAATCGGTACCAGCCAATAACCCATTGACTCCAAAAACCGTACCGACTGCACCTAAAGCGCCCAAAGAAAATCCGATTGCAAAGCCTGTTGGTCAGCCCCAACATGCCGCTGCCAAGATGGTGGAAGCTGTTGTCCGCCCGGACGCTGTACCTCTGGCCAATGGGCAGGTGGCGGTAGCCACGGAAGCTAAGCCGAAACGCAAGCGTACCCGCTCCCGGAAGAAAAAGTCTGCTTCCCAAACTCCACCAGTAGTTGTCCCCGGTGCGTTGCAGGAAATTAGCGGCGAAGCCGGCGTCATCCATCTGCAATAAACCCGATTATCGATCACAGATTATCGATTATTGGGCCGGTTAACGATGGGTGAATCATCCTCTCCTGCGTCATCCTCAGCTAGACTGGGGATCCAGTGGAGAGGCATACGTATAGGAGAATCGGTATCCGGTAGCACTGAGCTAACACCTCACGTCATCCCGAACTTGATTCGGGATCTAGGACTCTTTTCTCTGCTGTACTTTGCACCGGCAAAGTACCAAAACTCTCGGGCTAATTTGGCCGCTTGATGCAAGCCCTTGTCGAGCCCAACAACAGAGCGCAGAACTCGCCATTTCTATACTAAATTCTAGCGGAGAGAAATGGCTCAAACAGCTGCGCTCCGAGGATGTTGTTGGTTCGCCGATCTTGCTCAGGCAACCAAACATGCCCGACCATAGGCAGCAAATATATTTTGCTTTCAGAGCAGGAATATTCCTAATTCGTTCCTGAAATCGGAGGTAGAATGCGTTCACCATAAGCTATATACTGGGATGAGCGAATGAATCCCCATACTCCCGCTACCAAAAAAAGTCGCCGTATTCCCTTGGCCAATGTTGCCGGATTATTAATTGTAACTTCGCTCAGTGGGCAAATTTTGGGATTTTTACGTACCAAACTGGTTAACGCCAACTTTCCGGCGGCCGGTCCGCATAGTACCGACGCCTATTTCGCGGCTTTCAATATCCCGGATTTCTTCTTCTTTACGTTGGCTGCCGGGGCGTTGGGTGTGGCATTCATGCCGATTTTGTCCGATCGCTTGCATAAAGGCGACCGCCGCAGTGTTTGGGAGCTATCGTCTTCGTTATTAAACTTTCTACTGATTATTATGGCAGTGGTGGCGGTGGTGATTTTGATATTCGCCCGGCCACTAGTTCAGCATATCGTAGCCCCTAAATTATCACCGGCTCAGCTCGATAATGCGGTCATTATCATGCGGTTGTTGGCCTTTAACCCGCTGTTGTTTACTATTTCCGGCGTGCTGACCAGTGTGCAGCAGACCCTGGGACGGTTTTTCTTTTATGCGCTGGCACCGCTGTTTTACAACTTGTCGATAATTCTTAGTATTTATGTGTTCCGGCATAACATTGGGCTTGTTGGCCTAGGAGTTGGGGCCCTGGTGGGGGCAATCCTGCAGTTATTGGTGGTTATGATAGGGACGCGTAATTTGAATTTTCACTGGCGGCCGCATATCCGCTGGCACAATAAAGAATTTCAACAGATACTTCGTAACTTGCCGCCGCGGTCGCTGGATCAGGGGATCGATCAGCTGGAATCAATTGTAGAGACCAACTTTGCGACCCGCCTTGGTCCTGGTTCGGTGACGTACTACAACAACGCTTACATTTTGCAAACGGCACCGGTGTTGCTTATTGGTACGGCCATTTCGACGGCGGCTTTTCCGCGATTGAATGCCCGACTGAGCCAGGGCCGGCCCGATCTGTTTCGTAGGGATTTTTTGATGATTTTACGGGCCATGGTTTGGATTACCATGCCGGTAGTTATCCTCTGTTTCTTTGCTCGGGGCTATTTAGCACGACTTATTTATACCCAAGGCAACGATCAGATTGCCCTAATTTTCGGCTTCCTGACGGCTGCCATATTTTTCCGCGTGGTTTATTCTATTATGTCGCGCTGGTTTTATGCCCAAAAAGATACTAAAACACCGCTGTTTGTATCGATTTTCACCATTAGCTTTAACGTGTTTTTGGCCTACAAGCTGTCCAAACCTGATGCCTATGGAGTTGCCGGTTTGGCACTGGCGCAGTCCATAGTGTCTGGAACTGAAGTATTTATCTTGGGCGTCATCATGCTGATTCGGGATCGCGGCCTCTTTAATGCGGCCTTCTGGGGTGGCGTGCTGCGAACTGTGTCGGTTACCGGATTTAGCGTGGTGGCCGGATTTATTATGATTTCACTTTACCCACTAGGTATAAACGACACCGGTTTCGTGACATTGGGCGGAAAATTGTGTCTGATAGCTGGCGTTATTTTCGGGGTACATATTGGCATGTCGGCACTTTTTGGTTTGGAAGAGGTACGACCGTTCTTATATAGGGTCAAAAGGCTGATTCTCAAGCCTGTCAAGCTCGAATATTAAAAAAGTTCTTGTAAAAATTAAAACATAAGTAGTATGATGCTTATTAGAAGCGCAGCGAAGGATAATTATGCCCAGCCTAAAGCGATTGGTGGCAAAAAGTAACAGAGGGAAAACCCTTCAGGCGATACTCTTCATAATCATTTTTGGGGGATTGGGCACTTGGGCATTACTAGGGGCCCGGGCGGATACTTCCACGTTGGTACCGGCACATGATCTGGCTGCTAATAATGTGGTAGGGGTTGGCCAGAGCACAACCACGGCCTTGTATAAAGATGTTAATGATGGCTCCAGTTTTGCTAGTGCGGACGATAACACTTCTTATGTACGCGGTCAAAACGGTGTGCCCAAAGCTGATCACAAAACCAGCTATGATGCCTATCCGACCGACAGCACGCTGACGCAGGTGTCAGTCAATGTGCGGGCTTACAAGGGTTCGGCTAGCGGCGGCAGTATTCAAGTGCTTTTGTATAACGGCAGCACGCTGATCGGAACGGGCGCACAGCATAGTCTCGGCAGTACTTATGACAATTACACCGATACTTTTAAAGATCTGTCGATTAAAGGTGCTCAGCTGAGTACCGATGTTATTTTGCGCAATACTGGAAGTTCGGGCGCGCCGCGCTACACGAGTATTTGGCTAAGCTCACAGTTTACAAATGGTACACCGACGCCAACTCCCACACCTACTTGCCCACCGGGCACGACAGGAACTTACCCGAACTGTGTGACATCAACTCCTACGCCATCCTCCAGCAATATTATCCGGGCGGCTTTCTACTACCCTTGGTTTCCGGAAACGTGGGGTAACCTTAGTGACCCATTCACGAATTACCACCCGACGCTCGGCTATTACGATTCCAGCAATACCAGTGTCATTACCAAGCATATCCAGGCCATGCAATACGCTCATCTAGACGCCGGCATCTCTTCCTGGTGGGGCCAAGGCCAACATCAGGAAAACACTCGCTTCCCGGCGCAACTAGCGGCCGCCAACGGTACTGGCTTCAAATGGACGCTCTATTATGAAAAAGAAGGTGCCGGTAATCCGGCAGTCAGCGAAATCAGCTCTGATTTGTCATATATTCAGGCGCACTATGCTTCGAATCCTAATTACTTAACTAAAAACGGCAAGCCAGTGATTTTCGTTTACGGTGATGGCAGTGATAACTGTAGTACTGCCGATCGGTGGAAACAGGCCAACAGTGCCGTCGGTAATAGTTTTTACGTAGTGCTGAAGGTGTTTAGTGGCTACCAGTCCTGTGCTTCACAACCAGATAGTTGGCACCAGTATGGCCCAGCCGCGGCCGAGGATCATCAAGCTGGCTACTCCTTTGTGATTTCCCCGGGTTTCTCCAAGAAAGGCGAAGCTGCTCCGCGCTTGGCCCGCGATATGACTCGCTGGAAACAAAATATTACCGACATGGCCAACAGTAATGAGCCATGGCAGCTCGTTACTACTTTCGATGAATGGGGTGAAGGCACGGCAGTGGAATCAGCTCAGGAGTGGTCATCTGCCTCTGGCTATGGAACCTACATTGATGCCTTGCATGACTTATTGCCCGGTACTTCATCAACGACGCCTACACCCGTGCCGACCAGTGGTGACCCAGTGGTAACTGCAGCCGGCGACATTGCCTGCGATCCGACCAACCTGGCATTTAGTGGTAGTGACCCAACGCAATGTCAGCAACGGGCGACGGCGCAGCTGGTCACTAGTCTTAATCCAACCTATGCGCTAACACTGGGCGATAATCAATACGAAAGTGGCACGCTGGCTAACTACCAAGCCTCCTACGATACCAGCTGGGGCGCCTTTAAAGCCAAAACCAAGCCGATTCTTGGTAACCACGAGGGCGGCGAAGGCGGCAGCAATACCGGGTACTTCGACTACTTCAATGGCAGTGGCGTCCAAAGCGGCGCAGCGGGCGATCGCAGCAAGGGCTATTACAGCTACGACATTGGCAAATGGCACGTGGTAGCGCTCAACAGCAACTGTGGCACGTACTCTTTTAACGGCAGCAATACCGGCTGTGCCGCCGGCTCGCCGCAAGAACAGTGGCTGAAAGCCGATCTGGCTGCCCATCCCGCTGCTTGTACGCTAGCTTACTGGCATGTGCCACGCTTCTCCAGTGGTTCATCGCACCACAGCGATGCCACCAGCGATACAACCTACACGGCGCTTTGGAATGATCTGTATGCCGCTGGTGTTGAGGTGCTTTTGAATGGTCACGACCATGACTACGAGCGTTTCCAGCCTCTAAATCCGAATGGCGTCGTTGATAGCAATGGCGTAGCCGAATTTGTCGTCGGTACCGGTGGTGAAAAAGAGTATTCATTTGGTACGGTTGTCAACGGCAGTGCCTATCGCGGTACGGGCTTTGGTGTCTTACAGCTGACACTGCACGATAACAGCTACGATTGGAAATTCGTCAATGCGTCTGGCTCAGCCATAAATGACAGCGGCAGCGCTCAATGTCATAGCGGCACCGCCACACCACCGCCAGTCGACACGACGCCACCGACCGCGCCTTCGTCACTGACTGGCTCAGCTACCAGTACCACTTCGATAAGCCTGAAGTGGGGCGCCAGCACCGATAATGTTCAAGTCAATGGCTACCGCATTTACCGCAACGGTAATACCATCGCTTCGGTCAGCGGCACAACGCTTAGTTACAATGATACCTCGGCGTTACCGAGTACGACATATGACTACCAGGTGTCGGCGTTTGACCTGGCCAATAATGAATCTGCCTTATCCAATAAAGTAACGGTTACTACACCTGCGCCTGCAACGGCGGATACGACACCGCCATCTGTGCCCACTAATCTCAAGGGTACAGTCGTTTCCAGCTCACAGGTCAATTTGGCTTGGGCGGCCAGTACCGACAACGTCGGGGTGGCTGGTTATGACATCGCTCGTGACGGCACGACCTTGGCTAACGGTGTAGCTACCACCTCCTATGGAGATAATTCCGTCACTGCCGGCAAGACTTACAATTACAGTGTCAAAGCTCGTGACGCGGCCGGCAATCTCAGCTCTGCCGCTACCGTCAGCGTGACTACACCTGCTAATACGCCTCCGCCACCCACCGGCACTGGTCCATGCGCCACCACCACAGCTGCACCGGCCAAGTACAAGCATGTCATTTGGATTTGGATGGAAAATCACAGCTACTCCGGTGTCATTGGCAGCACATCGGCGCCGTATCAAACCCAACTGGCTAGCCAGTGCGCCACTAATACCGCTATGAAGGATGCCGGTGGCCAGTACAACTCGCTGTCCAATTACATCGCCGGCACTACTGGGCTCGACTCTTGCAGCGGCGGCTGCTCTGGCACTGGCGTCAGCACCTGGAATGACTGTAGCCCGTCTGCTAGCTGTACGGCCCCGGTCGATAATATTTTCCGTCAGGTCCGCGCTACCGGCGGCACGGCTAAGAGTTACGAAGAAAATATGGGCAGCAACTGCCAGTTAACCGGTGCTAACCCCTATGCCCCGAGACATAACCCAGCCGTCTACTTTACTGGGGGGAGTGATCGCCAAGCCTGCGCTACCGACGATGTGCCGATGGGTACCACCACCAGCGGCAACTTCCTAGACGCTTTAGCCACCGACAGCTCGCTGCCAACCTTCTCGTTCGTAACGCCAAACCTCTGCAACGATACGCATGACTGTGGCGTCGGTACCGGCGACGGCTGGCTTAAAAACTGGATGCCAATCATCTTCAACTCAGCAGCTTACAAATCCGGTGATACTGCCGTGGTCCTGTGGTACGACGAGGATACACCAATTCCAAACGTAGTCATGGCTCCATCGGTCAAACACGTTGTCCTGAATGATTCCAGCTACGGACACTACTCTCTCCTGCGCTCCACCGAGGAAATGCTCGGACTGCCATTCCTTGGCAAGGCGTCCTCGGCACCGAGTTTCCGATCGGCGTATAACCTATAACAGTAAGAAAGTATTAGAATTATGGAACCCCAAGCCCCACCGCCAAACGAACCAGCCAACACCGACACCTCGGCACCTGTGGTAACGTCTTCCATGGGAGCGCCATCTGCGCGTAAGCGGTGGTTACTGATTGCCGCAGTAGTCCTGATTGCGCTTCTGCTCATTGGCGGTGCGGTAGCCCTGTTTGCGCACTCTAAGAGCTCTAACGCCAGCATCGATAACGAAGAGCACAAGTATGAAGCTATTGTCACAATTGACAGTAAGGGCTTTATGCCGGGCACACTGACCGTCAAACCGGATACCGAAGTGTTTTTTGAAAATCACAGTCAAAACAGCGAAGGTGAAACTGGCCCAGCTGTGCAGGTGGTTCAATCAAAAGCCGCCGCCAAGCAAACTGCAGATTTCAATTCCGACCAAATCCCAGCCACTAGCGGTTATGGCTACACGTTTCGCAAAGCCGGCACCTATCAGTTCTATAACGCAGCCAACGTCAAACAAACCGTCACTGTTATAGTCAAGTAGCCTACTTTCTCGAGCCACTATTCTTACCTCTGTTATAATAGTTGGGCATGACCCAAGATCACATTAGAAATTTTTGCATTATTGCCCATATTGACCACGGTAAGTCCACCTTGGCCGATCGTTTATTGGAGCTGACTGGCACGGTCGAGAAGCGCAATATGAAGGCCCAGCTACTGGACCGCATGGATTTGGAGCGCGAGAAGGGGATTACCATCAAACTTGCTCCTGTCCGCATGACTTATTTGCCGAGTCACGAGGCACGAGTCACGAGGCACGAAAATACAGCGGCGCAGCCGCTTCGTGACTCGCAAGAGTTCGAGCTCAACTTGATTGATACCCCTGGACACGTCGATTTCTCGTATGAGGTCTCTAGGAGCCTCCAGGCTTGCGAAGGCGCTTTACTAGTGGTGGATGCTTCTCAGGGTATTCAAGCCCAAACACTGGCCAATGTGTACTTGGCAATGGCCGCCGAACTCACCATTATCCCGGTTTTGAACAAAATCGACCTGCCTGCCGCCGATGTGGAGCGGGTAAGTGCCGAAGTTATGAATCTGCTCGGCTGCGACAAAGAAGACATCCTCCTTATTTCCGCCAAAACCGGCCAAGGTGTCGACGCAGTATTAGATAAAATTGTCGAGCTGGTGCCGCCGCCCAAACCTAGTGAGATTTCAGAAACAAGAGCCCTAATCTTCGATAGTTATTATGATGATTATCGCGGGGTGATTTTGTATGTGCGGATTATTGACGGGCAAATCGCCAAAAACGCCCAGCTAAAAATGATGGCTACCAGCGCCAACGGTATTGCCTTGGAAGTAGGAGCACTCAGACCAGATATGACGGCGGGGCACAATCTAGCCGCTGGCGAAATCGGCTACATTGTCACAAACCTCAAAAGTACCCGCGAGGCCAAAGTCGGCGACACCATCACGCTTGCCAATAAACCTGCCGACCAACCATTGCCAGGCTACAAAGATGTGCAGCCATTCGTCTACGCCGGCTTCTTCCCGGAATCGAACGAATATTATCAGGAGCTGAAAGATGCCATCGAAAAACTGTCTTTAAGCGATTCGGCACTGCAATTTGCACCCGAAAACTCGCCAGTCTTGGGTTTTGGAGTGCGCATCGGCTTCCTCGGGCTCTTGCATATGGACATTGTGCGCGAGCGGCTGGAGCGTGAGTATAATCTGGAACTCGTCGTCACTAATCCCTCCACGGATTATCAAGTCTCTATGACGAATGGCGATGAAATCGACATCAAATCCGCCGCCGATCTGCCCGATGTGGCCCAGATAAAAGAAATTCGTGAACCGTGGGTGAAGGGTGAAATTATCGTGCCGCAAGAATATGTCGGCCCCGTCATCCAACTCATTTCCAGCAAGCGTGGACAGCAGAAAAACCTCAGTTATGTCGATCAACGGGCGCTAGTTAGTTTTGAGGCGCCATTAGCCAATTTGCTGACCGATTTTTATGATCAACTCAAAAGTATCACCAGCGGCTACGGCAGCTTTAATTACGAGCTAGCCGATTACCGGACCGAAGATTTAGTGCGAGTGGACTTTTACGTAGCCGGTGAAATGGTTAACGCGTTAAGTGTCATGGTACACCGCAGCGAAGCCGATCGACTAGGCCGCGAAACTGTCGGCAAGCTGAAGGAAATTATTCCGCGCCAGAACTTCCAGGTGGCACTGCAGGCCGCTATCGGCGGCAAGTTCATCGCCCGCGAAGATATTTCTGCCTACCGCAAAGACGTTACCACCGGCTTATATGGCGGCGATGTCTCCCGCAAAAAGAAGGTCCTGGCCAAACAAGCCAAAGGCAAAAAGCGCCTGAAACGTTTCGGCAAAGTCGACATCCCCGCCGAAGCTTTCACTGTCATGCTCAAACGCGACTAAAACTTAGAATCATAAAAAACTTGGCCGGTTTTGAGCATTTCCAGGTATTTTTTGACTGGCGGGAACAGAGGAGTAGGCAATTTATCTAGCTGAAACCATTGCCAGTCGGTGGTTTCGCGCGGCGCGTTGTTTGTTGGCTCACCCGAAGTCCAAGTTGCTACGAAACTAACGTCTACATAGTGTTTCGGCTTCAGTTCGGTGAAGTTCATAACGCCTAAAAATTTTACATCCTTAACTTGTAAACTATCACCGGCTTCTTCGCGGAGTTCACGCAGGGCACCTTCCATCAGTGACTCGCCAAGTTCTAAATGTCCGCCACCGCTGCCCCAGTAATCCTTGCCGTGCGAGCTTTTGCGCTGGTGCAGCATAATGTACGTCGTATCGCCAACGGTTTTAAGTACGATGATTCCCACGCCTACTTTCGGATGCGGCTTGTTCATAGCTTAATTATACAAGAGGTGAAAGGTTAGGCGATCATTGGCAGCTCCGCAATTTTAAAAGCTGCGAAATTTCATAATCAGTTAATAATTTGCTATAAATGTACCATGAACGAGCTTAAGCAAATCGACGAATTCCGCAAAATTCTGGCCGATTACCATCTTTCCGAGGCTGCCAAGAAAACTCTGGAGCGCACCAAATTAGTGCTATTAGTGGGACCGTCTTCCAGCGGACGCAATACCATCATTAATGAGCTACTGACTACCGGCATGTATCATCCGATTGTTTCCGACACTACTCGCCAGCCGCGGCGTAATAACGGCGTAATGGAACAAAACGGTCGCGAGTATTGGTTCCGCACCGAACAAGAAATCCTTGACGATTTACGCGACGGTAACTTCCTGGAAGCCGCGATTATTCACAACCAGCAAGTTTCCGGTATCAGTATGCGCGAGTTGGCGGTCGCCGCCGATGAGGGCAAAATGGCCATCAACGAAATTGAAATTGTTGGCGCAGATAATATTTTTGCCGCTAAGCCCGATGCCCTTTTCCTGTTTGTCATACCGCCCAGTTTTGATGAGTGGATGGTGCGCATGAAAGCCCGCGGTGAACTGCCAGCCGATGAAGTCGAACGCCGCGTGCGCAGTGCCATTACCGAAATTTCCACAGCGCTCGACAGAACTTATTATCACTTTGTCATCAACGATACATTCAAGCACACCACTCGTTACATTCATGATCTATCCACTGGCAATCCAGTTGATTCGGCAGCTGAACCCCACGCTCGAGAAGTAGCGGCTGAAGTTTTAGCCGACACCCGTGCCTATCTGGCCGAAACCCCCTAAGCACTTAGCACTCTTGAGTTTTGAGTGCCAAAAGGCTATAATCCGGACTATGACAGAACGTCAAAAACAGATTTTGGCAGCTATCATTGAGCAGTACGCCGAAGTGGCAGTACCAGTCGGCAGCAGTCTGCTGGCCAAAGTTTTCGGCGTGTCGTCAGCCACTATCCGCGCCGAGATGGCTGAGCTTGAACGGCTGGGTTTTATTGCGCAGCCGCACACCAGCGCCGGCCGCATCCCGACCGACAAAGGCTACCGTTTTTATGTGAACAGCTTGACTGAAAATGACTCATTGCCGGAGCGCCGCGCCGAACGGGCTTTGGCTACCCGGGTGCAGCAGGGTGGCCTGCCGGAGCGCACCATTCGTAATGCCGTGGATACTTTGGTGGAGCTGACACATAATCTCGGCCTGGCTACCATCGGCAATCAACTATATATGAGTGGGCTCAGCAATCTGTTCGGCCAACCGGAATTCATCGGTGGCGAGCAAGTCCAGCAAGTTGCGAGGCTGCTGGACAACCTGGAGCCATGGCTGCGCGAAGCTGCGCCGAACAAACCATTGAATGTCTACATCGGTAGCGAAAACCCAATTGGTCGCAGCGCCGGTGTTAGTCTGATCATCAGCCGTTTTCGCAGCCCGTTCAGCGATCACAGCTACATCGGCACGCTCGGGCCGACCCGCCAAAGCTACCGCGATGTCATGACGCTGGTCCGCCATGCCGGTGAAACGCTGGAGGAGGTGTTGTAATGTCTAAATGGGCGGATAGATTAGGTTTCACCGTACAAGGTCAACAGACCAAGAAGGCTAAGCTTGCTAAAGCCACCAATAATCAACTTGTTAAGCAGGCTATTGCTACAGCTATTCTATTCGGAATTATTTTCACATTGTTGCAATTTAATGCCCTCAAAAGAGAATACGACGGCAATATTACAGGTGTTATCATTTTCCTTATCATAAATGCCGCCGTATTCGGTATATTTTGGTTTTTTCTTATGCGCTATCAACGCAATAAAGCCCGAAAAACGGAGAAGTAAGTATGGCCAAAAGTTCCAAGAATTCTAAGCCCGATGAAATCCAAGCTTTAGAGCAGCAAATTGCTGAATTGACGGATGCCCTGCAGCGCGAGCGTGCCGATGTGACGAATGTCCGCCGCCGGCACGAGGAGCAAATTGCCGGGCTAAAGGATATGGTTAAGGCCGGTGTGGTTCGCGACCTGCTGCCGGTGGTCGACAACTTCGAACGGGCACTCAAACATGTACCTAAGGAAGCGAGTCACGAGTCACGAGACAAGAGTCACGAGGAACTACAGAAGCTGTATGATTGGATCGATGGGGTCAGAAAAATTCTTGATCAGTTCGAAAAAACGCTGGCAGATCTGGGTGTGCAACGCATCAAAACCGTCGGCGAACCGTTTGATCCCAAACTTCACGAGGCTGTCAGTATGGAAGAAGGCGACGGCTCAAATGAAATTGTCAGTGAAGAACTGCAATCGGGCTATACCTTAGGCGACGAAGTCATCCGCCACGCCATGGTCAAAGTGAAGCTACAGTAACCAATTGGTAAGATTTGTCATCCTCAGCTTGACTGAGGATCCAGAAATATGCATTGTCATTCCCAACTAGATTGGGAATCTAGAAAGATGAAAACATACTACGTATACATACTAGCCAGCGCTAAAAACGGCACTCTTTACATAGGTGTAACTGACGATCTAAGGCGCCGAATTACTGAACATAAGGAGGGATTAGTAGAGGGCTTTACCACGAGGTATGACGTTAAGGCACTTGTTTATTTTGAAGAGACTTCTTCTATAGAAGATGCAATTGCTCGAGAGAAGCAGCTAAAACACTGGAACCGTGCTTGGAAAGTAGAGTTAATTGAAAAGAACAATCCGGGCTGGCGTGACCTTTCTGCCGATTGGGATGAGTAGACAATCCTGGCTCTTAGTGTCATTCTCGCGAAAGCGAGAATCCAGAAGGCTTTATTATTGTCTGGATCCTCAGTCGAGCTGAGGATGACAGTAGGTCGAAAAAGAGGTATGAAACTTAATTAGCACTCTTGACATGGGAGTGCTAATTTTTTATGCTAGAATAGTATTAGCACTCAGTAATGCATATTGCTAAGGAAAGGATACTATGGCTGAAGTATTAGGTAGACTAGACCCAGAGGCAGATACTTCCATGCTGGTTGATCCATCCAGCCTCAGTGAGTTAGAGCGGGCTCAGGTAGATGAAGCAGTATCGCGACGTGCGGCCGAACTGGTAGAAGAGGCTCGCTTAGCACCAGCTAGGCAAGTGGCAGGCAAGTTTTTAGTCGCCCTTCAGGACGGCAGAGTCACTACTACCAGCTTTGATGTTCGTATTGGAAAAGATCAGGAGGAATAGATATGGCAAAAATTATTGGTATTGACCTTGGTACAACCAACTCGGCAATGGCTGTTATGCAGGCCGGTAAGCCGGAAATTATCGCTAACAGCGAAGGTAACCGCACCACGCCATCTGTGGTAGCCGTCAACAAAAACGGTGAACGACTGGTGGGCCAGGTGGCTCGTCGCCAGCAAGTTACTAATAGCAAGAACACGATTTATGAAGTGAAGCGGCTCATTGGCCGTAACTTTAACGACAAAGAAGTTCAGCGCGATCTCAAGCTGATGGGCTACGAAATTATCAAGAGCGGCAATGGCGTGAAGGTCAAAATGGGCGACAAAGAGTACAGTCCTGAGGAAATCAGCGCTATGATTCTTGGCAAGCTGAAAACCGATGCCGAAAGTTTCCTGGGCGACAAAGTTACCGAAGCCGTGATTACTGTGCCAGCTTACTTCGACGATTCGCAGCGCCAGGCCACCAAAGATGCCGGTAAAATTGCCGGTCTGGAAGTCAAACGTATCATTAACGAGCCCACGGCCGCCGCTTTGGCTTATGGGCTCGACAAAGAAGGCAAGCACGACGAGAAAATTGCCGTCTACGACCTCGGTGGTGGTACGTTTGATGTCTCTATTTTGGAGCTCGGTGACGGTGTTTTCGAAGTGAAAGCTACCAACGGTGACACGCACCTCGGTGGTGCCGACTTCGACCGCGTGCTAGTTAACTACTTCGTGGATGAATTCAAAAAAGAATCCGGCATTGACATTACCGAAGACAAGGCAGCCATGCAGCGGCTGCGTGACGAAGCTGAGAAAGCTAAAATTGAACTTTCTACTGCCCAGGAAGTCGACATCAACCTGCCGTTCCTGACTGCCGATGCCGATGGTCCCAAACACTTCGAGCACAAACTGACCCGGGCCAAGCTAGAGAGTTTGGTCGCCGAGCTGATCGACAAAACCGCCGCACCATGCGAGAAAGCCCTGAAGGATGCCGGCCTGAAGGCCAGTGATATCCAGGCTGTAGTGCTGGTAGGAGGTATGACCCGCATGCCGGCCGTGCAAGAAAAAGTGAAGAAAATCTTCGGCAAAGACCCGATGAAAGGTGTGAACCCGGATGAAGTTGTGGCCGTCGGCGCCGCCATTCAGGGAGGTGTGCTACAAGGTGACGTCAAGGACGTGCTGCTACTGGACGTCACGCCGCTGACACTGGGTATCGAAACTGAAGGCGGCCTACGCACGCCGCTCATCGAGCGCAACACTACCATCCCGACCAGCAAGAGCCAGGTTTTCTCCACCGCTGCCGACAACCAGCCGCAGGTAGAAATCAATGTCCTGCAGGGTGAGCGCGAAATGGCTACCGACAACAAATCCTTAGGTCGCTTTATTCTGGACGGTATTCCCCCGGCGCCGCGCGGTGTCCCGCAAATCGAAGTCACCTTCAATATCGATGCCAATGGTATTTTGAACGTCACCGCCAAAGACAAGGGTAGTGGCAAAGAGCAGAACATCACTATTCAGGGCTCAGGCAGCCTCGACAAAACCGAAGTCGAAAAAATGGCCAAAGAAGCCGAGGCTCACGCCGACGAGGACAAGAAGAAGCGCGAAGCCATCGAAGCCCGCAATATGCTCGACAGTGCTATCTACCAAGCCGAAAAGCTAAAGAAAAATAACGGCGACAAACTATCCGACGAAGATAAAAAGACGCTGGACGAAGCCGTCGAAGAAGCCAAAAAAGTCGTTACCAAAGAAGATGCCAGCAAGGACGAGCTAGAAAAAGCCGGTAAAGATCTCAGCGACAAACTCATGCCCATCGGCGCCAAAATGTACGAGTCAGCTTCTAAAGAAGCCGAGAACGCAGAAGGCGGAACTAAGAACGACGATGACTCTTCGACAAGCTCAGATCAGGACAAAAAAGAAGACGGCCCCATCGAAGGCGAAGTCGTCGACGATAAGAAAGACTAAAAGTGATCGAAACCGCATCAGCACCGGAACTGCTCGAATTGGCACATGATCTGGTAAAAGATGCTTGTGTGGTGAGAATACCTGGCCCAGCCTACAATGAGGTAAGAGTGACAAAAGGTTTTTCAGGTATCGATTCGCTAGGTATGTATGCCATGACGGTGACGCTTATGACTCGTGAATACGTGAGAAACGGACGAATACGTAAAGCTGCCCGCCGTATATTTGGGGAGCGTAGATGGGTCGATGCTTCTATTAGCTGTCATGACCTCAATAACCCAGTTAATAATCGTGATTTTCAGATTACAGAAAGCCTTTCCGATGTGGTTGTTGTAGTAGGCGAATCACATGGCGACACAGAAATGGTGGTGCGTCAGCCAAATAGTGCAGATGTTGCGGCGCTCAACCAGGCACTGGCTTTTATGACCTTGGGGGATGCTTCGTAGAGGTGTAAAATCAAACGATGAGCTATGAAATCGGCGGCCACACACGCTATGACGAATTTAGCATGTTAACAGCTGCAGGGGCAGCCATTGATGACCCCCGCCTACACGCACTCGTTGGCCATGGACTAGGAGTGCATATGCCTACTGAAGAATGTGTCGATACAGTAGCTAATGTTGTAGCCGATATTGCTGAGGACTTCAAATTGGATCCGGACCAAATGAATTGGGCTATAGTCTTTTATCGGGCGACTTTAAGAGCGCGGGCTGAGCAAGGAATGGTGTATTTGTAATTATGGCAGATAAACGAGATTACTACGAGATTTTGGGGGTCAGCAAGGACGCTAGCGCCGACGAGATTAAAAAAGCCTTTCGACGCAAGGCAATTGAACTGCACCCAGACAAGCAGGGTGGCGATGAAGCCAAGTTCAAAGAAGTAAACGAGGCCTACGAAGTTCTCAAAGACCCCTCTAAAAAACAGCGCTATGACCAGTTCGGGCACGCTGGTGTCGGTGGCAATGGCGGCTTTGAAGGCGGTTTTAACGGTTTTGGCGGTTTCGGCCAGGGTGGCCAGAGCTTTGACTTCGGCGATTTGGGACTCGGTGATATCTTCAGCAGCTTCTTCGGGGGCGGCCCGCAGCAGCGTCGCCAGGCCCGCGGCCGTGATGTGGAGGCCCGGGTAGAAATCAGCTTTGAACAAGCTGTCTTCGGCACCGAAGTAGATCTGCACTTAAATATCGAAGACAGCTGTGAGCACTGTAAAGGCACCACTGTTGAGCCTGGTCATGAGCTTAAAACCTGCGACACTTGTGGTGGCTCCGGCCAAGTGGTCAGCGTCACCCGCACTGTGTTCGGCAACATCCAGCAAGCTGCCGTTTGCCCCAAGTGTCACGGCAGCGGCAAAGTCCCCGAGAAAGTCTGTACCGTTTGCCACGGCAAAGGCACCCAGGTTAAAAGCCAGCATATTGATCTAAAGATCCCGGCCGGTATCGACGACGGTGCTACCATCCGTTTGCGCGAACACGGCGAAGCCATTGCTAACGGCCCCAAGGGCGATCTGTATGTGAATGTCCGCGTCCAGCCACACAAGAAATTCACCCGCGAAGGCGATTTGATCTTATCTGAAGAGCACATTGGCATGGTGGAGGCGGCCCTGGGCACTGAAATCGATGTCGAAACCGTCGACGGCCTGGTACGCATGCGTGTCCCGGCCGGTACTCAAAGCGGCAGCGATTTTAAGCTTAGCAATCACGGTGTGCCGCACCTAAAGGGCAATAGCCGCGGTGCTCACATCGTGACTATCATAGTCGACACGCCCACCAAACTCAGCAAACAGCAAATAGAACTGCTCCAGCAGTTCCAAACCACACCCCAAAAACGCGGTTTGTTTTAGTGATAGTGGCCATGTTCTGCCGATCTACTCTTCGCTTGCCTAGGAAGGATAAACCTGACTACTGGACAAGCCGGAAATAGTAAGCAATAATGAAATCAAGATGAAAAAGCTTATGCCAAACCAGCAAGGCTTTATACCGCTGCTTATCATGATCTTTTTGGTGGTAGGAGCAGTAATTGTCATAGCCTACCTCCGCGTTCAACATGCCAGCAAGTAACTATTAATTTTGCTAATTTATAGTTTTTATTTTATAATAGCTACTATGACTGTTTCGTTGGCTGAAAATTATGCCTTGCCATCAGATGAGATAGAAAGGGCATTAGCCTACCCTTATGATCGTCCAGACGGAAGTTTTATAACTAATGGTCACGAAATAACTCAGCTTGCCGGCACGTATGATGGCTTCCTTGCAGCCGCTAATAATTATCTGAATGAACGTGGACTTCCTGATATGAGCTCTCGCATAGCGATAGTAGCTTACGGAGCAAACAGCAACCCAATACGCTTCTCCGAGAAAATGTCAGCCTTTCAGCTCGGTAACAGATATGAATTACAGGTGGCTCCCCATTTAGAGGCAGTCATTCCGAATACTGTGGTAGCTTGGCATGGCAAGCCTTCTCAGGCGGGGAGTGCTTTCGCTGAACTGTATAAGGGCGAAGAGACTACTGGCCAAAAGAGCACCATCCATGCGGTATTCTTAACTCCTCTCCAGATCGCACTGTTGCATGCGACCGAAGGAGTGACGTATCATCTGGCGCCAGTAGAAGTATTTGCCGGCGATGATCGCCGTTCGCTGCAGGCCTTAGCCTACGTAGCCGGAGAATCAAAGATACTGCTCAAAGACGGTAAGCCTGTGCTCGTGCGCCGAGCTGCTGAGGCAGGGAATGACAATGCAATGACAGCCGAAGAAGTGGTGGATTTTATGTTGGCTCACGCAAGCACAGCTGCCAAAACGGAGAGTGCTCGTACACTAGTTCGTAGGCAAAAGCGACGAAGCCTAGATAAAAAGAAGGTACAGCAGGCAGCAATAAGTGATCAGCTAGAAAGGGAGGGGCTGAGCAAGAGCTTTAGTTTTCCTGCCACAGAATACAGAGCGCGTGCTAATCTTAACTGGGGTGCCGGCGCTCCCCTGCATTTGATGGAAGAGGTAGTCAGCCCTTTACGACCTACTCCAGAACAAATTAAAGAAGCTTTGCACGGCTCAGTATGGTTTAAAAGAGTATTAATGAGAATACTTCCACCCCTACGAACAGCCGAGCTTCAAAACGTTCGAAAGAGACTGGATATTGCCGAAGCTATCCGTAAGCGTGCCCATGAAGAATTGGCCGAACGTGTAGCAAGTAGTATAAAGCAAAAGAGTATTGCAAAAAATTAAATAAAATGTTAGAATAAAATTTCACCAAATCTTGGTGATTTTATAATGCTTTAGCTTACAATAGGCTAGAAAGGATCAAACCACGTGACGACGCATACGCTCCCAATAAAGTACAACACCAATGCGCCCATCGGTGTCGTAAGTGCTGATCCTTATAATTTTTTGCTGTTTGATGATTTGTTTGACGACTATCGGGTCGTCACGCATGTGAAGCAGGACTGGCTGAAAGATCTGCCATTACATGCCGAAATTACTTCGTTCAATCTACCAACTATAAATCCTGATGGAGCGCAACGGCTATTAAGCTCAAAACGCTTTGTGGAAATGTTCAAGACAGATTCCCGCCGTAAATTCGTGCTGTATTCACCATTGGATCCGCCATACAAGATCAACCCTTTGGCGTATCTGATGAACTCGCCTACCATTGCCCATGCCTACGAAAACAAGCGATATTTCCGGGACGAATTCTCCGATCTGATTCGCATGCCGGAGTACGAAATCAAATACATGAACGAGCTGGACCGGGCGGCTTCGTACCGTGATCTGCGCGAACGTTTTGGCGGCTCGTTTATGCTGCAGGACGAGGAATCATCCGGTTCCAGGGGCACCTATGCCATTCATAATCAGGATGATTACGTTGACGCCGTTAAGTCGCTCAAGAAATTCTCACGCGGGCGGACTATTGTGGCTTCGGAATTTATTCACGGCGAAGTCTCGAGCATTCAGGTCTGTATTACCAAGTATGGCATCTTCAGCGGCGGTATTCAGCGGCAGCTGGTCGACAGTAAATACCTATGCAATACCAAATTAGAAGGGGCTACTAAATGGTGCGGTGGTGAAATCGGTACCGAATATCCGGATATCGTGCAGCACCAGGCGCAAGAAATTGCTTCGGTAGTGGGCTCGGAGCTGGCTAGCCATGGCTACAAGGGTATATTTGGCGTTGATTTGATTGTAACGCCCGAAAGTGAAGTCTATGCCATCGAAATCAACGCCCGTCTGACGGGGTATTCGCACATCATTAGTGACTTGCAACTGCTAGAGGGCAAAATTCCGTTCATGCTGTTGCACACCCTGGAGCTTGCCAACTTCAACTACGAAGTTACCGATCAAGAGGCTCTGCCAAGCATGGGTCGCTACAAAAAGCCGGCCTCGCTGTTGATCATAAATAATTCGTCCAACGAAGACTTTGTGCTCAAGCAGTATATTCGTCCGGGAGTCTACAAAATGCAGGGCGATAAAGTGGAGTTTGTAAGGGAGGGTCATTCACTTAAAAGCCTCAAGGGCGAAGACACTATGCTGCTGTTTTGTCGCTACAACGCGGGCGATGCCATCGAGGCTGGCAAGCGTATCGTTAAGATCATGAAACTTGGCAAAACCATGAATAAGGGTGACCTTAACCTGAAATCCCAACAGATAGTGCATGCCATCAAAAATACCTTCGATTTGCCAGCATAAGATTGAGACACCAAGCCCGAGAGTCCCCATTTGATTCATTCAAATGGGGCGGCGCATGGGTGTCTCAAATCGCTCATGCTATTATTAGGTTATGAGCGATGCGATTCTAATAGCGCTGGTTGCAGTACCGGTTGTGGTGCTGTTCTTGCTGCGGATTAACGCGGCGTTGGTGTTTTTGAGCCTGTGTCTGGGCGACGTATTGGTGCGATTTGTGGGCAATGATGCGGTGTCGGTCGTGGCAGGTGCCGGTACGAGTGCGCACACTAGCGGTTCCACAATCCGCTTGGTATTACTGCTGGCCCCGGCCGTGTTGACCACGCTGTTTATGATCAAAACTGTGCGCTCGTCTATGCGGCTGGTGAACATTTTGCCGGCGGTGGCGACCGGCTTTTTAGCCGCCGTGTTGGTGGTGCCGCTGCTGTCGCCGAGCATCTTGCATCAGGTAGTTACCTCGAGTTTGTGGAGTCAGTTCCAAAGCTTGCAGGCGGCAATTGTGGCAGCTGGTACGCTGATTTGTTTGGTATTTTTGTGGATGCAGCGCCCCAAAAACCATGACGATAAACACGGTAAGCATGGCAAGGCCTGACGCTAACAGATTGACTTTTATCCTAAAATAACCATAATGTAAGAAGTTAAATTCCTTATTTATGAGCTAAAGGAAAAGAGCAGCCCGAGTCGGCGGATTTATTCCGCGACCCGGCGCGATGAGAAAAACCGTAGGTTTGTCTCATTAAGGGCCCATAGCTCAGCAGGTTAGAGCAGCGGCCTTTTAAGCCGCGTGTCGTGGGTTCGAATCCCACTGGGCCCTCCACTTAGATTGCAATTTTTATGGACGTTTACTAACTAATAGTCGTGTTTTTCTAGAGAGAAAAATTATTATCCAAGCTATCAGCCCTGCAAGCAGCAAGTCTACGACTATAGCTAGAATAGAGTAACTTATATAAAGGCTGGGTTGGGTATCGTCATCTATCGCATCTATAGTTTTAGAAGAGACATGCATAGGCCATCCGTGGGAGCTGATAAACTGTGAATTACCCAGCGGCATAATTGCAATGCCGTGGACTATAGCTGAGTGCCGAGCAAGGCATTCCTGGTCACAATAGTTAGAGTTATTACCAGTGCTGGTAATGAGTAAAGACAGCCCAAATAATAGGCAGGTTAGCAAAACAACGGGCAGAAATTTTTTAATACTTCTCATGTATCAAAGTATACACTTCCGTTAGATGATTAGCTTAAGTATAAACAACTGATCTGCCCCTGGTATAATGCCAAAATGCAGACCATAACAATTAATGGAAATAACTTTGACGATCTCAATACCTTTTTTGACGAAGTGCAGCGTAAGCTATGCCCAGATTTTAAGGAATTTGGGCGTAATTTGGATGCGTTTAACGATGTGTTACAAGGAGGCTTTGGTCTATTCGAATATGGCGAGCCTATAAAACTCATCTGGAATAACTCGGATAAAAGTAAAAAAGATTTAGGCTATGAAGCCGAGGCTGACTGGCTGAAGCAGATAAGAGTAAGAGCTCACTCATCAAATCATAACTCCATAGATGAACGTATTGATAGGGCCCAGAACAAAAAAGGCCCAACCATGTTCGAGCAAATTCTAGAAATCATTACCGCTTCAGAGCATGCAGATCGCATAGAACTAATTCTCGAATAAAGGCTGATCCTCTTATATTTTAGTTGCAATGATCTGCCCAATGACTCTCTAATTATCAAACAGTATCTTTATCTAGCAGCCAATTTATGCCTAGTGATATTAGAGAACTCGGTAAGGCAGACGCCGGCCAGCACAAGGGCTGCGCCAAAAATAAAGGTGGAGGTGGGTCTCTCCGACAATAGAATCCAGGCTATGATGATGGTGGCGAGCGACTCCACGTAGTCATACACGCCGGTATCCATGGCTTTTTTGTGTTTGAGTGCAAAGAAGAACAATGGTTTTGCCAGCACCACTGCTGTGACACTACCAGCTAAACCCACCCAGCCGGAAGTGGTTGTTGCCGCCATGTCCCAGCCGTGAAACTGCCTAAAGGAGTAGATGATTATCGGCACGGCGCCAATGAACATGTATAGAAAACTCAGTTGCTGGGCGCTCATCTGCTTGGTGAGAGGCTTACAAAGAACAATACTGATGGTGCTGCAGGAAACAGCAATCACGAGCAGCAGGTTGCCGATCAGCATGGAGCTATTCCCGCTGCCGGCCCATGGCTTGCCGATGATGATGAACGACCCGGCCAGGGCAATACATATGCCGATAAACGTCCGGAAGCTAAAACGTTCTTTCAGAAAAGAAGCCGATAAAACCAGCAATATAATCGGTTCCAG
>Ga0157372_10000210_pt1 | contig 65290 bp, 65 predicted proteins | sample C55metaG_FD_115307 | JGI IMG/M metagenome (GOLD analysis project Ga0157372, IMG submission 115307) | Corn rhizosphere microbial communities from Kellogg Biological Station, Michigan, USA - C5-5 metaG | ecosystem: Host-associated > Plants > Roots > Rhizosphere > Soil | place: USA: Michigan... | reverse complement strand
GTCGACCTGGGCACCGCCAACACGCTCGTCTACGTCAGGGGGCGGGGGATCGTGCTCTCCGAGCCCTCGGTGGTGGCGATCGATTCGGTCTCCGGCCAGGTGCACGCGGTTGGGGTCGAAGCGAAGCGGATGCTGGGCCGCACGCCGGGCACGATCACCGCGATCCGCCCGCTCAAGGACGGCGTCATCGCCGACTTCGACGTCACCGAGCAAATGCTGCGCCACTTCATCACCTCGGTGCACTCCAGCCGCTTCGCCCACCCGCGGGTGGTCGTCTGCGTGCCCTCCGGCGTCACGGGGGTCGAGAAGCGTGCGGTCGAGGAGGCCTGCCTCTCGGCGGGCGCGCGGCAGGCATACCTGATCGAGGAGCCGATGGCGGCCGCGATCGGCGCCGGGCTGCCTGTCGCCGAGCCGACCGGCTCAATGATCGTCGACGTCGGCGGCGGCACCACCGAGGTGGCCGTGATCAGCCTCGGCGGCATCGTCGTCTCGCAGTCGATCAGGGTCGGCGGCGACGAGCTCGACGAAGCGATCGTCGCCCACTGCAAAGCCAAGTACAAACTGGCGATCGGCACTCAGACCGCCGAGGAGGTGAAGCTCGAGGCCGGCTCGGCTTCGCCGCTGCCGGAAGAGGTGCGGACCGAGATCCGCGGTCGCGACCTCGTCTCGGGCCTGCCGAAAACGGTCGAACTCAGCTCCGAGGAGGTGCGCGGGGCGCTGGAGGAGCCGGTCAGCCACATCGTCGCCGCGGTCAAGGAGACCCTCGACCGCACTCCCCCGGAGCTCGCAGGTGACATCATGGACCGAGGCATCACCCTCGCCGGCGGTGGTGCGCTGCTGCAAGGACTGGAGCAGCGCCTGCGCGACGAGTGCCAGATGCCGTGTCAACTGGCAGAGTCGCCGTTGACGTGCGTGGCGGTTGGTTCCGGCATCTCCCTCGAGGAGGTCGAGACGATCCACCGCGCCGGCAAGAACAACGGAGCGCGGCCCAGGCTGTAGATGATGGCTTTAGCCGCTGCTCATGCGAACCCCCCAACTTAGAACCCCACTGTGTACCGAAAGCAAGTACGTCGCCGCCGGGCGGTGCTCGCGCTGTTAATCGTCGGCTCTTTCGCCCTGCTCACCGTCACCTACGGGAAGGGCTCCGACGGCATGCAGCGGGGCGTCAGCACGATCTTCTCGCCGCTGCAGTCGGTTGCCGACCGGGCGTTGAAGCCGGCCCGCGACCTGGTCAACTGGTTCGACGAGACCTTCGACGCGAAGGGTCGGAACTCGCGCCTGCACCAGGAACTCGAACAGGCGCGCAAACAGGCGGTGGGCTCGCAGGCGGCGATCGCGGAAAACGCCCAGCTGCGCAAGCTGGTCGGCCTCGACAACAGCGGTGCGATCCCCTCCGGCTACACGCGCGTGACCGGCCGGGTGATCGCCCGCTCGCCGACCGTCTGGTTCGCCGACGTGACGATCGACGTCGGCTCCGGCGACGGGGTCGGTGTGGGCGACCCGGTCGTCAACGGCGACGGCCTGGTCGGGTCGATCGGCGCGGTGACCGGCGGCTCAGCCCAGGTCACCCTGCTTGCCGACCACTCCAGCGCCGTCGCGGCGAAAATCGTCCCCGGTGGCGTCCAGGGGGTGCTGAAGCCGTCGGTCGGCGATCCCGGCGACCTGATCCTCGACTTTCTCGACAGCGAAAAGCTGGTCGGCAAAGGCCAGGCGGTGGTCACCTCGGGCTGGCGCGCCCAGGGACTCGAGTCGGGCTACCCGCCGAACCTGCCGATCGGCGAAGTGACCAAGGCCTCGCTGGAAGAGCAGGAGGCCCAGCAGCAGGTTCACGTTCGGCCCTACGCCGACCTGCGCGACCTCGACCTGGTCCAGGTCCTGACCGGAGGCTCGCGCGGGTGATCCTCACCCCGAACATCCTCGTCCGGCTGGTGGCGATCGTGATCGGCGGCGTCGTCCTCCAGCTCTCGTTCTTCTCCCAGGTGACGCTCTTCCACGTCAGCCCCGACGTGCTGCCGGCGCTGGTGGTCGTCCTCGGGCTCTTCGGCGGCAGCCTGACCGGCGCCGTCTGCGGCTTCTCGGTCGGGTTCCTGCTCGACTGCCTGCTGATCGCCCCGCTCGGCGGCGGTTCGCTGGTCCTGCTCGCCACCGGCTACCTGGCCGGTCTCTTCCGCGAGCGCTTCGAGATCCACAGCCCGCTGGTGCCGCCGCTGCTCTGCATGGGCCTGACCCTGTTCGCCGAGCTCGGCTTCGGCGCGGTCGAGTTGACCCTGGGGGTCGACGCGCCGATCAGCCCTCTGGTCGTCCGCGACACCCTCTTGAAGAGCATCTTCGCCTTCTTCCTCGGCTGGGCGATCTACGCGCTGCTGCGGCGGGTTCTGCGACCCGCCCTGGTCGAGGAGCCGACGGTAAAACGCCGCCGGCGACCAAGGACCCTGAGGCCGAGCCGCGGTAGGCGACCGAGGACGATGGGAGCCTAGGGCCGTGTACCTGCGCAACGGCGATCGACCGCGGGGCAGCCGGCTCTCGCTGCGCGTGGCGGTTCTCGGCGGCGTTGCCGTCGCCCTCTTCGCGGTCCTCTTCTTCCGGCTCTGGAACCTGCAGGTGCTCGATGGCGACAAGTACCCGGCCGAGGCGAAGAACAACCGCACCCGCGAGTTCAAAGTGATCGCTCCTCGCGGCGACATCCTTGACCGCGAAGGCAACGTCATCGTCGACAACCGCACCAGCCTGGCGCTGCAGCTGAATACCGAGAAACTGCCCGAAGACCCGGCCGAAGAAAAGGCCGTTCTCGCCCGGCTGGGCGAACTCGCGCACATGTCGCTGCCGAAGGTTCGCAAGACGATCCGCGAAGGCGAAGAAGTCGCCGCCGGGGCGCCGGTGACGCTGCGCCAGGACGTCGGCTTCTACCTCGTCGCCTACATCGAAGAACACCAGCGGGAATTCCCCGGGGTCAGCGTCCAGCGCGTCTTCGTCCGCCACTACCCCGACGGCACCCTCGCCGCCCACATCCTCGGCAACGTCAGCGAGATCGACGAAGAAGAACTGGAAGAGGCGCGCTACAAGAACCTCGAACCGGGCGACGAGGTCGGCAAGGCAGGGATCGAGTTGAGTTACGACAAGTTCCTGCGCGGCCGGCCCGGACTGCAGAAAATCCAGGTCAACGCCCTCGGTCAGCCCACGCCGGGCGGACAGCTGGTCTCGAAGTCTCCGACGCCGGGTGAGAGCCTGAAGCTGACGATCAATTCGGAAGTGCAGGCGGCGGGCGAAAGCGCCCTCGCCTCGCAAGGGCTGCCAGGGGGGTTCATCACGATGAACGTCCACAACGGCCAGATCCTCGGCCTTGGCTCGTTCCCCACCTACGACCCGTCCGAATTGATCCACCCGACCCAGGCGCAGGTCAACGCGCTGTACCGGAACGAAGCGGCGCCGCTCACCGACCGCACTGTCGAAGGCCTCTATCCGACGGGATCGACCTTCAAGCTCATCACCGCCACGGCAGCGCTGGAAAACGGCGTGATCACCCCGAGCACGGTGATCGACGACCCCGGTCAACTCTGCCTCGGCGAAGAATGCTTCCACAACGCCGAAGGCGCCGCCTACGGGCCCCTGACGCTGGTGCCGGCGCTCGAAGTCTCCGACGACGTCTTCTTCTACACGCTCGGGCTCGACATGTGGAAGACCAACGAGCTGCAGGACTGGGCGCACGCACTCGGCATCGGCCGCCCGACCGGGATCGACATCCCGGTCGGCACCGACGGCCTGCTGCCGACCAAACAGTGGCGCGACCAGCTCTTCAAGGAAGGCGAAACCGAACGCCCGTGGTCGGCCGGCGACAACATCCAGCTGGCGACCGGCCAGGGCGACCTGCAGACCAACCCGCTGCAGATGGCGGTCGCCTACGCGGCGCTCGGCAACGGCGGCACGATCGTCACCCCGCACCTTGGGATGGAAGTCGAGGACGCCGCGGGGCGGGTGCTGAAGGAATTCGACCCGAAGCCGCGGCGCAAGATCAAGATCGACCCGGGGACCCGCAGCGTGATCATGGAGGGCCTGCACGACGCCGCGCAGGGACCAGGGGGGACCTCGGAGCCGGTCTTCGGCAGCTTCCCGATACCGGTCGCGGGCAAGACCGGGACCGCGGAACGCCCCGGGCACGCGGACCAGTCCTGGTACTGCATCCTCGCTCCCTATCCGAACCCCCGAATCGTCACTTGTGTGACTATTGAGGAAGGCGGCTTCGGAGCCCAGGCCGCCGCCCCCGCCGCCCACACGATCCTCGAAGCCTATTTCCACGACCAGATTGCGGCCGAAAGCCGTGAAGGCGTCGAAGGAAGCGAAGGCGAAGAAGAAAGCGGCGAAACCGAAACCGGATGATGTACGCGACCAGAACCAGACAAGCCCGGCCGGAGCCCTTCGCGGTCCACGTCGGAATCGGCGAGCGGCTCGGCCTCGCCCACATGGACTGGCCGCTGACGATCGCCGCCGTCGGGCTGGTCGTCTTCAGCGTCTTCACCCTCGGCCAGGCGACCCAGAACGACGTGCCCGGCAGCCCGCACTACTACCTGGACCGGCAGGCGATCTACGCGGTGCTCGGGATCGTCGGCATGCTGCTGGCGACCCGGATCGACTACTCGCGCTTCCGCGAGCTGCGGGTCGGGATCTACACCTTCCTCTGCGCCGGCGTCTCCCTCGTCTTCGTCTTCGGCTTCGCCGCCCGCGGCTCGCGGCGCGCCTTCGAACTTCCCTTCTTCAGCTTCCAGCCATCGGAGCTCGGCAAGCTCCTGCTTGTGCTTGCGCTTGCCGGGTTCGTGATCGATGGCGCCAGACGAGGCTCGGCGGTCCAGCGGACCGTCCGCTACCTCTGCCTCGGCCTGGCACCGGCTGCCCTCGTCTTCTTGCAGCCCGACCTCGGCACCTCGATGGTGTTCGTGGTCGCCACCCTCGCCGTCATGTACTTCGGAGGCGTCCCCTGGACGCACTTCGCGGTCATCGGCGGCGCCCTCGTCGCGCTGATCGCGCTCGTCCTCCTCGTCGCTCCGGCGGTGGGGACGCCGATCCTCAAGGGGTACCAGTTGGAACGACTCACCTCGTTCGCCAACCCCAGCGAACACGCAGACGGCGCGGGCTACCAGCAGAACCAATCCAAGGTCGCCATCGGCTCCGGTCAGTTGACCGGCCGCGGCGACAAAGCCACCCAGACGCGGCTCGACTTCGTCCCTGAGCGGCACACCGACTTCATCTTCGCGGTGATCGGTGAGCGCTACGGGTTCGCGGGCGCCGCGTTCGTCCTATCCCTTTACGCCCTGCTCTTCTGGCGGGCGCTGCGGATAACGACGCTCTCGAAGAACTCCTACGGAACCCTGGTTGCGGGCGGTATCGCCGTCTCGCTGCTGTTCCAGACCTTCGTCAACGTAGGGATGAACCTCGGGATCATGCCGATCACCGGGATTCCCTTACCGCTGATGAGCTACGGAGGGTCCTCCGTCGTCGCTACTTTCCTGGCGATAGGGGTTCTTCAGAGCATCAATGTCCAAGCGCATCTCAGTCAGAGGGGAAGGTTCGCCTGGTGATCTCTGGAAAGGGGTCCGGCAATGCGTACCTATCCGAACTGAGCTGAATTACAAATGAAAAAAACGATTTTGGTCTCCGCCGAGCGCGGCGAGACCCGAGTAGCCGTCCTCGAGGCAAAGCAGAAAGGCGGCAAAAGCGATGTGGCCGAGCTCTACATCGAGCGGCGCGGCCGTCGCTCGATCGTCGGCAACATCTACAAAGGCAAGGTCGACAACGTCCTGCCCGGAATGGAGGCCGCCTTCGTCGACATCGGCCTCGAGCGCAACGGCTTCCTCCACGTCGACGAGATCCTGTTGCCGAACGGCGAACAGGCGCCCCGGCGCGGCCGCGGCAGCGGCCGCCGCATCAACGAGCTGATCAAGCCCGGCCAGGAGATCCTGGTCCAGGTCGTCAAGGACCCGCTGAAGTCGAAGGGAGCGCGGCTCTCGATGAACGTCTCGATCGCCGGCCGCTACCTGGTCTTCGCGCCGAACGGGAGCGGCGTCGGCGTCAGCCGCCGCCTCACCGACAAAGAGCGCGACAGGCTGCGGAAGATGGTCGACCGCACCTACAAGGGCCCAGGCGGGCTGATCGTCCGCACCGCGGCCCACGGGGCGAAGAAATCCGACTTCGTGCGGGAGATCAAATACCTGGAGAAACTGAACCAGGTGCTGGAGCGGCGGGCGAAGTCGTCGAAGGCGCCGGCGCTGGTCTTCCAGGAGGCCGACCTCTCGATCCGCGTCCTCCGCGACGTCTTCCTCAGCGAGTTCGAAAAGGCCGTGATCGACTCGCCGAAGCAGTACGAGCGGGTGACCAACTTCTTCCAGCGCACCGCGCCGGAGCTGGTCGACGGCGTCGAGCTCTACCAGGGCAAGAAGCCGCTGCTCGAGAAATGGAAGATCAACGAGGAGATCGAGTCGACGCTGAACCGGCGCGTCGACCTGCCCTCCGGCGGCTACCTGATCATCGACTACGCCGAGGCGCTGACGGTGATCGACGTCAACAGCGGCTCATTCACCGGCCGCGGCAAAGGCGGCCTCGAGGAGACGATCACCAAAGTCAACACCGAGGCCGCTGACGAGGCGGTGCGGCAGCTGCGGCTGCGCGACATCGGCGGCATCATCGTCATCGACTTCATCGACATGGCGCGGGCCAGCAACCGCGACAAAGTCCTGAAGACGATGCGCAAAGCGCTCGACGCCGACAAGTCGAAGAGCTACGTGGTCGAGGTCTCGCCGCTGGGCCTGGTCGAGATGACCCGCCAGAACGTCACCGACGGAGTGCGGGAGATCCTCACCGAGCCCTGCCCGACCTGCGCGGGCGAGGGGGTCGTCCTCTCCGCCGAGACGGTGGCGCTGGAGGGGCTGCGGAGGATGCGCGACATCGCCGCCGAGAATGCCGACAGCGAGGCGTTCCTGATCCGCGTCAATCCGAAAGTCGCCCACGAGCTGACCGATCCCGACAGCGAGCTGGCCGAAATCGAGGAGGAGACCGGCAAGCGCTTCCACTTCGAGGGCGGCGAGGCACTGCCGATCGAGACCTTCACCGTGGTCGAGCAGGGAAAGCGCGAGGAGATCGAGGAGCGGGCGCTGCCGTTCAAGGTCGGCGAGGAGGTGCTGGTCCAGATCGACGAGCCGCACATGTACAACGACGCCGACGCGGTCGCCCGGATCGATTCCTACATCGTCAGCGTCACCGGCGGCGGCCCGTTCGTCGGCGAGCGCAAGATGGTGCGGATCGACGAGGTCGAGCGCTCGGCGGCGATCGCCTCGCTGCTGAACGGCGACTCCCCGAACGGGGCCGCAAAAGGCGAGGAAAACGGCTCCCAGCTAGACTCCGACGCTCCTTCGCGCAAACGCAGCAGGGGCCGCCGGGGCGGTCGTGGGCGTTCGCGCGCCAAGCAAGGCAGCAAGGAAGACTGATGAGCACGTACGCGGTAATCGAAAGCGGAGGCAAGCAGTACAAAGTCGAGGAGGGCTCTTCCCTGCTCGTCGATCGGCTCGACGCCAAAGAGGGCGACAAAGTCGCCCTGCGGCCGGTGCTCTTCCGCGGTGACCACGTCGTCACCGGCAGCAAAGACCTCGAGAAAGTCAAAATCGAGGCGAAAGTCGCCGAGCACCTGCGCGGCCCGAAGATCAAAGTCTTCAAATACAAGGCGAAGAAGGGCTACCGTCGCCGCGCCGGCCACCGCTCCGAGCTGACCAGGCTCGAGGTGACCGCCCTCAAAGGCGGAAAAGGCTCCTCGAAAGCGAAAAAAGCTGAGAAAGAGGAGGCTTAGGCATGGCGCACAAGAAAGGGCTCGGCTCCAGCCGCAACGGCCGCGAATCGAACCCGAAGATGCTCGGCGTCAAGGTCTTCGCCGGCCAGCGGGTCAGCGGCGGCGAGATCATCGTCCGCCAGCGCGGCACCCGCTTCTGGCCCGGCGAGGGCACCGGCCTCGGCCGCGACCACACGATCTTCGCCACCCGCGAGGGCACCGTCGACTTCAAGCCGGCCCGCAAGGGCCGCACCATCAGCGTCCTCCAGGACTAGTCGCCTGGGGCAGCGCTCGCTGAGTTGTCCCTTCTATAGGCGGGACAATTCAGCGAAGGCTGATGTACGACAAGGCGAAGATCTGGGTTGAGGGCGGGGCCGGTGGCAACGGTTCCATCTCATTTAGGCGTGAGGCTCATGTGCCGCGCGGGGGCCCCGACGGTGGCGATGGGGGGCATGGCGGCGACGTGGTGCTGGTCTGTGATCCCTCGAAGCGGGACCTGGCGGCGCTGAAAGGAAGCAAGCACTTCCGGGCGCAGCGGGGGCGGCACGGCGAAGGGTCGAATCGGCAGGGGGGACGGGGTGAGGACAGGGAGATCCCGGTGCCGCCGGGGACGCAGGCGTCCGCGGTCGACGGCAGCAGGATCGATCTGGTGTCGCCGGGGCAGCGCGCGGTCGTCGCTCGTGGCGGTCGCGGTGGGCACGGGAACCGGCGCTTCACCACCTCTACCCGGCAGACGCCGCGCTTCGCCGAGAAAGGCAGCTCCGCCGAGGCGGACTGGATCGAGCTGCGGCTGAAACTGCTGGCCGACGTCGGCCTGGTCGGGCTGCCGAACGCCGGCAAGTCCTCGCTGCTGGGTCGACTGACGCGGGCGGCGCCGAAGGTCGCCGACTACCCGTTCACGACGCTCTCGCCGGTCCTGGGGACGATCGAAGGGGAAGACCGGCAGGCGGTCGTCGCCGACATCCCGGGGTTGATCGAAGGCGCCGCCGAGGGCGCCGGCCTCGGGCATGAGTTCCTCGCCCACGTTGAGCGCTGCTCGATGCTCGTCCACGTCGTCGACGTCGCGCCCACCGAAGGCGATCCGGCCGCCGACTACGAGACGGTGAGAGGCGAGCTGGCGGCGCACGGCGCCGGACTTGAGCGCCTTCCCGAGATGGTGGTGCTGAGCAAGCGTGACCTACTGCCGCCGGAGCAGGTCGAGGAGGCGGTCGGGGAGTGGTCCGATCGGCTCGGTGACCGGGCGATCGGCGTGATGGCGATCTCCTCGGCGACGGGAGAGGGGCTTGACGAGCTGCGGCAGCGGATCCTCACCCAGCTGCCCGATCTAACCCCCCCCGCTGCGCCCGCCGAGCTCAGCGACGGGTTCGAGGCCGAGCACCGCGTCTACCGGCCCGCCGGCGAGGGCGGCTACTGGATCGAGCGCGAGGAGGACGGCGGCTTCCGGGTGATGGGCCGCGGCGTCGAGCTGCTGTTCGAGCGCCACGACGTCGGCAACGAGGAAGCGCTCGCCTACCTCGAGCAGCGATTGAAGGAGATGGGCGTGATCGCCGCCCTCGACCGCGCCGGCTTCGAGTCAGGCGACGACGTGCGGATCGGCGAGCACGAGTTCGAGCTGCACGTCTAAGGGACGATGTCGCTGCCCGCCCGCGGCAGCAGCTGGTGCAGTTCCTCCATCGTCTCGGCGATGCCGGAGATCGAGCTGAAGGTCTGCCCGTCGGTGTAGGTGCCGCTCGGCAGTTCGCCGATGATCAGGCTGCCGAGGAAGATGCCGCCCGACATCGCCCAGGAGGTGGTGCCAGTGGCGCTTTCCCGTTTCAGGCCGGGCACCGCAATGGGGAGGTCGTTGAGTTCGGCCTCTTTCACAACTTCGGTGAATTCGGCGGCGGTTGCCGGATAAGGAGTGAATTCCTCGCCGAGTGCCGATTCGATCTGAACTGCTGCAGCTTCCAGGCTGCCCCCGGCCGAGTTGAAGGAGCTGGTTCCTTCGGCGGAGATCCGGTCGCCCTGCGCCGGTGCGGTCCCGGGCGAGGAGACGTCGATGTCCAGTCCGGAGTAAGCCCTGCCTTTCCATCCGGGATCCGTTTCCTTCACCGCCACCCAGATCGTGCTTGGCGACGAGGCGGTGACGAGCGCGTTGGTGATCGCGACCTTTTCGCCGCCCGGCACTACGCCTTCGTTTAGTTCGTAGATCGTCGCCGGGCAGTAGCCGCTCGGGTCGGCCGTCGCCGGGCAGGGGTCGCAGGCGTCGCCGAAGCCGTCTGCGTCGCTGTCAGCCTGGCTGGGGTTGGCGACCGAGGCGCAGTTGTCGCTGCTGTCCGGGATGCCGTCGCCGTCGGCGTCTTCGATTTCGATCGGCGGTTCTTCTTCCAGGGGCGGTTCTTCGACGACCACCGGCGGTGGCGACGAGGAGACGACCGGTGCCGGCGCGCTCGCTTCCGGGAGGGGCGCGGGGGCTGCGGCGTGATGACGTCTGCGCTTGCAGATCCGTCTCTTCTTCCCGTGGTGGTGTTTGCGCACCCGCTTGCAGCGGTGTTTCGTCGGGTGGGTGAGCGGCGCGGCTGACGCCCCGGTGGCGAACGAGGCGACGAGAATCGCGACTGCGAGGACCGCGCCCACGATTGCCCATCTCCTCATGCTCAGAGCCTAGCCCGGTTAGCTGAGACTGGAAAGGCCCGCCGCCACCGCAAATCCGAGGACGGTGACGAGGCCGGCGCCGCGGCCGGCGTCGCTGTGGGCGTCGGGGATCATCGAGTCGATCAGCATCACCAGCAACGCCCCCGCGGCGAAGCCGTCGATCGCTGCCTTCGCGTTGCCGCCGACCGCGTCGGCGACGAGGTAGCCGAAGACGGTGGCGAGGGCGCAGATCACCGCCACCAGCACCCAGAGGCGCAGGATCGCCTCCCGCGAGCGGCCTGACTCTCGCATGTCGCTGGCAGAGCCGAGCGACTCCGGCAGGTTGGAGACGAAGATCGCGACCAGCAGCGAGACGCCGACACCGGCCCCGGCGGCGATGTTGATCCCCAGCACCATCTGCTCGGGGATGCCATCGAGGAAGGCCCCGAGCGCGAGGGCGGTGCCGCTGCCCGAGCCTTCGGTCCGACCCTGGCGTCCCCGGCCGCTCGACATGCGCCGCGCTATCAGCCCGTCGAGGAAGTAATAGGTCAGCGCGCCGATCGCCAGGCCGACGCCGGTGATGCCGGCCCCGCCGACCGCGGCGCCCTCGGCGGCGAGCTCGAAGCTGACGGCGCTGATCAGCGCCCCGGCGCCGAAGGAGAGGACGTATCCGACCCGACGTGAGGGCCAGGTGCCGAGGAAGCTGAGCACCGCGCCGATCACCAGCGAACTTGCGGCCAGTGCTCCCCAACCGATCGCTTCGCCCATCTCGGCTACTTTCCCCGCCATGACCCTGATCGTCAAGTTGGGCTCCTCGATCGTCGCCGCCGATGACGGCGAGCTGCGCACGGACGTGCTCGATTCCGTCTGCGCGCAGGTGAGCGAGCTGGAGCAGAGGGGCGAGCGGGTGGTGATGGTCACCTCGGGCGCGATCGCCCGCGGGATGCGGTTGATGGACTTGGCCGCACGGCCGAAGGCGATGGACGAGCTGCAGGCTGCCTCCGCGGTCGGGCAGGGGGACCTCTTCCGCGCCTACGAGAGCCGTCTCGCCGAGGGCGGTACCAAGGCGGCCCAGGTCCTCCTCACCGCTGCCGACATCGCCGCCCGCACCAACTACCTGAATGCGCGTCAGACGCTGCGCCGCCTGATCGAGTGGGGGGTGGTGCCGGTGGTCAACGAGAACGACACCACCGCCACCGACGAGATCAGCTTCGGCGACAACGACTTCCTCGCCGCCCAGGTGGCGCTGCTGCTGGACGCGCGCCTGCTGGTCCTGCTGACCAACGTCGAGGGACTGCTCTCCGGCGACCCGCGCAGCGACGCGGACGCGCAGTTGATCGGCGAGGTCCGCGACTTCTCCCAGCTCGAAGGGCTGGAGATCGGCGACCGCACCTCGGTCTTCGGCTCCGGCGGGATGCGGAGCAAGGTGGCGGCGGCGGAGATGGCCAGCGAGGCGGGAATCCCGGCGGTGATCTGCAACGGCACCGAGCAAGGGACGCTGCTCGCGGCCGCGGCGGGAGAAGCTTGCGGCACCCGCTTCGCTCCCGGCAAAGGCAAGACCTCCAGCTTCAAGCTCTGGCTCAAATACGCGAAGCCCGCTCGGGGGCGGTTGATCGTCGATGCGGGCGCCGCGCGGGTCCTGCGCGAGCGCGGCTCCAGCCTGCTGCCGGTGGGGATCGCCGCGGTCGAGGGCAGCTTCGAGGCGGGCGACGCGATCGACGTCGCCGGCGACGGCGAGACGATCGGCAGGGGAATCACCGACTACTCCTCGCGCGAGCTGCAGCGGGTGATCGGGATGAAGAGCGCCCAGGTGCGCGAGCTTCTGCCGCACGCCGGCGACGAGGTCGTCCACCGCGACCGCTTCGTCCTGCTCTAGGCCCCCAGCTACCCTTTGCCGATGGCGGTAACCGAGACCAGCGTCGCCGAGCACTGCGCCGCGGCGAAGCGCGCCGTGCGGGCCCTGGCGACCGCTTCGACCGAGACGAAGAACGCCGCCTTGGAGGCGACCGCGCGCCTGCTCGAGGAGCGGGCCGAGGCGATCCTCGAAGCGAACGCCGGCGATCTCGCCGACGAGCGCGCTGCCGGGCTCACCGACGCGCTGCGTGACCGGCTGCGGTTGACGGCGGAGCGGCTGGCGGCGATGGCCGTGGGGGTGCGGGTGGTCGCCGAGCTCGATGACCCGGTCGGCGAGGAGCTGGAGCGGAAAACGCTCGACAGCGGCCTCGACCTGCGCAAGGTGCGGGTGCCGCTGGGAGTCGTCGCCGTCGTCTACGAGGCGCGCCCGAACGTGACGATCGACTGCGCGGCGCTGACGATCAAGAGCGGCAACGCGATCGTCCTGCGCGGCTCCAGCTACGCCGAGCGCTCGAACGCGGCGCTGGCGGCAATCGTCCGCGAGGCGCTCGCCGACGCGGGCCTGCCCAGGGACGCCGTCGTCTCGCTCGGCGGCGGCGGCCACGAGGAGCTGGCCGAGCTGGCAACCCAGGAGGGCCTCGTCGACCTGCTGATCCCGCGCGGGGGGGAGGGTCTGAAGGCGGCGATCAAGGCCGTGGCGACGGTGCCGGTGATGTACGCGGCGGCGGGCAACTGCCACGTCTACGTCCACGCCGACGCCGATCCCGAGATGGCGCGACGGATCGCGGTCAACGCGAAGGTGCAGCGCCCGGGAGTCTGCAACGCGGCCGAGACGCTGCTGATCGACGCCGCGATCGCCGACCGGGTGGCGCCGGCGATCCTCGGCGACCTCGCCGCGGCGGGCGTCGAGCTGGTCGGCGACGAGCGCATCCGCGCTGCCGCCGCCGGCGTCGAGGTGGATGCTGCCACCGACGAGGACTGGGCCGACGAGTTCCTCGGCTTGAAGATGGCGGTCGCCGTCGTCGATTCGGTCGAGGACGCGATCGAGCACGTCAACAGCCGCGGCACCGGCCACTCGGAGGCGATCGTCACCGCCGACGCCGGGGCCGCCGAGGAGTTCGTCTCCGGCGTCGACGCCGCCGCCGTCTACGTCAACGCCTCGACCCGGTTCACTGATGGGTTCGAGTACGGGATGGGCGCCGAGATCGGCAACTCGACCCAGAAGCTGCACGCCCGGGGGCCGATCGGGATGCGCGAGCTGACGACCTTCAAGTACGTCGCGCACGGCAACGGCCAGGTGCGTGAGTAGCTCTGAAGGCGCGGCGATCGGCGTGCTGGGGTCCGCGTTCAACCCCCCGCACCTCGGTCACCTCGCCCTGGCCCAGGAGGCGCTTTGGCAGCTCGGCCTCGCGGAGGTGATCCTCGTCCCCACCGGCCAGGCCCCGCACAAGCGGATCGCCGACGACCCGGGCCGGGAGGCGCGGATGGAGATGACCCGGCTCGCCGCCGCCGACGACGAGCGCTTCTCGGTCTCGGCGCTGGAGGTCGAGCGGGAGGGACCGTCCTACACGTATGAGACCTTGGAGGCACTTGCAGAGCAGCGGGGCGACAGAGAGCTGGTGTTCGTGATGGGAGCGGACGCAGCCGTGGGGCTTGAGAGCTGGCGAGCGCCGGAGCGCGTGGTCGAGCTGGCGAGCCTGGCGGTGGCGCGGCGGGCCGGAGTATCCGAAGCCGACGTCGCCGAGGCGATGCGCAGCCTCGGCTGCGAGGGGCGGGCGACGATGCTGGAGATGCCGCAATTCGGCGTCTCCTCCTCGGCCGTGCGCGAGCGCGCCAAGCAGGGAAGGCCGCTGCGCTACCTGGCGCCCGATGCCGTCGCGCGCTTCATCGAGGAGAAGGGGATCTACCGGTGAACGAGGCTCGATCTGAGCAGTTGGCACGCGACCTGGCGACGATCGCCGACTCGAAAAAGGCCGAGGACGTGCTCGTCCTCGACATGCGTGGGCTCGTCGCCTACACCGACTTTCTGGCGATCTGCACCGCTCGCAACGAGCGGCAGGCGAAGGCGATCGTCGACGAGGTGCGAGTGCAGGTGAAGCGCGAGGCCGGGCTTCTGCCCGGCGGCGTCGACGGCGGAGGCGACGCCGGCTGGACGATCCTCGACTACCTCGACTGCGTTCTCCACGTCTTCACGCCGGAGGCGCGCGAGCGCTACGCGCTGGAGGAGCTGTGGCGCGACGCGCCGCGTCTGGAGCTCGAACTGGACGCACCGGAAGCGTCCGAAGCCGCCAGCGCATAAATACGTCCGAGCGCCTATCTACGGTGCCGGTTCATGAATGGGTTCAAGCGGGCGCTGTTCGGCTACCGCCGCAGCGAAGTGGAGGATGCGATTTCGACGCGCGAGGCTCGCATCCTCGGGCTCGAGCTGACCAACGAGACCCAGCGCGCCTCACTCTCGGAGTTCGAGAGCGAGACCACGGCGCTGACCGGCATGGTGCTGGAGCGGGAGCGCGAGATCCGGGTGCTGGGCGAACGACTGCGCGAGGCGAACGAGTGCCACGACCGCAGCATCGCCTCCCTCGATGCGATTACCGCGCGGCTCGAGGAAGTGGACGCCCAGGCCCGCAGTCAGGCGACCCGGATCCGGATGAAAGCGTTGCGCGAGGCGGTTGAGGTCAGCAAGAAGGTGAAGGCGCTGACCGATATGGAGCCGGCCCTCGAAGCCGAGGCCGAAGCCGAGGAACAGTCCGGCCTTTACCAGGGCCAGGTCAAGCTGGAGATCGGGCCGCTCGGCGACTTCTCCCAGCTCGTCGGCTTCGAGGACGCGGTCGGCCAGCTCGGCGCCTCGGAGATCAAGGTCGATCGCTTCTCCGAGGGGCGCGCGACCCTGTCGATGCAGCTCAACGAACCGGTCGACCTCCTCAACGAACTGGAAGAGCTCTCGAACGTCGACTTCAAGGTCCGCCACACCGCCCCAGACAACCTGATCCTCGACGTCGATGAGGACCAGGGTCCCGAGCAGCGGGCCGCTTAGGGGACGCTAAACTCCGCCCCTGCGTACGGGGCTGTAGCTCAGCTGGAAGAGCGCTTCGCTGGCAGCGAAGAGGTCAGGGGTTCGAGCCCCCTCAGCTCCACTCCTCAAGGGAAATCGGTTCCTGTCGTCGAAGCTCAGCCGCCTTCAGGGTTCGCTACGCTTCCTGGCCCATGCTGAGGAGTTCAAATCTTGCCTGCCCACCATCTCTGCGGCTAGAGCTGCAGCCCCGGCGGGCATCCTCAGCGCGGCTCTAGCCGCCTCCATACGACTCCTCGATTCGATCTCGTCATTTGGATTCGAGCCCTGTGCTCAACTTCAAAACGGCGCAGTTCGAGGCGCCGAATTGCGCATAGCGCGGTTTTCCCGTCGCGGTTTGGGCTCAACTCTATGGACCTGGCGGGAGCAGGCCAATTGCCTCCCCTAGATGCCTCGCCGCGAAGACCCCCAGATCGGCCTCGGGAAAGCGATCCGCACGCTTCGGAACGAGGCGCAGATGAGCCAGGAAGCGTTGGGACATCGGGCTGAAATCCACGCGACCTGGATCTCCCACATCGAGTCCGGCCGGATCAATCCCACCTGGGGCAACGTGCGGCGGATCGCATACGGCCTCGATGTGGAACTGGAGGACCTGGCGAGGCTCGCCGAGGAGCTCCAGAAGAAATTCGGCTGAGTTCGACTCACGGCTAAAAGCCTCGCCGCCGGGTGCCGATGTTGTTGGCGATGAGTTCGGCGAATCAGCATGTCTTCAGCCACGGCATGCGCGATACCCGCGAGACCCTCGACTCGTGGAGTCAGCGGCCGTGGCACGTGCTGCGGGCCTGGGTGGCCCTCAGTGTCGCCATCGCCCTGACGCTGCTGGTGGCGGTCTGGTTCGTCGCCGGCCTGCTGACGCCGGACCTGACGCCGCTCCACCTGCCGGGCCTGACCTCGCCCTCCCAGCCCGACGACCTGCTGCCGATCCTCTGGCGCAACTCGCTCGTCCTCGCCCTTCACGCCACCGCCTGCGTCGCCGGCTTCATCGCCGGCGCCTCGATGCCGATCGCCGCCGCCCAGCGCACCGGCCTCTCTCGCTGGATCCACGTCAAGGCGGGGGAGCTGGCGATCCTCTTCGTCTGCGCCGTCACCCTCTTCTCCCTCTCCACCCAGGCGCTCTACCTCGGCTTCCAGGGCTCGACCCTCTCCTACCAGCTGCACATCTCCCGCTTCGAGCTGATCCTCAGCGTCCTCCCGCACGCCGTTCCCGAGCTGACCGCCCTCTTCCTGCCGCTCGCCGCCTGGCTGATCGCCAGCCGCCGCGGCGGGTGGAACCAGCTGCTCGCCGCCACCCTCGTCACCGTCCTGCTGGCGATCCCGACCCTGATCATCGCCGCCACGATCGAGGTCTACATCTGGCCCCACATCCTCCGCGACCTCTCCTCGGTGACGTACTCCTACTCGAGTTGAGCCGCAGGCGGGCGCTGCGCGAAGGCTTCCCTTCGTAAGATCGCCGCTCATGGCCGGTTACGACCCGAAGGCGATCGAGCGCAGGTGGCAGCAGGTATGGGCTGAGGAGAAGACCTGGGAGGTCGCCAACCCCGGCCGGCCCGGGTTCGACGGCTCGAAGCCGAAGAGCTACGTGCTCGAGATGCTCCCGTACCCCTCGGGAGAGCCTCACGTCGGCCATCTCAAGTGCTACGCGGTCGGCGACGCGATTGCCCACTTCCGTCGCCGCCATGGCTTCGAGGTGATCCACCCGATGGGCTACGACTCCTTCGGCCTGCCGGCAGAGAACAACGCGATCAAAACCGGCGAGGCGCCGCGGGTCGCAACCGAGCGCTCGATCGAGTCGTTCCAGCGCCAGTTCCGCGAGTGGGGGATCTCGATCGACTGGTCGCGCGAACTCGCCACCCACACGCCCGAGTACTACCGCTGGACCCAGTGGATCTTCCTGCAGCTGTTCGAGCGCGGGCTCGCCTACCGCACCGAGGCGCCGGTCCAATGGTGCCCCAAAGACGCCACCGTGCTCGCCAACGAGCAGGTCGTCGACGGCCGCTGCGAGCGCTGCGGCACCGAGGTGGTCCAGCGCAACCTCGAGCAGTGGTTCTTCCGCATCACCGACTACGCCGACCGCCTGCTCGCCGACTTCGAGCTGCTCGAGTCCTGGCCCGAGCATGTGATCACGATGCAGCGCAACTGGATCGGCCGCTCCGAAGGCGCCGAAGTCGCCTTCCGCTGCGAGGAGGTCGACCTCGACTTCCCCGTCTTCACCACCCGCCCCGACACCCTCTTCGGCGCCACCTTCTTCGTCCTCGCGCCCGAGCACCCCGACCTCGAGCGCCTCGTCGCTGGCACTCCCGCCGAGGAGGAGGTGCGCGAGTACGTCAACCGGGTCGGCCGTGAGTCGGCCGAGGAACGCGGGTCCGAGGACCGCGAGAAGACCGGCGTCCCGCTCGGGCGCAGCGTCGTCAACCCGGTCAACGGCGAGTCGATCCCGATGTTCGTCGCCGACTACGTGCTGATGGAGTACGGGACCGGCGCGATCATGGCGGTGCCGGGCCACGACTCGCGCGACTACGAATTCGCCCAGAAGTTCGGCCTGCCGGTCAAGCGGGTGATCGAGGGGGAGGACCCGGAGACGGCCCGCGACGAGCAGGGCCTTCCCTACCCCGGCGACGGCCAGATGACCGGCTCCGGCCGCTTCGACGGCAAGCACAACCGTGAGGCCTACGATGAGATCGTCGCCTGGCTGACCTCAGAGGGGCGGGGTCGATCCGCGGTCAACTATCGCCTCCGCGACTGGCTGGTCTCGCGCCAGCGCTACTGGGGGGCGCCGATCCCGGTCGTCTACTGCGACGAATGCGGAATCGTGCCGGTGCCCGAGGAGCAGCTGCCGGTCGAGCTGCCGGAGATCGAGGACTACGCGCCGCAGGGCAAGAGCCCGCTGGCGGCCGCCGAGGACTGGGTCGCCACCGAGTGCCCGCGCTGCGCCGCCGCCGCCCGCCGCGAGACCGACACGATGGACACCTTCGTCGACTCCTCCTGGTACTTCCTGCGCTACCTCGATGCTCACAACGACGCGGAGGCCTGGGACCGCGAGGCGACCGACCACTGGATGGCGGTCGACCAGTACATCGGCGGCGTCGAGCACGCGATCCTGCACCTGATGTACGCGCGCTTCTTCACCAAGGCGCTGGCGGACCTAGGGCACCTCGGGGTGCAGGAGCCCTTCGCCAACCTCTTCACCCAGGGGATGATCACCCGCGACGGGGCGAAGATGTCGAAGTCGAAGGGCAACACGGTCAGCCCCGGCGAGTACGTCGAGCGCCACGGCGCCGACACGGCCCGCACCTACGTCTGCTTCATGGGCCCGCCGGAGCGCGGCGGCGACTGGACCGACGAGGGGGTCGAGGGCGTCAACCGCTTCCTCTCGCGCCTCTGGCGGCTGTGCGAGGAGGTGGGGGAGGGAACCGCGGCCGGGCAGGCGCCCGCAGCGGCTGAGGGCGACCCGCGCGAGCTGCTGGCCAAGGCGCACTGGGCGATCGACAAGGCGACCAGGGACTTCAACCGCGGCTTCCAGTTCAACACCGTGATCTCGGCGGTGATGGAGCTCGTCAACGAGGCCTACCGGCTCAAGGACGGCCTCTATGGGACGCCGGAGGGTGAGGAGGCGGTCCGCTTCGCCACGGCGACGGCGGCCTCGCTGGTCTTCCCCTTCGCCCCGCACCTCGGCAGCGAGGTCTACGAGCGGCTGGCGGGCGAGCGGGTCTGGGAGCAGCCCTGGCCGCAGGCCGACCCCGACCTGCTGACCAGCGACACGGTGACGCTGGTGGTGCAGGTCAACGGCAAGCTGCGCGACAAGATCGAGGCGCCGGCGGAAGCCTCGAAGGAGGAGCTGCTGCGGATGGCGCGGGAAAGCGAGAAGGTCGCCCGGCATCTCGACGGCGGAGAAATAGTCAAGGAAATTGTAGTTCCGGGCAAGCTGGTGAACCTGGTGGTCAGGTAGGGGCCTCCGCGGGTCCCGTCCCGTCTGCTAGAAAGCCGCGAAATGCTGGTCAGAAGACTCGAAGAAGCCGCCGTCGAGGAATGGCACCGGCTGCGGGCACACGTCCTCATGGACGCGGGCGAACTCGGCTCCCGCAATCTCTCGGTCACCTGGGTGACGGTGCCGGGCGGGGCGAAGCAGACGCTGCACTCCTCCGGCGAGGCCGAGCAGGCCTACGTCGTGGTGCGCGGCCGCGGCACGATGTCGGTGGCGGGCGACACGCAGGAGGTCGGCGAGGGCGATCTGATCCTCGTCCCGCCGGCAACCGAGCACTCGATCGGCAACGAGGGCGAGGCGGAGCTGATCTGCGTCTCGATCCAGTCGCCGCCGGTGGCCGCCGTCGAGCTCTACAGCGACCAGCTCGCCGAGGTGGCGGGTTATGACGACGACGATGACTACTAGGTCATTCGTCTGTCGCATTTCCTGCTGAGAAGTTTTTGATTCTGCGCGCCATGCGTGCGTCGGCGCGGCCGATGATCGGCGGCGATGCCGGACCTGAGCCGCAGTCAAGTCGTCGTCTATGCCGCGGTCGCGGTGGCGCTGCTGCTCGTCGGCGCGCGGGCGATTCGCGGCGAGGACGGGACCGACCGCTCCTTTGCCGCCGGGGGCGGTAGGCAGGGGGGAGGGCAGAGCTTCTCGATCAGCGGTCAGGGCGGCGGCGGGGGTGTCGACGTGACCGGGGCGGTACGGCGGCCCGGCGTCTATCGGATGCCCGCCGGCAGCCGGGTCAACGACGCCGTCATCCGCGCGGGCGGACCGGTACCGCGGGCCGAGCTGGAAGCGGTGAACCTGGCGGCGCGACTCGCCGACGGGCAGCAGGTGGTGGTGCCGGAGCGGGTTCCCGGCAGCGGGGCCGTCGCGGGCGCCGAAACCGAGGACGGCCCGATCAGCCTCGGCACCGCCACCGCGGAGCAGCTGGAAGGGATCGACGGCATCGGCCCCGTCACCGCCGGCGACATCGTCAAGTTCCGCGACGAACACGGCGGCCTCTCCTCCGTGGAGCAGCTCGACCAGGTGCCGGGGATCGGACCGGCGACGATGGAGGCGCTGCGCGAGCGTCTCCAGCCGTAGCCCGGTGCGCTCGCCACGGCCCTCGCTGCCGGTCCTGATCGGCATTGCCTTGGTCGTGGCGTTGGCGCTGGCGAACAGCGACCAGATCCGCGAGCGCGCCTCGGCGGGCCTGGGCCGGGGGATGCCGATGCGGGAGGCGGAGCTGGCCCGCGGTTTCGTCCTCGGTCAGGACGACCGGATCGACGAGGGGACCAAGGAAGACTTCCGCCGCTCCGGGCTCAGCCACCTGTTGGCGGTGTCGGGTGAGAACGTGACGCTGCTGGCCCTGTTGGCGATGCCGCTGCTGGGGATGTTCGGCATCCCGCTGCGGGAGCGCTTGCTCTGGGTGCTGGCCCTGATCGCCGTCTACGTCCCCGTCGCCGGCGCCGGTCCCTCGATCCAGCGGGCCGGGGTGATGGGCGCGGTCGGGGTGCTGGCGACGCTCGGAGGGCGGCGCGCTTCGCGGCTGTATGCCCTGGCGCTGGCGGTGGTGGTGACGCTGGCGATCGATCCGGGAGTCGCCGGCGACGTCGGCTGGCAGCTGAGCTTCGCGGCGGTGCTCGGGATCCTGCTCCTGGCTTCGCCGATCCGTCGCGCGGTCACGGTGCGGCTGGGAGCGGGGCGGTGGCGCCGCGCTCTGGCCGAGGGGCTGGCGGTGACCGTCGCCGCCACCCTCGCCACCGCGCCCCTGATCGCCTACCACTTCGAAACGCTCTCGACGACTACCCTGGTGGCGAACGTGGCGGCGATGCCGGCGGTGGCGCCGGCGATGTGGCTGGGGATGTGCGGCGCGGGTCTGGCGCAGGTGCCAGGAGCCCCGCTCGAGCCGCTGAACGGGCTCAACGCCCTCCTCCTCGCCTACGTCGCCCAGGTCGCCTCCTGGTGTGCGGCACCGGGATGGGCGGAGGTGCACGTGCATCTGAGCGGCGGCGGCTTGATCGCCTCCTATCTGGCGCTGGCCGCCGCCGTCCCTTTCTGCTTCGCCCTCCGCCGGTTCAGGCCGCGGGTCCCGGCGCTCAAGCCGGCGGCGGCGCTTGCGGCTCTGGGGGCGGCGCTCCTCGTCGGCATCCCTGGCGCAGGAGAAGCAACCTCGCCGCCGCCTTTCCACGGCCTGCGGATCGATGTCTTAGACGTCGGTCAAGGCGACGCGATTCTCCTGCAGCCCGCGGGTGCACCCGCGGTTCTCGTCGACGGCGGGCCGCCGGGGGACGATCTCGCGGGAAAGCTGGAGGACGCGGGGGTGGCCGGTCTCGGCGCGGCGATCGTCACCCACGACCAGTCCGACCATGCGGCGGGGATCGAGGAACTGCTCGGGCACTTCCCGATCGAGCGTCTCGCCTTCGCCCGTCTCGGCCGGGAAGCGATGGCGGCTGCCGCCGCTGCCGGCGTCGATCCGGAGCGGCTCGCCGCCGGCCAGGAACTGCGCTCAGGTCAGCTCCGCCTGCAAGTGCTCTGGCCGCCACGGGAGCTACTGGGCGAGCCGCTGGGCGGGGAGGACCCGAACCAGCAGGCGCTGGTGATCGAGGCCCGCTGGCACGGGTTCAGCATGCTGCTCACCGCCGACGCGGAGGCCGAGTCGGTGCCGATCGACCCCGGGCCGATCGACATCCTCAAGGTCGCCCACCACGGCAGCGACGACGCCGGTCTCGACTCGCTGCTCGACCGTACGCGACCAGAGCTGGCGGTGATCTCCGTCGGAGAGGCCAACCCCTATGGGCACCCCACCCCAGGCACGCTCTCAACCCTGGAGCGGCATCGGGTGCCAACTCTGCGGACGGATCGCGACGGCGACGTGGTCATCGACATCAAGAAGAACGAATTTTGGCTGGACGGATGACCGAATCGATAGTAGAGATACTCGATCCAATCGCTTTTGTCTCTCACCTAGATGCCGATCCACGAACTGGTGCACTTCATCCTTCGACACTTACATCTCCCATCGATCCGGCTGTCGAGCCTGGCCGGACAGGGCATGACCGAACGGATGCGGGCCACCGGTTTCGCCCTGCTCGGGCTTACCGCCGCAGGCGGCTTGGCGCTGGTCGCGATCTTCGCCCTCTCCGGCTATTCGCTGCTCGACCCGGCGCCGCCCCCGGATGGACCCACCGCCACCCGATCCATCGGTGGGGCAGAAAAGGCGCTGCCGGCCCCAACTTCGCGACCGCCGGTCACCGCCGTGGCTCCCGCCTCTTCGGTCTCGGCCGGCAAGGGCGCAGGCGGCGCCCCGGCCCCGGGGTCTGGCACCGGAGTTCCCGGGACGCATCGGGGAGGCGGCGAGGTCGCTTCCCACTCACCGGTGTCTTCGGTGGGCGCTCCGGAGCCGTCCTCGGAAGCCGGCGGCGAGGAACCGCCCCGGAGTGAACCGACCCCGGCCGCGGCTCCCGCTCCGACGTCGACCCCCACCCCTACGCCGTCGTCCGGCAATGCCTCCGAGGCGGGTCACGGCTCGTCGCCGACGGCTGCGACGACGGCTTCCGAGCACGAAGGGTCGAGCGCCGATGAAGCGGCAAGCCATGTCGAAGTGCATGGGAACGAAGCTTCCTCGGGTCATGGCGGTACGCGGGCCTCGTCTCCTCCCCCCGCCGCTCCGGCGGCGGCTCCGCATCCGTCGGTGGCCCCGCCCCCCGCCGCGCCGGTGGCGCCTGCCCAGCCCGGGCATGGCGACGGCGGCGGCGCGGCCAAAGGCCACGGCAGGTAGCCGTCCGGCAAGCCGGGACGGGACGTAGACTCGCCCCGTGGCCGGGATGAATCCGCTCTACCTGATCGCCGGTACCGACGAGGCGAAAATCGACGCGACCCGGGCGCGGTTGCGGGCGCGCGCCGAACGCGAGGGCGGGTCGGCCGCGCTGGAGGTGTTCGAGCCCGGCGAGGGGAAGGGAATGCCCGACCACGAGGCGCTGCTGGCGGCGGTCCCGGCGATGTCGCTGATGGGCACCCGGCGCTACCTGCTCGCTGACGGCGTCGAGCGCTGGCGGGACAAACAGCTCGAGCCGGTCCTCGCTGCGCTCGGGGAGCTGCCGCCGGATCTGACCCTGGTCCTGATCTGCCGCGACAAGGCGGCGGCGAAGCTCGCGAAAGCGGTCAAGGCCGCGGGCGGCGAGATTCATGAGTTCGAGGCGCCCAAGGCGCGCGAGATGCCCGGCGTCCTCGTTCGTGAGGCGCAGCAGCTCGGCTTCCGGCTGGAGCCGGCGGCGGCGCGGCTGTTGGTCGAGCGGATGGGCTCCAACCCGCTGCGCCTGCGCAACGAGCTCGAACGCCTGGCGCTGTGGGCGGGAGACGGGGGAGCGGTCGCCGCCTCCGACCTGCAGGAGATGATCACCGACACCTCCGAAGCCGCGGTCTGGTCCCTCTCCGACGCGTTGATCGAGGCCGACGCCGCCGTGGCGCTGCGGATCGGCGAGCGCCTGATCGGCCAGGGCGAGAACGTCACCGGCCTCATCTACGGCCTCGCCTCGCGGCTGCGCAGCGCCTGCTCTGCTGCCGCCCAGCTCGAGGAGGGAATCCCGCCGAAGCAGGTCGAATCCTCGCTGAAAATGCACCCTTACGCGGCTAAGCAACTCGTCAACCGCCTGCGCGACGCCAATCTCGCCGACCTGCGCCTGGCCACCGAGACGCTCGCCGACCTCGAGCTCTGGTGCCGCGGCGGGGCGGACTACGGCGACGAGCTGGCGCTGACGATTGCGCTGCGTAGAGCCGCTGCGGGAGCCGCCTAGGCGGCTTTGGCGCCGGAAGCGATTCGGGCGGCCTTCGCCTTCTTGCGCGCGCCGGTGTTCTTGTGGAGAGCGCGCTTCTGCACGGCCTTGTCGATCTTCGAGATCAGCGACCGCTGCTCGGTTGCGATCGCGTCGGCGTCGCCGCCCTCGACCGCGGCTTCGAGCCGGCGGAAATGCGTCTTGACCGTGCTGGTCAGCAGCCGGTTCTCGGTGCGCTCGCGCTCGCTGCGCAGTATCCGCTTCTTCTGTGAGGCTATGTTGGCCATGTCAAGTACCCGAGCGGGCGCCTTGCCGGCTCCGGGCGGCCGCCGACTATAGCGACTGAGGCCACTTCAGTCGCCCCCGAACCGGAATCGACACCCAGCTTGGAGACGCCCAGGGCACCGCAAAACCCCGATCCCGACGAGTCGGCGATCAACGCCGACGTCGCCGTCTGGGAGGCGGAGGCGTTCGAACCGGGCGAGGAAATCACCCGTGAGCCGCCGCCGGGGCGGCAGGGGGGGCGGATCGCCCGCTCGACCGCGTTCTTCTCGATCGCCACCGCCGCCTCGCGCGTCGCCGGCCTCGCCCGCGAAGTCGTCGCCGCCGGCTACTACGGGATCAGCGGGCCGATGTCGGCCTTCACGGTCGCCTTCCAGGTCCCCAACCTGATCCGGGCCCTGTTCGCCGATGCGGCGCTGCAGCCGGCCTTCGTCCCCGTCTTCACCGAACTGATCGGCAAGAAGCACTACAAAGAGGCCTTCCGCCTCGCCTCGACGCTGCTCTTGCTGGTGACGATGGTGCTGGGGGCGATCACGGCGCTGTTCGTCCTCCTGGCGCCGGTGATCATGCCGGTCTTCGCGCCCGGTTTCGAAGGCGAGATCCTCGACCTCACCTTCTCCCTCTCGCAGGTCCTCTTCCCGATCCTGATCCTGCTCGGGGTCAGCGGCATCGTCGTCGGCATCCTCAACAGCTACGACCGCTTCGGCGCCTTCGCGATCTCGCCCCTGTTCTGGAACCTGACGATCATCCTCGTCCTCGTCGTCCTCGAGCCGATGTTCCACGGGCGCGACAAGATCTACGCCTACGCGATCGGGATCCTGGTCGGGACGCTGGTGCAGCTGCTGATCCCGGCCTGGGACCTGCGCAACACGCCCTACCGGTTCAGCTGGAGCTTCGACTGGCGCCATCCGGGGGTGCGCCGCGTCTTGCTGCTGATGCTGCCGGTGACGATCAGCCTCGGCCTGATCAACTTCAACCTGCTGATCAACAGCTTCTTCGGCAGCCTCGTCTCCGAACAGGCGCCGGCGGCGATCGACAAAGCCTTCCGCATCTACCAGCTGCCGCAGGGGATCTTCTCGGTCGCGATCGCCACGGTCCTCTTCCCGACCCTGGCTCGTTTCGCCAACGCCGGGGAAATCGAGAACCTGCGGGCGACGATGGCAAACGGGATGCGCCAGATCCTCTTCGTCCTCGTCCCGGCGGCGGCGGCGATCCTCGCCCTCTCCGATCCGATGATCCGGCTCGTCTACCAGCGCGGCGCCTTCAACCCGGCCGAGACCGCGGTGGTCGCCACCGCGCTCTTCTGGTTCGCCTTCTCGCTGCCGACCAACGGCCTCTACCTGCTGCAGACCCGGACCTTCTTCTCCCTGCAGAGACCGTGGCAGGCGACGGCCCTGGCGACGATCGACCTCGTCGTCTCGGCACTCGCGGCACTGGCGCTGTACTCGCCGTATGGAGTGGGCGGGATCGTGGCGGGGACGGGGATCGGGACGACGGTGGCGGTGATCGCCCAGGCGGTGATTTTGCGGCGTAAGTTCGGCGGGCTTGAGCTGCGGCGGCTGCTCTCGACCGGCACGCGGATCACGATCGCGGCGGCGGCGTTGGCGGGTGTCGGCTGGCTCGTCTGGGACGTGCTCGACCAAGCTCTCGGCCGGGGCCTCGTGGGCCAGATCGTCTCCCTGGGGACGGGGCTTGCGATCGGCGGCCTGGTGTACGTCGGCGTGGCCAAGCTGCTCCGGGTCGAGGAGCTCGAGCAGATGACCCGCCTGCTGCGACGGCGGCGGGGCTAGGGACGGATGCTGGGGGCCGGGCGGTACCTGCTGGGGGTGCTGGAGATCCTGTGGCTGGGTGGGTTCGCCTGGCTGGGTGGGGGGGCTGTGCGCCGTTGGCTGCTGCCGCGCTTCGAGGGGGCGCCGGCGGCGCTGGCGACTGGGGTGATTGCTTTGGCGTTGCTGATCTGGTGCGCAGAGCTGCTGGGCTCGTTCAGCGCTTTCGACCCGGTGCCGTATCTGCTGCTGGTGGGGGCAGTCGGCCTTGGGTGCTGGAAGTTTGCGCCGCGTCCGCCGGAGAGGGGGGAGTCGCACCTCTACCTGCTTAGTGAGGTGCGGCTCCCCTCTCTCCGGCGGGACCTGCGGCGGCAGCTGATCCCACTGCTGGTCGGGTTGGCGATAGCCGCGATAGCTGTCATCCACTTCGCCGGCGGCGTGAAGACGCGGCTTTCGACGGGCATGACCGGCTTCGACAGCACCTGGTACCACGGGCCGTTCGCGGCGGGGTTCTTCCAGAGCGGGAACACCTGGGACCTGCACTTGATCGCCCCGCAGTTTCTGGCCTGGTTCTACCCGGCCAACGGCGAAATCTTCCACGCGCTGGGGATGCTGGCGTTCGGGAGGGACGTACTGTCGCCGCTGTTGAACCTCGGGTGGTTCATCGGCTGCTCGGTGGCCTGCTGGTGCATCGGTCGGCCATACCGAGTCGGTGCGTGGTCCCTAGCGCTCGGCGCCATCGCGCTGAGCGTCCCGGCACTGGCCGACCAGGCGGGAGAGGCAAGGAACGACCTCGTCGGGATCTTCTTCCTGCTGGCCGCAGTGGCTGTGGCGGTGAACGCTTGGGCCGGGGAGGGGGCGCAAGCGGGGGAGAGGCTGGGTAGGGAGGGTGGTGCTGCGGGCGTCGGTCCCTATCTCGTCGTCGGCCTCGCTGCGGGCCTGGCGGCGGGGACGAAGCTGAATTTCCTGCTCCCGGCCGCCGTTCTCGTCGGCGGGCTCGCCGTGATCGCAGCCCAGGGGGAACGCCTGCGAGCGCTCGTCGCCTCGTCCCTGGCCGCCCTCGCCGGCGGCGGCTACTGGTACCTCCGCAACCTCGTCCACACCGGCAACCCGCTGCCCTGGGTCCACCATCTCGGCCCGATCGACCTGCCGGCGCCGCATCAGGCTCTCGGCGGCCGCGAAGCCCACTCCGTCCTCGGCTACCTGACCGACGGCAGCGTCTGGTCCGACTGGTTCCTCCCGGGCCTCCACCATGGCTTGTGGATCGTGTGGCCGTTGCTGCTCCTGGCGGCGCTGGGCGGCCTCGTCCTTTCCCTGGTCCGAGGCGTTCCGCTGCAGCGTGTCGCGGCCCTCGTCGGTCTCGCCGGCGCCCTGGCCTGGCTGATCGCTCCAACGTCGGCCTCCGGCCCGGAGGGAATGCCCCGCGGCTTCGAATCGGGTCTGCGCTACCTTGCTCCCGCTCTGGTCCTCGGCCTTGCATTGCTGCCTAGTGCACTGCCCGGCAGGGTGCTCCCGTCTTTTGTTTCGCATAGCGGTGCAAAAGAAGGGCGCACCTTCGCGATCCGCCCGGTTTTGGCGCTCGCGGCGGTTCTTGTACTTGTCACCGGCCTCGGCTACCCGATCCAGCGGCACTACCTCGCCGACCGCTACAAGGATCCGACCTTCACCGCCCCGGGCCTCAACGCCGCCTTCGCCTGGGCCCGCGACGTCAGCGACTCCCGCATCGCCACCACCAGCACCCGCCAATACCCCCTCTTCGGCACCGACCTCTCCAACCAAGTCCAGTACCTAGGCATCAACCGCCCCCACGGCGGCTTCGAAGCTCCATCCACCTGCCAGCAGTACCTCCAGCTCCTGAACGAAGGGGACTACCGGTACGCCATAGCCACCAGAGATCGATTGGAACCTGGGAAACCTCCCTATCCACCCTCCGCCAGGTGGATAGAAAACGCCGGAGCCCAAGCCATCCTGAAGAAGCCGCCAACGGTCGTCTTCGAGCTGCCGAAAACGCTGGATCCCTCGGCGTGTAGATGAAGCGGTTCCTCGCGCGGGTGGCGCGGTAGGGGGGACCATCCCCGAGGACACCTCGGGGATGGTGGGTCCCCTGCCGCGACAGGACCCGCGCGCCCGAAACCCCCCGTCCCTCATACTCCTCATCCGCCTCATGGATCACATCCGAAACTTCTCGATCATCGCCCACATAGACCACGGCAAGTCGACCCTGGCCGACCGCATCCTCGAGCTGACCGGCGCCGTCGACCCGAAGAAAATGCAGGCGCAGCTTCTCGACTCGATGGACCTCGAGCGCGAGCGCGGGATCACGATCAAGGCGCAGGCGGTGCGGGTCGAGTACACGGCCGAGAACGGCGAGACGTACCACCTGCACCTGATCGACACCCCGGGTCACGTCGACTTCTCCTACGAGGTCTCGCGCAGCCTCGCGGCCTGCGAGGGCGCCCTGCTGGTCGTCGACGCCGCCCAGGGAGTCGAGGCGCAGACCGTCGCCAACACCTACCTGGCGATCGAGAACGGGCTCGAGCTGATCCCGGTGATCAACAAGGTCGACCTGCCGGGCGCCGAGCCTGAGCGGGTCGCCCAGGAGATCGCCGACCTGCTCGGTGGCGATCCCGAGGAAGCGCTCTGGATCTCGGCCAAGACCGGCGAGGGCGTGGCCGAGGTGCTGGAGGCGATCGTCGCCCGGATCCCGCCTCCGCAGGGCAAGCCCGACGCGCCGACCCGCGCCCTCATCTTCGACTCCGAGTTCGACCAGTACCGCGGCGTGATCGCCTACGTGCGGATGGTCGACGGCTCCTTCCGCAAGGGCGAGCGGATCCTGGCGATGCAGAACGGGACCGAAGCCGACATCGACGACATCGGTTTCTTCCGGCCGACGATGATCGGCGTCCAGGGCATGGATGCGGGCGACGTCGGCTACCTGATCACCGGGATCAAGGACGTGACCAAGCTGCGGGTCGGCGACACCCTGACCTCGCAGGCAAATCCCGCCGGCGAGGCGCTGGAGGGTTACCGCGAGGTCCGCCCGATGGTCTTCTGCGGCCTCTTCCCGATCGACACCGATCGCTACGAAGACCTCCGCGACGCGCTCGAGAAGCTCTCGCTCAACGACGCCGCCCTCTCCTGGGAGCCGGAGACCTCGGATGCGCTCGGGTTCGGCTTCCGCTGCGGCTTCCTCGGCCTCCTCCACATGGAGATCGTGCGCGAGCGCCTCGAGCGCGAGTACGACCTCGACCTGCTGGCGACGACCCCGAACGTGCGGTACATGGTCAACAAAACCAGTGGCGAGGTCGTGGAGGTGCACAGCCCGACCGAGCTGCCCGATCCCGGCACGATCGAGACGATCGAAGAGCCTTACATCCGCGCCACGATCATCTGCCCGAAAGAGCAGGTCGGTGCGGTGATGGAGCTCTGCCAGCAGCGCCGCGGCACCCACGTCGACATGCACTACCTCAGCCCGCAGCGGGTGCAGATCCGCTACGACCTGCCGCTGGCCGAAATCGTCCTCGATTTCTTCGACCTGCTCAAGTCCTCGACCCGCGGCTACGCCTCGCTCGACTACGAGCCGATCGGCAACCGCGTCTCCGACCTGGTCAAGGTCGACATCCTGCTCGCCGGGGAGAAGGTCGACGCACTCTCGATCATCGTCTTCCGCGACTTCGCCTACGACCAGGGCAAGCGCCTCGTCGGCCGCCTGCGCAAGACGATCCCGCGCCAGCTCTTCGACGTCCCGGTGCAGGCGGCGGTCGGCTCCAACATCCTCGCTCGCGAGACCGTGAAGGCGCTGCGCAAGGACGTCACCGCGAAGCTCTACGGCGGCGACGTCACCCGCAAGAACAAGCTGCTGAAGAAGCAGAAAGCGGGGAAGAAACGGATGAAGGCCGTGGGCCGGGTGGAAGTGCCGCAGGAGGCCTTCCTCGCCGTGCTCGAGATCGACGAGTAGGCCGCTGGCTATACAGCCAGTTATTGTCCCCGCCCATGGCACTCAAGACCGATGCGGTAGGCAAGGAATGGCCCGCCAGCACCTACCAGGTGGGGCGGGAGAAGATCAGGGAGTACGCGAACGCGCTGGGGATCGACAACCCCGTGCACTTCGACGTCGAGGCGGCCCGCGCCGCCGGCTTCCGCGACGTGGTGGCGCCGCCGATGTTCGCCGTCGTATACAGCAGCCCGGCGATGGCGCCGGCGATGTTCGACCCCGACGTGGCGATGAACTTCGCGGCGATGGTCCACGGCGGCCAGCAGTTCGAGTGGGACGAGCCGGCCTGCTCGGGCGACGAGATCACGACGACCGCCAAGTGCGTGTCGATCGAGGAGAAAGACGGCAAAGGCTTCTACGTGTTCGAGACCAACTCGGTCAACCAGGACGGTGCCCAGGTCGTGCGCGGGACCTGGACGCTGATCGTGAGGGGAGTTTGAGATGGCTGATCTGAACGTGGGCGACCAGACCCCGGAGCTGCGGGTCACCCCCGACAAGTACCTGCCGCACCGCTACGCGGGCGCCTCGGGCGACTTCAACCCGATCCACATCGACGACGAGTTCGCGAAAGCGGTCGGGCTGCCGCGCAACATTCTCCACGGCCTCTACTCGATGGGGCTGATGGCGAAAGCCAACGCGGCCCTGGCCGACGGCGACCCGCGAGCGCTGAAGCGGCTTTCGGTGCAGATGCGCGGGATGGGCATGCCCGAGCAGGAGATCGTCGTCTCCGGCACGGTCAAATCGGTCGAGGGCAACCGGGTCGTCGTCGACACCGTCGCCGCCCAGGGCGAGACCCAGATCATCAAGAACGCCGAAGCGGAACTTGAGCTGTAGGGAGCCGGGTAGCCCCCCCCAAAACGCTCGGCGGGAGCCTCGCTGGAGTGTTTTGGGAGGGGCTACCCGGCTCTCCTCCTAGACTTCGACGCGTGCTCTCGGAGCGACAGGAGCTAATTCTCAGGCTGGTGGTCGATGCCCACCTCGACACGGCTCGTCCCGTGCCCTCGAAGGAGGTGGCGGAGCGGCCGGAGGTTGAGTGGGGGCCGTCGACCGTGCGGGCGGAGCTGGCGGCGCTGGAGGCGGCCGGCTATCTGACGCACCCGCACACCTCCGCCGGCCGCGTCCCGACCGATGCCGGCTACCGCCGCTACGTCGACTCGATGCTGGAATCCGGCTCGATGCCGGCCGCCCCCGGCGTCGGGCTCGAGCTCTCGCGCCTGCGCCGGGAGGTCGACACGGCGATGCGGGAGACGACCGTCGCCCTGGCCGAAGTCACCGACCTGGTGGCGATGGCGACCGCGCCGGACCCGAGCCTGGCGGCAACGATCCACCGGGTCGAGGTGCTGCAGCTGCAGCCGAACAAGGTGGTGGTGATCGGGATCGCCTCCACCGGCGACGTCACCCGCCGCGTCTTCGAGTTCGGCCGCCCGGTCGACAGCGGCCTCGTCGCGTGGGCCTCGAGCTACCTCAACGAGTCGCTCTCCGGCCTCGGCGTCGGAGCGCGGATGATCGAAAGCCGCCTCGCCGATCCCGAGCTGAGCGGGGTGGAGGCGTCCTTCGTCGCCACCCTCGGCACCACCTTCACCGACTTCGTCGCCGAGGGCGGCGGCGATCTCTACGTCGAGGGCACCTCCCGGCTGCTCTCCCAGGCCCACCTGCCGGACCTGCCGCGCGCCGACGAGCTGATGACGGCGCTGGAGCGGCGGGCCGAGGTGCTGGCGATGCTGCGCTCCTCGCTCGACCGGCGCTCGGTCTTCTTCTGGATCGGCGGGGAGAACCCGCAGCCGGAGCTGCGCTCGGCCAGTGTGATCGGCGCCAACTACGGCCTGCCGCACCGCAACCTCGGTGCGGTCGGGGTGGTCGGGCCGCTGCGGATGGACTATGCGACCGCGATCGCCTCCGTTCGCTACGCCGCCCGCGAACTCTCCCGCTACTTCGAGACCGTCTACGGCGATTAGCTGATGCCCCGCGACTACTACGAGGTCCTCGGGGTCTCCCGCGAAGCGAGCGAGACTGAGATCAAGAAAGCGTTCCGGGGCCTGGCGCGGGAACTGCACCCCGACGTCAACAACGAGCCCGACGCCGAGGACCGCTTCAAAGAGGCCGCCGAGGCCTACGAGGTCCTCTCCGACGCCGAGCGCCGCCGCACCTACGACGCCTACGGGCAGGAGGGTCTGCGCTCGGGCGGTTACGACCCTGGCGCCGGCTTCGGCTCGATCGACGACATCTTCCAGGCCTTCTTCGGGGGCGGCGGTTTCGGCTTCGGCGGCGGTCGCCGGGCGGCGGCGGGCGGCGACGTAGGGATCGCGGTGGAGATCGAGCTGGCCGAGGCGGCGACCGGGGTGCGGCGCGAGGTCACCTACGACATCGTCGACGCCTGCGAGCACTGCCACGGCAACGGCGCCGAGCCGGGGACGCCGATCACCATCTGCGAGCGCTGCGACGGCGCCGGCGAGCTGCGCCAGGTGACGCGCACGCCCTTCGGGCAGATGGTCCGCAGCGCCCCCTGCGACGTCTGCGGCGGCGCCGGGAAAATCCCGCAGACGCCGTGCGAGGTCTGCGGCGGCGGCGGCCGCACCCGGCAGAGCCGGACCAGCGCGATCGAAGTCCCGGCCGGGATCGAAGACGGCCAGCGGATGCGGATCTCCGGAGCCGGCCACGCGGGTGAGCCGGGCGCGCCCGCGGGCGACCTCTACGTCGAGGTGCAGGTCGCCGAGGACGAGCGCTTCGAACGCGACGGTGGCGATCTGATCAGCACCGTCGCCATCCCCGCCACCGAGGCGATGCTGGGGACGACGGTGACGGTGCCGACGCTGGAGGGCGAGGAGGAGATCGAGGTGGAGCCGGGGACGCAGCCCGGGCATCAGTACGTCCTCAGGGGGATCGGTCTGCCGCGCCTCAACGGCCGTCGCCGCGGCAACCAGCGGGTGGTCCTCGAAGTCTTCGTCCCGACCAACCTCAGCGAGGAGCAGCGCGAGCTGACCGAGCGCCTCGACGGCACGCTCGAGGACGAGAACCTCGCCTCGCGGCACGGAGAGGGCCTCTTCAGCCGCGTGCGGCGGGCCTTCGGTTGAGCCTTTGATCCGCCTCGCGGTCCGCTGCGCGCCCGAGCAGGCGGACCTGGTCCTCGCAGAGCTGACGGTGCTGGCCCCGAACGGGGTCGAGGAGGAGCGCGGTCCTGGCTACGTCGAGTACGCGATCTACGGCGGCGAAGGGGAGCTGCCAGAGCTGGGCGACCTTGACGCCACGGTCGCCGGCGGGCGGATCGAGGTCAGCTCGACCGAGGTCCCCGACGACTGGGCCGACCGCTGGCGCGACTTCCACAAGCCGCTCCTGGTCGCCGACCGCCTCTGGCTGCGGCCCTCCTGGGAGCCCCAGCGAGAGGGCGCGATCGACGTCGTCGTCGACCCCGGCCAGGCCTTCGGCACCGGCGCCCACCCGACCACCCGCCTCTGCCTGGAGCTCCTCTGCGAGCTGGAACTCGGCGGAGAACTGGTGGATCTAGGTACCGGCTCCGGCGTACTAGCCATCGCAGCAGCAAAGCTCGGCTGGTCTCCAATTCGCGGCTACGACCACGAGCCTGCCGCTCTCGAAGCTGCCAAGGCGAATGCGGACGCCAATGACGTCCAGTTCCACCTTGAGCGGATGAACCTCCGGGAACGACTTCCCGCCCTTGCCCCGACGGTCGTAGCCAACATGACGTCGCCGATCCTCAAGGCCGTAGCTGCCCAGCTCGAGGCGGTTGGGGGGCACCGGGGGAGACTCGGCGGACAACAGCGGGGAGCGTCCGGCGAGTCTCCCCCGGTGCCCACGACCGTCGTCTGTTCAGGGCTCTTGCCGGGAGAGGTGGATGAGGTCGCTGCGGCGTTCAGCGCGAGCGGCTTAAGGGAGGTGGGGCGTCGGCAGGAGGGCGATTGGGCCGCCCTGCTGTTGCGTCAGCGCTGAGATATAGGGTTCCTACGATGGCCGCGGCGACGATCACCGACTACAGCGTCGGGTTGTTCATCCACATCTTGGCGGTGGTCCTGGCCTTTGGGCCGACTTTCGCCTACGGGATCATCTTCTCGGTGATGCCGGATCACCCGCGTTCCGCTCCGGCGCTCTTCGAGGCGATTCGCAAGACCGACAGATATCTGGTCGATCCCGGCATGATCGTCGTGCTGTTGGCGGGGATCTATCTGATGGCGGAAGGCAACTGGGACGGAAGTGAAGCTTTCATCGCCGTCGGTTTCGTCGCGATCATCGCCCTGTTCGGGCTTCAGCATGCCTTCTTCCGCCCGCAGGGGCGTAAGGCCCAGGAGCTCGCCGAACGTGACCTGAAGGCAGGCGACAGCTTCAGCCCGGAATTTGAAGAGATCTCCAGGCGCCTTGGGACCGTGGGGCCGATCGCCGGCCTGATCGTCGTGGTGACGATCTTCTTCATGGTCGTCAAACCCTGACGCCCTGACCGGCGCGGCGACCAAGCTCGATCCGGCGCAGCCGATCGGCATGTTCGACTCCGGCGTCGGGGGCCTCACCGTGCTGCACGAGTGCCTGGTCTCGTTGCCGCAGGAGGACTTCCTCTACCTGGGGGACACGGCGATGTTCCCCTATGGGGACAAGGAGCCGGCAGAGCTGCGGGAGCGGATCGCGCGGATCGCGACGCTGCTGCTCGGCCGCGGTGCCAAGCTGCTGGTGATCGCCTGCAACACCGCCACCTCGGTCGGCGAGGGCGTGGCGCGGGAAGTGGCCGCCGAGCGCGGGGTGGAGGTGGTGCCGGTGGTCGAGCCCCAGGCCGAGATCGCCGCGGCGATCACCGCCAACGCGCGGGTGGGGGTGCTGGCGACGCCGAACACGGTCGAGAGCGGCGCCTACCGGCAGGCCCTGGAAGCGATCGGGCGGGGCCTGGACGTGATCGAGGTCGCCGCCCCGGACCTCGCCCCCTTCATCCAGAACGGCTCGCTCTTCGACGAGGACACGATGGCGATGGCCCGGTCCTACTGCGCGCCGCTCAGGGCGGCCGAAGTCGACACCCTGATCCTCGGCTGCACCCACTACCCGCTGGTGGCGCCGATGCTGCAGCGCATCCTCGGACGCGACGTGCGCCTCGTCAGCGGCGGTCACGCCGTGGCTGCCGCGGTGCAGCGGACTCTGGAGGGGTCGGGCCTGGCGCGCGAGCCGCGGGGGGAGGGCACCTACGACTTCCTCTGCACCGGCGACCCCGACGCCTTCCACGCGATCGGCACCCGTTTCCTGCAGATGCCGCTCGGAGACGTCGAGCGGGTCGAGATCGAGTCGATCTGACGCTTCCGCCAAGAAGCCGGCACAGAAATTTTGCTTCCTGCGCGCCACGCGTGCGCCCGCGCCCTTCACGCTGCCGCCATGCCTGCAGTAATGACCTCTGGCAATACCATATATACTCACCCCGTGGCCAAGGTGATGATCTCCATTCCCGATGATTTGCTGAAGCGGATAGACGATCACCTGAAGGGGACGGGAGAGAGCCGAAGCGGGTTCCTCCGACGGCTCGCGGAAGCCGAGATTCGCACCAACGAGGCAGAGGAACGCAAGTACTTCGAAGATCTGCTGAGAAAAGCCACGGCGCCGATGGGTGGGGATGCGGTCCGGATGATCCGGGAAGACCGTGAACGCTGAGCCGCTTCTCGTCGATGCCAGCGTTTGGATCGCTGCCGGCAATCTCGAGGACCCATTTCACCAGCCCGCGAGGGAGATCGCAGTGAACGCTGGTCTGCCTGTTGCTGCGCTCGACCTCACCCTCTATGAGGTGGCAAACGTAGTGGGAGTCCGAGAGGGACGGAGCAGCGAAGCTGAGCATCTAGTTCGCTTGATCGCTGACCGTTGCGCCCGAAGCTTGGTCCGTGCTGATGCCAACCTGCTTGCCGCCGCTGTCGATTGCGCGAAGGAGCACCGGCTCACCGGCTATGACGCTGCCTATGTCACTGCGGCTCGGCTACATGGCTGGACCCTCGTCAGCGTTGACATCGCCGACCTCGTCTCCAAGGGGCTCGCCGTTACCCCGGACGCTGCCGTCTACCCTTAAGCCGATGAGCGTTCTCGAGCAGGTGCAGGATGACGTGAAGACGGCGATGAAAGCGCGCGACCGCGAGCGGGCGGGGGCGCTGCGGCTGATCGTCGACGTGCTGCAGCAGGACGCGAAGCTGGGCAAGGGCGACGAGATTGCGGTGCTGCAGCGGGAGCGCAAGAAACGGGTCGAGGCGGCCGAGGCCTACGAGGGCGCCGGTCGCGCCGAGCAGGCGGCCTCCGAGCGCTTCGAGGCGGAGCTGATCGAGGGTTACCTGCCGCAGCAGCTCTCCGACGAGGAGCTGGCGCAGCTGGTGCAGAGCGCGGTCGAGGAGACCGGCGCCACCGAACAGCGGCAGATGGGCCAGGTGATGTCGGCGCTGATGCCGAAGGTCGGCGGCCGGGCGGATGGCAAGCGGGTAAGCGCCGCGGTGCGGCAGAAGCTGGGTTGATTGGGTTGGGTAAGTAATTGGCCCGCAGGCAGCTGACCCTCGACAACACCGTCGCGGCCGAGCTGGCCGGATCGGAGGACACCGTGCTGCGGGCGCTGCGGGGGCGGCTCGACGCCGACCTGCACCTGCGCGGCAACGTGCTGACGCTCGAGGGCGACCCCGACGACGTCGCTGCGGCGGCGACCGTGGTCGACGAGATGGTCGAGCTGATCGAGCAGGGCCACGAAGTCGCCCCGGGGACGATCGAAGCGGTGACCGGCGCCCTCGAGGCCGAAGAGAGCCCGGCGGAGATCCTCGACGACGTCGTCTGGCGCCACCGCAACACCAAAGTGGCGCCGAAGACGCTGAATCAGAAACGCTACGTCGATTCGATCCGCCGCCACACGATCACCTTCGGGATCGGCCCGGCGGGGACCGGCAAGACCTTCCTCGCGGTGGCGATGGCGGCGGCGGCGCTGACCGAACGCAAGGTGCAGCGGATCATCCTCACCCGGCCTGCGGTCGAGGCCGGGGAGCGCCTCGGCTTCCTCCCGGGCGACATCCAGGCCAAGGTCGACCCCTACCTGCGGCCGCTCTTCGACGCCCTCTTCGACATGCTCGACCCCGACCGGGTCAACGGCTACTTCGAGCGCAACGTGATCGAGGTGGCGCCGCTCGCGTTCATGCGCGGCCGCACGCTGAACGACTCCTTCGTGATCCTCGACGAGGCCCAGAACACCAGCCCCGAGCAGATGAAGATGTTCCTTACCCGGCTCGGCTTCAACTCGCGGATGGTGGTGACCGGCGACGTCACCCAGATCGACCTGCCGACCGACCAGCGCTCGGGGTTGATCGCGGTCAGCGACATCCTCAGCGACGTCCAGGACATCTCCTTCGTCCGTTTCGGTGGCGAGGACGTCGTCCGCCACAAACTGGTGCAGCGGATCGTCGCTGCTTACGACGCCCACGACGCCGAGGGCTCCCGCGAGCGAGGGGCGCGGGCCGAACACGGGCCGACGCCGCGTTCGTGACGGTCGACCTGACTGACGTACCCGCCGACCTGCGCAGCGCCGCCGCCGCGGCGCTCGACGCTGTCGGGGTGGAGGAGGGGCACCTAGCGGTCGAGATCGTCGACGAGGCGCGGATCCGCGAGCTCAACCGCGACCACCGTGGCAAGGACGAGCCGACCGACGTGCTGGCCTTCCCGATCGACGAACTCGACCCCGTCTCCGGTCCGCGCGAGCTCGGCGACGTCGCGATCTGCCCTGAGCACTGCTCCGACGTGACCGAGGCGGCGGTCCACGGCGTCCTCCACCTCTGCGGCCACGACCACGAGAGCGACGGCGGCGAGATGCTGGCGCTGCAGGCGCGCGTGCTTGCGGGCCTGGGATGACCCGCTCCGGCTTCGTCGGCCTCGCCGGCCGGCCCAACGTCGGCAAGTCGACCCTGGTCAACGCGATCGTCGGCTCCCACGTCGTGATCGTCTCCAACCGCCCGCAGACGACCCGTCGGGCGATCCGCGGCGTCGCCACCGACCTGGAGAGGGAACTCCAGCTCATCCTCGTCGACCTTCCCGGCGTGCAGCGCCCCCGCGACGTGCTCACCGAGCGGATGCAGGGACGGGTCGAGCGCGAGCTCGCCGACTCCGACGTCGTCCTCTTCGTGATCAACGGCGAGGAGGGGGTGGGCCCCGGCGACCGCTTCATCGTCAAGGCCCTGCTCGGCGCCGGCGCCAGGCTGCCGGTGATCTGCGCCGTCAACAAGGCCGATCGCCTCGGCCCCAACGAGCTGGTGCCGGTCCTCGCCGCCGCCGCGGAGCTGGAGGGGGTCGACGAGGTCTTCCCGATCAGCGCCCGCACCGGAGAGGGTCTCGAGCCGCTGCTCGAGCGCCTCGGCGAGCTCGCCCCCGAGGGCCCCTACCTCTACCCGCCGGAGGACAGCAGCGACCAGTCGAGCGAGCTGCTGCTGGCGGAGCTGATCCGCGAGCAGGTCCTGAACCGGACCCGGCAGGAGATCCCGCACTCGGTCGAGGTCTCGGTCCTGGAGGTAGAGCCGCGCGAGGACGGGCTCGTCGCCGTCCGCGCCGAGATCTGGGCCGAGACCGAGTCGCAGAAGCGGATCCTGGTCGGCAGGAAGGGGACGAAGATCGGCGAGATCGGCACCGCCGCGCGCCGCGTGCTGGAAGCCGAGCTGGGGGCCAAGGTCTTCCTCGACCTCCAGGTCCGCGTCCGCAGGCACTGGCGCCGCGACGAGGACCTGCTCGACCGGCTCGGCATCGAATAGCCGAACGGCGCCCTGGGCGCCGTCTACGATTCCCCGGATGTTTCCCGAAATCGAATTCGACCAGCAGGGCCTGGTGCCGTGCGTCGTCCAGGACTTCGCCTCGGGCGAGGTGCTGATGCTGGCCTACATGAGCCCGCAGTCCCTGGAGTTGACGCTGGAGACCGGCGACCTGCACTTCCACAGCCGCTCGCGCGACGAACTCTGGAAGAAGGGCGAAAGCTCGGGGAACCTGATGCACCTGCGCCAGCTCCGCTACGACTGCGACGGCGATGCGCTGGTGGCGCTGGTCGATCCGGCGGGACCGGCCTGCCACACCGGGCAGCGCAGCTGCTTCTACCGCGAGGTGCTCGGCTCCGCCTCGCCGCGCAAGGACGCGCCGCCGGCGGAGGGCGAGCCGTTCCCGGTCACCTACGAAGCGCTGCCCGCCCTGGAGCGGACGATCCGCCACCGCGCCCTGCAGCGGCCCGACGGCAGCTACACGGTGAAGCTGCTCGACGACCGCGGGCTGATCGGCGAGAAGGTCGAGGAGGAGGCCGAGGAGGTCGTCCGCGCCGCGCGGGAAGAGAGCGAGGAGCGGGTCGCCGAAGAGGCCGCCGACGTCCTCTACCACCTCAGCGTCCTGCTGGCCTCGCGCGGGGTCTCGCAGGCGAAGGTGATGGAGGTGCTGAATGCCCGTGGCAGCTGACTTCGAGCTGACGCTCGAGCCGGGCCTCGATCAGGCCCGCGAGCTGGCCCGCGAGGGCAACGTGGTGCCGGTGCGGGCGCGCTTCGTCGACGACTGCGAGACGCCGGTCTCCGCCTTCCTCAAGCTGCGCGCGGGCGAGCCGGAGGGGGCTCCCTGCTTCCTCCTCGAGTCGGCCGAGCAGGGGCAGGTCGGCCGCTACTCCTTCGTCGGCCTGCGGCCGCGGGCGCTGCTGCGCTGGAGCGAGGGCACGCTCTCGGAGTGGAGCGGGGAGGAGGCCGCCGCCGGCGAGCCGCCGAGTCGCACCGAGCCCGCCCCCGATCCCTACGCGGCGGTGGCGGCGCGGATGCAGGAGTACCGGCCGGCGCCGGTCGAGGGGCTGCCGCCCTTCGCCGGCGGCGCCGTCGGCTTCTTCGCCTACGACCTGGTGCGGACCGTGGAGCCGCTGGGAGAGCCGAACCCCGACCAGCTCGGCCTGCCCGACCTGGCCCTGATGGTGACCGACGCGATGCTGGTCTTCGACCACCTCCGCCACGAGCTGACGATCCTCGCCTGCGCCTTCGTCGAGGACGACGGCAGCTTCGACGCCGCTTATGAAGCCGCCGCGGCGACGATCGCCGAGATGCGCGAGCGGCTGCGCGGGGCGGTGCCGCTGCCCGAGCACCCGATCACCTCAGAGCCGCCGCGGTTCGAGTCGAACATGGAGCAGGAGGAGTTCGAAGCCGCGGTGGCGCGGATCGTCGAGTACGTCCACGCCGGCGACGCCTTCCAGGTCGTCCCCTCGCAGCGCTTCTCGGCTCCCGCGCCGGTCGAAGCCTTCTCGGTCTACCGCGGCCTGCGCGCGGTCAACCCGTCCCCCTACATGTACTTCCTCGAGTTCGGCGACTTCCAGATCGCCGGTGCCTCGCCGGAGCCGCTGGTGAAGGTGATCGGCGACCGGGTCGAGACCAGGCCGATCGCCGGCACCTACCCCCGCGGCGGCAGCGAGGACGAGGACCGCCAGCTCGCCGAGAAGCTGAAGAACGACCCGAAGGAGCGGGCCGAGCACGTGATGCTGGTCGACCTCGGCCGCAACGACCTCGGCCGCGTCTGCGAGTACGGCAGCGTCAAGGTCGATGAGCTGATGGTGGTCGAGACCTACTCCCACGTCCTCCACATCGTCAGCCAGGTCTCCGGCCGTCTCAAAGACGGCGTCAGCTCCCTCGACGTGCTGCGCTCGGCCCTGCCCGCCGGCACCCTCTCCGGGGCGCCGAAGGTGCGGGCGATGCAGATCATCGACGAGCTGGAGCCGACCAAGCGGGGCGGCTACGGCGGCGCCGTCGGCTACCTCTCCTGGAACGGCGATCTCGACACCGCGATCCACATCCGCACCGTCGTCTGCAAGGACGGGCAGCTGCACGTGCAGGCCGGCGGCGGCACCGTCGCCGACGCCAAGCCGAGCTACGAGTACGTCGAGTCGGTCAACAAGGCGCGGGCAGTCTTCCGGGCCGTCGAGGTCGCCTGCGAACAACCGGACTGGGCGTGAGTGAGATGCGGGTATTGGTGATCGACAACTACGACTCCTTCACCTACAACCTCGTCCAGTACCTGGGCGAACTGGGGGCGGAGGTCGAAGTCGTGCGCAACGACAAGGCGACCGTGGCGGAGCTGCAGGCGCGCAAGCCGGACCGCCTCGTCGTCTCGCCGGGGCCCTGCACCCCGGCCGAGGCCGGCATCTCCGGCGAGGCGATCCGCGCCTTCGGCGAAGCCGGGACGCCCGTCCTCGGCGTCTGCCTCGGGCACCAGGCTATGGTCGAGGCGTTCGGCGGCCGCGTCGTCCAGGGCGAGCCGATCCACGGCAAGGAGGGCGAGGTCGAGCACGACGGCAAGTCGGTCTACGCCGGCCTGCCGAGCCCGATGGTCGCCGGTCGCTACCACTCGCTCGTCGCCGACCCCGACCTGCCCGAGGAGCTGGAGCTGAGCGCGACGCTGGGCGACGTGGTGATGGGCGCCCGCCACCGCGAGCTGCCGGTCGAGGGCGTCCAGTTCCACCCCGAGTCCGTCCTCACCCCGCAGGGCAAGCACCTGCTGGCCAACTTCATCGGGGAGGACCGGCGTGCCTAACGACGTGGTCAGCCGCGCGATCGACGCCGTCTGCGCCGGCGACCACCTCACCGCCGACCACGCCTCGGCGGTCCTCAGCGAGATCATGGAGGGGCGGACCGACCCGATCCAGACCGGCGCCTTCCTGATCGCCCTGCGGGCGAAGGGGGAGACGGTGCCGGAGCTGGTCGGCCTGGCGCGGACGATGCGCGGCCTGGCGGCCCCGGTCCCGACCAAACGCGACGACCTGGTCGACACCTGCGGCACCGGCGGCGGTCCCTCGACCTTCAACGTCTCGACCACCGCGGCGCTGGTCGCCGCCGGCGCCGGCTGCGCGATCGCCAAGCACGGCAACCGCTCGAACACCAGCAAGTGCGGCTCCGCCGACCTGCTCGAGGCGCTCGGGGTCAACATCGAAATCGAGCCCGAGCAGGTGGGTCGCTGCATCGACGAGGTCGGCTTCGGCTTCATGTTCGCGCCCAAGCACCACGCGGCGATGAAGCACGTCGTTCCCGCCCGCAAGGCGCTCGGGGTGCGGACGATCTTCAACTTCCTCGGCCCGCTCACGAATCCCGCCGGTGCCGACCGGCAGCTGCTCGGGGTGGCCGACCGCCACTACCAGGAGACGATCGCCGAGGCACTGGTCGCCCTCGGCAGCGTCCGGGCGCTGGTCGTCTCCGCTGAGGACGGGCTGGACGAGCTCTCGCTGGCGGCGCGGACCCGGGTGATCGAGGTCGCCGACGGCCGTACCGCCGAGTGGTTCGTCGAGCCGGGCCAGTTCGGCCTCGCGCCGGCCGAGCTGGAGACCGTCGCCGGCGGCACCCCCGAGGAGAACGCCGCCGTCAGCCGCGCGGTGCTGGCGGGGGAGCCGGGGCCACACCGCGATCTGGTCGCGCTCAACGCCGCCGCCGCGATCTACGCGGGCGGGCTCGCCCCCGATCTGCAGGAGGGCGTTGCCAAGGCCGGCGAGGCGATCGATTCGGGCGCGGCGGCAAACGTGCTGGAGCGCCTGATCGCGGCAACGGTCGCGCCCGCCGTCTGAGACGGGCCCGAGCGTCTAGGCTCTAGTCCTTCATCGTGGGAATGATGGACCAGCTCATCGTGGGGGCCCGGGAGGGAGTCAAGGCGCGCCGCGCCGAGCTTCCCCAGCCCGATTTGGAGGCGCAGCTCGCCGAGCGGCGGGAGGATCGTCCCTTCAACGAGGCACTGACCCGGCCGGGCCTGTCGCTGATAGCCGAGTTCAAGCGCCGCTCGCCGAGTGCCGGCCCGCTGGCGCCCGAGGGAACAGACGTGGCCACGCAGGTCACGGCCTACGAGCGCGGTGGCGCCGCCGCGCTCAGCGTCCTCACCGACGAGCCGCACTTCGGCGGCTCGCTCGACGACCTGCGCGCCGCCCGCGCCGCCTGCGGGTTGCCGATCATCCGCAAGGACTTCATCGTCGACCCCTACCAGCTCTATGAGGCGGCGGTGAACGGCGCCGACGCGGTGCTGTTGATCGTCGCCGCGCTCAGCGACGAGGATCTGTGCTCGCTCTACAAGGAGGCGCGCTCGATCGATCTCGACTGCCTGGTCGAGGTCCACGACGCCGAGGAGCTGGAGCGGGCCCTGGAGGCGGGCGCCGAGGTGATCGGGATCAACAACCGCAACCTCGACGACATGAGCATCGACATCGCCACCACCTTCGAGCTGATGCCGGACGTGCCGGCGGGCAAGACGGTGGTCGCCGAGAGCGGGATCTCCGGCCGCGAGGAGCTCGAGGAACTCGACCGGGTGGGGGTCGACGCCGTTCTCATCGGCGGCGCCCTGATGTCGGCTCCGGACCCGGAAGCGAAGACCCGCGAGCTGGCCGGGACCGACGAAAGCACCCGCGAACACCTCGTCTGAGCGGACCGCCCCGCAGCGCCGGGCGAATTTAGAAAAAATTTGAAGAGCATTTAGAGAGCGGTCACGGCTCTACGCGATCCTTCGACTATGCCCGAACAGAAATCCAAACTTCGCAGCCCGTTCTTCTCCGCCCTCCTTGGCGGCCTCGTCGTCGCCGTCGTCGGTCTGATCGCCATCGCCGCAGGCGTGGTCGACTCCGGCGGCGGCTCGACGACGACCGTTGCCTCGCCCCTGACCGCGCCGGTTGACGCGAAGGAAGAAAAGAACACCAACGTCGTCAACCAGATCTACAAGGCCGACGGCGGCGGCGTCGCCTTCATCGAATCGCAGCTGGAACCGCAGGAAAGCGAATTCCTCAACCCCTTCGGCGAACCCGAAGCCGAATCCGGCGGCGTCGCCACCGGCTCAGGCTTCGTGATCGACGACGAAGGCCACATCCTCACCAACAACCACGTGATCGAAGGCGCCGAAAAGGTCGAGGTCAAACTCGGCGAATCGGAAAAGGAGTACGAAGCCGAAGTGGTGGGCACCGATCCCGGCACCGACATCGCCCTGCTCGAGGTGGAAGCGCCGACGAAGGAACTGCATCCGCTCACGCTCGGCCACTCCTCGGAAGTGGAAGTCGGCGACCCTGTGGTCGCGATCGGCAACCCCTTCGGCCTCGACCGCACCGTCACCAGCGGCATCGTCTCCGCCCTGCAGCGGCAGATCCAGGCGCCCAACGGCTTCTCGATCAACCACGTGATCCAGACCGACGCCGCGATCAACCCCGGCAACTCGGGCGGTCCGCTGATCAACGCCGCGGGCGAGGTGATCGGGATCAACTCCCAGATCGCGACCGGCGGCGGTGGCAACGGCAATGTCGGCATCGGCTTCGCGATCCCGATCGACACGATCCGGGCCGAGATCCAGCAGCTCGAGACCAAGGGCGAAGTCGAACACGCCTTCCTCGGCATCACCGGTGGCACCGTCACCCCGGAACTGGCGAAGGCGGTGAACCTGCCGGTCACCGAAGGCGTGATCGTGCAGACGGTCGTCAAGGGCAGCCCCGCCGACAAGGCCGGCTTGGAAGCGGGTCACACCAGCGCCACGATCGGCGGCGTCGAAGTCCGCCTCGGCGGCGACATCATCACCGAAGCCAACGGCAAGAAGGTCAAAAGCATGGAAGAGCTGGTCGAAACGATCCAGGACTCGAAGCCGGGCGACGACCTCGAACTCACCATCCTCCGCGACGGTCAGGAAAAGACCGCCGACGTCACCCTGGGCACCCAGCCCAAACAGCAGTCGGAATAGCAGGACGAGCCGGACCCCCTCCTCTCTCAACTTGCTCGGGTGGGGCGGGGGCGGTCGTCCGTCACCGCTTCTGCCCGAGAAGTACAAGCCGTTCGGAGGGGGTCCGGCTCGCCTTCACGTACGCTCTGGTAATGCGCGTCAAGTTCTGCGGGATTACCAATTTGGACGATGCGGCCGAGGCTGTTCGGCTCGGGGCTTGGGCTGTCGGGCTCATTCACTTCGACGGCAGCCCCCGGAACGTGGAGCCCGGTGCGGCGACTGAGATTGCGGCTGCTTTTCGGCGTAAGTGCGAGGTGGTGGGGGTGTTCGTCAATCCCACCCTGGACGAGGTTGCGCGGGCGGTCGAGGACGAGGGGCTGACGATGGTGCAGCTGAACGGCGCCGAGGGGGCCTCCTTCTGCGCCGAGGTGGCGCGCCGCACCGGGGTCAAGGTGGCGAAGGCGATCCACGTCGCGAGCGCCGCCGACATCCACGCCGCCGAGGCCTTCCGCACCGACTTCCACCTCTTCGACCGGCGCGGCAAGGGGATGTGGGGCGGGACCGGCGAGAGCTTCGACTGGGAGCTGCTCCGCGACCACCGCTCGGAAGTCCCGGCGATTCTCGCCGGCGGCCTGCGGCCGGAGAACGTCGCCGCGGCGGTCTCGATCGTCCATCCCTACGCGGTCGACGTCGCCAGCGGCGTCGAGATCGAGCCGGGCCGAAAGGACCATGCGGCGATGACCGCCTTCTTCGAGGCGGCGAACTCGGTCGGCGCCGAGGCATGAGCACGATCGAGCACAGGTTCGGCCCCTACGGGGGGCGCTACGTGCCGGAGACGCTGATCCCGGCGCTCGACGAGCTGACCGCCGCCTGGGCCGAGGCGCGCGAGGACGCCGACTTCATGGCGCGGCTGGATCAGTTGCGGCGCGACTTCATCGGCCGCCCGACGCCGCTCTACCCGGCGGAACGGCTCTCCGAGCGGGTCGACTCGCGGGTCTACCTGAAGCGCGAGGACCTCGCCCACACCGGCTCCCACAAGATCAACAACGCCCTCGGCCAGACGCTGTTGGCGGCGCGGATGGGCAAGCCGCGGGTGATCGCCGAGACCGGTGCCGGCCAGCACGGGGTCGCCACCGCCACCGCCTGTGCCCTGCTCGGCCTCGAATGCGTCGTCTACATGGGCACCGAGGACATCCGCCGCCAGGCGCCGAACGTCGAGCGGATGCGCCTGCTCGGGGCCGAGGTGGCGCCGGTCGAGGCGGGGGCGCGGACGCTGAAGGAGGCGGTCAGCGCGGCGATCCGCGACTGGGTCGCCAACGTCGCCACCACCCACTACGTGATCGGCTCGGCGGTCGGCCCGGCGCCCTACCCGGCGCTGGTCCGCGACCTGCAGCGGGTGATCGGCGAAGAGGCTCGCGAGCAGGCGCTGGCGGCCGAGGATGCGCTGCCGGGACGGGTGATCGCCTGCGTCGGCGGCGGCTCCAACTCGATCGGGATCTTCACGCCCTTCGTCGAGGATGCCGGGGTGGCGCTGGTCGGCGTCGAGGCGGCGGGGGAGGGGCTCGACAGCCATCGCCACGGCGCCTCCCTGCAGGCGGGGACGACCGGCGTCCTCCACGGCTCTCTCTCCTCGATCATCGCCGACGAGGAGGGCCAGATCCTCGAGGCCCACTCGATCTCCGCCGGGCTCGACTACCCGGGGGTCGGTCCCGAGCACGCCTACCTCCGCGACAGCGGCCGCGCCACCTACGTCGGCGTAACCGACGAGCAGGCGCTGGCGGCGTTCCAGGAGCTTTCGCGGCTGGAGGGGATCATCCCGGCCCTGGAGTCCTCGCACGCGATCGCCTGGCTGCTGGAGAACCCCGGTGAGGACGGATTCGACGTCCTCTGCCTCTCCGGCCGCGGTGACAAGGACATGGCCGAGGCGACCGCCCGCCTCAAACCCCCGAGCGACGTCCTGCCGTGAGCGGAGAGAAGCGGATCGCAGCGGCCTTCGAGACGGCCGCAGATGAGGGACGGGCAGCTCTGATGCCGTACATGATGGCCGGCTACCCCGACCGGGAGACTGGCCTGGCGGTGGCGGAGGCATACGTCGATGCCGGGGCGGATCTGATCGAGCTGGGGGTGCCGTTCTCCGACCCGCTGGCGGATGGGCCCGCGATCCACGCCGCGGCGACGAAAGCTTTGGAGGAAGGGGCGACGCTGGCGACGGCGCTGGAGGTCTGCCGGGCGATCTCCGAGCGGGTGCCGGTCGTCTTCATGGCCTACGCCAACATGGTGCTCGCTCACGGCGGCGCCACCGAGTTCGCCCGCATGGCTCGCGCCGCCGGCGCTGCCGGGGTGATCGTGCCCGACCTACCGCTGGACGAGGCGGACGAGGTGCGGGAGGCGTTCGCGGCCGAGGGGCTGGCGCTGGTGCCGCTGCTGGCGCCGACCACGCCGGCCGAGCGGCGGCGCCGGATCTGCGAGGCGGCCAAGGGCTTCGTCTACGTCGTCTCCACCGTCGGCACCACCGGCGAGCGCAACGAGTTGCCGCCCGCCATCACTGAGCTGGTGGCGGCGACGAAGGCCGACGCGCGGACTCCGGTCGCCGTCGGCTTCGGGATCGGCACCCCCGAGCAGGCCGCGCAGGTGGGGGCGATCGCCGACGGGGTGATCATCGGCAGCCGCCTGGTCCGCGCCGCCGGCGAGGGCGGCTCGCCCCAGGGCGCCGCCGACGCCGTCGCCTCCTTCCTCAGCGAGACGCGCGTCGCCCTTGCCGGATAGGATGCGCCGCGATATGGGCATGGTCGTAACCCTCTTTCTCGCGATCGCCACGATGGTCACCGCCTACGGCTGGCTCGGCCAGGGCGGCGGCGTCGCCGGGCTGATCTTCTTCGGCGTGCTCCTGATCGGCGCCTTGGTCAGGGTCGCGCAGCCGGGCAAGTCCTGACTCCAACCTAGAGCCTGCAGGCCTGCAGGCCATATGCGCGGGCGGCTTGAACGCCGGCCATGAAGAGACCTCCTTGAGCTGCTTTGGCGGGGTCCGCTTCCGCCTTTTCGAGGCTGGATTCGAAATCCCCGACGATCGCTTTGACCTTGGCTTCGCTGCCCGTGGGCGCATTCAACTGACCAAGCTGGTCGATCATCTTCCGATAGGACGGCAAGACGGCTTCTTCGACCAGTTTGGCGGTGGCTTGCGCGGTGGGAGCACCTTCGGAATTGCTCGCCAGTTCTTTCAGCGCAGGGCTTACGGCCTGATCCTTTTCCGTCAATCCTTGTTCGCAGATCTGATTTGCCTGAGCGATGTACTGTTGCTTCGTCAGGGAGGCGGAGTCCGTGTTTTCCGCCGTCGCCGAGCCGCTGCTGTCGCTGCTGCCGCATCCGCTGATCAGGATCGCGGTGAGTGCCAGGCATGCCGCGGCGACAGCCCAAAATCCCTTCCCATGCATTGAAAGCCCCTTCTCCTCTCGTCCTCTCGAAGTGCGGGGCGAGTGTAGTCAGAAGTTATTGTGCTAATCAATGACTACGGGTAAAAAGTTGAGCGTCCAGAGCGACTCCGGTCACCCGGAAGGCCTAGGCGCGGGTGGCAATGAACTGGAGGTACTCGGCCTCCAGGACCATGGCCCGGTTGCCGGCGGTGTTCGCCGCCTCCAGGAAGAAGAGCAGGTCTTCGGTCAGCGCCTGCTCCCCGTCCGGGCCGACCCGTTCGTAGGCCATCTGGGTCGGGCCGAAGTAGGTGCGGAAGAACTCGACGTAGTGCTCGGGGGAGCGGAAGGGCTGGCGCGAGATGCGCCGCTCGAAGCGGACGTCGGAGACGCCGTCGCCGAAGAGCTCGCGGACGCGGTCCTCGGTGCCCCAGAACAGCGGCGATTCGATGCCGGGCGGCGGCGGTGCGTGCCTGGAGATCGTCTGGAACATCTGGCCGACGCTGCCCGCGGGCGTCCAGTTCGCCATGCCGATGCGGCCACCCGGTTTCGTCACCCGCAGCAGCTCGGCGGCGGTCTTCGGCTGGTCGGGGGCGAACATCGCCCCGAAGATCGACATCGTCACGTCGAAGCTCGCGTCGTCGAAGGGCAGGTCCTGGGCGTCGGCCTCGACGAACTCGACGTCGAGCCTCTCGGCCGCGGCGCGTTCCCGCCCGCGCTCCAGCAGCGCCGGGACGTAGTCGGCGCCGACCGTCCCGCCCCAGCTGCGCCGCGCCGCCGAGATCGCACCGTTGCCGCTGCCGCAGGCGACGTCGAGCACCCGCTCGTCGGGGACGATGTCGAGCGTCTCGGCGAGGTTCTCGCCGGCGTTGAAGACGATCCCGGCGACCATCGCGAAGTCGCCTTTGGACCAGATCTGCTGCTGGATCTGCGTAACGGCTTGAAGGTCGGGCGTGTCGTTCATGCGCGCGAGCCTCTCACGTGAAGAAGCGTTTCGCTATCTCGATCATCCCCAGGTCGACCTGCTTGACCTTGACCGCCTCCTCCAGCGGCACCGAGGTCATCTCGGTGCCGTGGATCGCGGCCATGCGGCCGAATGCGCCCGCTTTCGCCATCTCGTAGGCATGGGCGCCGTAGAGGGTGGCGAGGACGCGGTCGGTCGAGGTGGGGGTGCCGCCGCGCTGGACGTGTCCGAGCACGGTGACCCGGGCCTCGTAGCCGGTCAGACGCTCCAGCTCGGCCGCCAGCGCCGCACCGATGCCGCCGAGGCGGGGGTAGCCGTATTCGTCGCTCTCCTTGATCGGTTGGATCAGTCTTTCCTCGCCGCTGGCGAAGGCGAGCTTGGCGCCCTCGGCGACGACGATGATCGAGAAGTCCTTGCCGCGGTCGTGGCGGCGGGTCACGTCTCCGCAGATCTCCTCGACCGTGGTCGTCTGCTCGGGGATGACGATGCAGTCGGCGCCGCCGGCGATCCCCGCGTAGGCGGCGATCCAGCCGGTGTTGCGGCCCATCACCTCGACGACCATGATCCGGTCGTGCGACTGGGCGGTGGTGTGGAGGCGGTCGATCGCGTCGGTGACGATCTGCACGGCGGTGTCGAAGCCGAAGGTGAAGTCGGTGCCGCCGACGTCGTTGTCGATCGTCTTCGGGACGCCGATCAGCGGCAAGCCGTGATCGACATGGAGCTGGCGGGTGATCTCCATCGTGTGCTCGCCGCCGATCGCGACGACCGCGTCGAGGCGCTGCCTCTCGAAGGCCGCGGCGACCTTCTCTACCGCGTTTTCGCGGATCGGCTCGTAGCTGGAGGTGCTGAGGATCGTCCCGCCCTGGTGGAGGATCCCGGTGACGCGGGGCATGTCGAGAGGCATGTAGTCGCCCTCGGCGAGGCCGCGGTAGCCGCGACGGATCCCGATCGTCTCGTCCCCCCGCTGCATCGCCGAACGGGCGACGGCGCGGATCACCGCGTTCAGCCCCGGACAGTCCCCTCCTGCAGTCAGCACACCGATTCGCATCCCGGCGAGTTTAGGATCGCTCCCCGTGCGCCGCCTTCCAGCCCTCTGCGTCTGTGCCCTGCTGCTTGCGATCGTCGCCCTGGGCACGGGGTGCGGCGAAGGCGGAGTGGGGGGAGGAGCGACCGTCTCCGTCTACGTGGCGGCGCCGCTGTGCAGGGAAGCCCGAGGCGCATTGCAGAAAGCAGCGGGGGAGGCCGATGACCTCGAGGTCCAGGCCCTCTGCCTCGCGCCGGTCGAATCGGGAGGTGCGGGGGACCTGGCCGCGTCCGGCGCCGACGCCCGCCGCGCCACCGAGGACTCGAGCTCGGTCGCCTACCTCGAAGCTCCCGGCCCGGCCGCGAAGTTCAGCCAGTCGATCGTCGAAGCCGCCAACATCGCCTGGCTTAAGACCAGCTCTGGCGCCACCGCCATGCGCCGCGTTCTCGGGGCCCTCGAAGATCGGGGCTCCTCGTCGCCCCGCGCGGCGGTCTTAGACCAGGCCGGCTAGCGCCTCGTCCAGGTCCGGGTGCTTGAAGCTGTACCCGAGTTCCTGGGTGCGCTTGGGGATCACCCGCTGCCCGCCTCGCAGGACCTGGCCGAACTCTTTGCCGAATTTGACGTCGAGCACCAACCCCGGCACCGGCGCAACCGCCGGCCGGTTCACCGCCCGCCCCAGCGCCTTCGAGAACTCCTTGTTGGTCACCGGGTTCGGCGCGGTCGCGTTGACGACGCCGCTGACGTTTTCGCCGTCGAGTGCCCAGAGCAGGATCCCGATCTCGTCCTCCATGTCGATCCAGGCGACGTACTGCCTGCCGCCGGCCAGCGGTCCGCCGACGCCGAGCTTGAACGGCGTCATCAGCTCTTTCAGCATCCCCCCCTGCGGCGTCAGCACCTGGCCGGTGCGGACGATGACGAGGCGCACGTCGCCGCTGTCGAGCTCGTGCGCCGCCGCCTCCCAGGCCTGCGTCACCTCGGAGTCGAAGCTGCTGCCGGGGCCGGCGGACTCGTCGACTTCTTCGTCGCCGCGATCGCCGTAGTAGCCGACCGCCGACTGGCTGACCAGCACCTTCGGTTTCCGCTCCAGCGCCCCGATCGTCTGCACCAGGTTGTGGGTCCCCTGGCGGCGCGTCTCCATGATCTTCTGCTTCGCCTCGTCGGTCCAGCGCTGGTCGATCCGCTCGCCGACCAGGTTGACGACGCCCTCGACGCCTTCGAAGGCGACCGGGTCCGGCCGTTCCAGCGTCGGCTCCCACTTGTGCCAGGCAACGCGGGGGTTGGTGCGGCGGGCGCGGCCGGGGTCGCGGGTGAGGCCGACGACGTCGTCGCCGCGGGCGAACAGCGCGTCACACAGAGCCGAGCCGATCAGGCCGCTGGCGCCGGTGACGAGGACCCGCACGGAGTTAGCTCGCCTCCACCGCGGCGAAGGTCCCGGTCTCGTCGTTCAGCCGCGCGATGCCGTCGCGCTTGGCCTCCTCGACCACCGCGTCGGCGACCTTCGGCGCCACCTCGCGGTTGAAGACGCTGGGGATGATGTAGTCCTCGGCGAGGTCGGCCTCGGAGACCGCCATCGCGATCCCTTTCGCCGCCGCCAGCTTCATCTCCTCGGTGATGCTCGGCGCGCCGGCATCCAGCGCGCCGCGGAAGATCCCCGGGAAGGCGAGCACGTTGTTGATCTGGTTCGGGTAGTCGGAGCGGCCGGTGGCCATGATCCGCACGTAGGGGGCGGCGTCCTCAGGCATCACCTCGGGCGTCGGGTTGGCCATCGCGAAGACGATCGCGTCATCATTCATCTTGCCGAGCGACTCGGGCTGGATGATCCCGGGGCCAGAGAGGCCGACGAAGATGTCCATGCTCTCGATTACGTCGTCGGGCTGGCCCTGGATCACCTCCGGGTTCGTGTTGTCGGCGTACCAGCGCTTGGCGTCGTTCATCTCACCGGACTGGTAGTCGGCGCGGCCGCTCGACACCGCGCCCTTCCGGTCGCAGCCGACGATCTGGGTGATCCCGGAGGCGAGCATCATCTTGGTCACGGCGACTCCGGCGGCACCGAGGCCGACCACCAACACCCGCAGCTGCTCGATCGGTTTGCCGGTGATCTTCAGCGCGTTGAACAGCGCCGCCATCGTCACCACCGCGGTGCCGTGCTGGTCGTCGTGGAAGACCGGGATGTCGATGCTCTCCTTCAGCCGGTCCTCGATCTCGAAGCAGCGCGGGGCGGAGATGTCCTCGAGGTTGATGCCGCCGAAGGTGGGGGCCATCAGCTCGACCGCGCGGACGATCTCGTCGGCGTCCTGGGTGTCGAGACAGATCGGGAAGGCGTCGACGCCGGCGAACTCTTTGAACAGCATGCACTTGCCCTCCATCACCGGCATCGCCGCCTCGGGGCCGATGTTGCCGAGGCCGAGGACGGCGCTGCCGTCGGAGACGACGGCGACCGTGTTCTTCTTGATCGTGTACTCGAAGGCCTTGCTGCGGTCGGCGTGGATGTCCATGCAGACGCGGGCGACGCCAGGGGTGTAGGCCATCGAGAGGTCGTCGCGCGTTTTCACCGGGTACTTGTTGCGCTGCTCGATCTTGCCGCCGCGGTGCATCTGCATCGTCCGGTCGACGTAGTCGAGGACGCGGGCGCCCCGGGTCGAGCCGATCGCCCGCAGGATCCGCTCCCAGTGGTCGCGGTCGGCGGCGTCGATCGTGAACTCGCGGACCCGTTTGCCCTCAGGCCCGGCACCCGGAACCAGGTCGACGCCCTGTAGCTGCCCACCCGCCTCGGCGATCGCCGCGGTCAGCCGCCCGAGCGGCTCCTGCCGCGCATCGAGCTCGACCCGGATCGTGACGCTGTACTGAGCGCTGACTGCCATCGGCGGCTATCGAATCAGATTCGGTGCATCGGCTCCGCACCGAGCGACTAAAGCAGCAGGTCAAGGGGCGAGTCCGAGGCCCTGTCGACTTGCTCTCGGTATGCGAGAGGAAAGCGACACGCCTGCATCGCCTCCACCGCCGCGTCAAGAGCCCGCGCGGGTCGTCGCCGACGTCGCGCGGGCTCTGGGGAGGGAGACTGGTTTATGTGGTTGATGAAGGCGCTCAGTGGCGGGCGAAGGGGTCGATGTAGAGATCGTCAACCTGCCACTGGCCGCCGCTGCCGATCGGCGTGATCCGGATTTGGATCGCGGCGGGGATGACCGTGCCGACGATCGTCGAGAGGCTGAGGACCGTCGACATCTGCTGCGACGGCGCCCAGGCAGAGCCGGACCTGACCGTGCTCACCGTCTTCGTCCGCAGCAGGCCGAGCAGCGAGTACCTCGCTTCGACCCGCAGTTCCGCGGCGGGGTTGCCGCTGTTGCGGGCCACCAGGCGGAAGATCGGCGTGTCGAGCGACATGCAGATCGGCGGGCTGGTGGCCGAGCTGCCGGCCGGCAGCGCCAGCGAGCGGCTGTCGCCCGGGTCGTTCAGGTAGAGGCTCTCGCTGCCGGCGACGGTCGTGGCGCCGCCTGCCAGCGCCCAGCCCTGGCCGCCTGCCTCGAAGCCGCCGTCAGGCGCGAGCACGTAGGAGTGCTGGTCGCCCCAGGGCTTGAAGACCTGCTCGGCGCCGGTGTAGTCGCAGGCCTGCGCGGCTGCCGCCGAGCAAGCCGAGACGGCAAGTGCCGTCGTGGCGAGGACGATGAGCTTTCGGATCGAATTCATTGGCAAATCTCCCTTATTGCAGGCCAAAAAGCCTGGTCGGAAAACCAAGCTGGCGGTCGAGCCATCTCACCCGGGGGCGAGACCTCTGACTTTGCGTCCCTGCCTCGCGGCAGGTTTGCCCTTATTCAGCTCACCTCTGCACTTATGTGTGCAACGGATTTCGGCGAGCGGAACGAGGACTTAACCCTGTTGGACCCGATGTCTAGTTAATTTTTGGGCCTCGGCGGCGGGAAAAGTTGGAAACCCGCTCATTTACAGGCGGGTAGCGGCCGATACATGGGCAGCCCGACGGGCAGTCGATCATGGAATCCGCAGCACCCGCACCCGAGGCCCAGCAGCTTTTTGCAAGGGGCAGAACCCGCGCCCAGGTCCGCGCCGAAGGCCGTGAGCGCGCGGTCGAGCAGGCGACGGGGGCAGCGTTCTTGGTCGTCGCCGTGGCGATGGTTCTGTTTCTCGAATCCCCCCGGGCGCTCGACCTCGGGACGCTGGCTGTACTCGTTGTCGCTTATGTGGTCGCCTGCCGCGCCAAGTTCGACATCGCCGACGGCTACACGGTGCCCACCGAGCTGGTCCTGGTGCCGATGCTCTTCCTCCTGCCGACGCCGGTGGTGCCGCTCGTCGTCAGCCTCAGCTGGCTGCTCGGCCGCCTGATCGACTTCGCGAGCGGCCGCACCAGCGTCCACCGCGCCTTCCACGTCTTCGGCGACTGCTGGCACGCGGTCGGCCCGGCGCTGGTGATCGTCGTCGCCGGCGTCCAGACCTTCTCCTGGGATTCCTGGCCGGTCTACCTCGCGGCCCTCGCGGCCCAGTTCGCCTTCGACTTCGCCGCCGCCACCGGCCGGGCCTGGCTGATCGACGGCACGCCGCCAGCGGTCGTCGTGCGGATGATCGGCCCCGTCTACGGCCTCGACGCGGCCCTGGCGCCGATCGGCCTGCTCGCCGCCGCCGTCGCGGTAGCGGTCGGCCCTGCGGTCTGCCTGCTGGTGATCCCGCTCGCCCTGGTCCTCGCCGTCCTCTCGCGCGAGCGCCAGACCCGGGTCGACCAGGCGCTCGCCCTCAGCGAGGCCTATCAGGGCACCGCGCTGCTGCTCGGCGACGTGGTCGAGGCCGACGACGCCTACACCGGCAGCCACAGCCGCGGCGTCGTCGAACTCTCGCTGGCGGTCGGCGACCGCCTCGGCCTCGGCTTCGAGCAGCGCCGCAACGTCGAGTTCGCGGCGCTCCTCCACGACGTCGGCAAGATCGCCGTCCCCGACGAGATCATCAACAAGGAGGGTCCGCTCGACGAGGCCGAGTGGGAGGTGATGCGCCAACACACGATCGAGGGCGAGCGGATGCTGAAGCGGATCGGCGGCGTCCTCGCCGAGGTCGGCAAGATCGTCCGCGCCTCGCACGAGGACTTCGACGGCTCCGGCTACCCCGACGGCCTCGCCGGCGAGGAGATCCCGGTCGAGGCCCGCATCGTCACCTGCTGCGACGCCTTCAGCGCGATGACGACGACCCGCTCCTACCGCAAGGCGATGGGCACCGAGGCGGCGATCGCCGAGCTCCGCCGCTGCGCCGGCACCCAGTTCGACCCGCGGGTGGTCGACGTCCTCGTCGAGCTGGTCGAGGCGGGGCAGGTCTGATCCGCCGCTCCGCGGGCGCGCCTCGTAGAGTGACCGCCCGATGGCGGACGCACCCCAGCTCTTCCTGATCGACGGCAACAGCCTCGCCTACCGCGCCTTCTTCGCCCTGCCCGAGTCGATCGGGACCAGCGACGGGCGGCCTACCAACGCGATCTACGGCCTCGCATCGATGCTGGTGAAAATCATCGACGAGCACCACCCGCAGGGCGTGGTGGTCGCCTGGGACGCGGGCTGGAGCGGCCGCGAGAAGACGTACGACCTCTACAAGGCCCAACGCAAACCGCGCCCCGACCTGCTGCGCGAGCAGTGGCCGCACCTGATGCCGCTGGTCGAGGCCTTCGGCTACACCAACGTCAGGGTCGAGGGCTACGAGGCCGACGACGTGATCGCCTCGCTGGTCAAGCAGGCGCGCGAAGAGGGGATCGAGGTGATGGTCGTGACCGGCGACCGCGACGCCTACCAGCTGGTTGCCGAGGGGGTGCGGGTGATGAGCACCTCGCGCGGCATCACCGAAACCAAGATCTACGACCGCGGGGCCGTGGAAGAGCGCTACGGCGTGCCGCCCGAGCTGATCACCGACCTGATGGGGCTGCGCGGCGACACCTCCGACAACATCCCCGGCGTCCCCGGGATCGGCGAGAAAACGGCGACCCAGCTGCTGCAGCAGTTCGACTCGCTGGAGGGGGTGCTGGAAAGCGTCGACCAGGTCTCCGGCGCCAAACGCAAACAGAACCTGACCGAGCACGCCGAGGACGCCCGCCTCTCGAAGCAGCTGGCGACGCTGCAGTACGACATCGAGACGGGGGTCGACCTGGGGGCGGCGATGTCGAGCGAGCCCGACCGCGGCGCCCTGCGCGACTTCATGCGCGAGTTCGAGCTGCGGGCGGTATTGGAGCGGCTGGAAGAAGCTCTGCCGGAGGGGGCGGCGGTCCCCGGGCGCAGGGTCGAGACCGAGCTCGAGGTCGAGGCGCTGGCGGGCAAGCCTGAGGACCTGGGGGAGGGGCCGGTGGCGCTGGCGATCGACGGCGAGCGCTGGGCGGCGGCGGAAGCCGACCGCATCCTTGCCGGCTCCTCGTCTCTCGACGAGCTCGCGGTCGCCCTCGACGGCAAGCCCTTCGCCGCCCACGACGCCAAGTCCCTCGGCGGCGTCCACCACGGCCTGCTCGCGGCGGCGGCCCGGGAGGGGGTCGAGCCGGTTCTCGACCACGACACGATGATCGCCGCCTACCTGCTGGAGCCCCAGCGGCGCACCTACGACCTGGTCGAGCTGGCGGCCGACGCCGGCATCGGCCTCGCCGAAGGCGCCGCCGCGGCGAAACCCGAGGAGGACGACGGGCAGCTGGCGCTGGGGGAGGAGCTCGAGCCGGGTCTGGAGCCCGCCGAGGAAGCGCGGCTGGTCGCGGCGCTGGCGGCGGTGCAGGCTCCGCGGATCGAGGAGCTGGGGCTGAAGGACCTCCTGCGCAACGTCGAGCTGCCGCTGGTCGGGGTGCTGGCGGCGATGGAACGCGAGGGGCTGAAGCTCGACGCCGAGCGGTTGGCCGAGGTCGGCGCCGGCTTCGGCGAGCGCATCGCCACCCTGGAGAAGGAGATCTTCGAGCTGGCCGAGGAGGAGTTCACGATCGGCTCGCCGCAGCAGGTCGGCCGCATCCTCTTCGAGAAGCTCGAGCTGACGAAGAAACGCCGCGGCAAGACCGGCTTCTCGACCGATGCCCGCGTCCTCGCCCAGATCCGCGACGAGCACCCGATCGTCGAGAAGATCGAGTCCTGGCGCGAGCTGACCAAGCTGAAGAACACCTACCTCGATTCGCTGCCGGAGCTGATCGACGCCGAGACCGGGCGCGTCCACACCACCTTCAACCAGGCCGCGACCACCACCGGCCGCCTCTCCAGCACCAATCCCAACCTGCAGAACATCCCCATCCGCACCGAGATCGGCCGCCCGGTCCGTGCCTGCTTCGTCGCCGAGGAGGGGGCGCGGCTGCTCTCCGCCGACTACAGCCAGGTCGAGCTCCGGGTCCTCGCCCACGTCGCTGACGAGAGAGTGCTGAAAGACGTCTTCCGCGAGGGCGAAGACGTCCACGCCGCCACCGCCGCCGAGGTCTTCGAGATCGAGCGCGACGAGGTCGACGTCGGCCAGCGCTCGAAGGCGAAGATGGTCAACTTCGGGATCGTCTACGGGCTGACTGGGTTCGGCCTCGCCGACCGACTCAACATCCCCCGCAAGGAGGCGGAGGAATTCGTCGCCCGCTACCTCGAGCGCTTCCCGGCGGTGCGCGCCTTCCGCGAGGAGGTGATCGAGCGCGCCCAGGAGGAGGGCTTCGTAACGACGCTGATGGGCCGCCGCCGGCCGATCCCCGAGCTGCGATCCGGCAACCCCAACACCCGCCGCCTCGGCGAGCGCCTCGCGGTCAACACCGTGATCCAGGGCACCGCCGCCGACATCATCAAGGTCGCGATGGTCAACTGCCACCGCGCCCTGCGGGAAAAAGAGGGGAAGACCCGTCTGGTCCTGCAGATCCACGACGAGCTCCTCTTCGAGGGCCCGCCGGGAGAGATGGAAGCGGCGGCCGAGCTGGTGGAGCGCGAGATGTGCGCCGCCTACCCGCTCGATCCGCCGCTGGAGGTCGACGTCGGCGTCGGGACCGACTGGCTCAACGCCAAGTGATGGCCCCGACGCCGCCTAGCTGCTTCCTGCCCCGGCCGTCCTAGACGTCTTTGCCCGACAGCTCGACCTCCTCGAAGGTCGCCTGGCCGTTGGCGACCTTCAGCTCTGCCTCCTCGACCACCGCGCCGGGGGCGAGGGCCGCAGTGGTGCAGTTGCCCGCGTTGCCCTCGTTGTCGTCGTCGCCGGCGTTGCCCGGACCCGAGTTGTCGCTGCCGGGGCCGGAGTTGTCGCCGCCGTTGTCGTCGCCGGGCTCTTCCTCGCCCTGGCCACCGTTGTCGTCGCCGGCCTCGTTTTCGCCACCGTTGTCGTCACCGGCCTCGTTTTCCTGGCCGCTATCGCTGCTGGCGGAGGCGCCGCCGTTGTCCTCGCACTTGATCTCAGTGCCTTCGGTGACCAGGCCGGAGATCGTTTCGCCACCGAAGAGGTTGATCGTGAGTTTCCCCGTTTCGGTGTCGAAGGAGGCGATCGTGCCGGCATTCTCGTTGCCGTCCATCACCCCGTCGTCGTTCGAGTCCTTGTCGAGCGGGTTGTCGCCGGCGAGGAACTCGCCCCGGTTGCGCAGGTGGTCGTGGTCCTGGTCCAGGCGCGCCTGGTTCACCTTGAGGGAGAGGTGGTGCCTCTTCTCCCACTTGTCAGGGATGCGGTCGTGGTTGCGGTCCTTGGCTGCCGCCAGGCTGGGCATGGCCAGGAGCGCGAGCGCCCCGAGCGCCAGCGCGAACCAGGTCATGCCGAGGCGGGCTCGCCGTCCTTTAGTGCGGGTCATGCCATTTCCTCCTAGATCGAAGTTGAACAACTGGTTGTGGCTAGAACCCGAAGGCGGCGCCAAGATCACGCGCCCTATGGACTCAGGTTCGATTCGCCCGCGTTGGTGGTGATGTCGCCGCTGCCGGAGCCGGACGAACCGCCGCTCTCGCCGGAGCCGTCGCCGGAGGTACCCGAACCGCCCCCGTCGTCGCTTTCGCTCAGTTCCGGTTCGCTGCTCGGTTCGCTTTCGATCTCGCCGCCGTCGGGGCCGGACGAGCCGCCAGCACCGTCGTCGACGGTGCTGAAGCTGTCGTCACTGCCGCCGGAGCCGCCCGAGGAGCCGCCGTCGTCGCTCGAGCCGCTACCCGAGTTCGAACCGCCGCCGCCGCCGCTGCCGCTGCCCCCGCGACGGTCGCCCGAGCCGGAGTCGTCGTCGCCGGAGCTGCCGGGGCCCGCGTTGCGCGAGCCCTCGCCGGAGTTGCTCGATCCCTTGCCGGAATCGGAGCCGCCGCCCGAGGGGCCGGGACCGCCCGAGGCGCTGCGGCTGCCGTCGCCGAGCGAACCGCCGCGGTCATCGCTGCCGCTGCCGTGATGGTCGTCCTTGCCAGAAGTGCTGTCCCTGCGGCCGCTGTCGCTTGCCCTGAGGGAAGAGCTGGACGCTGGCTCGCCGGTCGGCGTCGCGCTGCCGTGCTTCTTCCCGACCAGCGGAGCCGCCTCGGCCACGTTCGAGTTGCCGTCGCCCACCTGGTGGTGCTTGATCGCGACGCCGGCGCCGACCGTCCCCGCGATCAGCACCGTCGCCGAGCCGGCTTTGACCATCTCGGCGCCGTGCTCGGCGAACATCCGCAGGGCCGGCAGCGGCAGCAGCAGCCCGAGGCCCTCGCGCAGTGCTGCCCGCGCCCGGTAGATCGCCTGCCGCGCGGCGCCGCCGCTGACCCCCAGCGCCGCCGCGATCTCCTCGTGGCTCAAGCCTTCGAGCTCGCGCATCACCAGCGCCGCCCGCTGCGGCTCGGGCAGCGCCTGCAGCCGCGTCATCAGGTCGCGCATCTCCTCCCGCGCCTCCGCCTCGGCGGCGGTGCTGCGGCCGCCAGGCAGCGCCTCCGGGATCTCCTCCGCCGCCGGCGCGTGGTCGCGCAGGTCGTTCAGGGCCGTGTTGCGGACGATCCGGTAGAGCCAGGGGCGCAGTTCGATCTCCGCCTCCGAGCCGCGCAGCGCCAGCAGCGCCTTCGAGAAGGAGTCCTGGGTTACGTCCTCCGAGCGGCCGCCGACGATCGCCGCCGCGAAGCGGTCGAGCGGCTTGCGGTAGCGGCGCACGATCTCCTCGAAGGCGGCGTCGTAGCCGTCGCGGACGAGGTCGACGAGGCGCCGGTCCGGCTGTGCCCGCAGCGCCGGGCCGAGAAAGATCCGGGAGGCGAAGAGCTCTGCGGGTGGGGGAGGCATCGACTGGTCTCAGTTACATCGGACGAGCGGTCGTACTGCGTTACTGATATGAGAGCGACGAGGTTCAATCTCGCCTGCACAGCCCCAACACATGTCCGGACCCAAGATCACGCGAAAGATGGAAGAAACGGATGGATAGGGGTCTCGCCGTCCTCCTCACCGCCGCCGCGGGCGGCCTGATCGCCGCCCAGGCGCCGATCAACGCCGGCCTCGGCAAGGCGACCGGCAGCATGCCCGCCGCCCTCCTCTCCTTCTCGGTCGGCACCCTGGCGCTGGCGACGGTGGTCGTCCTCAGCGGCAAGGCCGGCGGCCTCTCCTCGACCTTCGACGTCAGCTGGTACTACCTGCTCGGCGGCTTCCTCGGCGCCCTCTACGTCTTCAACGCGTTGATCGCCGTCTCGGTGATCGGCGCGGGCGGGGTCGCGGCGGCCACCGTCTTCGGCCAGTTGACGGCCTCGGTGGTGATCGACCGCTTCGGCCTATTCGGCCTCGACCAGGTCCCGCTCTCGCCCGAGCGGGTCCTCGGGGTCGCCCTGCTGCTGGTCGGGACGGTGCTGGTCGTCCGCTGAGCCGACGTAGCCAGGCGGCGCGATCTCCAGGTAGTGGTTGAAGGACCAGTCGACGAAGCGCTTCGCCCCCATCAGCCGGATCAGCGGCCCGAGCAGGCGCGGCGGTACCCGCGGCACCAGCTTCTGCGCCCGCAGCATCCACTTGAACTTCCACTCGTGCGAGTCGTGGAAGGAGGCGTAGCTCGCTTCCGCTTCGGCGCGGCCCTGGCGACCCTCGACGACCCCGCGCAGCTCGCGGCCGAGGGCGATCCCGAAGTAGAGGGCGGTCCTGATCCCCTCCGCGCTCAGCGGCAGGCAGTGCCCGGCCGAGTCGCCGACGAAGAAGACGCCGCCCTCGGTTGCCCGGCGCAGCTTGTGGGGGATCCAGTTGCCCTGGTACTCGTTGGGCTCCTTGCCCAGGTCCTGGGTCAGCTCGACCGTCGTGTCCTTGACGTGGAAGCGGGGGTCGAAGGAGCCGATCCCGATCCGCAGCTCGTCGTCGGCCGGGAAGGACCAGCCATAGCCGGCGGGGACGTAGCGGCGGTCGATCCAGACCTCGAGGTCCTCGGCGCTGCCCCCGGGGTGCACCTCGAGGCCGCGCGAGAGGGGGGCGTCGGGCGGCTGGTAGCCGTCGCCGTTGGCGAGCATCCGCCGCCAGCCGAGCGCGTCGACGACGAGCGGGGCGGAGATGACGCCTCGATCGGTCTCGATCCCGATCTTGCCGTCTCCATTGCGAGTCGCGGCGCGGCCGTTGACCTTGGCGGTCTCGAAGCCGGCGTCGCAGTCGCGCCAGAGCAGCTGGCAGAGCTCGCGGTAGTCGAAGGTCGAGAAGGTCCAGGGCAGCCGGTAGCGGGCGTCGCCGTGGGGGGTGTGCAGGACCAGCGTCTCGAAGCGCTGGCACTCTGCCTCCATCAGCCCGAGCCGCCGCAGCCACTCGGTCGGGATGCCGCAGGCGGAGGTCTGGCGCTCGCCGATCTCGTAGCGATCGACGATCAGGACGTCGGCGCCGGAACCCGCAAGCTCGCGTGCGACGGCGAGCCCGGCGAAGCTGGCGCCGCAGACGAGAACGTCGCGCTCGCCGTTCAGCGGCGTGCGTTCGTCGCCGCGCTTGGTGGCTCGGACCGGCATCGGACCGGATTCTGCCATCATTGCCGCCCGTGTCCGCGACCGAGACCATGACGCCTGCGCCCAGCGCCACCCCTGTCGAGGGTTCGGGCGGGCTTCTGCTGAACGTCGACGGCAAGATCGTCCCCAATTACGCGGCGACGATGGTGTCCTTCGAGGAGGGCGACGTCGTCAAAGGCAAAGTCGTCCGCATCGACAAAGACGAGGTGCTGGTCGACATCGGCTACAAGGCCGAGGGCGTGATCCCGTCGGGCGAGCTTTCGATCCGCAAGTCGGTCGACCCGCACGAAGAGGTCGAGCTGGGCGAGGAGATCGACGCCCTGGTCCTGACCAAGGAGGACGCCGAGGGCCGCCTGATCCTCTCCAAGAAGCGCGCCCGCTTCGAGAAGGCCTGGCGCCGGATCGAGGTCGCCGCCGACTCGGGCGAACCGGTCGAGGGCAACGTGATCGAGGTCGTCAAGGGCGGGCTCATCCTCGACCTCGGGGTGCGCGGCTTCCTGCCCGCCTCGCTTGTCGACATCCGCCGCGTCCACAACCTCGACGAGTTCATGGGCCAGACCCTCGAGTGCAAAGTGATCGAGCTCAACCGCAGCCGCAACAACGTGGTGCTCTCGCGGCGCGCTGTGCTCGAGGAGGAGCGCAAGGAGGTCCGCGAGCAGATCCTCGGCCGCCTCGAGCCCGGCCAGGTCGTCGAGGGCAAGATCTCCAACATCGTCGACTTCGGCGCCTTCGTCGACCTCGACGGGATCGACGGCCTGATCCACATTTCCGAGCTTTCCTGGAGCCACGTCAACCACCCCTCCGAAGTCGTCTCGATCGGCGACGACGTGCGGATCAAAGTCCTCGACATCGACCGCGACCGCCAGCGCATCTCCCTCGGTCTCAAGCAGACCCAGGAGGACCCGTGGCAGCGGGTGATCAACACCCACCGCGACGGTGACGTGCTGGAGGGGACGGTGACCAAGGTCGTCGCCTTCGGCGCCTTCGTCGAAATCCTGCCGGGGGTCGAGGGGCTGGTCCACATCTCCGAGCTCGCCGACCACCACGTCGAGAACCCGAGCGAAGTCGTCGAGCCGGGCTCGAAGCTGAACGTCAAGATCCTCGAGATCGACGAAGAGCGGCGGCGGTTGTCGCTCAGCATCAAGCGGGTCGAGTGGCAGAACATGGCTATGGCCGGGCTCGGGGAGCAGATCGCTCAGGCTGAAGGAGCCGAGACTGCCGAGGAAGCGCCTGAGGCCGAGGAATCTCCGGTCGTCGAGGCTGCCGAGGAGGTAGTTGAGGAGGCTCCGGCCGCCGAGGTCTCCGAGGACGCTGAGCCTGCTCCGGTTGCGGAGGAGAACGGCACTACCGAGGACGAGGATCCCGGGGAGCATCAGGAGGGTGAATCGGTGCAGGAGCGGCCGGATTCTCCTGACGACGTCGACGAGGCGTCGGGCGATGAGTCCTCGGGCGACGACGCGCAGACGAGCGAGTCCGAGCAGAGCTGAGCGGCGCCCGTGGCGCCGTTGAAGATCGGCCTCACCGGCGGTATCGCGGCCGGTAAGTCGGAGGCGCTGAAAGCTTTCGCGGGCCTGGGGGCGGCGACGCTCTCCAGCGACACGGTCGTCCACGAACTGCTGGAAAGCTCCGAGCTGCAAGACATCCTGGTCGAGCGCTGGGGGCCGGAGGTGGCGCCGGACGGGACAATCGACCGCGCCAAGATCGGCGAGATCGTCTTCGCCGACCCGGAGCAGCTGAGCTGGCTGGAGGAGCAGATCCACCCGCTGGTCAGGGAACGGACCGCCGCCTGGCTGATGTCCCTGCCGGCGGACACCGAGGTGGCCGTGGTCGAGGTGCCGCTGCTGTTCGAGGCCGGCAGCCACGAGGTCTTCGACACCACCGTCGCCGTCGTCACCGCCGACGACGTGCGCCGGGAACGCGCTGCCGCCCGCGGCCACGCGCTGGTTGACGAGCGCGAGGCGCGGCAGCTGACCCAGCCGGAGAAGGCCGAGCGGGCCGAGCACGTGGTCGCGAACGACGGCTCGGTGGAGGATCTCCAGCGGGCGCTGTCCGCCCTGCTCGCGAAGCTGCGCCGATGAGCCGGAAGGTGCGAGCCCGCCGCCGTCGCGCCGCCTTCGGCGCGGTCGCGGTCCTCGCCGGGATCGCCGTCGCCTACCTGATCGCCAACGGCAGTTTCGACCACGCGATCAAGGAGTTGACGCTGCCGCTCCACCACGAGGACGTGATCCGCCAGCAGGCGAACGAAAAGGGGGTCGACGCGGCCCTGATCGCCGCCGTGATCTACTCAGAGTCGAAGTTCAGCGATGCGGAATCGAGCGCGGGAGCACGGGGGCTGATGCAGATCACGCCGGAAGCGGCAGCGACGATCGCCAGGAACAGCAACGCGACCACCTTCGAACTGAAGGATCTCGGCGACCCCGAAATCAACATCCGCTACGGGACCTTCCTCCTGCGCGAACTGCTCGACCGCTACGACGGCGACGAGGCGGCGGCGCTCGCCGCCTACAACGCCGGGCCCGGCAACGCCGACAAGTGGGGCGGCGCCGACCTGAGCGTCGCGGACATCCCCTTCCCGGAAACCCGCGCTTACGTCGAAGAGGTGCTGGAAAAGCGCGACGAATACCGCCGCAAGTACGCGAAGGAGCTCGGCTATTAGCGCCGCGCCCCGACCCCGCGTTGCCGCCCTCGCCCTCGCGGTCGGGGTCGTCCTCGCCGACTCCTCGATCGTCGTCCTGGCGCTGCCGGACATCTACCGGGAACTCGACACCAGCGTCGCCGGCGTCACCTGGGTCCTCGTCTCCTTCAACCTGGTGATGGCGCTGGCGGCGGTGCCGGCGGCGCTGTTGGCGCGGCGGGTCGGGCCGGGGCGCGCGGCGGCGGTCGGGCTGGCGATCTTTGCCGGGGCCGGGCTCGCCTGCGGCCTCGCCGACGAACTCTCGACCCTGATCCTCGCCCGCTGCGTTCAGGCCCTCGGTGGTGCCGCCGCGGTGACCGCTTCGCTGGAGCTGCTGCCGGCGACGGTCGGCTCGGAGCGCCGGGCGGCGACCGTCTGGGCGGCGGCGGGGGCGACCGGCGCGGCGCTCGGGCCGGCGCTCGGCGGCCTGCTGACCGAGCTGGTCTCCTGGCAGTCGATCTTCCTGCTGCAGGTGCCGGTCGCGCTCGCGGCCGCGGTGCCGATCCTCGCCGTCGCCCGGCATGAGGCCGCGACCGGCATCGTCGAGTCGGAGCTGCGCCGCACAGGGCGCCCCCACCTGTACGCCAACCTCGCTCTGGCGATGGTCTCCGCGGCGATCGCG
>Ga0157372_10000209_pt1 | contig 65376 bp, 99 predicted proteins | sample C55metaG_FD_115307 | JGI IMG/M metagenome (GOLD analysis project Ga0157372, IMG submission 115307) | Corn rhizosphere microbial communities from Kellogg Biological Station, Michigan, USA - C5-5 metaG | ecosystem: Host-associated > Plants > Roots > Rhizosphere > Soil | place: USA: Michigan... | reverse complement strand
CAAGCTCATTTCATTCTGATCACACTTCACTCAGAGGAGATCAAATATGCAAGCCTACATTCCCGGCCCGTGGCATTGGCGCGTCGTCGCTGACGAAACGGGAAAACAAACCGCACTCATTCTCGAAACCAAGCATCGCCCGATCGCGTTGAACGATCCAGTCATCTTCGCAATTCGCGAAGACTGGCTCGGCATACAATCGCCAGAGCGCGAAGCGGCGAAGAATCTGATCGCGCTCGCTCCATATCTGTCGACGCTTCTCACAAAATGGGCGGAATGGGCGCGCGAGAATACAGGCCCGCTCGATGCGAATTCACCGCACGATCTCTTGATTGAAACGCTGCGCACTCTCGATGAGAGCGGGGCATGGCGCGTCGCTTACGTCGAACGTAAGAAGGAAACATCGCGATGAAAATCTGGATCGCAACATATCGCGGGCGCGGCTACACGTTCGACGCGTTCGCCGATACCGCAGCGAAGGCTCGCGAGCAATTGCGTCGTCTTCTGATTCGTCATGCATTCGAGCGCAATATTCCGCCGCTATGGTTCAACGAGAAGCCGAACGCGTTCGATGGCTGTCTCACACTTCGCGAAGTCGCAATCGGCGGCGCCTATCGCAATGGCGAGGAAATCATCATGCCGCCCGAAGCGAGATCGGGGGCTTATCTATGATGCGGCTTCTCACAGTTAGGCAACCGTGGGCGTCGCTCATCGTGCGCGGGACGAAGCGCGTTGAAAATCGAAGCTGGCGAACTGACTATCGCGGCGACATTGCCATCATCGCATCGGCGCGCAACACCGATACTGGCGCACGCGCGACCGAGGCGTTTCTGAAACACATTATGGGCGACGAGGAAATGATGACGCTTGAGGCGCGTTATCAGATTTCGACGCTGCCCCGTGGCGGCGTGCTTGGCGTCGTCACGCTTCATGGAATCTACCCCGAAAACCCGGACGAATTTGTCGGGCAATCGTGGTGGTTCACCGGGCCGCACGGCTTCATTCTTCACAACGCTCGCCAGACTTCGCGCGTTGTGAAAGTGAAAGGCTCGATGACGCTCGCTCGATGCAGCGACGAATTGGAAGCCGAGATCAGAGGAGCATTAACTGAGGGAGAATAGCGATGCTCAACTTCATCTGGAAATGGGAAATGCCGCTCACGATCCTCGCATTTCTCATCACTTTATTTTTCACGCTCTGGCGCGTCTGAACGCGTCTCAACTCAAAAGGAGATCAACATATGTCAAATCTATCAGCACGCGAAATGATCGATGACTTTCGCGCTCGACCCGAGACCGACGGGAGCAAAACGGTCATGTGGTGCGTTCGCTTCTGGCTTCACGGCAATCTCGAAGGGACCGAGTGCGTCAACTACCCGCTCGAAAATCATCCCGACCCAGAGAACGTGAACTTTCTGCGCGGCGCAATCGTCGACGCGACGGAGGATCTTCGCGCTGGCCCGCCAGATCACGATGCCGTCACGCTTGATGGGCCATTTCTGATCAGCGATGCAGCGCCGCCGACGATCCAAATCTTCGGCAGCTGTGGCACGTTGTCGGTCGATGCGCGCACCGGCTTCGTCATGCATTACGATCAGCAGGACGGCGACGAAAGCGATCCGGCCGCGTACAATGACATTGTGCGTTTTGATCTCGACGAATGGCGCAAGCATTATCCAGGCGAGACGTGCGAGGGCGGCGACATTCTCGATTTCGCTTATTGGAACGCCGACGACAGCTACGAAGAAGCGGAGGCAGATTGGCGCGCGCGTCGATCCGGCGATCAATGAAGTCGCTCAAGCTTCTCTATTGGGGGCTGCTGACCGACGCGATCATCGTCTATTGGGTCTGGCTCTACTGCTACATTCGCCTGCCATACCCGCCGCAAATGTGAAACGTTTTTTTCAAAGGAGATCAACTATGAATGGGCTCAGTTATTTCGAGTGTTCGAAACTGAATGATGGGGCGTGCATCGTCTTCGTTCGCGATTGGGCGCGCGTAGGTCGCACGACGATTTTGGCGGGCACCACCGGCATCGTCGAGACGAATAATCTCAACGAGATTAGCCCCGCGCTTTTCATTCGTCTCGATGATCACCCGGCCAAATGCATAGTCTTGGGTCGTCATCTTGATCCGGGCGCGAACGGCGAGACCGATCATCAATGGCAACTGCCTACCCCGATCATCCCCTGTTTTAAGCGAAGCGAGCCGATGATTGAATTCATCATGCGACATCGCGAGGGGGTCGCATGATCAGAGAGATCGATCACAAACTCATCGAGCCAAACCCCGATCAACCGCGCAAGCGATTCCCGCAGGGCCACATTGACGCCCTTGCGGACTCAATTCGCGAGCGCGGGCAAATTCAAGCCATCGTCGTTCGACAAAAGGGGCGGCGATTTCAAATCGTCGCCGGCGAGTGTCGCTGGCGGGCGTGCAAGCTTCTCAATCGAAAAGTGCGATGCGACGTGCAGACGATGACCGATCTCGAAATGAGACTTCGGAGCATCGTCGAAAATCTGCAACGTCGCGACATGAACCCGATGGAGGAAGCGCGGGCCTTTCAATCTCTCATCGATGGAGGATTCACCGTGGAACGAGTCATCAACGATCTCGGTCTGAAATCTGTGAACAAAGTGAAATCGCGTCTCGATCTTCTGGAGCTTCGACCGGAGATCGCGGGGCTGGTTGAGACCGGCCAGCTCGAAGTGAGCAAGGCTTGGGCGGTTGCGCAGGCGCCGCGCGAGCATCAGCGCAAACTCATGAACGATATTCTGTCGGGCAAGATCAAGACGACCGAGCAAGCCCGCCACATCGGCATCGCCATGAAGTCTGCACATGCGCAGCTTGAGGCATTCGACGCAATGCCTCGACCGTCAAAACGGGACTTGATGAAGCTGACGGCGCTCGAATCGAAGATCGAAGCCGTGAAGCAACTCGCGGTCGCCGGGTTCAAGGACGGCGAGTGCGTCGCCGCTCAGCGCGTCGCACCAGGTCGCGTCGCGACAATGGCCGACAAATTGCTCCTGATCAGAAAACATCTTTTGCAAATGGAGAATGAATTGCGCGTGGTGGCGTCGCAACGTGAATTCATTCTGAGCGCGGGGAAACGATGAAGACGGATCGAGTGTCGGGTTTTCTGATCACGCCGGAAGATCGCGCGATCAGCCCCATTCGCTTGCCGCATTGGAGCGTGCCGGGGCCAAACGTAAACGAAATCATCGAGCTCGAAAACAATTGTATCTCGATGACTCCCTGCCAATCCAGCCGCCTGCCGACCGGCGACTTTGTTTTTGTCATGTCGAAATGGACATGCGGTATCATCGCCGGTCTGCCACTCTGGCATCTTGTCATGTACGACAAGCATCCGCTCATGGGTGCTGGAATCGTTCTGGGTGAAAATGGCGACCCCGAAACGACGCAGGATCAATTGCAGCGTTGGGTCCGCTGGACCGATCTTGAGACGACCGGCACGGCGAGCGAAGCACGAGAAAAAAGAATCCGTCGCCTCAATAGCTCTGATCGCGTCACCGTGCCCGGCGAGCCATTTTTTCGGCGGCGCATTTCATTGGCTGAGCACATTTATGAATTGCGGGACTGAAAGGAGATCACATGCCTTTTTACATTCTGAATGCCGATCATTCAGTGAGAAGGGTTGGCGCTCGCGAGTGGGGAGAATGGTTTGAACGAAATGATCGCACGGTCGCGCGCAACTTTTTCGGTCACGAGGGCATTGGCGAGATCATGGTTTCGACCGTATTCCTTGGGGTCGATCATAACTTTTTTGGCGATGGCCCGCCGGTTGTTTTTGAAACGATGATCTTCGGCGGCGGCGATGGCATGGATCAATGGCAACGGCGATCCTGCACCTGGGAAGAGGCGCTTCGGATGCACGCCCACGCGGTCGATCTTGTCAAGAATGCGTTCAATGAACTCGCGAAAGCGAGCGGAGCATGACCTTGGCCTTCTGCGCAGAAGATATCATCCTGCTCGGTATATATACCTCGCAGGACTGCGCAGCGGGACGCGATCATGCGTCACTACAAGGGAGATCAAATCATGTCAGGTGCAACAACAGAAGTCCGGCGCGTTCCGCTGGCGAGTTTGTTCGTCGACAAGCTCAACGTGCGGAGCATAGAGCGCGACGCGGATGAACGACTCGTCGCCTCGATCAGGGCACACGGCGTCATTCAGCCGTTGATCGTTCGACAGTCGGGCGACAAATATGCCGTGGTTGAAGGTGGGCGTCGTCTCGATGCGCTGAAAAAGTTGGCGAACGGCAACGCCGGCGAAGTCTCGGTGCCGGTCATCGTGCGCAAATACGATGACGCCGAAGCGCGCGAAACGTCGCTGACGGCGAACATCAATCGTCAGGCGATGCATCCGGTCGACGAATATCGGGCATTCAACTTGCTTTTCACCAGCAAGGAAAACCCACTCGACGTTGCAGCGATTGGCGCTCGCTTCGGCATCAGCGAGAAAGGCGTTCGCCAACGTTTGGCGCTCGGCAATCTCGATGATGCGATCCTCGACGCATGGCGCGATGGGAACATCGACGAGAAGGCGGCGATGGCCTTCACGCTGTGCGCCAGCAAAAAGCATCAGCATCAAATGTGGGAAGGCTACACGAAGGACAGCAAACAGTCCCGTGGTCACTGGCCGCGAGAGTGGGAAATTCGGCGCGATCTCAAAGTCGAAGATCGTTCATCGGGCCGAATTCTCGCCTTCGTCGGTCGCGAGGAATACGAAAAGCGGGGCGGCAAAGTCACCGAGAATCTTTTCGGCGACGATGTGATTCTGAGCAACCCCGCCTTGCTGACGCAGCTTCGCGACGAAAAGCTGGCGGCGCTCGTCAAGCAGTATTCGGAGGACGGGTGGAAATTCGTGAGCACCACAAAGCCGAGCGATTATTATCTCTATAAGACGCTCGATCCGAAAGTCACGCCGACGAAGGAAGAGGCGGCAAAATCCAAGCAACTGCGGGCCACAATCGAGAAGCTCGAAAAGAAAGACGGGCGCATCGATCTCGAGGATGACGAGCGAGATACCTACGAGACGACGCAGGCCGAGCTCGAACAATTGAACGAGACAGTCAGAATGCGCGGCTTCACGCCGCAACTGAAAGCGAAGTCCGGCGTCTTCATCACGTTGGACCCGCACGATGGCGAAGTCAGTATCGCTTTCGGTCTCGTCCCACCTGAGAAGGCGAAGGCAATCGCACCGGCCGCGGGGTCTGCGCCGAAGAAAAAGCAACCAGCGCATCTATCGCAAGCGTTGGAAGCTCGGCTTTCGGAGCAGCGACTTGAAGGCACTAAGGCCGCGCTCAAGGCTGAAAAGAAATCGGGCAAGCTCGCAAATCTCCTCGCCGAGATCATCGCGAGTCAGATCAGCCCGAAAAACTACGTCATGCCTGAAAGCGTTCGATCATCACTGGACAAGATCCGCGAAGCGATCACGCCAGCGGTGATGAATGAGCATCAGCGTCGAGCGTTCGACGGAAAGGATTACTTCGAGTCCTGCCCTAAGACGTTCGCCATTGCGGCGATCGCCGAAGCGGTTAGTCCCGCCGAAGCGAAGAAGCTGACAGGAAAGAAGGGCGTCGAGATCGCGAAGTTCGCGATTGCGAATGTTCTCAAGACGAAATGGTTGCCGAAGGAATTGCGTGCGCCACACTATGATGGCCCGCGCAAAAAGTGACCGTGACCTTCTGCGCATCGCCGTTGGCGGTGCGCGGGGGGATGCGATCAAGCATCATAAGCAAAGGAGATCAGACAATGCGTTATCTGTACGATGCGGCGCGCAAGGCGCTGGAAGTTGCCAGCAAAGACGACAACGGCAAGAAATATTTCGACATTCTGCAAAGCGCGGTCACTCGCTTTGAGCGCGAATATCAGCCGCAAGTCGAGCCGACAGAATCAAATTCGGTACTGGCAATCATCGTCGAAGGCGGGATGATCTCGGCCATCGTGACGAATGATGAAGGCGCGCGCGTGGCGTTCGCGGATGTGATCGTGATCGACTATGACACGGATGGCGCGGCCGAGGATGACGTTATTGGCATTCCGCAAAGCGATGGCTCAATCAGCAAGGGCTACGTCGCCGAATGGGAGATCGACCCAGCGCAGATTGGTCTCGATTGGATCGTGAGAGGCATCAAGGCGGGCAACAAGTGAAGCTCAATATCTCTGGAAAGGGTTGGAACGTGGCTCTCTGTCTCACATTGCAAATCGCCGATCTCGCCGACAAGCCGACGAAGCTGGAACACGTTCGTCCCTCCATGCTGCCGTTCTCCGGGGCAATCATCGCCGCGATGGACGAGATTCTTATTCACAATCACAAAACGCAGCCGGGAGATTATTGCATCATCAAACATCAATGGTTGAAGCCGGGCGTCTATCGCAGCGGCATAGGCTGGATCGCGCCTCTTGCCGAGGAGCTCGTCGACGTGGTGCTCAACGAACGGGAGCCGGTGTGATATATCCCGATTCGTTTGACGGGGATCGCCATGCCGACGAGCGCGCTTGAACTGAAAAAGCCTAAGCCATTCACCCGCGAGGAACGATTGCGAGAGGAGAATCGGGAAATTTCGATTTCCTGTGTTCGCCGCACGCGCGATGCCGAGGCGATCCGATTGCATCGTTCGCGCGGCATGAGTCGCCGCCGTCTGATCATGATCTATGGCAGCGATCTTGTTCACGCGGTGCTCGGTCGCGATCCGGAGCTTGAGACGCAGCAACGTTAGACGATCACCCTTCGTCTAACGGCAGGACTCCAGCCTTTGAAGCTGGCAATCATGGTTCGAATCCATGAGGGTGAGCCAGCGCAAATTCAAGCCGCTACATCAAACGCAAGCTTGCAGTTCATTCCGGTCTTCGTCGGATCGTAGTTGAACGTGCCATCGAAGTTGAGCACGCCCTTCTTCATGCCGGAATCCAGCGCATCGAGAAGCGGCTGAACTTCGGTGTGACCGAGCCGAATTGCCATCACGTAAGCTGCGCGCAAATTCAGCGGGTAGTCCGGACCTTGCTCGTGATCATAGATGCGGCCAGGCAACCATCCCGCATCGGTGAAGCCCATGTCGGTTTTGTATTTCGCCCATGCCTCGCCGTAGCCGCTGAGCGTGACCGCATCGATCGCCGCGATCTGCGCAGGCGTCTTTCCCATGGCCGTCGACGAAGGTCCGACATAGCTGTAACGCGAACCGTCAGACACTTGCTCCCAATGATATTGGCCGGGGCATTGCGGATTCCAACCGCTCTTGCCATCCATGATCGCCACGAGCGATTTCAGATTCCAATCATGGATTGTTTTCCATTTCGAATATCCGAGATTGACGATGTGGGCGAACATGCGGCTTTCGAAGCTGACTTGCCAAACTGCATAGCCGCCAGCACGGCACATGGAATTGAAAACCGTGTGAAGCCTCGCCGGCGACGTGAGATAGTTCGAGAGAATCTGGAAGTTGTCTTCGAGATTTTGTTCGAACACCGATTTTGGCAACAACCATTTCGGCGGGCTGACTGGTGATGCGTGCGCGCATCGCACCTGAAAGCGCAGCGACCATGCCAGCGCGCGATCCTGTTCATAGCCGCACGCGCCCGGCTTCTGCCATTGATGATTGTAGTAGGCAGAAAATGTCTGACCGAGAAGCGACGTGAACTGCAATTCCTCGAGATAGTAGGGATCGCCTGTCAGACGCCAGAGCACCCACAAATTGTCCGGCGTGTGCGCGGTTTCGGGGACGTGATAGGTGTTGTCGTTCGATCCGTCGAGCAATGTCGGGTGCGGGCCTTTGTCGATCAGATGATCCGGCTTCACACTTGCAAGATCGGTCGACCAATAGGGATTGGCTTGCACATTCCACGGTGCGCCGGTCGTCTCGTCGCGATAATGAAGCGGCGAGCTTGAGTTGGCGAACCCGTCATCGAACACTTGCGACAGCGCCATCGCCGTTCGATTGAGAATGTAATCGGCCTGTTGCTCGGTGATATCGTAAATCTCGCGCCTGCCTCCGGTCGAGCCGTCGAACATTTCGCCACAGAGATCCATCGGGCCGGTGAACGGCACGCGATTTGCGGCGGTTGAGTCCGTGACAGTCTTGACCCAGGTGTTCTTGCTGATTGGCGGGAAGCGATTGGCTTTGATCTCAGCCGCGGGGTCGCGAAGAATGCGCGGCAGCGAACTGAACCACGGATATCGCGAGAACCACCAAAACTTCGAGCGCGAGACTTGATGAACTTGCTGCCCGTTTTTCCAGATCGTGATTGTGTAGGGATCATAAATCGGTCCCGCTGGGACGCTCTTGTCTCTGATCTTGCCGGTCTCGGCGATCACCTGATCGCGCACGTCGCCGGGATCGAGAGACGGCGGGCTGGCGCCCGGCGGTAGATTGCTCGGCCGCGGCGCGACGTTGTGCCGGAAATAGACGCGGAACGGAACGCCGGGGAGCGTGGTCAGCGTGCATGTCTGATCGAAGCCCAACTCGCCAATGAACTTGCCCTGATCGACGCCATCCTTTTCGTCGAAAATATATTCTCGCCCGCTTCCCTGAAACTTGAGCGAGAGACGCATTCCTGTGGACGGAACCGGCGTCGCCGGCGCCGGTGCGGGCCATAGCGTCTCATTCGAAATTCGCGGTGATGCCGTTGTCGTCATTGCGTTATCTCCTTTGCGTGCGAATCATTTCGCGCGGGCAGAATACGCCGTCGAAGGAGGGTTCGGTACGCAGCCAGATGAAAAATTCGTTGATAGCTCGACTTCAATCGCGTTCAATCACCACCTCAAAGGAGATCGATCCATGCCCGACAAGCTTTTGCAGGCGCTCGAATTGGCGGCTGAGCAAACGCGTCAAAAGAAAATCGACATGATGCTGAGCTTTGCCGCCAGCATGAAAAATCTCGGTCATCAACTGAGCGAATTGTTCGCGGATCCAAACGCGCTTCATCAATTGGCGAAAGGCGATCTCGCGAACATGCTTCGCAACGATGGCACGACTTTGACCAGCGCCGCGCTGGCGATCGAAGTGATGGCACAATGGCTCGAAGATAGTTGGCAAATGAGCAAGCGCGCGCCCGACGAGCCGGGGTCGGCTGCTCCAATCAAAGGGGATCAGACATGATCGACGTGATCAACTTTTTGCAAGTCGCGCTCAGCGCCTATCCCATTCAGGCGTTGGGAATTTGTTTTCTCATTGGGCTCGGGCTCTGTATCGCGCTCAATCATCTTCAATCGCACTATCATTGGCGGCGACGCTGAGACGCAAAAGGCCACCCTCGCGGGTGGCCTTTTTTTGGGCTATATGATCGAACGACTACGCGGTCGGCTGTGCCGCCGGAGTATTCGCCGTCACGGCCGCAGCAAGCGTGCTGCTATTCGTGTCGATCTGTTGCGATAGGGCGTTGATCTGATCCGACGTGACCGGCGTCCCAGCGGCCGCGAGCGCATCGAGTTGAGACTTCAAGCCTTGAAGCAATGTGATCGCCGATGCCTCGACGGTCGTTTCGTTGGCAACCTTCGCCTGTAGGGCGGCAAAATCGTCTTGAACGGTCATCTTGAGAACTCCGAGTTTTTGCAACACCTGGTGGAGCAATCCGACGACCTCGGCATTGCCGTCTGCGTGGACGTAATGATGAACGTCGATTCGGATCTGCATAGGCAACGTGTGATCCGAATGATTTAATTTTGCAAGTGAACTTTCGCGGTCGTCGCGCGTTTTGTTGATCCAAGAGGGAGGGACGTGATGACGATTGTCGCCTTCATTCTTCTATGCCTTGCATTTGCATTTGCCGTTTGCCTCGCGCTCAACATGAACATGGACAGGGCGAACGTGCTCGGCATTTCGCTGAGCTTTTTCTTTGGCGCCTGCATCATCTACGCTGCGCATCTGATCTGGTGATTCGAGCGCAGGAGGCCGGAAGTGCGCGCCGAGCGGGATTATGTTTTCGATGCAATAGGATCGGTCACTCTTGGTGAACCGGAAGGAAATGAGATTAGGAGAACATGGTCCGCACTTCAGTCTTTCCTGCGCGATTACGGATACGATGAAATGCTTCGGCGTGTGGAATGGCTTGAGAGCAGAGTTCAACCCAAAGGGCGCTGATGCCCGAAACGAACGATTGAGGCCGGAAATGGCAGCGCAGGCGAAGGGAGATGGACATGATGGAACAAAAGACAAAGAGCTGGTTTTTTACGGATCGCGAGATCGAGCAGATGGGGGCGCGCAAGTGGCCCGCACATCTCACGCTGGAACAGCAGAAGGCGCAGCTTCGTCATGAGATCGAGAAGGGCATTGCGCCCCGCTGAAATCCTCGAGCGGCTCGAGGTTCTCTGGCGAAAGCTCGATGCCGAGGGCCTATATGTGAGGGCTAACGCCGTTAGTCTGGCAATAGACATGATGGTTGTGAGCGCGGAATGACCAAATATCGTGAGCGCAGTCCTATAGTCGAGGCGCACCAGCACCCGAGCGGCATACCGGGACAATGGCGTGTGACTTATCTCACGGGGCCTAAAAAGGGTGCGGTGGAGGACTATTCAACTGAAACGTTGACGGAAAAGTTCGAGCCAGTTCCAACCAACACATAGCGTTCATATTTGCTGTGCAGCAAATAACCCGATTCAACTGATAGAGGCCGCCATGTGAACGATCCTCCAAAACGGAAACGATCAACGCTTACGTTTCTGAGAGTAGGCACGCAAGGCGCTCCGCAAAATATCGCGGGGCGCTTTTTTTTGGCCTTGGCGCTGCTGCATTGAAAAAACAAATTCAACGAAGTCGCGTCAATCTCGATCAGCGTTCATCGCGTCAAGCGTTTTCTTTCCGCGCTCGAAAAATCATTTGACGCAGTAGCCGCGGCCTTCAAATCGTCGCGACGCGCGTGTCGAGCGATTTCCGAAAAGTCGATCTGCTAGAATGATCGCAATCGAAGGAGATCGATTGCCATGTCCAAGGTGTTCTATATCCCGCCCCACTTACGCAAAGGCTATCGCAAATCGCGCCCGGCGAAGATCGTGACGCCGAAGCCGCCGAAGTTGCCCCGGCCGAAGAAGCCACCGCCGACGCGCGCCGAACTTCGCGAGAAGCGCCTGATCAAAGCGCGCGCCCAGCTCGCCGCTTGGCAGACCAAGGCCAAGCTTGCGTCGACGAAGATCCGCAAATATCGGCTGCGCGTCGCGCGCCTGGAGAAGCCGGCGCCGATTCATTATCGGCCGTGCCTGCGCACCAACGCGGCCGACTTCATTCTCGAAAATCGCGACGGCTGAGCCACGAGCGAAGTCAAGCGTGTTTCTGCGCAGTTCTGTCGTCTGTCCACAGGATCGTGCGCGGCCTATATTCCCACGCGTGACTGATTCGGCGATGCGCGCGCGTGGATAGCTGTCAATTCTGCTTCGCATGGAATCCCCACACTCAGCATTGCCGCGTTAAGCGCCGGACGACAAAGGCGGATTTTCATTGCCCCGAATTCTGGCGCGACACGAGCCGAAACAAGACCGATCTTTTCGACGCCGCGAAGGCGAGAGAGGCGAAGCGCGATGGCGTGGCGCGTGTGGATCGAAACGCCGCCGAGGGCTGGCGCGAGATCATGTTCGAGATCGTCAGGGAAGTTGCCGCGCGTCAGCGCCTATTCACGTCCGATGACGTCTTCGAGATCGCGCATCAGCGCGGCGTCGCGAACGGCACCCACGATCTCAGGGCATTCGGCCCCGTGATGATGAAAGCGTCCAAGCGCCTGCTTTGCCGGAAGGCCAACGTGCCGGCCGAGAATTCGCGTCGCGCATCGCTGCATGCCTCGCCGCGCCAGGTATGGGAGAGCTTGTTGGTTTGAAAGTTCCCGCCTCAAACGGGATGGCAAAAAGTTACGCGCCGCTCAAGCAATGGATTTCGTTCCTCTTTTTGGAATTGTTTCACGGGAAACATTTGACCGCCGCCAATAGATCAGGCATCCAACCATCGCGATTTTGAGGGGGGTTCCCAACCTACATGCAGACCGCCGTCGCCACCGCCGCCGAAAGCCCGCGCTGGTATGTCGTCAAGACGAAGCGCAACGTTGAAGCCAACGCCGCCCAGGCGATCGCCGATTCCGGCTTCGAAGTATTTCTTCCCAAAGAGGCCCGCACCAGACGGCACGCGCGGCGGGTGGAGACGATCATCGCGCCATTGATCACCGGCTACATCTTCACGCGCTTTTCCATCGTGATCGATGATGGCCGATGGCAGCGAATCATCGAGCTCGATGCCGTGACCGCCATTTTGGGATCGAGAACCGGGCTCAACCCGATGCCGACGCCGATCCGCCAAGGCGAGATCGAACACCTGATCGCAATCAGCCAAACCAGACCAATCGAAAATTCCAATCAAGTCCCTGTTCTGGAAAAGCTTTCGCCCGGCGCGCGCATTCGAATTTGGGCTGGCGTTTTGGAGAACTTTTCGGGCTTCGTTTTGCACGATGATCGCGGACGAACTCTCATCCAACTTGACAGGCGATTCGGTGGCCGATCAATCTCCGTGCCGCGCGAATCATTGTGCGCCGAAGTTTGATCGACGGTGGTGGAGTTTTCACCCTGTCGTGCGGCGGCGTTGACTAGCGATCTCGAAATGCGTCGTCGCCCCAAGGCTCCCCCCGCTCTGCAAAGTGGCGGCGCATTCCTGATTTGTTCGCCAGCAAAATGTGAGCAAATGGGGTAGCAAACGAGAAGCAATTGCTTCCGTTTTGCTCGGGCGATTTCGTCACGTTTTCCGCCATTCGAATCCCCACCGAATTCGCCGTGGTTTCTTTCGGCAACAATCTCAGCCGATTAAGTACCCGCTTGACACGTTCCAAGAATCGTCGCGCAATTCGCGCGCACCCCCAACACCGTGAAAATCATGCGCGCAAAAACTTCTGCACCATTCACGCGTGAGTGCAGACACCCCTTCACTGATCAGCCATGCATCATCACCAGTGCCGAGCTCGGCGGTGATGAAGCCAAGCGCCTGCTCGATGCGAAGCAAGATCAGCGCATCACACGGCAACTGAACACGAATCGTCAATCGCAACACGTCCGTCGCCGCTAGGTGCCAACGCGGCCGCCGATCATGCGCAACGCCGGGTGGAAACCCGCACTACGGACTTCGCAATCGTATGATCGCTTCTACCAATCTTCCGAGTGGCGCGCGCTTCGAAGCCAATTGAGAAAAAGATCAAAGGGCATTTGCGAGCGGTGTCACAACGCACAGGCCCGCTACGCGCATCATCTCGCGCACGCGGAGTCAGGCACACTCGTTCCGATTGCGAGATTGCTGGATATCTGTGCTCGGTGTCACAACGCGCTTCATCCCGAGAAGGGTGATCGGACGTAACCGCCGTTGACACGTTCGATCATCACACTGTCAAAGCGGCTGACATGCGAGAAGTGTCACATTCTTTTACAGAACCCCCGCGTAGGGGTGTCAAAGGAATTGACACTCCCCCCGCAAGCGGGTGGGGCCTTGAGATTCGCGATTACGTTTTGACGTTCAGGGGGGTCAAAAGTCGATTATCCCGCGCGCTGCCAGCATCTTGAGCGTCGCGACGTACAGAAACACGCTTGGGAAACACGCGCGCCAGCGAGCTTCCCAGTAGCGCCACCAAAGGGATTACGCCTTGGCACAAAGGGGTCGAAAGCCGAAGCCCACAGCGTTGCACGAGCTTCATGGCACGGGGAATTCGACGCGCTTGAAGACGCGCGAGAATGAGCCGGTGGTGACTGGCGAACTTGACGCGCCGCCCGAATGGCTGACGGCGGCGCAAAAGGATCACTGGCGCTATGCGATTGAGAACGCGCCGGTCGGCGTGCTCGGTTCGATCGATCTCGGCATTCTCGCCGGTTATGTCATCGCGTTCGATCACATGCGCACCGCGACCATCGCCCAGGCGAAGGCCGATGCCGAAAACTCCCTGCCGCTTCTCACGGTCACGGGTCAGAAGCGCGAGACGAAGCGCGATGGATCTGTGCTGGAGTATGGCGGCAACATCGTTCAATCGCCCTATGTGTCGATCATCAACAAGGCGACCTTGCGTCTCGCGAAATGCGCGGCGGAGTTGGGCTTCACGCCCGCCAGCCGTCCGCGTCTGAGCGCCGGAATGGGCGGCGATGTGTTCCTGCCTGCTCCGAAGCCCGCGCATAATCGGGTCGACGAGGATGAAAATCTCGATGCCGTCCTTGCCTCTTACCCCGCCGACTTACGACCGAACTGATCCGGTTTCGCGCTATGCGCTGGCGGTTGTTTCGGGCGAGATCATCGCCGGCAAGCTCGTCAAGGCGGCATGTGCGCGACACCTGGATGATCTCGATCACGGTCACGAGCGCGGACTGATCTTTCGTCCCGATCTCGCGGCGTATCATCTCGATTTCATGGGGCTGACGCGCCACTCGAAGGGCGAATTCGCCGGTACGCGTTTCGAGCCTACGCTGTGGCAACAGTTCCGCATCGGATCTGTGTATGGCTGGATGCGCAGCGACGGCACGCGCCGCTTTCGCATCGCTTACAACGAAGTGGCCCGCAAGAACGGCAAATCGACCGAAGCCTCGGCGATCGCGCTGGACGGTTTGATCGCGGATCACGAGGCGGGCGCCGAAGTCTACTCGGCCGCGACGAAGAAAGATCAGGCGCGCATCGTCTTCGATGAATCGCGCCGCATGGTTCGCTCCTCGCCGGCGCTGCGCAAGCGGGCGCTTCTGCGCAAGAACGCGATCAGCGTCGAAACGACAAGCTCGAAGTTCGAGCCTCTGTCATCGGACGCCAATACGCTCGACGGTTTGAATCCGCACATGGTTGTCGTGGACGAGCTCCACAAGCACGCCTCGCGCGATCTTCTGGATGTGCTCGACACGGCGACGGGTTCGCGGCGCCAGCCGCTTTTGTGGATCATCACCACGGCGGGGGATGATCGCATCGGCACGGTGTACGCCGACGAGCGCGCCTACGCCGAGAAGATCGTGACGCGCGTTCTGGAGAACGATTCCTATTTCGTATATATCGCGACGCTTGATGACGGTGATCGTTGGGATGACCCCGAGACTTGGATCAAAGCGAATCCAAATCTCGGGGTCTCGGTCAAGCTCGATGATCTGAAGGAGAAGTGCGCCAAGGCGAAAGGCAATCCGGCCGCGCAAGCGAACTTCAAACGGCTTCGCTGCAATCTGCGCACGTCGACGACCATCGGCGGGATCGATGCGGATCGCTGGCGCGAGAATTCGATTGAATCGTTTGATCCCGACAAGATGCATGGGCGCGACGCTTATGCGGCGTTCGACATTTCATCGAAGATCGACCTGACGGCCGCGGCGCTTCTGTTCCCGCCCATCGAGGACGGCGAACGATGGAAGCTCTGGGTGCGCTTTTGGTGCCCGGCCGAGAATGTCGAGGAGCGCGAGGATCGAGATCGCATCCACTATCAACGCTGGATCGACGAACACTGGATCGACGTGACCGCCGGCGATGTGGTCGATCAGGACGAAGTGAAGCGCGAGATCCTCGACTGGCAGAAGAAGTTCAACATTCTGGCGTGCCCTTACGATACGTGGGACGCGACCAAGCTTGCACTCGAATTGCAGGACAAGGGCGTGCCGGTGCGAGAGTTCATTCAGGGCATGAAGTCCTACTCGCACCCGACGAAGGAATTTTTGAATCTCGTTCAGGCGCGCAAGCTCGAACATGGCGGCAATCCGGTTCTGGCGTGGATGGCCTCGAACATTCGTTTCGAGGAAGACCGCAACAAGAATCTGATGCCGACGAAGAAGAAATCGAATGGCCGCATCGACGGCCTCACCGCGGCGATCATGGCTTACGGCGCTGCGCTCGTACCGGATGAATCCGGTCCCTACAACGAACGCGGTCTCATCATCATCTGACGGGTCACCCATGTCATCGCTTGCGGAATATGAGATCGAACGTCTCAGTTCGAAGCTGGGAAAAAACCGGGCGGGCCATTGGCACTTTTGCGCGGCCTGCAACCGGCTTCATCGTCTCCCCTTCGACGGCTGGCAGTTCGACGGCAACGTCGAGACGCCGACGTTCACGCCGAGCTTCAATCACACATGGGGCAAGGATCGCCGTTGCCACTATTTCGTGACGGCCGGCGAGATCATGTTTCTGCCCGATTGCACGCATTCGATGGCGGGCATCACGGCGACGATGGTCGATCTGCCCGACGCACATGACAATCTTTGATCGAGGCGACCGATGGGAAAGTGGTTGCGAGAGTCCGCGCCATCGCTCGTGCGCGATGCATTCGGCTTCGCCGGACTGGCATCGACCGCTTACGGCGCCTGGCTGATCTATCACCCTGCTGGCTTCATCGTCGGCGGCGTCATCGCGACCGGCGCGGTCTTCTGGCACGCAAGGGTCTCTAAATGAAGCGCGGATTTTTCGGAGCTCTCGCGCGCGACGCCTTCGACGATAACGGGGACAGTGTGTTCCTCGGCGGCGGCTTTTGGTCATCGCCATCGGCGACCGGCATCACGATCAATCAGGCATCGGCGCTTCAATGCACGACCGTCATGGCGTGCGCGTCGATTCTTTGCGAAGACACGTCGAAGATGACGCCGGGGCTTTATCGTCGCGTGCCGAAGCTCGGCTATGCGAACGGATCACGCGTCAGACTCACGCCGAAGGAACACCCGATCGCGGCGCTTCTGCGCCAGCCGAACCCGTGGATGACATGGCCCGAATTCTGTCAAATGATGGTCTTGGGCTTCGTGCTGCGCGGCAACGGGTATGCCGTCATTCTGCGCGACAATCGCGGGCAGCCGACGATGCTCGTGCCGATCAACCCGGATCGCGTCGCACTCTGGCAATCGCCGAACGGCATGTTGTTCTGGCAAGTGACGCGCGCAGGCTTGCACGAGATCGCGGTTCTGAAAGATCAGCCGTGGCTCATCCCTTACGAGAATGTTTTGCATCTCAAGGGACTGTCGCAAAACGGATTGCTCGGTCTCTCGCGCATCGCGATGAATCGCGAAGCCGTCGCCGTCGCTCTGGCTCAGGAGCAGCAGTACGCGAAGCTGATGGGAAATGGCGCGCGTCCATCGGGCGTGCTGACCACGCAGCAAAAGTTGACGCCGGATATGGCGGCGCGCATTCGCAATGACTGGAACACGATCAACGCCGGACTGGTCAACGCTGGCAAGACCGCGATTCTCGAAGCCGGATTGAAATGGGAGCCGCTGACTCTTTCAGCGGTCGACATGCAATTCCTACAGCTTCGCCAATTTCAGTTGCAGGAAATCTGTCGCATGTTTCGCGTGCCGCCGCACATGGTCGGCGATCTCACGCGCGGCACCTTCTCGAACATCGTTCAACAGGCGCAGGACTATCGCAACAACACGCTCACCACGTATTCGGAAATGTGGGAGAAGCGTCTGGACTTCACATTCGATCTCGATGGCGATGACTTGTTTGTCGACTTCGATGAAACCGCCTTGCTGAAGGCCGATCTCACCGCACGCTACAACGCGCATCGCATCTCGATCCTCACCGGATGGGAGAAGCGAAACGAAGTGCGCATCAAGGAAGGTCAGGAAGTTCTCGAAGAGGCCGAGGAGCTTCTGACGCCAACGAACATGATGGATGCCGATATGGTCGGGGTCGATCCAAACGACCCGAACGCTGCTGGCGGCAAGCCGGGCAGCGATCAGACCGGCAAGCCGGACGATGGCAACGCGCCCGGCAAGGGCAAGGTCGGCATCGACAATCAGGAAAACCCCGAAAGCGGCAACGCGTAAGGAGCGATGATGAAGCGCAAGCTTGTCCCGATTGCTGAGTGGCTCGAGGCCGCACGCAAATTGAGCGGTGGCGCACCTGTCATCGATGGCGAATTCGAATTGATCGTGGCGCGCGATTCCGCCGCGACGGCCGATCTCGCCAACGCGGACGGTCGCACGATCCCTTATGTGCTTTCCGATTCGAGCGTCGCGCGCGACAATCACACGGTCGCGACTGGCGGCTTCGAGCTTGAGCCGTTTCGTTCGAACCCGGTCTTTCTGTGGGCTCACGACTCGTCCGAGCCGCCGATTGGCCGTCTGCAAAGCGTGAATGTTCAGAACGCCCAGCTCGTCGGCGTCGTCGAATACATGGAGCGCGATCTTTCGGAATTTGCGGACATGATTTTCCGCATGGTGAAATCGCGCTTCCTCAACGCCGTCTCAATCTCGTGGAAGCCGCTCGAATGGAAATTCGCGCAAGGCAAGGATCGCATCGGCGGCATCGATTTTCTCCGTCAGGAGCTTCTCGAAGTGAGCCAGGTGCCGGTGCCGGCGCTGGCGACCGCGCTTGCAAAGGCGCGCGCGGCGGGCATCGAGACTTCGCCGATGCGCGCATGGGCGGAAAAGGTGTTGGATGGCGGGACGACCATCGTCATCCCGCGCGCCGAACTGGAATCGCTGCGCAAAGCCGCTGGCGTGAAAGAGCGGATCAGCATCGTCACGCCGCCAGCAGGCGAAAAGACAAAGCGCAAATATGCGCGGGGTCTGTACGAAGTCGCGAATCTCGCCTGCACGGTTCTCGATCTCGATTGGATCCAGCAATGGACCGAGTACGAAGCCGAGATCGAAGGCGACGGCAGCGAAATTCCGGCGCGCTTGAAGGACGTGCTCAATCAGCTTGGCGTCATTCTTGTCGACATGACCGTCGAGGAAGTGAACGAGCTTCTCGCCGAAGAGGGCGAGGAAGACGCGACGTCCTACGATGTGGCGGTTGTCGAAGCGGCATTTGAATCGCCGCGCATCCGCGCGATCTTGCAACTTGTGCCGATGATCAGAGCCGCGAAGGCGCATAAGTCACGCAAGTTCGTTTTGAGCGTTGATCGTCATTTGACACAGGAACAGAGCCAGCGCATTTGCAGCACATTCAAGAATTTCCTGGATAGTGGCGAAAGCGCAATTGTTCTGGAGAAGGGCGTCACGCTCCGCGAATTGAATAGTCCCGAGCCCGCATCCCGTGATCTGACCTCGATGCTTTCGGCGGAAGCGGAGAGCTTCAAAAACTGGATCGCGATGCGGCTGTTGCGCAGCGGTCGCGTTCTCTCGTCCGCCAACGAGGCATCGCTTCGTCAGGCGTTCGATCTCATCGGCAGCGTGCTTTCGCAAGTCGACGCGCAGGATCCGGTCGAGCCCGTCGTCGAGACGGATGAAGCGACGCGCGCGGCACGTTTGCGCGAAGCCGAAGCTATCAGCATCAAGGGCAGCGAACCGCATATCGATCACGCCGCCTAACACGAACCGCTCGATTGAATTCGAGGGTATCAGGCTCCGCGAGGCGCCAGTTTCAACCACAGGAGAAAGTCTATGAACTTGGCCCAACTCCGCCTCGCGCGTGGCAAGGCGGCTGACGAACTGACGAAGCTCGCGGCAGAAGGCGGCGAAGCTTACGATGCGAAAAAGCGCGAGATCGAGGAGCTCGATGCGAAGATCGCGCGCCTCGTGGAAGCGGAAAAAATCGGGCGCGCCAGCGCGACGCCGGTCGACCCCGCGAATCCTGGCAACGGACATGATCCCGCACTTGTCCCAGCCCGTTCGGTCGAAGTCATTCGCGAATATGCGCCTATCTTCACGCGCATGTCGCCGGGTGGCGTCGTTCCGCGCAACGATTTTGACTCTCTCGTTCGCGCCGCACGCAGCGAGCTCGGGATCACCTTCGACGCGCAAGCGCATTTCCGCAGCTTTGGCGAACAATTGCAGGCCATCGCGGCGGCATCCAATCCTGATCGCAGCCGCCAACCCGACGCCCGCCTCGTGCGCGCGCCGCTCGGCGCCGGCGAAGTCGATCCCACGTCGGGCGGCTTCCTTGTGCAAACGGATATCGCGCAAGCGGTCTTCTCGCTCGCACATGACATGGGCGAAATTCTTTCGCGCGTGACGCGCCTGCCGATCAGCGCCAACTCCAGCGGCATCAAGATCCCGGCCGTAGACGAAACGAGTCGTGCAACCGGGTCTCGTTGGGGCGGCGTGCAATCCTACTGGGTGGATGAAGGAACGGGCGTCACCGCGACGAAGCCCAAATTCCGCGTCATCGAACTGAGCCTCAAAAAGCTCATGTCGACGATGTACACCACGGACGAGTTGCTTGCCGATCAGACGGCGCTCACCGCCATCGCATCGCAGGCGTTCGCCGAGGAAATCACGTTCATGACCGAGGACGCTGTTTTCGAAGGCAGCGGCGCCGGTCAACCGCTCGGCATTCTCAATGCCCCGGCAACGGTCTCGGTGCCGAAGGAAGTGGGACAGGCGGCGGCAACCGTCGTGCTGGAGAACATCAACAAGATGTATTCCCGCATGTGGTCGCGCTCACGTCGCAATGCCGTGTGGCTGATCAATCAGGATATCGAGCCGCAGTTGAACGCGCTCGGTCAGACCGTCGGTGTCGGCGGCATGCCCGTCTATCTGCCGCCAGGCGGATATCAGAACGCGCCAAATGCAACGCTGCTCGGCCGCCCGGTGATCGCGACCGAATATTCATCGGCGCTTGGCAGCGTCGGCGATATCTCGCTCGTCGATCTCAGCCAGTATCTCTTGGCTGACAAGGGTGGCGTGCAGGCGGCGACTTCCATGCACGTCGCGTTCCTCACCGATCAGATGACTTTCCGCATTACCTATCGTGTGGACGGTCGCCCGATCTGGAACAAGGCGCTCACGCCGTTCAAGGGTACGCTCACCAAGACGCCATTCGTCACGCTGGCTGCGCGCTAGTTCGACGGGAGGTCCATCATCGTAATCGGGTGAGACGAAGGTCTCACCCACAACGGAGGTCTCAATGCTCGTTTCACGTCAAAGCCAGATGGTGGCGTCGTTGCCGTTCACCACGCTCCTCGCGAATGCGGCGGATGCGGCGGGTCGCACTGGCTCAAAATATGCTTCGCTGCGCAACGCGATCAAGGCGTGGCTCGTCTTCGAGGTGAATCAAGGCAACGCGGCAACCGTCGCGCTCACGCCCTTGCAAGCCAAGGACACGGCGGGTACGTCGTCGAAAGCGATTGCGGCTTGCCCGATCTGGCTGTGCAACGACACGTCCACGTCCGACGCGTTTGTGTCACAGACGGCCGCGGCGAGCTTCACGACCGATGCCACCACGAAGGATAAGCTCGTGGTGTTCGAGCTGCTCCCCGAAACCATTCTCGATATCGTGAATGGCTTCTGCTACGTCGGCGCGCAAACGGGCGCGTCCAACGCGGCAAACATCACCAGCGCGCGCGTCTACGTCGGCACCGCTTACGCCGGCGCATCGCCTCCGTCGCTGTTCTCGTAGTCCGAATAGGAAGGGCGGCTCGCGCCGCCCTTCTTCCCCTCTTAATCGCCAACTGGCGGCGATCTCGAAATGATCGTCGGTTAGGAGAATTCAATGAGCACGAAAGGCAGATATCGCGGTGGCGTCGCCACCTGGTTCGACAACGTGACCGGCGAAACCACGCTGGACGCGCACCCCGTCAACTTCGAAGATGATTTTCTGGGCGCGGGCTCGAGCGCCGCGTTCCCGACAACGGCAACTGTCGGGTCCGCTTGGATCAAGAAGATCGTGGGCGTAGCGCCGCCAACGGTCGCCTCGGTCGCGAATGCCGCCGACGGTCAGTTCGCGGCCGCGCTCACGGCGACGTCCGAAAAACAGGATGCCGCGCTCTATCAGGGTGACAGTCTCGCCTTCGATGGATCGGCAGGCGCCCTCTTCGAATGTCGCGCCAAGCTTTCGGTGCTGCCGAGCGCCGCCCAGGTGCAAATGGTCTTGGGCCTCCAATCGGCGTGGATCGACGGCCCCGACAACGCGTCGTTCTATTGCGGCTTCGGCTTCCTCGGCAACGGCAACGTCATCATCCGCACGAAGGACGGCGTGACGACCAACGCGATCGCCAGTTCCGTGACGGTGCTCAACACCGAGTGGCACAACTATCAAGTTGACATGAGCGATCCGACGAATGTGATCTTCTATGTCGATGGTCAGAATCTGGCGACGACCAGCCCGATCACCTTCGCTGCGACGGGCGCAAACGCGATCATGCAGCCCTACGTGTCGGCCTACAAAGCCAGCGGCACCGGCGTCGGCACTCTGACGGTCGATTTCATCGCCGCGCGCTGCAATCGCACGTAGTCGAATCGCTGATTTTCTCGTAAGAGAGAGTTTGATCGTCGCATCGTGCGGCGATCAAACTCTCAAACGGAGATCAGCAGCATGTCAGAGCAAGGCCGGCCCGCCGCGCAGGCGGACGACAATCAAAATCAGCCCGTCGCGGAAACGCAAGTTGAGCCGCTGGCGGACCCAGCGCCGCCCGTCGATGGGGAACAAGCCCCTCCGCCGAGCGATCCGCCGCCGCCAGCGCCCGCAGGCACCGATGGTTATGTCGGCCCGCACGTCCACGAGCGCGTTTTGCACAACGGGCACGTCAAGACGGTGAAGGCGACGCGGCATCATCATGGCGATGGTGGGCGCAGCGAAGCATCATTCGACGGCTTCGAATTCCACCCCGTCGACGAAATGGAACCAGCGCCTTCGGACGATTAAAAATCGTCTTTGTGGCGCGCAAGGAGTCGATCCATGAGCGTCATCACGGCAATGCCGGTTATCGTTCCGGTCACGATTGCGAATGGCACGTCTCTATCGCCTGCCGTCGCAATCGGGCCGAACGTTCTTTGCGGCATCGCAATGTCGGCCGGGTGGGACGCCGCCGCCATGACCTTTCAGGTCTCATATGATGGCGGCACCACGTTTCAGGAAATGCAAAGCACCAGCGCCGTGATCAGCTACACGGTCGCGGCAAATCAATTCATCTCTTTCGACCCTTCGGTTTGGCGTGGCGTCACCACGCTGAAAGTTCGCTCCGGCACGTCGGGCGCGGCCGTCAATCAGACAGCCGACCGCACGATCAATCTCGTCACGCGTCCCTTCTTTTGATCCCGCGCGCTTTTCGGAAAGGTTGATTCATGTCCGGCTTGTCCGACTACACGTCGAAAAATTTGCTGAACTATCTCACCGGGCAAGTGTCCGAGCCCGCGTTGCCGTCCGTGTGGATGGCGTTGTTCACCGCGATCCCCACATCGGATGCGGGCACCGGCGGCACCGAAGTCAGTGGCGGCAGCTATGCGCGCCAGCAAGTCGCCGGTCAGGCGACGACAAACGGCACGACCGCGGCTGGAAACGCCACGCTGCATTTCGCGTCGACGCCTTCATGGATCGTCGCAGGAATGTCGGTCTACGATCTGACCAGCGGCAGCGTCATTCCTGGCGGCACGACCGTTCTCAGCACGACCGGCACCACCGTCGTCATGTCCGCGAACGCGGCCGGCGCGGGCGTCGGCAACGGCGACAACATCGCGTTCAGCGCGTTCAGCGCCGCGACAGGATCAACGCCGTCATCGATCACGAACAACGGCATCGTCACCTTCGTCACGCCGACGGCTGGGTGGGGCAACGCGCTCGCTTGGGGTCTCTATGACGCCGCGACGGTTGGCAATCTTCTCGCTTACGATTGGCTCGGCAATTTCGGCTGGCTTCCTGCGACTGTTTCGAGCGCGTCGCCCGGCATTCTCACCGTCAAGGCGCACGGCTACAGCGCAAGCGATCCGATCGTCTTCTCGACCGAATTTGGGGGCACGGCGCCGAGCTTCTCGCAATCGAACTTCACGAACACAGTCGGAACGCTCTTGGTCACGTCGCCGGCGACCGATTCCTTCTCGCTCACGAATGCGGGAACGGCGGTCAACACTTCGTCGACTGGCTCCGGCATGGTGCGCAAGATCACTGTTCAGAATATCGCGACCAACGTTGTCGCGAGCTTCGCGGCGAGCCAACTGACTCTCCAGGCGGCGTAAAATGGCGATCACAAAGCGCGTCATCATTCTGGAGCAGGAAGCCTCGGCGCCGCTGAAGTTTCATTACATCATGTGGGCGGATGTGCCTCTTGCGCGCCAGCCGTTCTATGCGAACGCGGCCGCCACGTCGCTTTGGAAGAATGCCGCCGCCGCCGATATCACGGCAATCCAAAACGGTTCTGTCGTCGAGCAGGACGGGCACATCATCGTCAATCAGGGCGACACGCTCGCCACAGTCGAGGCTTTGTTGCAAACCGCGTGGACGGCCTTTCAGGCTCAGATCAACGCGGCGAATCCGTGGGTGCGATACGGCAGCTTCATGGACACGACTAATGGCTGGACCGCTGGCGGTGTTGCATGACGACGGTCAAAGCACTTTATTCGGCGACCGGCGCTGGCACGGCGCTCACATGGACGAGCGCGGGCACTCTCGCGAACGCATCCGCCGCCGGCTGCGCGGCCGTCGACAATCAAACGAATCTCTATATCGACGCGATGGTGTACATCGCCATTGGCATCGGCACGGTGGCGAACCCAAAGTATGTGAACATTTGGCTCTCCAGCTCCGAAGACGGGACGAACTACACCGGCAACTCGGCGACCACCGACGCTTATGCCGGTTCGGATGCAGCGATCACGCTCGGCGCCCCGCCGACATTCATCGGGCCTTTCACGCAGGCGACGGTTCAATCGACTGTCACAGCGAAAATTGTCATCCCATCGCTCATCGCTTTTTTTGGCGGGCTCGTGCTTCCGAAAAAATGGGGGCTTATCGTCGAAAATCAGAGCGGTGCGGCGTTCACATCGTTCTCCGCAGAATATTCCGGCATTCAATTCTCGAACGTGTGAGGGCAGCGAATGCCCCTTATTCGCGGCCCAAACGCAGCGCCGAGCGCGATCAATTGGCAGCATCCGGCAACGCGCGGACTCCAACTTCTCGCGGTCAACAACGGCGCGCCTCGCATGATCGATCTTCTCCGCAGGGAGATCGCAAGCGCGCCTGGCGCGACGAGCCCGGGATATTTGGGGCACTCCGCCAACTATATTAGTTCCGGTTCTTCGTTCACGAACCGATCGACTGCCCTGCCGACGAACTACACGATGGCGGCGTTGGTCAAAGTCAACGCTGTCGGATCGGCGCAGGGCATTCTCTCGACAAACACGGCGACGGGCGCGGGCATCGAGCTTGGAACAAGCGCCACCAACTTCCCGCTCATGCGAGCCGGTAACGGTACGGTCACCACCGGAACGCTGGCGGTTGTCGCCGCCGGAATGTATTTCATCGGCGCGTCGCATGCTCAGATCGGCGCGAGCTCGACGAGCGCGATTGTCACTCGCAGACTGGATGGCAGCGGCGCTTTCAACATCGTCATTGGCGTCGGCAATCAAACGGCGTCCGCGGGCACCGCAACGTGGGAAATTTCGAAGGCGACCCGCATTTTCAATGGCGAGGTTACTTTCGGTCTCATCAGTTTCGGATACGTCTCGCCTCGTGAACTGATCGCGTGGGCGCAAGATCCGTGGGGCATTTTTGCCAGCGCAAGACAATCGGCGATTTTCACATCGCTGGCCGCATCTTCCTCAACCGTCGCGTTGAGTTCGACATCGAGCATCAAATCGGCGGGTAGAGCCGCCGCTTCCGCCAGCGCCGCAATCGTGGCATCGGCGTCGATCAAATCTTTGGGAAAGGCGCGGTCTTCGGCAGCGACCGCGATCTCCGCGAAATCGGCGATCAAAGTCGCTGGCGCATCGACCGCTTCGCCGACGACCGCAATCAAGGCGACCGCATCAATCAAATCGAGCGCGAAGGCATCGCCCTCTCTTGCGACCCCGCTCAAAGCCACGGCGTCGATCAAATCGAGTGGCAGGGCCGCGCCTTCCCTGACAGTTGCACTCAAAGGCGCGTCGAGCATCGCCGTTCATGGCAGCGCCGCGCTCGTTGGATCCATCGCGCTCGCGGCAAAAGCGAGCCTTCGGGTCACCGCGAAGGCATTGCCATTGTTTGGCGTCGCGCTCTCCGGGCTATCGAGCATTCGAGCCACCGGCACCGCGTCGCCAGGCGGCACCATTGCACTCGCGGCAACATCGTTCATTCGAGTTGTCGGCCGCGCGGTCATGCACATCAGCGGGGGTTTTTCGATCATTCAAAAGCCGCGCATGGTCGGCACGCAAATCGTCGCGAAGCTTTTGGGTACGAAGTCAACGCCGTCGCTTTCCGGCACGAAGACCGATAGCGATCTCGATGGAGAGATTGATCAATGACGGCGTTCAATCAGGATTTCGATCTCTACGCGGGCGATGACGAAGCGCCGATCTTCACCGTCACGGACGGAAGCGGCAATGCCATCAATCTCTCGACCGCAAGCGAGATCGAATGGTTCTGCTACAAGGACAAATCGCTCGCCGCAGCGTTGAAAAAATTCAAATCGACCGGCGGTGTGACGTTTGTCACCACCGGAATCGACGGCAAGATTTACGTGAACATTTCGAACGTGGACTCCGCGCCGCTCGATGGCTGGTACTTTCATTCGGCGATTGTCACTGACGCCAACGGAAACAAGACCACCTTCGAAGTCGGTCGCTTGGCGGTTCTTCAACATGGACCAGCGTGATGACCGTTCCAACGTACACCATCACCAGCGTCGTCACGCCCTTCACCGGCTCGAACGATTTGACCTGTCTTCTGAACGTGAAGGCCGATCTCTCGCTCGATGGCTGGAAGCCGGTTGATGATATTTATCTCACGCGACAGATCGCCCAGGCGAGCCAGAGCGTGCGGAACTATTGCAATCGCGAATTCGCACAGCAGACATATCAGGATTTGGTTCGCCCGCAGCGCGACGCCCGCCCGTGGTTTCTGCCAGCGAAAACGTCGAGCTACATGGTGAAAAATTTGCCGTTGGTCTCGGTGACGAGCGTCACGGAGAACGGCGTGCTTCTGACCGCGAACGTCGATTATGAAGTCAATTTGCAATCGTCGTCCATCTATCGGCTGGACTCGAACGGCAACCCGCGTCAATGGGACACCTACCCGCTGATCATCGTTTATGTCGCTGGGTTCACCTTGGCGCCCGCAACATCGCCGACGCTGCCCGCGGATCTCGAGGACGCCGTGATCCGAATGATCAAAGGCAAATGGTTTGATCGCAATCGCGACATGCGGCTGAAGTCGCAGGAGATCGCCGGCGTCGGCAAGGAAGAATACTGGATCAGTCAAAATCCAGACGAAGGCAATATGACGCCCGACGTGACCGACATTCTCGACAATTATCGCCCGCCGACGGTCGCTTGATGCTCGGCGCGCAAGAATGGCGCTCTGCGCTTGCGGCGAGATTGCTCAAAGTCGGACAGGACATTGTGATCACGCGCGTCAACGCCGATGGCTCGCGTTTGAGCGTGACGTGCCGCGCCTTCGTTCGCCGAAACAATGCGCAGGAAGCGTCGATTGGATTGCAGCCAGCGCAGCTTCACACGCCGGTCGCACAGAATGACTGGCTGATCGTGATCACCGGCAACGAGCTCGATGCGGCGGGGTGGCCGTCGCTTGACGGCCTTCCGCTGCCAAAGCGGAACGATCTCGTCACCATCGAAACCACGGATCGATCGATCCAACTTGTGACGCCTATCTTGGTGAATGGCGATCTTGTGAGAATCGAAATCACGGCACGAGGCTGATCTTGCCCGATGACATGGGACTGTTCATCGAAGGCGAAACAAAGCTCAGTCTGAAATTTGCAGAATTTCCGACGAAGCTTCGCCAAATTCTTCTTGAGCGAGTCGGCGAACTTACCGCCACGCTGTTTGCGCGCATCTATCGCCTGGCGCCATCGAAGACAGGCAGATTGCGCGGCACACTTCGCGAGGAAGTGTTCAACGATCGGGACAAGATTGTTGGGCGCGTCAATGTCTCCGCGCAATTCATCAAGGCGGCTTCGCTTGAATACGGCGTCGACAAAACCGTTTCCGTCGAGGCGCACAATCAGCGATTGACCCATGTCTTCGCGCGCGCCATCGGCGCAGAGGATGTGTTTGTTCAAAAGTATAGCCGCCATGCGCACATCATCGCCAAACGCTTCATTCGCGAAGGCACGTCCGAAACGTCCGGCGAGGCGAAGCAGGTTCTGACGCAAGCGGTGATCGAGGCTGGTCAATCATGAACAACGATTTCGAGCCCGTGCTGAATGCGCTCATGACGAAGCTGCAAACCGTTCCCGGTTTTCAGACCTATTCGCGACGCCTCGTAATCTGGACGACGGAAGATTTGTTGCAACCGGCGATTTTCATCCGCCTGGGCAGCATCGAGGACGATCTTTCGAGCGGAAGTCAATTCGCAATCACGACGATTGAAGTCGAGGTGTGGATTTACGCGAAGGCGGATCAGCCGCCCGCGGCCGCGCCCGACACGTCATTCAACAATCTGGTGAAAGCGGTGCGAAACGTTTTGACCGCGCCGGATTCCCCGACCGGACAGAACACGCTCGGCGGCACGGTGAGTTGGTGCCGCATCGACGGCAAGAGCGAGACCGACGCCGGCGACAACGACAATCAATGCAAGGCGGTCATCCCCGTCAAAATCACCCTGCCGTAACTTCAAACAACAGAAGGATCATTTGTCATGGCGAACACGAACGTCGTTCCGCAGGGTCTTTTTGGCCCCGGCATCTTGTGGATCACGCGCACGGACGTCACCAACGCATCGCCGGTGAACGTCGGGTTCGTGAATGAATTCTCGACCGATTTCACCTTCGAGACGAAGCAGCTTTTCGGCCAGAATCAATATGCCTTGCTCGCGGCGCGCGGCACGGCCAAGTCAACTGGCAAGATCAAGGCCGCGGCGCTCTCGGGCATCGCGCTCAACAATCTTTTGCTCGGCGGCACCTGGACGTCTGGCACGCAGTATGACGCGAGCACCACCGCGGCGACGGCGATTCCGACAACGCCGTTCCAGATCACGCCAACCGTCCCGAGCTCCGGCACGTGGGACGCCGATCTCGGCGTCACCGTCGCAGCCGTCGGCAGTTCCACCTATCAAGTTGGTCAGGTCTTTACCAAGGTCGCCTCGGCGCCAACGGCTGGTCAATATTCCGTCTCGGCCGGCGTCTACACCTTCGCTTCGGCCGACAACGTGTCGAGTGTCCAAGTCGCCATCAGCTTCGCCTATACCTTCTCCACCGGCGCGACCGGCCAAAATCAGACGATCACCAATCAGCCGATCGGCACCACACCGACGTTCCAGATCGACTACAAGACCACGCTTTACGGCGCGACTTACTATCTGCGCCTTTATCAGGCCATCGCGAGCAAGTGGTCGATGAACCACAAGATCACCGATTTCGCGATGCCGGAATACGATTTCGAATTCTTCGCAAACGCCGCGCAGCAAATCGGCAAGATGAGCGTCGCGACGGTCGCTTAGTGACTGGACGATGAATCGGGCGGCGGTGATACTGCCGCCCGAATCAAACGCGAGTGCGAGCAACATGCCGATCACGAAGACGACGATCACGCTTGAAGAAAAAGAGTATTACATCACGACGCCTCTAACGCTCGGCGATCTGGCCGATTTGCGAGTGGCGATCATGGACGTTCCGAACCCCGACGAAGATCCCAAGATCGCTGCTAAACGAGTGGCGCGTCATCCTTACGAAGTGATCTCGGCCGGGTTGATTTCGGACTATCCCGACATGACCCCCGAAAAAATCTTTACGATGCGCGCGACGATTCCCGAAGCGGAATTCGCCTTCGATGAAATTTGCGCGCTCGCTGGCGTCATGTCGGGCCGTCGCGCACGGCAATTGGCCGAGAAGAAGGGAGACCCGCCGTCGGGGGAAGCTCAGGCGGAACCGTCGAGCCAGGCATAAATTACTGGAACAGATTGATCTCGCGAATTGCACGAGGCTTGCAGATATCGCCTCTCGAAGTTCGCAAGATGACGCTTCCGCAAGTCGAAGACATTCTTGAAGACTGGAAGGAAACGCCGCCGGTCAATGAAATGCTGGCGAGTCTGGCACGATCCTATTTTGGTTACGATGCAAAGCCGATGACGCTCGATGAACTGCGCAAGCAACAGGAAGCGAAATGGGCCTCGGGTGCGTATATGAGCCCGGCCGAAATTCTCAAAGCGATGAACAATGGCGCCGAGCTCGAAGCCCCCGATCTCGATGACATGGGTGGAATAGGGCCGTTCCCCGGCAATCGATAGGAGTTGCGAGTGGCAGATACCATTGCCGCAAAAATCACCGTCGACGTTGTTGAGCTTCAGGCGAAGGCGGCGATCGCGCGCCAGGAGTTGGCTGGCATCGCATCCGAGATGCGTCAGACGGCGCAGGCTGGTCGCGATATCGGCCTGTCGGCATCGGCAAACCCGCAATTGCTCGCGCTCGCCGAGAAGGCGGTCGTCGCCAAGGCCAATCTCGCGGCGATGAATGCGGAAATCAGACGCGTCACCGAGGCGGGGAACAATTCGGTTTTCTCGATTGGCGGACTTCAAAGCGCCTTTGGCGGGCTGAAGACCATTCTCGGCACGGTCGGCATCACGCTCGCCGCAACCGAGTTGCTCCATCTCGGTCAAGCTGCCGAGGAAAGCGCGGCGCAGATCGAGCACGAGTCGAAAGTTCTTCAACTCAGTTCGACCGACTATCAGGTGTTTCGCGAATCCGCACGTCTCGCCGGCGTCGACGTTGAGTTGGTCGATACCGCGTTGAAGCGGTTCATGGCGAACGCCGGTGCTGCGCAGCAGGGCAACGAGGTAATTCGCAAAGCGTTTCGCGATCTCGGCATCGACGCGAATACTGTTGGCGCCAAGGATCTTCCCGCCGTTTCGCGCGCGCTCTTGGCGCTCGGCAACGATTCGCGCGCGGCGAAGGATGAAGTTCTCATCTTCAGTCGATCCGGCGAAGAATTGAATCCCGTGCTGACGCAATGGGGACGCGGCACCGCCGACTTGAACAAGGAACTCAACGATCTCGGCGTCCTCTATTCGCCCAAGGCAACGGAAGAAGCCGAGCGCACCGAACTCGCTCTGAAGAAAGCGGGCGACACCATCGACGTTCTGGTTCAGCCAGCGATGCTGGGGCTGGATCGTACGCTTCTGAAAATCGCCGCGAGTTTCGGCCTGGTGAAGCTGAAGTGGGAGGAGCTCGGCGAGGTTGACCCCGATGCAAAGTGGGCGGCGACCACAGGTCATTTGAACGATGCGACGCGCGCTGCGACGGCCGCGGCCGATGCGCACAAGCATCTGATCGACGATGCGCTCGTGGCCGCACAGGACGAGGACAAATATGCGGGGCAGATCGATCTCGTAAACACGCGCCTTGACAAGATGAAGGCCGGTCTCGCCGCGATCAAAGCGGAAAAAACGCCGAGCGCCGAAGATATCAATCAGATGCATCAATTCGAGCAAGGCATCGGTCAGGCCACGCGCGAACTTGAGCGATTGAGAAAAGAGCAAGCCGGGATCAAGGGCATTGGCGGCGGCTTCGCGAATGCGGGCGAAAAACTGATCGCCGAAACGCGCGAGCAAGTCACCGAGATCAACGCCATCGAGGATCAAGGCAATGTCGCGCGGCTGCAAAAGGATCAGCAGGCGTGGGCGGCCATTCTCAACAATGCCAAGCTCAACATGGCGCAGAAGCTTCAAGTACAAGAAGAATACAATCGCGCGACGCGCGAACTGGAACAGGCTCGCGTCAAAGAGGACGACGCAATCGCGAAAAACGAAGTCGAAACCACATTGCGCATTTCACAACTCAAGCTCCAGGCCAAGCGCGACGAACTCGCGGCCGAATTCCAGAATCACGAAATCTCGGCCGAGGAATATCGGCGCATCGAGCAGGAGCTTCTCGATGAGGAATTCTTGCAAAACAGAAAAGCCATTGAGGACGCGCAAAAGAAATTCGGCGTTCTCTCCGCGGAATATCGAAAGTATCTGAATGATCTTCGCGTTCTCGATGCGCAATATGACGCCGCGAAGGAAGCGAATGATCGAAAGTATGAAGCCAACTATCAGGCCGAACTGCGCCAGCAAATTCAGGCGACGCGCTCCGCCTATTCGCAGATGACGAGCGTCGCCGACAGCTTTTTCAACAACGTCGCATCCGGCAACATGACGGTGTTGCGCGCGGCCGAAACCGCGCTCGGAGATTTTCTGCAAAAGGAAATCGAGACCGATATCAAGGGCTGGCTCGCGCATCTTTTCTATTCGCAAGCCGAATTGAATGCCGACAAATCTCTCGGACAAATGGGCTTGCTCTATCACCTTCTTTTCGAAGATCAGAAGACCGCCGCGACAGCCGCAGGCGCGACTGAGCGCGTTGCGGTACAGCAAGCGGCGTCGGCGGAAGGCATGGCGGCGGATGCCGCGACCGGATCCGCGCAGATCATGAACGATGCCTATAAGGCGGCGGCTGGCGCATATAACGCGGTCGTCGGGATTCCCATCGTCGGCCCGATTCTGGCGCCAATCGCCGCCGGCGTCGCCTTCGGCGCGGTGGCTGCGTTCGACACGCTCACGTCGGCCGAGGGCGGCGACTACAATACGCCGGGCGGCTTCTATCAGCTTCACAAACAGGAAGCGGTCATGCCCGCGTCGGTCGCGAACCCGATGCGCGACTTTTTCAAGGGGCAAATTTTCAATCGAGATGCCGGTCAGCCGGGGCATGAACTTCATTGGCACTATTCGCCCAACATCACTCACAACGCGCCGGTTACGCTGGATCATCTTCTCGCACGAGAGGGGCGAACGATGCTCACATGGGTCGCCGCGAGATGGCGCGACGGATCAATGAAGAAAGCGATGGCGTAGATGGCCGCTGGCGCTTGGGACGGATTTGATCATTACGGGAGCTCGACCGATCTCGTGATGCGCATGAACAATGCCATCCAGTGGACGGGCGTTTCTGGCGGGCCGACGACGCAAGGCGGCGGACGAAACGGCAATGGCAAGGCATGGGCTGGCAATCTCGGCGCGGTGCTCCCGAATCGCGTGGCCGATCAGTTCATCGGAATTTCCACGCTCGTCGGTCTGAGCGATATCTTCTTCTTCTTCTTCGACTCGGTGACAAACACGGTTCAAGTCGCGGTCATCTTTTTCGCGCGCAACTACTCGATCCAAATCTATCGCGGCAATCCGTTCGGCCTTTTCACGTTGCTCTATGCCTCGGCGAACAATGTCTTTTCGGCCAACTCGGCGCACTTCATCGAGATCGAACCGAAGATCGATGCGCTGAGCGGCTTCGTCAAAATCAAAATTGACGGCGAGCAGGTCGTCAATATTACCGGACAGAACACGCAGCAATCCGCAAATGCGTGGTGGGACGTTGCCACCATGAGCGGCGCGACGCTGTGGGACGATTTCTACTGGGCCGACACCACGACCGGCGTGAACAATAGCTTTCTCGGCGATCTTCGAAGCTATACGCTTTGGCCCACCGCAAATTCCGCAGTTCAATTCACGCCGCTCGCCAATGCCAATTGGCAGGAAGTTTCGGAGGTCGCCTTCGATGGCGACGTGACCTACAACTTCGATAGCACCGTCGGGCACGAAGACTTATTCACGATGGGTCAGTTGCCGGCGACGCTCAGCGGCATCGTGGGGCTTCAGCTCACCGGCGCTTATCGCAAGGACGATGCGGGCGGACGCAGCATGAAAAACGCGCTCAAGTCGAGCGGAACAAAAGTCTATGGCACGACATACGCGCTGCCTGATACGTCTTACGCCTACTTCACCGATCAATGGATTCTGGACCCCAACGGCTCGATTGCGTGGACGCGGACGTCGCTCAACGCCATCACGGCTGGCTACAATTTGGCGGCTTGAATGCTGAAAGGATTCGACGGGTACGGAAACTATGCGACTTCGATCGCCACGCCCTATGCCAGCATCAATGCGAGATCGCGCACATTCATCCAGTACCAGATCACCGAAGAGGGCGAAAACTTCGTCGAATATCCCGGCTTCAACAACAATGGCGGCTGCTTCGTCGCGGCGGGATTCGTCGACAGCGGTTGGGCGGCAAGCTTCGCGGATATCAATCAGACCGCGTTCATGGGTTGGCGAACCGAAATCCCCGGCGACACGCCAGGCGGCTATATTCGCAGCGTGTGGGCCTTCTTCGATCAGATCCAGCCAGCGGGGCAGTTCACCTTTGCTTTCAATTTCGACAAGACGATTAGCGTCTATCGCGGCGGTCTCGGTCTTCTGAACACGCCGACTGTCGGCACGCTGATCTTCACTTCCGCGCCCATCGATTTTGAATTCGACACGCAGCTATATCTGGAGGTCGGTTTCAAAATCGATAGCGTCGACGGGTGGTTGATCATTCGCATCAATAACAAGGAAGTGGTGCATCTCGAAGGCGTGAACATTCAGAATTCGAGCTTCAACACGTTCTCCGGCGCCGCCATCGTGCTCGAGGGTTTCAATGTCTTCGATGCCCGGCGTGTCAGCGATTTTTATTATTGCGACGACGTGCCTGGCCCCGATCTCGACATGCCATGCGATACGTTCTTGGGCGAGGTGACGGTTCTCACGTTCTTCCCGCTTTTCGATGGCCCGACGCAGTTCGCGCGCCAGCCCGATCTCGGTCAAAGCCGAGTGAACGTGGGCGAGGCGAACATGGATTCGGATGCGACCTACAATTTTTCATCGACGCCGGGGCAGGAGGATCACTTCTGGTTCGGCAGCATCCCGCAAATGACGATCAATCTGATCTTCGGCGTTCAGTTGGTCGGCGCATATCGAAAAGATGATGCGGGATATCGAACCGTCAAGCAGCTTTTGATTTTGAACGGGACGGAATACTACGGCGTCGAGCAAACGCTGAGCGATACCTATTACAGTTATTTCGTCGATTTGTTTTTGGTGAACCCACAAACCGGCCGAAGTTGGGGCGACGCCGCGGTGAACACGCTGCAAGGCGGCTACCGGCTCGCCGCATAGGGCCGAGTTGAAACAATGACCGCTGGGCGCGCTTCGCAAATCATAGCCGAGGTCGCCGCTCTTGGCGCACCGAGCGGACGCGCGACCCAGATCGTCGGAGAAGTTCTGGCGTCTGGTTCGGCTGGCACACGCGCGACGCAGCTGGTCGCGGAAGTCGCGGCGCTCGGATCACCGAGTGGCCGCGCAACGCAGTTTGTTGGCGAAGTCGCCGCTCTTGGCACGCCCAACATGCGCGTGTCGAATTTCACCATTCAGGTTTTGATCAGGAGCTTCATCGTGACGATGCCGCCCGTTTACCCGGACTTGCCGGGGCTCACTTATCCGGTTGTTTGGCGCTTGAACACCTTCGCGCAAAGCGAGAAGGCGAGCGGCGGCGCCGAGATCGATTTGGCTCTCGCGACCGCGCCCATTCACGAATTCGATCTCACCTATTCGGTCTTGCGCAATCAGTACGGCGTCGGCTCCATCGAATTCAAAACGCTTTTCGGTTTCTATTTGGCGCTCAACGGCTCAGCCGGTCGATTCCTCTACAAAAATCCGCACGACAACGCCGTGACTGGTCAGGCGATGGGAACGACCGACGGAACGTCCACATTCTATTCCCCGATCGTGCGCACGTTCGGCGTCGGCCCGAATGTCGGCATCGAGGCGGTCGGTTATGTGGACATGACGCAGCCGGTCGAAGTTTATCTCGATGGCGTGCTCCAGGATCACGATAGCTTCACCATCATCAACACCAATCCGGTCAATCAAAAATTGAAGTTCGCGACGGCGCCGGCGGCGGGCAAGGCGATCACGATGGACTTCAGCTTTTTCTATTATTGCAAGTTTGCCGATCCGACCATCGACTTCTCGGAATTCATGAGCAATTTGTTCGAGCTTCAAAAGGTGACATTGCGCTCCTGCCGAGCGGGGACGTAATGCGCGCCTGCGATCCGATGCTCGCCGCAATTCTCGCCGATGGCAGCGTCCGGCTTCAGTCGGCCGACGTTTATGATGTTGTGCTGGTCGACTCCACGACATTCTTCTGGACGACCTATGATCGCGATCTGACGTGGAACGGGAACACCTACGTTTCGCAATCGCCATTCATGTCGCGCTCGAAATGGAGCGTGAAGAACACGATGGAGATCCCTGAGCTGGAGATCATTCTTCGCGCGGGCGCATCGGCCTTCAACGGCTCGATCGATCTCATGTCGCTCGTTCATAACGGCATGTTCGATGGCGCGACGATCACGATGAATCGCCTCTATATGCCTTCGGCGACGCCAACTGACACGAGCCTTGGTTCGATCCTGATTTTCGGGGGCGAAGTGTCCACCGTGGATCTCGAGGGATCGAAGATCACATTCACGGTCAGGGGCGCCAACAACAAGCTCGGTCAATATGCGCCGCGCAATGTGTGGCAAGTCGGGTGCATTCACGCGTTTTGCGATAGCGGCTGCACGCTTCTTCGCGCGAGCTTCACGAGCTCCTTCACGGTCGGCGCATCGCCGACGCGCAGCTTTGTTCCTTGGACGTCGGCGCCAGGCACGCCCGCGCTCTTTCAACTCGGCACGTTGACGATGACGAGCGGACCTTCCGCCGGCGAGGAGCGAACGATCATGTTCGCGGACGCGACAGGCGTGTCGCTGGTCTACCCGCTCGCACAAGCGCCATCGCCCGGCGACACGTTCGACGCATTTCAGGGTTGCGACAAGACGCAGACGATCTGCACCGCGCGCGGCAACATTCAAAACTGGCGCGGCTTCCCGTTCATTCCACCGGCGACGACCGCGATATGAATCAACGCGACATTCAGGCTCATAAAAACGCGATCATCGCGAAGACACCGGCAGGCGTCGAAGATATTGAAATCTTCGCCAGCGAGCGCGAGGCGTGGGAGCGCGTGCGCATCGTCAATGAGGCCATGTCCTGGATTGGCACCCCGTTTCGCGATTGCACGGATATCAAAGGGCCGAATGGCGGCGTCGATTGCGCAATGCTTCTCGTCCGAAGCTATGTCGATTCCGGCAAGCTGCAACCATTCGATCCGCGCCCCTATCCGCCGCAATGGCACATGCATCATTCCGAGCAACGCTTTCTCGAATGGATCGAAGTGAAGCTCGCCGGCGTTCGCGTTGAAAAGCCGCGCATCGGCGATTGTCTCGTTTATCAATTCGGGCGCTGTTTCAGTCATGGCGCGATTTACATCGGCAACGGCGAGATCGTTCATTCCTATTACGAGTCGCAGCTTTGCCATCTGACGCGCATGACGGATTCGCGTCTTGCTTTTCTGAATGATGGGCGCACGCCGCGTCCGCTTCTTTTCTTCGAGGTTGGTCGATGACCACACTCTTGTTCGGTGGCGGCGGCTCGAAGACGAAGACGCCGATCTACACCGGCATTCAAATCCAAACGAGCGCCTACAATCTCCCGATCCCGTTCGGTTGGGGGAAGAATCGCATCTCGTTCAACGCTCTTTGGTATAATGACTTTCAAAAGCACAAGCAGTCGGGCGGCAAGGGCGGCGGCAAAGGCTCCGGCGGCTACACGTACACGGCGGCGGTGATCCTGGGGCTTGGCGAAGGCATCATCTCGTCGATCCCGAATGTCTACATCAATCAAAACACCGTCACGACACTAGCGAAGCTCAATCTTTCGTTGGTGACAGGCACGGCGCTTCAGACGCCGGAGTCCTTCATCACGACAAAATATCCGGCGCAGGCGTTGAGCTATGCGAACACGGCTTATCTTTTCTCGCCAAAGCTGGATCTCGGTTCATCGGCGACGATTCCCTCGATGGGCTTCGAGGCGGTAATGAATTTGTCGGGCTCGATGCCCGGCACGCCGAGCGCCAATATGGCCGATATCATTCCAGATTTTCTCACGAACTCGCGCTATGGCTGCGGGCTATCGATGACCAACATCGACGCCACGTCGAACACCTTTTTCAAGAGCTACACGCAGGCGCAAGGGCTTTTCTTCTCCCCGATCTTGAACAATCAGGAGATCGCGAGCGAGACGATTGATCGCTGGGCGCAGCTTTCGAATTCGTGGATTTTCTGGAGCGGCAACGTCATCAAGTTTGTCCCCCTCGGCGACGAACCGCTGGCGGCAAACAGCGCCACATACACGCCAGTCACCACGATCCAATACGATTTGACGGTCGATGATTTTGTCGATAGCGGCGACGGCGTGCCGATCAGAATTCAGCGCATCGATCCCGCAGATGCCTACAATCGAACCATCGTCACGATCAACGATGCCACGCTTCAGTACAATTCGAACCCCATCGAATATAAGGATCAGACGCTGGTTGACCGCTATGGTCGACGCGATAATGGCACCATTCAGGCCAGCGAAATCACCGATGCTGGCATCGGACTGATCGCGGCAACGCTCATCGGCAAGCGTGCGGCCTATCTGCGCAATGAATACGACTTCACGCTGATCAATCGCTTCGTTCGGCTAGAGCCGGGCGATCTCGTCACGTTGACGCATCCGTTCATTTCGGTGCTCAATAAATTGCCCGTGCGCGTGAAGACGATTGAGGAAGACGATCAGGGCAATCTCGCCGTTATCGCCGAGGAATATCCCGGCACCATCGGCATCTTCCGTTCATCCACGCAGCAGGCGCCAAGCAACGTGCCAATCGACATGCTCGTGGATCCGGGCGACGTGAACCCGCCATGCATCTTCGAACCGAATTCCAATCTCGCGTCGCCGGCGCAAATCTGGACTTCGGTTTCGGGCGGCCCGAATTGGGGTGGCGCGGACGTTTACATTTCGCTCGATGGCACGACCTACTCGAAAATCGGCACGATCAACAATGCCGCGAAGCAGGGTCTTCTGACGGCAACGTTGGCGAGTCATGCCGATCCAGACACCACAAATACGCTCTCGGTCGATCTCACTTCGAGTCAGGGCATTCTCGCGCCGGTCACTCATGCGGACGCGGACGCGTTTCGCACGCTCTCCTATATCTCCGCCGCGCCGATCGCCGGCGTCGTCCCCGCGACAGGCGAGCTCGTCGCGTATGGCACGGTCACGCCGACCGGCACATATTCGAACAATCTCACCTATCTTCGTCGCGCGCTCTATGGCACCGCGGCCGCAAGTCACGCGACTGGTCAGGTCTTCACGCTTCTCGATCTCACCGGCGCCAACGGCTCGATGCTGCGCTATCCGCTGCCGCCGCAATATGTCGGGGCGACGATTCACATCAAATTCGTCAGCTTCAACATTTTCGGATTCGGCTATCAGGACATTTCGACAGTCACCGATTACACCTACACGACCACCGGCAACGGCTTTGGTGGCGGCACAGGCGGCGGCACGCCGCCGAGTGGGTTCCCGACCACGCCCACGGGTCTCGCGGTTTCGACTGGCACCGGCGCGAACACGCTCTCGTGGAATCCAAACCCGTCAACAGACAATGTGCTCGGCTATTTGATCTATCGCGCGAACGGCACCGGCGCATTATTCGGCAGCGCGACGCAAATCGGACAAGCTGGCGCTGGCGCGACGAGCTACATCGACAGTTCCGCCGTGGCCGGTCAGCCGTACACCTATTTCATCGCGGCAGGGAATTTGGTTGGCTTCAGTTTCCCCACCGCGGGAGTCAGCACCACGTCCGCCGGATCCGTTTCGGGTTCGCTGCGTCTTTCGGGCGGCACGCCAGGTCGCGCGCCCGCATCGAGCGAAGAATTGTTCAACCCGCCGATGGCGACGGGTGACGTCATCCCGATCACCAGCGGCGCTCCGACGAAGGCGTTCATTCAATGCGAAGTCGCGCCGACGAATAACTGGACGATCACCTTCAAGAAAAACGGCACGACGGTTGGAACGGCGACAATCAATGCGGCCGCCACGACCGGAAGCTTCAGCGGCTTCTCCGGCAGCAGCCTCGCTTTCAGCGATGCGGACTTCTTCATCGGCACATGCCCGTCGACCGTTGATCCCACGATCAGCGGCGTCGGTTACGCAATCTTCGGCACGAGGACCGTTTAATGGCTTCGACAATCAACACCAAATATGGAACGCGCGCGACGCTCGCCGTCACCGCGCTTTCAAACATGGCGAGCAGCCAGACGGCCGGATGGGAGTCCGCGATTGTCGACAACGGGCCGGGCGGCGGCACCGAAGTCGCGCTCGATTATGAAATCAATGTGAAATTGCCGATGGCGAATACCGCCGCGGCGAACGACAAGGCGGTTTATCTTTATGCGATCCCGTGGATGTGGAACGGCTCTGCATGGGTGCCTGGCGCGGATCTCGGCACGACCACAGCATTCACCGGCATCGACGCCGCCGCGACGCGATCCGCGAACGGATTGAACGCGCATCTTGCTCTGCAATTGAACTATGTGACGCAGAACATGACTCTCTCCGGCCAATTCAATCTGGCCGACGCCATCGCTACGATCTCGCCGGATGGCTGGTCATTGTTCTTGATCAATTACACGGGGGCGGCAATCGGCGCGTCTCCGATCATCGCCTATCGTCCGCTGCATCTTTCGATTGTCTGATCAATGCGCGGAATGATCCGCAATCACTTTGCGCGGCAGCCGGGCTTTCAGGCTGGGCTGGACTACACGCACCCCATCGCGCGCAAGATCACAGGCGGCGTCGCGGCGCACTATGGTCTTAACGCGGTCGATATCGTCAGCGGTCAACAGGCGATTGTTTGCGGCTCGCCGCCTCTCATCGAAGATCGAGCTGGTGGCCGAGCCACGTCGGGCAGCTCGTCGAGAGGGCTTCGCTTCCCAACACCGCCGAGCGGGAACAATGCGCGTTGGGGTGATCTCACGTTGCCATGTTCGCTCGAATTTTATTTCTCCGGCAACAATAGCGGCGTGGTGACGTTCGACCGCGGCATCGATCTCGCGGGCATTCACGCCGGCGAAGCTGGTGGCGGGTGGGACATTGAAGTCAATTCGAATTTGACGCAGCCGAATTTCATTACGTGGTTTTCTTCGTTCGCGTTTTCCCAGCCCATAGCGGCAGGGTCACTGACGAGAAACATTCCCACCCACGTCATCATCACGACCACCGGAAATTCCGGCGGCGCAAACAATTGGTTTTCGTGGATCAATGGCGTCTTCGAAGCCGGATGGTTCACCAATACGACCTCCGCCGGCGTCTTCAATCTTCACGTCAACTGTTTTGATGATACCGGATCGAATTCCGGCGATTGGCCCTTCTACTTCTTCAATGCCTATCACGGAACGGTTCTCAGTCCGTTCGAGATCGCGCAACGCGCGGCGAGACCGTGGGATATCTATCGCTCGGGCGGGCGCATCGTCGGGCTCGCGACAACCACGCCGGTCCCGACCGGCGTGCCGCCCTTCTTCTGGCAGATGCAAACCTGAGAAAAAAGAAATGGCGAAAAAAATCGTCATCAACGCAGGGCGGCCGCATATCGAGATCGACGGCGTTTACTTTTATCCCGGCCCGCGCGTCGTTTCATGCATCGAGATCCTCTATCGCGCGCGCGGCGAAACCGTGAGCTATGAACAATTTGGCGCGCGTCTTCGTGCCAGCAAGCCGTGTGTTCATCTCGCCATCTTTCATGCGCGCAAAATTTTCGATGGTCAGAGGAATTGCAAGATTCTGAACACCTTCGCCATCGGCTATCGCATGGAGCGATCGCCTGACATTGAATTTCTCGTTCTCGCGCCACAACCGGAATTGGAAAGGACTGCATCATGACCGCCATGCTGGCGCCGATCAAATCTTCGACCTACACCTCCGCCCCTACCGGCAATCAATATCAATCCGACGCGAACGGCATCATCGGCAACGTCCCGATCCCGGCCGACGTGACCGCGTTGCAGGCGACCGGCTGCATCGTTCTATCGCCGCCCCCCACGGATCTTCTTTTCCGTTTGCTCGGCGCCAACTTCAATACGACGGCCGATCAGATCATGAGCGCCGCGATGATCACAAAGTGGCGCGTCAAGCGAATCGTCGTCTGCAATACCTCGGTCAACGGGATGGGAACGGCGGTCGGCGGTCTCTACACCGGCGCAGGCAAGACCGGCACGACCATCGTCGCGAACACACAAGTTTATTCCGGTTTGACGAATGCATTGACCGCGGTGGAGTTGACGTTGGCGGTCGCCAGCGGCACGATTCTCGCGGCGCAGACTCCGCTTTACTTCTCGCTCAGCACGCCGCAGGGCGTGACGGCAACGGCGGACATTTATGTGTATGGCGACGCATACGTTCAATAAGGGAGCGAATCCGTGACGCCTGCCGAGATTGCCGCCTTGAAATACATCAGCGTGCAGATGGACGCCTCATCGATTGGAATTTGTCGGACGGTGTACCCAGAACGAAAGTCAGAATATGCATCGGCTGGCGCGGCGCTGGCTGTGCATCTTCGCCGCAAGGGGCTTGTGATGCGCGGTCACTGTCAGGGAACGTGGCGGCTCACAGCAAAAGGACGCGAAACTGTAACGCAATTTTGAGGAGCCGGGACGTGGACGCAAAATTGCTCAAATCCGCCTACGCATCCTGCGATGCGATGACTCTCGGATGCATAATGATCCGCAGCCCAGATCGCTCACCATGCACCACAAAGAACTGTGAAATGATGAAGGTCGTCCACGCTGCCTATCAAGCCGGTCGCACTGACGCCGCTGCCGACCTATCGAAGATGTTTGAGAAAGCGACTTAGAGGAGCCAAAGTGGCGAAGATGCAGCACGTCAGGATTGAGTTGTCGGAGGCGAATGCGTTTGTCGCGCAGCACCACCGCCATCACAAGCCTGTCGTCGGCGCTCGCTTCTCCCTTGCCGCTGTACTCAACGGGAAGATTGTCGGCGTGGCGATTGTCGGTAGGCCCGTTGCTCGGATGCGGGACGATGGCATGACTCTGGAGGTGACGCGCCTCTGCACCGATGGAACCAAGGATGCTTGCTCGTTCCTGTATGGCGCTTGTGCCCGAGCTGCATTTGCACTCGGCTTCCACAGAATCGGAACCTATATTCTAGCATCGGAGCCTGGAACTTCGCTGACGGCGGCTGGTTGGCGCAATCTTGGTGAGCGTGGCGGCGGCGCGTGGGGTAGGTCTGGGCGTCCGCGCGTTGATAAGCACCCGACGCAAGCCAAGCTTCTATTTGAAAAATCGTGCGAGGGATTGATGGTGGCGTTGCTACCAGTCGAACGGGTTAGAATCGTAACATAGGGAGAATCATGATGCTCGAACCCGCTGGCCCAGTCTGGCCGCCCCGCTTTCCTGGCAGTCAATCGCTCGACGATCTCGTCGACCCCTTCAAAACGTCGGCTAAGAATTTCGTCGCGTCGCTGACTGGTGGGAAAATCGAGCATGTGATCACCGCAACCTATCGTCCGCTGCAACGGGCCTATCTGATGCACTGGTGCTGCGCCATCGCGGGATATCGGGACAAAGTGTCGGGAGCGTTCACGCAAATCTCGCCCGACAAGGTGCCGCCGATGAAGGGCGTCGATATCGATTGGACGTGCGGCGGCGATCTCGGCGCGGCGCGTAGCGCGGCGATAAAGATGCGCACGGACTACGGCATCGTTTTCCCGGCCGCGCTCGAAAGCAATCACACGAAGCGGCTCGCAATGGATCTTCACGTTCTGATCCGCGAGGGGCAATCGATGAACGACGCCGAGGGCAAGGCGTATGTGTTCAAGCGGGATGGGAACGCGCTCGATCCCAATCTGGTCGCCATAGGCAAGACCTTCGGATGTCTGAAGCTTCTGAGCGATCTGCCGCACTGGAGCGTGGATGGTCACTGATAGAAGGAATTTTGGGATGACCGATTTGACGCAACGCGCCGAAAGCGCACTCGCCGATCTCAAAGCGTTTTACATGAAAACCGAACCATCGGCGCAGGCTCAGTTTCACACCTGGCTCGTTGGGGAATCGTCATGGGCGCAGAAGCACCCGATCTGGGCGCAAGCCGGGGCGGCAATCGCCGGCGCGGCGATCATGCGTCTCATGCTTCACTTCTTCTGATCCGGCAATGAGCGATTCGGGAGCCCCGGCGGCGCCATCGCCGCTCGGTGGCGTGGGCTCGTTTCTCGATAACATCCTAAGCAGCCACGATCTGCGCACACGCTTCGAGCGGGTGGCGTTGGGCGCATTCGTCGGCATCTTGGTCGCCTTCCTTTTCGTGGCGCTGGTGGGCGTCCTGTGGCCTCCGGCGGCCAAGGGCGCGCTCGACTGGGGGGCGTCCATCGTGGCCCGCGTTAAGGATTTGGCGGACACGGTGGCGACCTTGTGCGGCGTCCTGATCAGCGGAGTATTTGGGACGATGATTCGCGGCGGGCACGATCTTCGCGTCGCCGCCAAAAGTGGAGATCAGTGATGGCGTTCATTCCGGCCTTTCTCGCCTCAAAGCTGGCATTGCCCGTCGTCGGTGCCGCGGCCGTCGGTCTCGGGCTCTGGGCCGGTCTTGAAGCCATCGAGATCCACGGTGTGCCGATCATCGGCGGCGGCCTCAAGGAGCAGGTCTCTACGCTGAGCGACTCCATCAACAATCCCGATACCGGATACATTCATCGTCTCGACGTTGCGAAGCTCAACGTCGCCACGCTTCAGAAGGGGCTCGACACGGCCAACGGCTCGATCGCCGACGCCCGCAAGCGCCAGGATGAAGCCGAAGCCCGTCTCGCGGCCGCGCTCGCCGTCGCTGGCCCGCTGGCCGACGCGCTGCGCAAGCAAGCCGCCGGCACGCTCAGCGCGAAGCGCGGCGGCGACGCTTGCAAGTCGCTGGATGATCTTTTGACGGGCGCCTACAAGTGACCACGAGTCAGTCGCCCGCCGCGGTTCTCAAACAACAGGCCGATCAGATCGCGAAACATCTGAAAGCGGCCGAGCGCGGCGAGGCAACCATTCTCGATCCGTCGGGCAGACTCGCCGCGTCATGTGCGAGCGGCAAGCCGGACGTGACGTTTGCAGTTGTGATGGATGACAAGATTTTGAAAGTGACGATGGCGTGGGGCGCAATTCGCGAGTCGAGCGAGGAAGGCGTTTCGGCGTGGATCGTTGAACACATGAGCGGCAGAAGGAACGAACTTCAATGACGATGCACAACACGCGTACCGACAAAATCGTCAACACCATCGTCGCCACCTGCGTGGTTCTGGCGCTCGGCGCGACACTGATCATTCTTCTGGCGGGATGCAGTTCCGTTCGCAAGGCCATCGAGCCCGAGATTGTCATCAAGACCGTCAACGTCGAAGTGCCGGTGAAGTGCAAGACCGATATCGATCTCAGCGAGCAAGTCTACCCCGACACCAAGGCGGCGATCGCGGCCGCGCCGACGCTTTTCGAGAAAGGACAATTGGTGCTTGCGGCCAATCAGTTGCGGGCGGCCAGGCTCGAAATTCTGGAGCCTCTCGTGCGCAGTTGCTTCGAGAAAAAATAGCGATCACAGAAAAATCACTGGAAAGGTGCCGCGGTGGAATTTCATAACGTGATTTCGCCAGAGAAGGCCGTTGGTCTTGAGGGTGCCGGCGTCGGTGCCGTCATTCGTTTAATGATCTATGGCAGGCTCGATTGGCGCATCGCAATTGGAGTCGCCTCATGTGCGATGGCTTGCTCGTACTATTTCACGATCCCCTTGACGCGAATCGTTTCGGCGGATCCGCAAATGGACGGCCCAGGCGGCTTCGTGATCGGGCTTCTGGCATTGCAAGTCTGCACCGGGATCGTGAATCTCGGCATGAAGTTTGCGGAACGTCCCATGAGCTTTCTGCGTTTTCTTCCGTGGTTCAAAAACGGCACCGGAGATAAAGATGGCGATTAGTACGCTCATGCTGCAATTCGACGGAGTGGTATTGTTTGCGCTCTCGCTCATTCTGATCGCAAACGCCCAGCTCCGCTTCGATCATCTGAGCTCCACGTCGCGGGCTATTCTCTACGGCGTGGCGATCTGCGCCTTCTGGCTCGGCGTCCACGATCTCTCGATCCGATCCAATGTCGTATGGCAGTTCCCGTTGTCGCGGTTTCTATTCGATGCGGCGGCGCTCACTTGGTGGGGTCATCGTTTCGGGACCAACTTGCGGGAGCATCATCGCGATCAGCTCTGGAAGGCCAACTTCCAGCGATTGAACTTCCCTCTATTTTGAAGATCGCCATCTGGCGCCACTTGGCGATCCCTGATGGGGTGATTGGATGATCCCCACGCGAAAAAGCCCCGGCTAAAAACCGGGGCTTTTTTGTTTTCAGAACTTGGCGATCAGATCTGACGAACGTTCGCCGCCTTCGGGCCTTTCTTGCCGGTGCCGCGCTCGAACGTCACCGCCTGGCCGTCATCAATCTCCTTGTGCTGACCGAGATCGCTTACGTGAAAAAACAATTCCTCGTCGCTGCCGTCGACGCGAATGAAGCCGAAGCCTTTCTTCGAGTCGAAAAACTTTACCTTGCCTGCCACCCGTTGTTTCGTGCCTTGCTCACTCATGTCGATCCCAAAAATTTGCGCGCCGATCTATGCCGAGGCGACCGCGCTCTACGCCTGACGGCGAATCAAGCAATACCCCGGCGCTGAATCAGTGGCAATTCCTAGAAGGGAATCTCTATCTCGCATCCCGGGCACGTACCGCTTTCCCACGGATGCCCGCACGGCGCGAGATCGTGACGCTCGGCATGAAAGACAAAAGTGCCGCTCAATGGGTCTTTTTCAACGCCGTCGCGCTCGGCGAAAATCTCATCCGCCAGCGTCCGAAATTGCTCGTCCGCGATAGTCGGTCTATACGCTTGCGCGGCGAAGACCCGCTCGGCGTTGATCAATGGCGCGGCCGCTGATCTTCGGCGACCGAGACGATAGGGATAATTCTCAAGCTGCACGGCGCCAATATAGACCGTGAAAAGCTTCAGGCGAGTATCGGTCGGCACGTCGAGAATGTAATAGGGCACGCCAGCGAGAAAAATCAGATCGCTCGGTCGCAGAAAGTCATCGCTAACCCAGCGCGTGTCATGACCTTGCACCCAATCTTCGCCGGGTCTGACGGAGATCAGCCCCGAATTCGGCCCATCGACGTAGACGAATTCGTTCGGGTCGGCCTCGATGAAAAGATCGCCGTCGCTCACATTGCATCGCGTCGCGTTCTCGGCCATCGGTCATTCATCGCATTGTGTCGCGTTCACGCCAAATGTGTTCGCAAAGCGGATCAGCGAAAAAGTCGCCGTAGGAGAACGACGCTTTTTCCTCGGTGATTACGCCGTCGCGAATCAGCTTGCCTGCGCGCCATGCATATTGGAGATCCTCGGCGCGGGGCGAACGTTGAATATAAAGCACGCGCGGCTTGGCATTCGGGATAGGACGATCATTTTCATCGACGCGCACGAGAGTCACTGTCGCCTCGTCGAAATCAGGGCGAGAATGCCAAACGAACGATGAAACCAATTCGATGACCATCGTCATCGCTTACAGCGCCAGCATCGATTTCGATTGCACGTCGCGCAGCGTGCCAAGAACGGCTTCCATCGCCTCGATCTCGCGGTCGGCCTGAGCTTGCGTCATCTTCTTATCGGCAACGCGTCGGGCATAGACCGAGTGGCGCATTTTGATCTCGCGCTCCACGCACTTGACTTGATCGTCGATGCTAATCATTTGTCGCCGTCTTCAGCGCCTCACGGAGTTTTTGCAATGCGGCCTCGCTGCGGGGATTGTCGATCACCGCCTTCGCGGCTTCTAGCAATTGTGGATGCGACCGAAGGGCGTTCGCGACAAGCGTTTCGATCACGCTATAGCAGCGCCGCCTTTCGGCTTCGGCATGAAAGGGAAGATTCTCTAGCAATCCCCGCATCTGAACCAAAATAAATTCGCGTTCCTGCTGCCTCATCATCATCTCGCTCCTTCCGTTTCTAGTGCGGCCAACCACGTCCTCGATCAGCGAAACTTCATCGGCTTGAAGTCTTCCTCCCGCATCGCAAGCTCATTGTTGATCTCAAGCCGCATCGCCTCGGCGTATTCCGCTTCGGTGATGACGCCCTTCTGAATGAGCAATCGAGCAAGACCAAAGTGATCGCTCGCGCGGGCATCGAGCCCGGTTCGAAGATGCTTCAAGAGATCGGTTGCCATTTGCGGACGAACGCCCATCTCGTAGGCGGTCGCCGTTTGGACGCCGTGAAGCGCCTTCTCATATTTCAGACCGAGATCGGTCGGTGCTTTCAAGGGCAAGATCAGGACTCCTTTTGTTGACCGGACTTCGCCTCGAAGCGTTCGATGATCGTGCCTTCCGGCGCGTCGGCGGGCAGTTTGGAAAACCGCTCGGCGAATTCAATCGCTTTCTTCGTGGTGAGAAGATCCTTGGTGATCGGCACGAACATCGTGAGCCGAATTCTGTAGCCGCGTTGTGGCGGTGTCGTTTGCGTTGCCATGTTGTCCCTCGTTTGAATGATAAAAAGCCGTTTTGTTTACGTCCGAACGGGCACGATGACGACTCTCCCAATTTTGGGACCGGGAGAATTCAGAGATCGAACCACGGCTTGCTATCGTGCGGCCCTGCATAGTTGAAGCGCCCGCCACCCAGATCGAATGGCATCGTCTCGGGGCCGCGTCGCGTGTTCACCGTCATGGGCTGCGGCGTGACATTGCTTGCCGGTTCAGTTGCGCCTACTTCGCGAACGCGATCATCTTCGAGTGCGCGCAAGACATAGCCTTGGTAATAGGATAGCGATCTCGCCTGCTGATCGATGATTGCTTTCAATTCCGCGACCGTCTTTCGCTGATCAGTCTTCTCGTTCTGGAGGCGATTGATCTCAAGCGCGCGCTGCTTCAGTTCCTTTTCGAGATCGGCGCGCTCGGCGTCATCATGCGCCTTGTCGGCCTCCTTCAATGACAGCATCGCATTAAGATCGACGATCTCCTGACGCATCGCGGCGATTTGTTTTTCGTATCCAGCGCAAGTTTCGTCCAAAGCGGCACGCTGTTTTTTTTCTTCATCAAGTTCGCCGATGATGCGCTCATTGTATCGGCTGGCGGCTTCCAGCCTTCGCTCACCGCCACGCGCGCGCTCCATCAAGAGGCGCATTCTTTTCTTCTCACGCAAATTCATATTGTGCTCCCTTGTGCATCGACGATTGGCAGAAGAATATTGGTGCGATAGCTGTCGAGCTTCTCGCGCCACGCTGGCGTCAATCGATTCCACCAAGCATCGAGCACGTCGCGACCACCATCGGCCGCTTCACGCCCCTCGTCCTGCAAAAACTTTTCGGGGTTGGCCGCGATCTTGCGAAGCTCGGGAAGATGCGACTTCAGAAAGCGACGCTCATCGGCGTTGAGCTTGGCGAACCATGGCGCGATCACCGCCTCGCCATCGAAAGCCTTCTCCCGCGCCTCGGTCAGAATGGGATTTTCTTTGGGCGTGACGAGCTCGCTCGCGTTCGGTGTCTCGGTCTCGCCATCGATCACATCGCTCGGCGCTTCGATTTGCACCTTATGATCTCGCGTGATGTAGGCGCGTTGACCGCGCTCCTCAAATGCCTCGTCCATAGCCGCCGCCATCATGAATTCGGGCGATTGCAATTGCAGCGGCGTTGATCGGGCAAGCCGACGCTTCGCTGTCTTCGCGAACATCGCCGGCAATCCAATGTGCGGATCGTTCCACGGACTATCGCTCATGCTCGCCCCCGGCGCCTTGGCCTTCACCGCCATGAGATCGTCGATCCCCATCACGGAAATGATTGGCGGGCGATTGTTCGCCTCGGCGGTCGCCCAGGCGGCGATGATGCGTCCCTTGTTGCCGAGCTTTGGCTTGTGATGAACGAATGCCTTCGTGCCGAGGAGATAGTCGAATTCGTCGCCTTCGCGAACCACTTCGCCGGTGATGGTGAGACCCGCGCGCGAGCCGAGCGTATTCATGCCTTTGTAGCCGATGACTGGTTGCGCGCGCCCCTTGAAGGGAAGCAAGTACCCCTGCCCCGTCGCGCCATCGACCGGCAATGCCAGCACCGCGAACGTCATCGCCGAATTGAAAAGCGATTGCCGCGTGCATAGCAGAAGCTTCGGCGTGCGCTCCACGCTCACCATCATCGTGCGGATCAATTGCGCGGCGGGCATTCGCCCAGACAATGCCTCATCGAATTGCGGCACCAGCGGGCGCAATTCATTTTCCAAGACGACAAGATCGTTGCTCATGATCAGCTCGGCAGGAAAGAGGCGTAAAGTTCACCGGCGGGCGTCGCGCCGATTTCCGGTTCACGCTGTCCGCGCCAGCCCTTCGTCGCGTGATAGGATCGCTCGTAGCCGTTTTTCGACTTCTGAAAAATGATGCGACGATTGGGAGATCCGCGTTTCGAAATCTTAGTGTCGCCCTTTGCCTCGGCGCGCTTCTCGTCCGGCTTTTTGGCAAAATACCGATGACTCATATTGCCCTCGTCCATTTCAATTTGATGTAGTCCTCGAACAAATCCAGAATGTGATTTGTCTCGCGACTCTTTCCTGCGTTGCCATAGCTTCTCGCGTGGCGGCGATATCGGTTAAGCGTCATCTGCCTGCACCCCGCTAAAATCACATAATTGTCAGCCGTTCGACTCCGGCCGAGCCGACAGAGCATGAAAAGATAGCCGTCGCTTCGCGTTGCGATGCAATCCACGATCCAGCCGCGCTGGATGCGCTCACTGATTTGCTCGGCGGTCTTCGTCGCCGAAATAGAAACCTTGTTGATCATGATCCAAACTCTGCATCTTCGAAAAATGAAATGTCGCCTTCAGGAAGATCGCTCGGCACGTACACAGTCACGCGAACGCCGCTGCCATGCTTGCGTTGGCGCGCGATGATCCCATTCGGTAGAAGCAATTCCTCTGCGCCCTTCATAGCCGCCAGCAAGCGATATTTGACCTTCTCTTTTGCCTTGGCGTTGCCGCTCTCCTGCTCCGCATAGTAGTTGAACATGCGAGCGTCTTCCGCCAGCTCGAACGCGTCGCGCTCATTCTGATAGTCGAGAATCAGCTTGGGCGTTGGCGGGTACAGCGAGCGAAGCAGCGGCCATTCGACTTCTTTTCCGAATGCTGGCGGTTCGAGTTTCTCCCGTACCGTCATGAAAAAATGCTCGGCTTCTTCCTCGAACACCTTCCAGAGATCCCGGATCGGATGACGATTGAAGTATTTCATGTCGCCGCAAACAAAGACCGCGAGCGTGCCCCATTCGAATGAGTTGACGCCATCGCCCACGTACATTTGCACTTGAAGCTGAATTTCATAATGCGGCGGCGGACGCTTGCCGCCATCCCATTCCCGCATCCATGTTGCATAGTCGAAGACGCATTTGGTTTCGAGCGCACCTGGCCCGAGATCGGGCGCGATGATCGTCGCGTCCCGTGAGCATCCCAAAAGATTGCGCGTCACATATTCCTGCCAGCCGTTTGCGTCGCGATTGGGCTTCACTTCGAGCTTCAGGTCTTGCGCCGCTTGCGCGATCAAAAGCGGTTCGAGCTTGGAGCCCCATGACATGCGATTATCGGCCGCGCTTTCGATCATCATCCCGTTCGCGAAGCGTTGCCAGAGCATCCACTTCGTCACGTAGGGCGAAATGCCAAACAGCCCCGACATTTCGGTTGCGCTAATTGTTTTGCGAGCGAGATCGGGCATCGTTCAACCGAGCGCCTTCGCCAAAGCCGCCTGACGTTTTGCTTCGCGCTCACGATCAAGTTCGCGCCGCGTCATCCCGCGCGCGATGCGTTCAGCCTTCGCTCTTTTGGCGTGGAGCTTGTGATTGATGCCGCGCGTATTGCCGCGATAACTGATCGCCTTGCGCGTCATTCGTCTCTCTCCTTCAGAATGTGTGGCTTTGCGCGCGTCTTTCTCTCGATGCGCCGCCGCTTCGGCCTCTCTCTGTTTCTCGCGATCCAGTTCCAACGCATGATCATGAAGTCGCGTGAAAAAATCCACGATGACCGGGCGCATGAATTCATAATCGTTATTCAATTGCCCGCCGCACAATATCCCTTCCTGTATTGACGCGCGCCAAATTCGCTCAGAGAGGAACGACGGCGGCGTTTTAGTATTCGTTTCTAGCGAGAACCAAACCGATTGCGGCAGTTGACCCTGAACGTGAAAGGACAAGCCAGCGGGCACTTTGAAATTAAATCGCTCGATTTCGCTCATCGCGGCGATCTTGTGCAGCCGTTGATCAAGTAACTCACTCAAAACGTGAGCTCCTCTTTGCGCTCGTGCTTGCCGCACCAATCGATTGCCTGCATGTTTGGTCGCACGCCCTCGAAGGCAATCATGCGCGGCGGCGGCGCGGGGACCGCGAACACTTTCGGCGGCTTCAGCTTGCACATGCGAACGCTGAGATCGTTGCCGATCAGCTTCCCAAAGAGGCAATTGCCGCAACAGTCATCAGGTCGTCGCAAAATCTCTCTCCGTGTAAATGTGTTCCACCATTCTCTCTCGATTTTTGAACGTCTTCGCTCGATGCTCGATCTCTTGGTTTGCCGTTGATGGTTGAAACCAAGCGCAAGAAAAATCTCGGGCGACGATCAACTTCTCCGATACCCGCCAGCAGCGCCGCAAATTGGGACAGCCTTGAACGCTCCCGGCGAGGCGACAATTTTCGCAATTGTTCACGGCCCGCCTTCGCTCCCGATCTTGACGACAAAGCCCAAAAATCCGCCCACGGCGAAGAAGACGATCGCCGTGGTCACATACCAGCACAGTAGGCGATGATGCCTGTAGAAGCGCGCCAGTCGCCGCGCGACGGCATTCAGGCTCATCGGTAGGGGAAGGGACACTCTGGCGCTCCCGACGCGAATCGTCGACGGCGAAGCCTACGAGGCGCAATCCCCCAGCGGCAAGATATTTTTGCGAATTCTGCAAAAAATCTTGCGCATCGGCATCAAATCGGGCCATAACGAGAATCATGAAGCTGAAAACATGGCGCGTCGATCACGACATGACCCAGGCGCAGATGGCCGCAAAGCTCGGTCTTAGCGCGTCGCGTCTCTCTCGCATCGAGAGTGGCGAAGCTTGGCCCAATCCGGTCGAACTCGTGAAAATTCGAAAGCTCACGACCGAATCGGTTGGCGAGCCGCCAGCGGTCGACATTGAGGATTTAATCGAAGCATGGCGAGCGGCGCATCCAGCCGCCGTCGAATCGCTTGCGATGGGTGATGCAGCGGGGTGAGCTTCTTGGGTTGCGAATCAGTCAACTCAGGAGATCACATTGGCAAAGACGCTCGAAAGCGAAACGCCCGTCGGCGGCGAGAAGAAGCCGCGCGGGGGGAAAATCATCACAGGCGAAGCTCGCATCGACCGCGAACTCATGGCCGACGTTTTCAAAAATCTTCACGCGAAGGCGGACGCCGGCGAGAGCTACGCGGGCACCATCGCGACCGACATGAAGAAGATTTACGAGGATGCAGCGAACGACTATGGCGTTCCCGTCAAGGTCATCAAGACCGTCTACCAAGAGGAACGTCATCAACGCAAACTCGCGAAGAAACTGCACAAGCTTGAACCGTCCGAGCGCGATGCACTGACGGCGCTCGCAAAGGCGTTTGAAGGAACGCCGATGGGCGAACGCGCAAGCAAGATGGCCGACGAAGCCGTCAAGCAGGCGCTTCACTAAACTTCCATGCGCATTCTCGCCCTCGATTTGGCGACGCACATGGGTTGGGCGGCCGGGAGTCTGACGAAGGTCGAAGCGTCAGGCTCCCGCACGCTCCCCAAAACCGATGATCGCATCGGCGAATTCCTTTGCGCCTATCGCGGCTGGCTCGTTTCATTTTGCCAGCAACGCCAATTCACGAACATCGTGTTCGAGGCGCCCATTCTTGGCGATAACACCAGCATCATCGCGAAGCGCAAGCTTTTCGGGCTTGCCAACGTGACGGAAATGATCGCGCACGATCTCGGGATCGATTGCGTCGAAACCTATCAGCAAAGCTGGCGATTGCATTTCGTCGGCGTTGTGCGCGCCCCGATCGACATTGAGGGCCAGAACGAACGCCGCAAATGGATCAAGCTTCGGGTGATGAACGAATGCCGCAAGCGCGGCTGGAAGCCGGTCGATGACAATGAAGCCGACGCGCTCGGCATTCTCGACTACTTTCGCGCGCGAAAAGACCCGCTCCACGCGATGCAGGCATCGGAGCTCTTTCGGAGTGCCAGCGATGCCGCGTGACTATTGGACGGATGAACGCGTCGATTTTCTTAAGCTCATGTGGGGCAAGGTCTCAGCGTCGCGTATTTGCGAGGCGCTCGAAGAATTCGCGCCGCCGGCGCCATCGCGCAACGCGGTGATCGGGAAAGCCGAGCGGCTCGGTCTGGAACGGATTAGCCGCGCGCGCTCGATTCAATATGTTCATGAGCGACGCATCGAAACGCGGCAACGCATAGCGGATGCCGCCAAATGAGCACGTGGCAATTCGGCGATCTCCCGATGTTTCGTCACGATCTTCTCGTGGTGGATCCGCCCTGGGCGTTCGACAATTGGTCCCGCAAGGGCACGAAGAAGGGCGCGCTTCGTCACTATCAAACGCTTCAACTGAACGAGATCAAAAACTTCCGCATCGGCGAACTCGCCGGTCCCGATTGTCTTCTTCTTCTGTGGGCCACCGAATGTATGCGTGAGCAAGCGCACGACGCGATGCGGCATTGGGGCTTCGTCTACAAGTCGGCGATCATCTGGCATAAGCGAACGCGCGCGGACAATGCGCACATGGGAACGGGCTATCGCGTTCGAACGATGCATGAGCCAATTCTTATTGGCACGCTCGGCAATCCGCAGCACAAGCCGTTCCCCTCGATCTTCAAGGGCGTCGCGCGGCATCATTCGCAGAAGCCGGAAGAATTTTATTCGATGATCGACCGCTATTGCCCGCGTCTCACCTATCGCGCCGATATCTTCGCGCGCACAGCGCGGCCGGGTTGGGTGAGCTTCGGCGATCAGATCGGTTTATTCGAACCTGATTCGCCGCGAGGCAAGCAAAAAATTTCCATCGATAGGGACTTCACACAGGAAGCAAATCACTCCACGCCTTTACTCGCCCATCTCGACGGAGTGGGTGCTTAACCCGTCGCGGGCCGAGTCAAGGGGCCGTTCCTTGGCTTGGCTCGGCCCCGACGTTGCAGGGAACGAATGACGATCTCAGCGCCAGAGGGTCGAATTGCGTGCGCCGTGCCAGGCTGCCGCCGCACGATGGCGCGCGGCGCATTCTTCGTCGAATTTCTATGCACGAAACATTGGCCGCTCGCTGATCGCCGGTGGCGTCGCATTCATTCGAGAATCGCGCGCGAGGGCAATCGACGCGGCTGGACCGCGCCGCTCATGCGGCGGGAGCTTCGCGTTTGGCGTCGCATCAAGACTCAGGCAATAGAGCGAGCGGTGGGGATTTCGTAATGCCAAAATTCACCGAGCAACAAATTCAATATGCCGGGGACATGCTGCGCCAACGCTACAACGCAAAGCGCAAGCCGAACGCGTCGCAAGAAGAAAAGTTTTACACCGATTTGGTGATCGCACTTCAGCCGCCGCTTGAGCAATGGCACATGCGCGCGGAGAACGCCGAGTTGGCGGCATCTTCTAGGGTGAAGATGACGACGATGATTCTGGCGTCGATGCTCACCAGCTGCCTTTACAATCTTTGCGACTTCGACAAGGAAAAAGTTGAAAGCGGACTTGAGTGGATAGTCCCGCAATTCAAGGAATATGCGCTCGCGATGCTGAGCGACATGGAATCATTCGAGACGATTAAGCCGGTGGACGGATGAGCGAAGAAGTTCTGCGCCACGTCCCCTACGACATCGAGGTCGAGCAAGCGATCCTCGGCGCAATTCTTGTGGACAATACGGCGTTCTTTCGCGCGACGGATGATCTATCGCTTTCCGCGACCGACTTCTTCGACTCGGTTCATCAACGCATCTTCGCGACCATGAGCGCGCATTTGGCGCGCGAAGAACGCGTGACGCCTCTGACGCTTCACGCAGCGATGAAGGCCGATCCTGGCCTACTCGAACTCGGCGGGTACGGCTATTTCGCGAATTTGGCGCATGCCGCGCCCGCGATGCCGAACGTGAAATCGCTGGCGCAAATTATTCTCAATCTGGCGAAGCGTCGCCGTCTCATTCGCATCGGCGAAGACTTGGTGAACGACTCCTACACGCCGCCGGATCAACTCACCGTCGATGAGATCGCGGATCGCGCCAGCGAGAATCTTTTCGACTCGGCTCATTCAAACGAGCAAGGGCGCGGTGCCGAGGAATTGATCGACGTGATCGATCGCGCCATCGCGCAGGCGGAAGAGGCGAAGACTAACCCGCATCGCGCCAGAATTCTCACCGGGCTCCCTTCGGTGGACAAAGCTCTTGGCGGGCTTTTCTTTCGCGATCTCACCACGCTCGCGGCCGCGCCATCGCAAGGCAAGTCTGGGCTCGGCGCTCAATTCGGAATTCACGCTTCGCGCAGCGGATATCAAACGCTGGTCTTCTCGAAGGAAATGGCAAGCGAAGAATTCGCGATGCGATATGTGGCTCAGGAAGCCAGCGTGCCGGCGAACCGCATCATCGAGGGTCGCATCAGCGATGACGAGCTCGAACGCGTGGCGCTCAGTCGCGGCGCCTTCGTGGGGCTTCCCTATCGTCTCGACGCATCTCCCAATCTGACTGTCGCGCAAATTCGGGCGCGCTCGCAGGCGACGAGACGAAAGACTGGCAAGCTCGATCTTGTCATCGTCGATCATCTTCAATTCGTCCAGGCGGCCAAGCCGCGCGACGATGAGAAGTCCCAACTCAAACAGATCACGCGTGATCTCAAAGCGATGGCGAAGGATTTGAATTGCGCGGTGCTGCTGATCGCGCATCTCAATCGCGAATTCTGGAAGCGTGCGACGCATCGCCCGGTTATCAGCGACATTTATGGATCGAGCGCCATCGAACAAAACTCAGATCACATTTGGTTTCTGCATCGCGAGGAATACTACTTGGAGCGCGAGCAACCTGATCCGTCGAACGGCGAGGCGCACACAAAATGGATCGCGCGATGCGAGGCCGCGGCGGGCTGGGCGGAAGTGTTCAGCGCGAAGCGTCGCGGCGGGCCGACCGGCACGACGAAGATCCGTTTCGATGGGCCTCTCGTGCGCTTCCTCGACCCGGAACAGGCGATCGCCGAAGTCGACGCGACAACCGAGGCGGCTCAGCGCGATCTTGCAGGGCTATGGAACCCGACTTCGAATTGGGAGCGTGAAAGTGGTTGATCTCAAGCGCAAAAAGAATGTCTGGATGCCCATGTATTGGTACGACTATGAGCGCGACACGTCGCACCTGAGCGCGCTTCAGCATGGCGCCTACTTGATGTTGATCAAGCATCTCTGGTGTACCCGCGCACCGATCCCAGATGATGATCGAATCCTTCGTCGGCTGTCCGAATGTGAGACTGCCCGCGAATGGAAGAATGTGCGCAAAGTCCTAGAACCGTTCTTCATCATCGAAGGCGGCTTCTGGCATCACAAGCGCGTGGATCGTGAACTTTCGCGCGCAGAATTGATTTCCCAAACGCGCAAAATTTCTGGCGGCAAGCGCGCAGCTAAGCCCTTGGAAAATCACGATCCACCCGGAGCAAATGCTGAAGTTTTGCTGCCGAAAAATGCCGAAAGCGACCAGCAAAATTCGACACAGTTTACAGTAGACAAAGGAAAGAGGGAGAGAGAGAGCTTGAACCCTGCGCGCCCTCGAAGCGGGATTGATCCCGGGCCTATCGTTCAACGTGGGTGTGAAATCCTAGGCGTAAGTCTCACCGAGGACACCACGCGGCTGCTGTGGCCCGGCGAGATCGGACGATTGCTCGACGACGGTCTGGACGTCGCGACCATCCTCGAAGCGTTTCGCATCGCCAAACTTCGCGGTCGAACAACCATCAGCTACATCGTCGGCATCGCTCGAAGTCTCAAGCGCGAGGGCGTTAAGAAAACGATCAACGGCGACGGCGCGCCTGCGTCGGTCTCGAGCCGCGACGATCAGCTTCGCGCCTTGGTGAAGGCGTTTCGCGAGCGCGGCTTCTGGCCCAAGGTCGAAGGGCCAGCGCCCGATGATCCCGATTGCTGCGTGGACAAGGCGATCCTCGCAGAGTTTGGATTCCCGAGCGGGAAAATCGTCCCGCTAAGGCCGCAAAAATGACCGCCCAGCCCGATTCTCACTCGCTGGCTCGGCTGCGCGCGGCACTTGATCGACTGGCGCGGGCGGGCGGATATAGGGCGCCAGCATCGATTTTTTTGAAGCATCGAGGATTGCCGTGGTGGACGCGCTGAGCAGGGACGATCTTTATGGGGTCTTGGGGATCGAGCGCGACGCAGCGCCCGCCGCCATTCGCTCTGCCTATCGCGCGAAGTCGCGCAAGGCGCACCCGGACGCCGGCGGCAGCGCGACGGCATTTGCAACGCTGAAACGCGCCCATGACGTCCTGATGGACCCGAAGAAGAGGGCGATCTTCGACGAGACCGGCCAGGTCGACGAAACGTTGGACAAGAGCCGCGAGATCATGGTGAAGGAAATTGTCGAGGCGCTCGACAACGTTCTTGTGAAAATGCTTTCCAAAGGCACTCGCCCGCAGGCGCAAAACATGATCGAGCATTTGCGCGCGTACATTCGCCAGAAGCGCGACGCGCTCGGCAAGGAGATCGCGGGCGCAGAGATCGCGCTTGCCTCGATGCGCGAGATGGAGAGCCGTTTCCATCGAGATAAGGGCGAAAACTTTCTTGGCGACGTGGTTCGAGCCCGATGCGTCGGCATGGTCGAGCATCTGAAATCACAGCGCGCGCTTGCGGAGATTCTTATCAGTGCCGACGAGCTCGTCGCCGGTCACTCATTCGACATTGAGCAAGTGCGCAGCTACGGCATAGTTTGGAACAGCACGGCGACGATGACATGAACATCGCGGAGGCCATCCTCGAACTGAAAGCATCGGGCGAGAGCGGCGAATTTGATTGGCCCGCCTATGATCGCGCGATCAGAGATAACAAATTTGCCGATGCCATTGCGGGCGATCCAATCGCCTATCATCCGAAAATAGAGATTTCATTCGATGGCTCGACGTTTGTCGATTTTGCCGTCTCCACCGTGATGCGCGAATGGATTAAAAAAAGACTCGCGGAAGGGGTGATCACAGTCCGCGGCGAAGTAAGCGCGAGGTGTTCATTATGAGCGATTTGAAGATCATCATGATGGCGACGGATTCTCTCACGCCGGATCCAAACAACGCGCGCACGCATTCGCCCGAGCAAATCAAATCGCTTTGCAAACTGATTGAACGCTTCGGCTTCAATAACCCCATCGCGATCAGACCCAACAAAGTCATCGGCGCCGGCAACGGCCGTTGGCTCGCGGCGACGCAACTGAAGATCCCGAAGGTGCCGACGATCACGCTTAATCTCAGCGATGAAGAATGGGAAGCATGGGCGATTGCCGACAATCGGATCGCGCTCGATGCGGGATGGAATCAAACCGTCTTGCGCGCGACCCTCGCCCGCGTTGCCAGTCTCGGCAACGTCACCGACTTGACCGCGTTCAGGCCGCGAGAATTGTCGAAGCTCGGCGTTGGCTCGATGACGGATCGAACGGCACCGCAACTGAGCTCCGATCTGGTTCATCGCGTCATCGTCGACTGTCGTGATGAACAACATCAAGGCGAACTCATCGAGCGTTTGCAGAAAGAGGGTGAAACGTGTCGTCCGTTAATATCGTAATCGACTCCCCGATCTCGCGCTCGGCGCGTGCTCAGCAAATCGAATCGATGTTCGACGTGCCCGCGCAGCAACGTCAAAAGCTCGAATGGTCCGGTGAGATGCCGATTGAAGATCGCAAATGGAATGTCGGTCTGATTGTCGGCCCATCCGGCTCGGGCAAATCGACCATTCTTCATGAGAAGTTCGGCAAGCCCGCGAGCTTCTCGTGGGACGATGCGAGCGTCATCGATGACTTCGCGAAGACGTTGAAGATTGCCGAGATCGCCGAAGTCTGCCAGGCGGTCGGGTTCAACACGATCCCGGCGTGGCTGCGCCCATATGACGTCCTATCAAATGGGGAAAAGTTTCGCGTCGACATGGCGCGGCGCCTTCTCGAAGCGCCGAGCCCGATCGTGATTGATGAATTCACGTCGGTCGTGGATCGTCAGGTCGCGAAGATCGGCGCGCACGCGGTTCAAAAATTTGTCCGCCGTCATGATCAAACACTCGTGGCGGCATCGTGTCATTACGACGTGATCGACTGGCTTCAGCCGGATTGGATTTTGCAACCGGCCGATATGTCGTTCACTTGGAGGGAGCATCAGCGACGCCCCTCAATTGATTGCGCAATCGCTCGGGTCACTTATTCATCGTGGTGGCTCTTTGCTCCATTTCACTATCTGACGGCTGATCTGAATCCCGCCGCGCGTTGCTTCGGGCTTTTCGTCGGTGATCGTATCGCCGCCTTCGCGGGAATTCTTCATCGTCCGCACGCGCGCGTTCGCGATATCAGCGGCGTCTCTCGATTGGTCACGCTGCCAGATTTTCAGGGCTTGGGTCTTGCGTTCGCTCTCGTTGATCGATTGGGCGCAGCCTACGCCGCCATCGGTCGCCGTCTGCATACATATCCGGCACACCCCGCACTCATTCGCGCATTCGACAAGAGCCCAGTGTGGGCGTTGCAGAAAGCACCCGGCACTTTTTCACCGGCGCGCGGGAGCTCGTCCAGCGTCGGCGGCTTCGGCGGCAGACCAAATGCCGTCTTTCAATATGTTGGCGACGCGTCGAACGTCGATGAAGCGCGAACGCTGATCGCCTGAACGGATTCGCGAATTCGCGCGGCATGTACCGCAAAAACGGTCTTGCGAACCATCCGCAACACCGACACGCACCGCACAACGCTTTCCCGCAGCATTTGCCCCGCATGGCCCGATCCATAGAATCAGCGATGAATTCAGAGAGAGAGAACAAACACACTTCTATATATATGAACTGAGTGGCACTCAGTCGCAGGCACCCGACATGGATCGGGATCGAAATGCCGAACAGCGAAACAAGCCCGAGACGCGCGAGAGAGGCCGACACTATGCACGGTATCTTGCGACACTTCTGACCCGGAAAGTTTTCTTGATCACAAGAGGGAACAAGTAGAGGGCGTCTTTAGTAATCCCCCACGAGCGATGAACGGCAGGACGCGAAGCTCAAGGGTGCGGTGAAGAAGTTCCTGAGATTAGGTGGTGCGCACGTTGCTTTGTCGACACTCGCGCTGACGCCAGTGAAATTCAGTAGACTCGCTCGAACAAATTTCACGCCAAGCGAACACCCGAACAATCAGAAACGATTTGAAGACGACAAGTGATAGGGTCGCCCGCAAGAAACGCTTGCGCAAATCAAAGTATGAACCGACGGAACTCGAAGTGAAAATGGAATATCTCTCTGATCAAACTGATCACAGTTTTTCGGGGCGTGGCGAAAAATCTGCGCCCCGATGGGAAGTGATCACAATGACATGACACTTCATCAAAGGAGATCGAATCATGGTGCATATTCATCGCGTGAACGAACATCGCGTTTGGGTTCCCGACTCAATGAGCGTCAATCACGGCGGCAGAGGGCCGGGTGCTTACGATTGTATCGTCTATCGCGGCGTCGAAATCTTCACCTATGAACAAGACCGTCCGACTCGCATCTACACCGGGCGCTTCGCCGTCGGGTTCGAGGACGCCGATATTATGGACGTCGCCACATTGAAAGAGGCGCGCGAACTGATCGACGCCTACAGGAATGCGCCAGCGCCGCGTCGTCGGAGACGCGCATGAGCTACGGATCGAGATCGCGCGCCGAGGGGCGTCGCATGATGAACGCCTCGAAGCCGTTTTTCGTGGTCTACTTCGACGGCTGTCACTGTGACTATATGAAGATGCAAGTTCGCTTTGACACTCTCGCCGACGCAGAGATCGCTTGCGAGCGCCATCAACGCGTTCATTTCGTCAACTCGCAATATGTCATCGTCGACGCTCGCACGATGACGGGCGTTCCTTTCCCAAAGGTGCAATCAAAATGAAGAATGCGCTTCACTTCGTCCGATTTTCAGACGCGGCTCGCTATTCAGCGGCGGCGCGCGTTTTCGGACCCCCTGACTTCGTGCATCGCTTTTACGATCAGCGATGCATCGCCGAGATCGCCGACGGTGACGTTGTGATTTTTGCGGAAGGCGATGATCGTCAACCCATCAACGCTTACACTTATGACGACTCGGCTCGCTTCTGAGCGTCGCCAACTTCAAAGGAGATCAACGTGACGAACATTCTCGCACAGAAAGCCGTCCTGGCATCGGTCAAAATATCTCAGTGGCAGGGACGCCGCGTCGACAAACGCGTGACCGAGGAAGTGAATCGCGAACATGGCGCCGACAGTGACGCCGGCCGGTACTGGAAGCGTTTGCTCGAAAAGGGCGCGATGAAGGAAGTCGGCAGCGCGATCACCACCGCGCGGAACTATCACTATCAAAAGACTCTGCCTTGGTACGATCAAGGCGCGCGTCTTCTGCCGTCGAAGCTCTATCTCGACTATCAGAACGACATGCGGGAGATCCGCGACGCATTCGAAGCGGCGTCGCGAAAGTTCATCGACGAATATCCGAGCGCGGTGCGCAAGGCGAAAGCGGCGCTGAACGGGCTTTTCAATCCCGCCGACTACCCGGCGCAGAATGAATTGCGCGGCATGTTCAAGCTCGAATCGATCATCGCGCCATGCCCTGATACGGATGACTTCCGCATTGCCGTTGGCAGCGAGCACGCGGAAGACATTCGTCTCGATCTCGAACGGCGCATGAAAGAGACCACGCAAGCCGCGTTACGCGATGCGGCCGAGCGGGCACATGATCGACTGGTGACGATGCTCGAAAAGCTTCGGGCATATAAACCCGCCACGGACGACGCGAACGCCGAAGGGACGTTTCGCAATTCGCTCGTGGAGAACGTGAGAGAGATCGCCAACATTCTTCCCGCGTTCAATCTCACCGACGATCCGAAGCTGACGAAGATCACGCGTCGCATCAAGAATGAGCTTTGCGCTCATGATGCCGACACGTTGCGCGAAGATGAAGCGCAGCGCGAGATCGTCGCCAAAAGCGCCGAGAAAATTCTCGACGAAATTTCCGACTACATGGCTTAATCTCAACCGCTCAAACACTCAAAGGAGATCAAATCAAATGGCGACCATTTCAATCGACACAGCCGCCAAGATTCTTCAATTCAACGTCGGAGCAGATATCCCCACATTTATCTGGGGCGCCCCCGGCATCGGCAAGTCTCAACTCGTCCATCAGACCGGCCGACTTCTCAAGCGCAAGGTCATCGACTTTCGCGCATCGCTTCGCGACCCGGTCGATATGCGCGGCCTCCCCTTCGTCGACGAAAAGACGGGGCTGACACGCTGGCTTTGCCCGAATGAGTTGCCACGTGAAGATCGAGACGGCGAATTCGGCATTCTGTTTCTCGATGAATTGAACGTCGCGACTCAGGCGATGCAAGCCGCGTGCTTCGGGCTCGTTCTCGAACGCCAACTCGCCGAATACAAGCTGCCGAAGGGGTGGATCCCCGTCGCAGCGGGTAATCGGATGCAAGATCGCGCCGCCGGTCAACGTATGCCGACCGCGTTGCGCAATCGCTTCGCTCATATCACCATCGAGCCCGATCTGAATGCGTGGTGCGCCTGGGCGAAGGTGACGGGCGTCGATCCGGTCATCATCGCGTTTGTGAAGTATCGCCCTGAGTTGCTTCACAAGATGCCAGCCGATGACGCTGGCGCATTCCCAACGCCGCGCTCGTGGGAGCAATGCTCGAAGGCGATGCAGGCGAGCGACGACATTCGCTTGCACATTGCGTCATCCATCGTTGGCGACTCTGCCGCGGCCGAGCTGGAGGGCTTCGTTCGCGTCTGGAAGTCATTGCCGTCAATCGAGTCGATCCTGAAAGACCCGAGAGGCACGAAAATCCCCGACGATAAAGAGCCGTCGGTGATGTACGCGGTGGCGACCGCACTCGCCCGTCGCGTCAAGAAGGATTCATTCGCCGCCGCGATGACGTATGCAAAGCGGCTGCCGAAAGAATTCGAGATCGTGTTTATGAAAGATGCGACTGCCCGCGATGCAACGCTGAAAGAGACGAGCGTGTTCACCGCGTGGGCCGTCGACAATCAAGGGGTGCTGTCATGAGGCGCGTCGATCCACGCATGATCAAGGCGCGCACTCGCTTGATCATGACGCAGCCATTCTGGGGCACGTTGGCGCTTCATCTTCAAATCGTCGAAGATGATCGCGTGAAGACGATGGCGACCGATGGCTTTCTGCTGATCTATTCGCCGAAGTTTCTGAGCAAACTGACCGAGCCAGAAACGGAAGCGGTGATCGCGCACGAAGTTTCCCATTGTGCGTATCGTCACATGACGCGTCGCGGCAATCGCGACCCCGAAGTGTGGAATCAAGCGGCCGACTTCGCGATCAATCGCGATATTCGCGCCGCTGGCTTCAAGCTCCCTGACCCGCATCTATTCGATACGAAGTGGGGCAAGATGGGCGCGGAAGCGATCTACGACAAACTGATTGCCGAGCAACAGGCGAAACCGCAGCCGCAGGGCGGCGGTCAGTCGCAAGGCGATCAAGGCGATGATGATGACGAATCTGACGACGGCGACGGCGATCAGGGCGCCAGCGGCGATGAGCGCGTTGATCAAATCGTCAAGGCTGCGCAACGCATCGGCGACGAAACGAATACCGGCGTTGTTGTAGACGCTGCGCCGGAAACGTCGCCGGGCGAGCTTGCCGAGATCGATGCGGAGTGGGAGACCCGCATTCGACAGGCAGTCAACGTCGCTGCAAAGCAAGCCGGTAAGATGCCCGGTCACATGCAATCGCTGATCGACGATCTCGCCAAGTCGACAATTGATTGGCGCGATATCATGCAACGCTTCATCGATCAGAGCATGTCGCGCGATTACACCTGGTCGCGCCCAAACAAGAAAATGTTGGCGGTGGGGATCACGGCGCCGCGTCTCGTTTCGGACGGCGTGAATCACATCGGCTTTATGATCGATACGAGTGGCAGCATCTACAGCCAGCAAGCTTTGGCGCGTGCCGGCGGCGAACTGCAAGCCGCAATGGATCTCGGCAAGATCGACAAGATCACCGTCGTCTATTGCGACACGCGAGTCACCAACGTCGAAACGTTCACCGCTGGCGAGACGATCAAGCTCGATGCAAAGGGCGGGGGCGGCACATACTTCAAGCCCGCGTTCGATTGGTTCGAGCGAAACGAGCCGGACGTCGCCGCTCTGATCTACTTCACCGATCTCATGACCGCCGATTGGGACCAGCTCAGCGAACCGGCACAACCGGTCATGTGGCTCGTCTATGATCGAGGTCAGGGGCCGTTCGATGAAGTGCCGTGGGGCGAAGCGATCCCGTGCGAGGACTGAAAAACAAAACGGCGGCTGTGTCCTGAGGGGACCACGCCGCCGTCTGTCCCGCATTCGCTCAAAGGAGATCAATCGCTCAAAACAAATGCGAGACTCTATGTCTGCCTAATTTTTTCGGGCTTGGCAAGCTCATTTCATTCTGATCACACTTCACTCAGAGGAGATCAAATATGCAAGCCTACATTCCCGGCCCGTGGCATTGGCGCGTCGTCGCTGACGAAACGGGAAAACAAACCGCACTCATTCT
>Ga0157372_10000205_pt1 | contig 65769 bp, 59 predicted proteins | sample C55metaG_FD_115307 | JGI IMG/M metagenome (GOLD analysis project Ga0157372, IMG submission 115307) | Corn rhizosphere microbial communities from Kellogg Biological Station, Michigan, USA - C5-5 metaG | ecosystem: Host-associated > Plants > Roots > Rhizosphere > Soil | place: USA: Michigan... | reverse complement strand
CGGGTGCTCGGCCTGGCGCTGGTGGCCCCGTCGCTGGCCGTGTTCGGGGTCTTCATCTTCTGGCCACTGGTCCGGACGTTCCAGCTCAGCACCACCGGCCAGGACCTGTTCGGCCGGCCGAACCGGCAGGTCGGCTTCGCCAACTTCTCCGGCGTCCTGCACGACCCGCAGTTCGGCCAGGTGCTGGAGGTGACGGCCGGTTACGTGCTGCTCACGGTGATTCCGAGCATCCTGTTCGCGCTGGTGCTGGCCCTGCTGCTGCAGAGCCCGTTGCGAGGTTTGCGGGTGTTGCGGTCGGCCTTCGCGATGCCGTTCGCGTACTCGGTGGCGGCCGCCTCGGTGGTGTTCGCGGCACTGTTCAACCCGGCCATCGGGATTGCGAACTACCTGGTCACCTCACTCGGCTTCGCGCCGGTCAACTGGCTGACCAAGCCAGGTACCGCGCTGCTGTCCATCGCGATCACCACGGTCTGGATGAACGTCGGCTACAACATGCTGGTGCTGCTGGCCGGGGTCGGCGGGGTGGACGAGCAGCTCTACGAGGCGGCTCGGCTGGACGGTGCCGGCACCTTCCGGATCGCCCGGTCGATCACCATCCCGCTGATCACGCCGAGCCTGTTCTTCCTGGTGGTGGTCGACACCATCGCCAGCCTGCAGAGCTTCGGCCAGATCCGGTTGCTCACCCGGGGCGGCCCCACCGGGCACACCACCACGCTGGTGTACTGGATCTATCACACCGCCTTCGAGAACGGCGCCTCCGACTACGGCACCGGATCGGCCCAGGCCATCGTGCTGCTGCTGGTGGTCATCGTGATCACCGCGATCCAGTTCGGCGTGCTGGAACGACGGGTGTTCTACCGATGAACTCAACGCGCATAGCTCGAATCCTGGCGCTGCTGCTGCTGGCCGTGCTGGTGCTGTTCCCGGTCTACTTCACCGTGGTGGGCAGCGTGATGGGGCCGGGTGACATCGCCTCCGCTCCCCCGTCGCTGTATCCGCACGCGCTGACCTTCGCCAACTACCGCGGCGTGTTCCGCGCGGTGCCGCTCGGCCGGCAGTACCTGAACTCGACGCTGGTCGCGATGGTGATCACCGCGGCCCAACTGATCTGCGCGGTGCTGTCGGCGTACGCGTTCGTCTTTCTCGCCCTGCCACTGCGCCGGACGCTGTTCGCGGTGTTCCTGTTCACCCTGATGGTGCCGTGGGAATCCATCATCATCCCGAACTTCCTGTTCATGGCCGACCACCAGTTGCGCAACACCTACCTGGCGCTGGTGCTGCCGTTCCTGGCCGGTGGTTTCGGCACCTTCCTGCTCCGACAGTCCTTCCGCACGTTCCCGGTGGAGTTGCGCGACGCCGCCACCCTGGACGGCGCCAGCCACGGCAGGTTCCTGCTGACGATCCTGCTGCCGCTGTCCCGGCCGGCGCTGGCCAGCGTCGGCATCTTCGTCTTCCTCTCGGCCTGGAACCAGTTCCTCTGGCCGCTGCTGATCACCGACACGCCGAACCGGCAGACGCTGCAGATCGGGCTGGCCTCGCTGAACGACGCCGAGCAGGCCAATCCCGGCCTGATCCTGGCCGGCGTGACGCTGGCGCTGCTGCCGACCGCCGCGCTGGTCGCGTTCGGGCAGCGCTTCCTGATCCGCGGGCTGACCGCCGGAGCCGTCCGCTGATCGAGCCGATTGCCAAACCCCCGATGAAGAAAGGCATTTCATGAAGCCCAGCTATCTCGCAGGCGTGGCCGTGACGGCGCTGCTGCTGACCGCGGCGTGCAGCGGCGGATCATCCGGTGGTTCCGGCGACTCGAACTCCGCGGCACCCGCGTCCAGCGTGCTCAACGGCAGCGGCCAGGTCACGGTGACCTTCTGGCATGCCATGAAGGGCGCCAACGCCGACGCGCTGACCGCGCTGGTGAACAAGTTCAACTCCGCACACTCGGGCAAGATCACGGTCAAGGCGACCTTCCAGGGCAGCTACGACGACACGGTGACCAAGTACAAGGCGGCGGTACAGGCCAAGCAGACCCCGTCGCTGGTGCAGGTCTACGACATCGGCTCCGGTTTCCTGGCCGATTCCGGTCAGACCATTGCGGCCCAGTCGTTCGCCGACGTGGACAAGTTCAGCCTGGACGACCTGCAGCCGGCCATCAGGGGCTACTACTCCCGCAACTCGAAGCTGCAGTCGATGCCGTTCAACTCTTCGGTTCCGGTGCTCTACATCAACAAGACCGCGTTCACCAAGGCCGGCCTGGACGCCAGCCAGCCACCGACCACGCTGGACGAGATACGGACGGACGCGCAGAAGCTGAAGGCGAGCGGCGCGGTCAAGTACCCGTTCAACGCCGCCATCTACGGCTGGTACTTCGAGCAACTCACCGCCGAGGCCGGCAAGACCTACTGCGACAACGACAACGGACGCAGCAAGCGAGCGGATGCGGTCACCTTTGACGATCCGGAGCAGGTGCAGTTCCTGGCCTGGTGGAAGGGCATGCTCGACGACGGCCTGGCGACCAACACTGGTCGTACTACGGACGACGCGCAGGCGGCCTTCAAGTCCGGCACGGTCGGTATGGGCTTCGAGTCGACCGGTGCGCTCGGCGGCTACCTGAAGGCGGCCGGCAGCAGGTTCGAGATCGCCACCGCGCCGTTCCCCAAGGTGCAGAGTTCGGACACCGGCGGCCCGATCATCGGTGGCGCGTCGCTGTGGATCGACGGGCCGGGTCACTCGGCGGCTGAGCAGCGGGCCGCCTGGGAGTTCGTGAAGTTCCTGGTGCAGCCGGAGAACTCGGCGTTCTGGCACACCAACACCGGTTACTTCCCGGTGTCCAAGGCGGCGTTGAACGACCCGACCGACAAGGCCTGGGTCGCGCAGAAGCCGCAGTTCCTGACCGCCATCGACGAGTTGCAGGCCAGCCCGAGCACGGTGGCCACCCAGGGCTGCCTGCTGGGCAGCCTGCCGCAGGTACGGGCGCTGGTGGAGACCGCGATCGAGTCGGTGCTGACCTCGGGCAAGGACCCGAAGGCGGCCCTGGCCGACGCCGCCGCGCAGGCCAACGCCCTGATCGGGAAGTACAACGCGGCGGTGAAGTAGCGGGCTCAGGGGTACTTTCGTCGGCCGGCGGGTGCACAATCTGAAGGATGGCGACCAACGAAACGGCGGACGCTGACCCCGACTGGGAGTACGCACCGCTGCGGATACCCTCCGATGTGACGAGGGTGAACGCAGCGGTGCGGCTCGCGCTGCATGCCGAATACGGCGGCTGGGAGTTGGCCCGAGTCCGCAGGTACACCGACGGAACCAGACAAGTGCTGCTACGCCGTAGGCGACGCGGGCTGGAGCAGGTACCCCTGCCCGGCCTGATCGCTTAGCCCGCCGGATCGGTAGCCGGTAGCCCTAACAGGCCTTCAGGAACCGGTCCAGCACCCGCACCCCGAACTGCAGCGCCTCCAGCGGCACCCGCTCGTCGATGCCGTGGAACAGCGCGGTGAAGTCCAGCTCCGGCGGTAGCAGCAGCGGTGAGAAGCCGTAGTTGCGGATGCCCAGCAGCGAGAACGACTTGGCGTCGGTGCCGCCCGACATCGGGTACGGAACCAGCACGCCCGAGGAGTCCTCGGCCTTGATCGCGGCCGCCATCGCGTCGATGATCTCGCCGTCGAACGGGGCCTCGACCGCGATGTCGCCGGTGATCGTCTCCCGGCTGATGTGCTCGCCGATCAGCCGGTCGATGGTGTCGTACAACTCGTCCTCGTAGCCGGGCAGGAACCGGCAGTCGATGGTGGCCTCGGCCCGGGACGGGATCACGTTGGCCTTGTAGCCGGCCTCCAGCATGGTGGGGTTGGCGGTGTTGCGCAGGGTGGCGCCGAGCATCCGGGCGGCGCTGCCGAAGTACTTCAGCGCGCCTTCCGGGTCGTCCAGGTCGATCGGCAGGCCGGTGACGGCGGCGATCCGGGTCAGGAACTCTCGCATGGTCGGCGTCAGGTGCACCGGGAACTGGTACTCGCCGATCCGGGTCACCGCGCGGGCCAACTCGGTGACCGCGTTGTCCGGGTGGATCATCGAGCCGTGGCCGGGCCGGTTCTCCGCGCGCAGCCGCAGCCAGGCGATGCCCTTCTCGGCGGTCTGGATCAGGTAGAGCCGCAGGTCGTCGCTGACGGTCATCGAGTAGCCGCCGACCTCGGAGATCGCCTCGGTGCAGTCGGCGAAGTAGTCCGGATGGTTGTCCACCAGCCAGTGCGCGCCGTACCGGCCGCCGGCCTCCTCGTCGGCGACGAAGGCCAGCACGATGTCGCGGTCCGGCTTGGTGCCGGTCCGGGTCCACTCGCGGATCACCGCGAGCGTCATCGCGTCCATGTCCTTCATGTCGACCGCGCCGCGTCCCCACAGGTAGCCGTCGCGCACCTCGCCGCCGAACGGATCCACCGACCACTCGTCGGCGTTGGCCGGCACCACGTCCAGGTGGCCGTGGATCAGCAGCGGCTTACGCTCCGGATTGCTGCCGCTGATCCGGGCGACGGTCGACGCTCGGCCGGGCTCGGACTCCAGCACGGTGGCCTCGATGCCGACCTCGGCCAGCTTCTCGGCAACCCACTCGGCGGCTGGCCGCTCCGGATGGGTCGGGTTGGAGGTGTTGATCCGGATCAGCTCGGACAGCAGCGGAACGACCTCGTCGGTGGCGGTCACGTCAGCGCTCATGACTCTTTCCTACCAGTGTCGGGTGAACGTCAGCATTCCGGCGTGTTACCGCGGTGACGCTGCCGGCAGGTGTTGCTCGACGGACGGCGACCGTTGCTCGGCCGGGCGGCGACCGTTGCTCGGCCGGGCGGCGACCGTTGCTCGGCCGGGCGGCCAGCTCTGCTCGAGAGCCGCCCGGCTCAGCCGGCGTGCGCGTTGTCCAGGCTGGCCAACTGGTCGGCACTCATCACGTGTGCGTCCGGGCCGGGATATACCAGCGCCACATGCTCGGCGCTCCAACGCACCCGGTACGGCGGCGCGCCGTCCGTCCGGGCCACCTCCACGATCTCGCCGCGTCTGGCGTGTGCGCCGTCGTTGTGGCTTTCCACGACCAGCCAGTCACCCACTCGTGCGAACATGGCCACCACCTCATCCCTGCCTGCCCATTCTCCCCCGGTGACAGCTGGCGGCAAGAGGCTGAGGGGTGGGTCTTTTCGGGGGCCGTCGGGATCTTCGCGACCGGCATCTTCCGACTTTGCTCGCAACTATGGCGATATGCCTCTCTTAGGTGCATCATGCTGCCTACCCCTAGCAACGCCTCGGACGATCGGTGGAGGCCTCTCATGCAGTTCAGCCGGCGGCGTTGGCTCGTCATCGCCCTTGTCGCGGTCGTCGGTGGTGCGGTGATCGGGGTAGGCGCGGCTGAGGCCAGTACCCATCGCCGGTCGTCGCAGCCCGATGCCGAGGAGCATGAAGAGGTACGCGCCGCGCCGAACTCCTCCACCGGCAGTTGCGGGGTGGAACGGTGGTCGGTCAAGACCGGCACCGATGCCGACGCCAGCAAGATCACTCTGCAATCCACCACCTCGACCACCATCGCCAGCCTGGACGCGCTGCCGGCGCCGTCCTCGTTGCCCTCGAACAACCGGGTGCAACCGACCGAGACGACCGTCTATCGGGTGAGCGCAACGCTGACCCAGTACAAGCTGGAGGCTGATTCCGACTATCACTTGGTGCTGTCCGACGGCAGCGGGCACACCATGATCGGCGAGATCCCCGACCCTGTCTGCGTCGGTTCCGGCAGCCCGCTGGCCAGCAGTATCCAGAAGGCGCGCAACGAGTTCGACGCCAAGTACACCGCCACCGGCAGCTTCAAGACCGCCAACGTGCCGGTCACCGTGACCGGAGTGGGCTTCTTCGACTACGACCATGGCCAGACCGGGGTCGCGCCGAACGCCATCGAACTGCATGCGGTGCTGGACATCCAGTTCGGCACCGGAGGCGGTGGCGGCTGCTCCGGCCAGCAGCTCGGCAATCCCGGCTTCGAGACCGGCAGCGCCGCGCCGTGGACCGCGTCCAGCGGTGTGATCAGCAGTAGCAGCAGCGAGCCGGCGCACTCCGGAAGTTGGAAGGCCTGGCTGGACGGCTACGGCACGACCACCACCGACACGCTTTCGCAACCGGTCACCATCCCCGCCGGCTGCCATGCCACGTTGTCGTTCTACCTGCACATCGACACGGCCGAGACGACCACCACCATCGCCTACGACAAGCTGACCGTGAAGGCGGGCTCGACCACGCTGGCCACCTACTCCAACCTCAACCACAACAGCGGGTACGCACTGAAGAGCTTCGACGTCTCCTCGTTTGCGGGCCAGACCGTGACGATCACCTTCACCGGCACCGAGGACAGCCAGAAGCAGACCTCGTTCGTGGTGGACGACACGGCGTTGACCCTCAGTTAGTGCCGGCTCGCCGGCCGTTCGAGGTGGCTGGGGCATGACGCCGGGTCGGACCAGGGTCGGCTAGACTCTGTCTTCGCACTCGTCCGGGTGGCGGAATGGCAGACGCGCTAGCTTGAGGTGCTAGTGCCCTTTAACGGGCGTGGGGGTTCAAGTCCCCCCTCGGACACCGAGTTGATCTCCAGGGATGTTGTTCCCGGTGATACTGAGAGCATGACCTACCCCGACCTCGATCCCAGCGCTGGCGAACCCGTATTCGGCGATCCCGCCCAGCTGCGGGCGCACCGTAAGCGGCGGCTGGCGCTCGGGTACCGGATCTTCGGTGCGCTGCGCTACGGCTCGCTCGGGGACGGGCACATCTCGGCGCGGGACCCGGAACGCACCGACCACTTCTGGCTAGCGCGCTACGGCGTGCCGTTCGGTCAGGTGACCGTCGACGACCTCGTCCTGGTCGCACCGGACGGTTCGGTGGCCGAGGGGCATGGCTGGATCAATCCGGCCGCCTATCACATCCACGCGCCGGTCCACGAGGCCCGGCCGGACATCGTCAGTGCGGCGCACACCCACACGCCGTACGGCACCCCGTTCGCGGCGAAGGCGCGGCTGCTGGAGCCGATCTCGCAGGAATCCTGCACCTTCTTCGAGGACCACTCGCTGTTCGACGACGAGGAGGTCGACATCGCCTCGACCGCGGGCGGTAAGCGAATCGCCGCCGCACTCGGTTCGGCCAAGGCCGTGATCCTGCGCAATCACGGTCCGCTCACCGTCGGTACGACGGTCGATTCCGCGGTCGGCTTCTTCCTGCAGTTCGAGCGGGCCGCCGAGGTGCACGTGAAGGTAGCGGACGCCAGGCCGATCAGCGCCGAGGCCGCCCGAGCCGCCTACCGCCTGGTCGGCTCGGAGCAGACCGGCCGGCAGCTGTTCGAATGGTTGCTGCGCACGCACATTCCGGACCCCGCCGTAGTCGACTGAACCAGTAGTCGCTTGAACCAGTAGCGGGACGGAGCGGCGCTGCTCGCGTCGGCGTCATTCCGACGCCTACCTGCTCCCGGGGGCCGCGCCCGACATCCAGCGAGCCGCCCAACCCGGTCCGCCCCACGTCGCGCTGCGCTAATTACGGCCTCCCCCAAGACCTGCGCCCTGCAAATACCGCGCCATTGCGCCGGCCATGCGGCTAGGTCGTGACCGCCCTATTACAGCCACTGGACGCGAAGCTCGCTAGTCTTGCCAAAACCGTAAAAGATATAATTAGTGCTAAACATCAACTTCTGAAGCGCTGAGCTGCGTCGATGATCACCCCCAGGCTTGTCTACTAAATGAGTAGGGTTTGCCCGGCCCAAGATCATCGACCGCCTCGGCGCGGCCGACCGGTGAAGGGCTGGTGCGGATGGTCGAGCTGGGCGCGGCTAGCGCCGCCGAGGCCGAGCGGGACAGCCGCTCGCTGCCAGCCGGTGAGCCCGGCGGCCAGTGGGCGCGCGGCTGGGCCCGGCTGCGCGCCCAGCGGTGGGGCCTGGCCGGCGGGCTGGCCGTGCTCGGGCTGATCGTGGCCGGCAGTTGCGCGCCGCTGCTGGTGCGGATCGAAGGGCAGGACCCTTACACCTACCATCTGGACCTGCTCGACGATGCCCGCGGCAATGCCCCGTATGGCCGGTTCGGCGGGGTCAGCGCGGCGCACTGGTTCGGGGTGGAACCGCTGACCGGCCGCGACCTGTTCGCTATCGCGCTGTACGGGCTGCGCACCTCGCTGCTGGTCGGCATCGTGGCCACTGCCGCGGCGGTGTTGATCGGCCTGCTGATCGGCCTACTGGCCGGCTATGCCGGCGGGATCACCGACTCGGTGCTGAGCCGGTTCATGGACGTGATGTTCGCCTTTCCCAGCCTGGTGTTCATGATCGCGCTGACCGCGCTGGTGCCGGAATCGCTGCCTCGAGTGATAGTGGTGGTGGCGGTGATCGCGGCCTTCGGCTGGACCGCGATCGCGCGGGTGGTGCGTGGTCAGACGGTGTCGCTGGTGAACCGGGAGTTCGTGTTGGCGGCCCGTTCGCTCGGCGCCGGCTGGCGGTGGATCCTGTTCCGGGAGCTGCTGCCGAACCTGGCCTCGACCGTGATCGTGTTCGCCAGCCTTTCGGTGCCGGCCGCGGTCGGCACCGAGGCGGCGCTGTCCTTCCTCGGGGTCGGCATCCCGCCACCGGACCCGGATCTCGGCCGCTCGATCAGCGACGCCATCGCCTGGGTGCAGGGCGATCCGATGTTCCTGCTGTTCCCGGCCGGGCTGCTGTTCGCCGCGGTGCTGGGTTTCAACCTGCTCGGTGACGGCCTGCGCGACGCGCTGGACCCGCGTACCAACCGGATGGTCTGGACCGGACGGCAGGGCAGGTCGCGATGACCCAGTACCTGCTGCGCCGGCTGGGCGGCGTGCTGGTGGTGATGCTGCTGGTGACCGCCGTTACGTTCGTGGTCTTCTTCCTGCTGCCGTCCGATCCGGCCCGGCTGTCCTGCGGCAAGCCGTGCACGCCGGGCCAGTTGGCCCAGGTGCGCGCGCTGCTCGGTTACAACCACTCGGTGCCGGTGCAGTACCTGGAGTACCTGCGCGGGATCGTGCTGGGCCGCAGCTACGGCAGCGGAGCGGCCAGCCTGCACTGCCCGGCACCCTGCTTCGGCTACTCCTTCCCGCAGGGCCGCCCGGTCACCGCGCTGATCGCAGACCGGTTCCCGGTGACCCTGTCGATCGCGGTCGGCGCCGCGCTGCTGTGGTTGGTCTCCGGTGTGCTGGCCGGCCTGGTCTGCGCGCTCTATCGGGACAGCTGGCTGGACCGGCTGGTGACCGTCGGCGCGCTGGGCGGCGTCTCCGCGCCGACCTTTCTGGTCGGGCTGGTAGGCATCCTGATCTTCGGGTTCCGGTTCAACATGCTGCCGGTCAACGGCTACGTCGCGTTCACCGACGACCCGGCGCAGTGGGCGTTTCACCTGATCCTGCCGTGGTGCACGCTGGCCTTCGTCTTCGCCGCGATCTATGCCCGGCTGACCCGCACCCAGGTGCTGGAAGTGCTCGGCGAGGACTACATCGCGATGGCCCGGGCCAAGGGCCTGAGCCGGCGCCGGGTGTTCGTCCACCACGCCCTGCGGGCCGGGTTGACCCCGGTGCTGACGCTGTTCGCGCTGGATCTGGGCGGCCTGCTCGGCGGCGCGGTGATCACCGAGAAGGTGTTCGGCATGCAGGGGCTCGGCGCGCTGCTGATCGACGCGGTGGCCAGCTCCGACCTGCCGGTGGTGGTCGGCTGCACGGTGTTCGCCGGGCTGCTGATCGTGCTGGCCAACCTGGTCGTCGACCTGCTTTACGGCTATCTGGATCCAAGAGTCACCAGCTGAGGCAGGTAGGAAGAAACCAACCGAAGGGAATCTGACAATCATGCGACGAACGTTGCTTGTCGGCGCGGTGGCCGCAGTGATCGCGGTCAGCCTGTCCGGCTGCCATGCCAACAACAAGTCCGCCGGATCGGGGCAGACCAAGGCCAAGACCGGCGGCGAGCTGGACGTGCTCAGTCCGGCTCCGACGATCAACCTGGATCCGGCCAAGAGCCAGAACCTGGCCACCAGCACGATCCACCTGGTGCTGCGCGGCCTGACCACCTGGAAGGAATCGGCCACCGAGGCGCCCACGGTGGTGCCGGACCTGGCCACCGACACCGGCCAGGTCTCCAACGGCGGCAAGACCTGGACCTTCACCCTCAAGCCCGGGCTGAAGTATGCCGACGGCTCGCCGATCGTGGCCGCTGACATCAAGTACGGCGTGGAACGGTCCTTCGCCCCGCAGCTGTCCGGCGGCCTGGCCTACCACAAGACGTTGCTGGTGGGCGGCGACAAGTACCAGGGCCCGTTCGACGGCAAGGAGCTCGACTCGATCCAGACGCCGGACGACCGCACCATCGTCTTCCAGCTCAACAAGGCCTCCGGTGACTGGCCGTGGATCGCCAGCATGCCGGCGTTCGCGCCGGTGCCGAAGAAGGACGAGAACATCCAGCACTACGGGGACAACCCGATGGCAAGCGGCCCGTACATGGTGTCCTCGCTCAAGCAGGGCTCGACGCTGGTGCTCAAGCGCAACCCGCACTGGGACCGCAGCACCGACCCGGTCCGCACCGCCCAGCCGGACACCATCGTCTACACCATGGGTCTGGATCCGACCGTGATCAACCAGCGGCTGATCGCCGACCAGGGCAAGGACCGCAACGCGATCTCCTCATCACGTGTGCCGGCCTCGCTGTTGCCGAAGGTGCTGGGCAATCCGAGCGTGGAGCAGCGGCTGGCCACCTCGCCCAGCGGTGCGCTGAGCTATCTCGCGATCAACGTCACCCATGCGCCGCTGAACAACCTGAAGGTGCGCCAGGCGCTGGAGTACGCGGTGAACAAGAAGGCGGTCCAGGTTGCCGCCGGCGGCGCCAAGATCGGTGGCGAGCTGGCCAGCACCCTGATCACGCCCGGCATCCCCGGCTACCAGTCCTACAACGCGTACCCGGCTGGGGACACCGGTGACGTTGCCAAGGCCAAGGCGCTGCTGAGCCAGGCCGGCCACGCCGGCGGCATCTCGCTGACCATGCTGACCCAGAACGACAGCATCAACCTGGCCGAGGCGCAGGCGGTGCAGTCCGGGCTGACCGCGGCCGGCATCAAGGTCCGGCTCAAGCCGGAGGACAGCGACTCCTTCTACGCCGACACCGGCGCCAGCAAGGGCGACTACGACCTGGCCATGCTCGGCTGGCTGCCGGACTACCCGAGCGCGCTGGGCAACATCCAGCCGCTGTTCGACTCCAGCCAGATCGGCAACGGCAACTTCAACGTCAGCCACTACAGCAACCCGGCGGTGGACAAGCTGATCGCGCAGGCCAGCGCGGAGACCGACCAGTCCCGCGCGCAGGCGATGTGGGGCCAGCTCGACCAGACGATCATGGCCGACGCGCCGGTGGTGCCGCTGCTGTACGCCCGCAACGCGTTCCTGCGCGGCTCGGGTGTGGCGAACTTCTTCGCGCCGCCGTACCCGCCCTACACCAACATGCTGGTGGTCGGGCTGTCCGAATGATCGGTGGCCGGCGGTCGGTACTCCAAGCGCAGGTGCCGACCGCCGGCCAGTACTTGATTACTCAGAGTGAGTAACGCTCGGTAGACGGCCGAGAACAGCCTCGACGGACCCTCGTCTGTGAACCTCAGACAGCAGCTGGGCAAGCGCGTGGTTGGATGAAGCTTGATGGTCGTCCGTGGTTGTCTACTCGGTCTGCTACTTCTGCTCGCGCCGGGCTGCACCTCCACCGAGGGTTCGGTGCCTTCTCCCCCGGTGCTCAGCTATCCGACCTCGACCGCACCCAGGCCGTCGCAGTCGCGAGCCAGCCAGCTGCCGACCCTGGCGCCGGCAGCGCTTCGCAAGTACTGCCACTCCGGCGACCCACTGGTCGGCGTCTACTCGCCGTGGCGGCTCACCGTGAAGAGCCCGTGTGCGGCGGTGACCGGTGTGGTCGCCGCGATCAATATCGAGCACGACGGTGATCTGCACATCTCGCTGGCCGACGTCGATCCGACGTACCTGAATGCGGTGAACCTTCATCGGGTGCATCAGGACCTGGTGGTGGAGGCGGTTCCCGACATCCCGATGCCGAGGCCGGACGTCGGCGCTCGCATCACCGTGCTCGGCCCGTGGGTGCTGGACACCCAAACCGGCTGGCTGGAGATACACCCGGTGTGGAAGATCCTGCCGGCGGGTGGCTGAGGTCAAGCCGGCCGGCAGCGGAGCTCAATCCGCGGGATCGACCGTTTTAGGGCCGTTTCACGGTGATAGACCGTCTTCAGTACCCAATGCGCTCGCGAGGACCGCCTGGAGCATCGGGAATTGAATACGCTCTTGCTCAAGTCTGATCCGATTGCCGTAAGTGTCCTGGCACAGGTCTCGGTACACGGAGGACTCGCTGTCCGTGAGATGGGACAATAGGGCTCGCGTGGGACTTTCTTCCTGCACCCACTGTCCTCGATGGGCAAGCAACGTTGCGGTGTCCATCAGCATCGACTCAGTGTGCGGTACCAGCGCTCGCAGCCGGTCGAGTGCGACGAAGCCGTGGGTGTCGAGGTCACCCCAGTAGAGGACCCGGCGGTTGGCAAACCACGGAAGCGCTCCATAGCCGGACACCGCGAACCCGCTGCCGAAGATCACCGCTGCGTTGGCCACAGGCGGGAACGCGAGGTAGGTGATCTCATTCTCGATGATGATCACGTTCTGCATGTCCGGGGCTACCTGGTGGAACTCGGACGAGCGGACGACTAGTTCGCTCACACCGGGCAGCAGCGGTCGGCCTGCGTCCAGGCTGCGGAACCGGACAAGGGTCGGCTTGACAGCGAAACCGTAGCGTCGCTCGAACTGGCTCGGCGGAAAGGCGGTGTCCACCCGCTCCGGCGGCAGGACCTCATCCAGCAAATCGGCAATGATGCCTCGGTGCCGCTCGATGAACTTCGTGTCCACCCCAGGCACGGGCACCGCGCGCAGGTAGACACTGCTGGTGAGACCCGCAGCCGTGATCCAGCCGACGGTGCGGACGAGGCGAGCCCAGTCCGCTTCGTGCTTCAGCACAGTCATCGGCCTGCGGGTCATCCACGGCACGAGGCCCGGCTGTGCCGCAGCGGTGGCCTCGCGTAGTTCGTCGAATCGCCGAACCTGTGCTCGCCGGCCGATCAACTGCCACAGCGCGTCGTAGCTTTCGATCTCGACGTGGCTCGGCAGCGCGTTGGCGCCGATTGAGCGATGCCCCGTCGAGCGTGTCCGCAGCGTGACCGGCCGCTCGATCGTGGCGACGGTCCATCGTTGCAGCCATGCCCGAACGTCGTCGAAACGCTCCGCCAACTCGAAGGTCGTAGGTCCGCGCAGCGGGATGACCATTGCCTGGAACGGGATCTGGAGTGCCCATGCGGTGAGCAACTCGCCCCGATCCCAGCGCTTGAGGAGGCGTTCGCACACGTCGGACGGCTCGCTCCACCCACCGGCCATGACGTTACCGGTGAGCCAGGTGTGCTGCGCGCGCCCGCCGGTATTCCTCGATGGTCATGCCCTGCAACCGCGAGTAGTTGCCCGTCTCGTTGTCTACGAAACCCACTGCGGCGACGTACGGCTCGATCACCCCGATCTTCTGCAGCGGAGTGACGATCAGCAGCTGCAGCCCGAGGCTGCCGAAGAGGCGCAGCCCGAACTGGGTCGACTCGTTCGACCCTCGTCCGAACGCCTCATCGATCACCACGAACCGGAACGTCTTCGCAGCATGGTCACCCTCGAGTTTGAACTGGTAGGCCAGGGACGCGGCGAGGACGGTGTAGGCGAGCTTCTCCTTCTGCCCGCCGGACATGCCACCCGAGCTCGTGTAATGCCGATGCTCGGACCCGTCGGTACGGCTACGCTCGGAGGCCGAGAACGTGAACCACTCGCGCACGTCGGTGACCCGCCGCGTCCAAGCCTTGTCACCCTCGGCCTGCCCCTCCCGTCCGGTGAACCGGGCGATGATGCGGCTGACCTCGAGGAACTTCTCCTCGGCGTACTGGTCAGAGTCCTCGGCCGACAGGGAGTTTTCCGTGCAGGCCCGCAGGTCTCGTTGGAAGTCGCGGATCTCGGTGTTGGGAGTGTCCCGCGGTTGGAGCTCGATATAGGTGTCGCGGTTATAGTCGATCCGGACCAGCGATGAGTTGATCACCTCGATGCGGTGCCGGATCTCGTCACGCTGCTCGTTCAGCTTCGCGCGGAACTGTGCGATCTCGCGCATCGTGTTCACATTCAGGTTCTGCTTGAACTCCGCCTCGAATCGGGGCAGGTCGTCCTGCACGAGTCGGCCGTGCAGCTCGCGATAGCCCGGTATCGCCTCGACGGAGTCGTCGAGCTCGCGGGTCTCCGGCACATAGTGCTGCCGGAACGTGCCCATCTTGGAGATGATGCGGTTGGCGACCCGGCCGCGCTCCTCCGTGGCCGACCGCTCCTCGGTGGCCAGTTGGTCTCCGAGGTCGCGATGTGTCTTCTCCCATGAGGCGGGCTCGCCGGGAAGTCGCTCGGTGAGGGCTGCGAACTGCCCGACCAGGGCGTCGAGATCCACGCCGTCGAGGGCTGCTTCGGTGGCGCCAAGTAGCTCCATGGTGTCGGTCAGTTGCTTCTCCAGCACGGCGACCTCACCGGTAAGGCATCTGTCCGCACCCTCAGCTTCCCGCAGGTCGGCTTCGAACCTGTCGATCACGGACGCAATCTCGGCGAGCGCGCGGTTTCGGCTTTGCAGCTCAACAAGCTCGGCGCGCAAACGCGATATCTCAGCGACGGTGCCTCGCCAGTCGAGTTCGTCCCAGCGGGCGAACATCTCTAGCTGAGCGAGCGCGTTGCCGTGGCTGCGCAGTTCTTCTTGTCGATTTCTCAGCTGCTGGCCTTGCGTACGCAGACCCTCGAGTTGCCCCTGCAGCTCCCCCGCTCGCCTGAGCAAGGCGTCGGTCTTGGCGACGCTGCTCCAGCCGAGCACGAAGTTACTGCGATCGTCGATCGCGCGGCGGTCGTCCTTCTCGTGCCGGCCGCGGCCGTGCTTGACCTGCCCCTGCCGGGTGATCGCGCGTGCGGCGGTCTGGAATCGGCCCAGCGTCAGTGCGCACTCGTAGTCGGCGATCCGGTCGAGTTCCCGACGTACCCAGGTGGCGAAGGCGGAAGGCTTCACGTCGAGACGCTGCGACAGCAGGTCGCCGCCCCCCGGTCCGGAGGTGGCTGGGCCGGTGTGTGCGGGCACGTGGTGGTAGACCAACCGCTGACCAAGGTGGTTGGCATTCACCCACGTGGACACCCGTGGGTACAGCTCGTCCGGTACGAGCAGCGAGAGCCCGAATCCGCGCAGTACGCGCTCGGCCGCGCCCTCCCAGTCGCGGCTGTCCTCGGCGACCTGGATCAGTTCGCCTGCGAAAGGCATCGCGCCCTCGTCCGCCCCGATCGCCTCGCACAGTCTGCGCCGCAAGCCGATCTGGGCGGCGGGGATGTTGCTCGGCCGATCCCGGAGGCTGCGGATCTCCGCATTCGTCTCTGCGGACTCGGTTTCGGCTCGGTTGAGCGCCACGCTGTGCGCTCGGGTCTGCTCATCGAGAGCTGCCTGCCGGGTAGCGGCCTCCTCCTGCAGGCCTGCGATGCTGCGCCGGCGCGCGGTGAACTGCGCCTCGGACGCGACCGGGTCGAGGCCAAGTGTGCCGAGCAGTTCGGTATAGCGCGCAGACCGTCGTTCGCGTTGATCCCGCTGAGCTTCCAAGCCGGGCAGCGCATGCTCGATCTCCGCCAGTCGAGGGCCGCCCAGGCCGTCCTTGGTGCGTTTGGCCTGCTCGAGTTCGGCTCGCAGTCGGACTACCGTCCGAGTTGCCTCGCCGAGCCGTGCACCGAGTTCATCCTTCTGCCGCTCGTATCGCGCGAGGTCGGCGCGCAGTTGGGTGGTGCGCCGCTGCGCGATGAACGAAGGCAGTGCGTCCCGCTCGGCGGCGATCGAGGCCAAGCGGGCGGTGAACTCATCGTGGCGGTCAGCCTCGGCGAGTAACGGGGCAAGCTCGGCCAGCTGGTCACGGGCTCTGCGTACCGCCTCGTGTGCCTTGGTGAGGTCCTCGAAGTGATGGATGAGCGCCTCGATCCGGGGCTGCACGTCGAACGGCTCGAGCATGTGACTGCGGACGAACTCGTTGAGATCGCCCACCGATTTCATCGACACCGTCTGGTGGAACAGCTCCATCGCCTGCTCCGACGGGATGCCCATCGCGCGGCGGAAGTCCTTGCCGTAGTCAGCGAAGGTGGTGTGCTCGCGGAAGCCGCGCTTACGCAGGCGTTCCTTGAGCTTCGCCATCTGGTCGCCGAACTTCATGAAGTCCTCGGCGATCGTCAGCGGCTCCTCCGCGACGACGTGGATCCGCTCCGGCTGGCCGGCGTTGCCCTCGGTGATCCAGAAGACCTGGGCGAGGGTGACCGAAGTGCCGAGCTGCACGTTGCCGAAGACGGCGAGTATCACCGAATACCACTTCGGCTCCATGCGCAGCCCGACCGGCCTCGTGGCACCGGTGGTCTCATTGCGCTCGGACTTGTAGTGGCCCTGCACGTATGAGCGCAGGCTGCGTTCCTTGGACTCGGCACCAGCCGCGCGGTTGTAAGCGATCCGGCGGGGTGGCAGGAGCAGTGTCGTAACCGCATCGACGATCGTGGACTTGCCCGAGCCGATGTCGCCGGTCAGCAGTGAGTTCGCTCCGTCGAGGTCGAAGACCCAGATCCGGTCGTGAAAGGTGCCCCAGTTGAGCAGCTCAAGGCGGTGCAGCCGATAGCCACCCTTGACGTTGGCAGTGCCCTCGAGCTCAGCGGTAGCGAACAGCGTCATGCTCGCTCCACGTTTGCGGCGTATTGCGCAAGGCGGGCATCGAAGTCGGCCAGCCATTGGGCATCGATGAACGCTTCGAGGATGCGCCGCACCTCGAACTGGCTTTGCTGACCGGGTAGCTCCCGCAGGAAGCCCAGCTCGCAAGCACGCTTGATGTAGGTGTCGATCCGGTCGATCACTCGTGCCTCGTTCCTGCCCTCGGCCAAGAAGTCTTGCACAAGCCGGACAATGTCGTCTCGCGACAGAACCAGCCGGGCATCACTGCTGGTGGCGTCATGCTCGGCGAGGCGGCGCCGCAGTAGCGCGAGCACCAGACTCACCTGGTAGCTCAAGGGGCGTCGCGGAATGAGCCGCGGCGGTGCATCAGGATCGTCATCGTCGATGTCGGACCGCAGGTAGGCATAGCCCTTGGCCTCATCCACCTCGACGGTCATACCAAGCAGCCGCACGTAATCGTCAACCCGTCGACGCAGGCCGAGCAACTGCCGCCATAGCGCCTCCCGTTCGTCCCGGTAGACCGGGCCACGCATGAGATTTATCAGCACCTGCGAGAGGGCGCTCTCCCCCGTCATGGCCGCGATCTCCGGACGAAGGTTACCCGAGGCAGGCGGGCGATACGCTCGGTGTCGTCGGAGCCGACCCAGGATACGGAGTCCTCCTCGGTGTCGTCGAACACCACCGCGAACCGCTCGCCCGGCAACGTGAAGTAGGCGACCAACTCGGCGAGCCCCTCCTCGAGCGGATGTTCCCGGACAACGTCTGACAGCCCTACTTGGGACTTCGCGGTGAGCGCGTCGCGGACGTGTTCGGCGAGCTGTGCTACGTCGACGTGGGTCTGCTCGAACAACGCGGATGGGTCGGCGTGATCATCGACTGCACCGAGGTTCTCGCTGTCGATGACGTTGGTCTGCCGCGGTTCGTAGAGACGTTTCTCCAGCGGCAGCAGGATATTCGCTGCGAACGCGTCGAGTTCGGCGCCGGGCAGATCTGGTTCCTGCTCACGCAGGTCGAGTGCGCGAGTCTGGATGCTGGTCAGGATCTCGACGATCCGCTTGTTCTCCAGCCACACGGCGTCGTCGAGGAATCGGCGTAGTTGCTCGGAGAGCAGCCGTACTGTGCCCTGGGTGCGTTCGGCGGCGGCCAGCCAGTCGAAGTGGACACGGCGGGTTCGGGCGTCGACGTCAGCGGCGAGGGCACCCATTGCGCTGACCTTCGTGAGCAGTTCTTCGAACTCGGCTTGCCTGCGTGCCGAGAGCAGGAAGTCATAGAAAGCGGTGAAACTTCGACCCTGCTCAGAGCGGGTGATGTCGCCGCGGTTGGTGAGCACATCATCGAGCAGTTCACCCTTCGAGCCGGTCCAACCCGCGATCTGGGTGCGAAGCTGCCGGTCGAGGTCACGGAAGTTGGCCTCAACCTCGCGGAAGTCGCCGAGTAGTTCGCGCGCGGTAGCTGCGAACTGCTGGTACCGGTCGCGGATGCCGGCGGGGTCCAGGAAACTCAGCTCGCCCTGCTCGACCTTGGCGATCTCGCGATCAATTTCGGCCCGCTGCCGATGCAACTCCTCGAGTCGCTTGGCAGGATCGTCCTCGCCGCCGTACGCGATCTGCCGCAGCAGCTCGAAGATTGTGTTGAGCCGCGACTCGGTGCCGATAAAGTCCCGTTTCTCCAGGCTGCGAACGAATGAAACCGCCTTCTCCACGGCCGGCAGCGCGTCGAACTGTGGCTCGTCCTTGTCTGCGACGTAGTACTTCCGCAGCCAGCCCCTCTCGCCATTGGACCAGTCGTCGAGGTAGTCCCTCGCTTGGCGCGGGAACGTGCCCGCGCCAAGGCGCTCATTGAGTGCATAGAGCTCGTCGTCCAAGCGATCGGTGAGTTCGGATGCGGAAATCTCGCGGATGTTCTCATCGACGAACACGCGGCCGAGAAAAGCGAGCAACAGCGGGGCGTGTTCAGCACACAGCAGCCGCCACGCCGGCTCGCTATGGCGCAGCACCTCGACATCGTCGTAATCCACCGCCAGACCTCCGAGCGGAATCTTACGGTGGTGGGCCGACAGCTCAACGCATCAAGATCAGCAAGCGCCGCGCGGGACGACGCCCCCGCGGACCGCTGCCAGGGATCCGGCGGCGCGCCGACCGTTGCCGCCTGCAGCCGCCGGGTTGCTGGCCGCCGCCGGCGCGATGTTCGGCGTGACCTGGGAGGAACTGCGCTGATCGCGATCCCCGCCCCATCGCTGTCAGCTCACCGGCTTGCCGGTTTCTCAGCGTTCAGTACTGGGTAACGAGCAGGGCTCGTTCGCTCGTCAAACTCGGGCCGAGTTCGTCGGTGGTCTCGCCCGCTAACCTCTCTAGATCTTCGCGCAACCCGGGATCGGCTTGTTTTCGGGTCACGATCTCGGTCAGTTCGGTCTTAGAGATGAACTGCTTGCGGGACGCCGCGGTACGCATGTAACTACCTTGCCACGGGCCGGTCGGGCCGGCGACAGAACCGCGTGCGTATTTTGGCCGGGTGAATCGCTCGTTCGAGGAACTGGTCGGCGAGGCCGCGGCGGTCGACGTCGCCGGCTGGGACTTCTCCTGGCTGGCCGGCCGGGCCACCGAACAGCGGCCGTCCTGGGGATATCAGCGGCTGCTCTCCGAACGGCTCGGCACCGCCCGGGCGGCGCTGGACATCCAGACCGGCGGTGGCGAGGTGCTGGCCGGCGTGTCGGCGTTTCCGCCGACCATGGTCGCCACCGAGTCCTGGCCGGCCAACCTGGCGCTGGCCACCCGACGACTGCATCCCCGCGGGGTGGCGGTGGTAGCCGATCCGGACGAGCCGCCGCTGCCGTTCGCCGATGCGGCGTTCGACCTGGTGATCAGCCGGCACCCGGCCAGCGTCTGGTGGGCCGAGATCGCCCGGGTGCTCCAACCGGGCGGCAGCTACTTCGCCCAGCACGTCGGGCCGAACACGAACCGGGAACTGTACGAGTTCTTCCTCGGCCCGCAGCAGGACGCCCTGACCGGCGCCCGGCACCCAGATCGCGAGACGGCCGAGGCGCGCGCGGCCGGACTGAGCATCGCCGAACTGCGGATGGAGCGGCTGCGGGTGGAGTTCTTCGACATCGGCGCGGTGGTGTACTTCCTGCGCAAGGTGATCTGGACGGTGCCCGACTTCACCGTCGAGCGCTATCGGGAGCGGCTAGGTGAGTTGCACCGACTGATCGAGCGGCAGGGCAGCTTCGTCGCCCACTCGACCCGAGTGTTGATCGACGCCCGCAAGCCGAGCTGAGCTGAGCACTACCCACCGCACCCTAGGAGTGCCCCCGCAAGCACTCACGGTAACGATTCGATGGCTATTCATCCGCTTTTCATCCGTATCAGGATAGTTACGCCCCGCACCTTCTTTCACACATATCTAACGTGTGCTCTTCAGCGGCCGACAGATATCCGTAGCTCCAAGGAAGGGAAATCAGGATTCCGCGGCTTGTCGCGGGCAAGGGGTCGGCATGGATGCTGTCATCGAAGAGTCACCGTGCGGCCGGCTGCCGTCGGCGCTCAGCGACGCCAGCAGCAACGCGCGGCGCATCTACCGGTACGGCCGTGCGAGTGCGGTCGTGGTCACGCTGCTGGTCACGCTGTGCCTGACCACCGGTCTGGGTGGAGCGGTTGTCGAGCGGACCGTCTCCAACGTCGCGCTGACCGCCGCGGCGCTCGGCGCGGCCATCGCCTGCCTCTGGAAGGCCCGGCAGCTAAGCGGCCGGATGCGGTGGTCCTGGGGCCTGATCGCGGCGGCGGTGCTGTCCTGGGGCCTCGGCCAGTTCGTCTGGACCTGGTACGAGTCCATCCTCGGCGACGAGGTGCCGTTCCCCTCGCTGGCTGACGTCGGTTACCTCGGCATGCCGATCCTCACCGCGGCCGGCCTGCTGTTCATCCCGATGGCTTCGCAGAGCATCGCGCATCGCGCGCGCAGCGTCCTGGACGGGTTGATGATCGCGGCCTCGCTGCTGCTGATCAGCTGGATAGTGGTGCTCGGCCCGCTGATCCTGGCCGGCGCCGACAGCCGACTGGCGATGATCATCAGCCTGGCCTATCCGGTCAGCGACGTGGTGACCGTGACCATGGTGCTCTACATCTTCGCCCGCGGCCGGCAGCTGCACTCCACCCCGATGCCGCTGATGCTGATCGGTTCCGGCCTGGTCACCTTCGCCATCTCCGACAGCGGGTTCGCGTACCTGACCATGACCGGCATGTACAGCTCCGGCGCGGTCATCGACCTCGGCTGGTTCATCGGCTTCCTGCTGATCGCAGTGGCGGCGCTCAAGCCGACCTGCAGCGCGGACGCCCGCGGTCAGATCGCGCTGGCCGCCCGCCCGCTCGGTCTGCTGCTCCCCTACGTCGCCGTCATCGCCGCGGTCGTCACCAGCTCGCTCGAACTACTGCGATCCAGCAACCTCGGGCCGTTCATACCCTGGAACCGCAACGCGCTGATCCTGCTGATCGTCGGCCGGCAAGTCCTCACGCTGCTGGAGAACCGGGCGCTCACCCGGGACCTGGAAGGTCGGGTGGAGGCCCGCACCGCCGAACTGCGCGCCAGCGAGCAACGCTTCCAGGCTCTGGTCCAGCACAGCTCGGACGTGGTCACCGTGGTGGATCTGGACACCACCGTGATCTACCAGAGCGAGTCGATGGAACGGGTCTTCGGCCACCCGGCCCAAAGCCTGGTCAACGGATCGCTCACCTCGCTGCTCGACCCGCGGGCTGCCGGCCGGCTGCGCGAGGCGCTGCAGGGCGTGGCTCAGCGGCCGTACGGCACGCTGAGCATCGAGCTGCCGATCCGACGCGCCGACGGCCGGGTCTGCCAGGCCGAGCTCACCATCACCAACCTGCTGGATGACCCGAACGTCGGCGCGCTGGTGCTCAACACCCGCGACATCACCGACCGCAAGGAGCTGGAGAACCAGCTGGTGCACGAGGCGTTCCACGACGCCCTGACCAACCTGGCCAACCGCGCGCTGTTCTCCGACCGGGTGGAGCAGGCGCTGCGCCGGCGAGACCGCGACGAACACCCGATCGCGGTGCTGTTCCTGGATCTGGACGGCTTCAAGGAGGTCAACGACAGCCGCGGCCACGCCGCCGGCGACGAGCTGCTGACCCAGGTCGCCGACCGGCTGCGCGCCTCGGTACGTCCCGAGGACACGGTGGCCCGGTTCGGCGGTGATGAGTTCGCGATCCTGGCCGACGTCGACTCCGACGGCAACAACGACGCGGAGGCGGTGGCCAGGCGGGTGATCGAGCAGATCGGCATGCCGTTCCTGGTGGACGGCAACGAACTGCACGTCAGCGTCAGCATCGGCATCGCCTACGGCGGACCGCACGCGGAGAACGGCGGCCAGCTGATGCGCAACGCCGATCTCGCGATGTACCGGGCCAAGGCCGCCGGCGCCGGCCAGTACGCGCTGTACCACCCGGAGATGCACACCGCGCTGGTGGACCGGCTGCAACTGGCGACCGATCTGCGCCGCGGCCTGGACGAGGGCGAGTTCAGCCTCTTCTACCAACCCACCATCGACCTGGAGAGCGGCGTCATCATCGGCTTCGAGGCGCTGGCCAGGTGGGAGCACCGTACCCGCGGCAGCATCCAGCCCTCGGAGTTCATCCCGCTCGCCGAGAGCACCGGCCTGATCCGGCCGCTCGGCACCTGGGTGCTGCGGGAGGCCTGCCGGCAGGTGATGGAGTGGTCGCCGGGCGACAACCGACCGCTGAGCATCAGCGTGAACGTCTCCGCGCGTCAGCTCGACCAGCCGGACTTCATCGCCGTGGTCACCGCCGCCCTGACCGACAGCGGGCTGCCGGCGCACCGGCTCTGCCTGGAGATGACCGAGAGCGTCCTGATGGAGGACACCGAGAACGTCCTGATCATCCTGAACGGGCTGAAGCAGATGGGCATCCGGTTGGCCATCGACGACTTCGGCACCGGCTACTCGTCGCTGAGCTACCTGCATCGCTTCCCGTTCGACGTGCTCAAGATCGACAAGTCGTTCGTGGACCGGCTGCACAGCCCGTCCGGGGAGATGACGCTGGCGCGCACCATCGTCCAACTCGGCCAGGGCCTCGGCGTGACCACGGTGGCCGAGGGGCTCGAGCACTTCGAGCAGTTCATGGCGCTGCGCCGGATCGGTTGCGAGGTCGGCCAGGGCTTCTACTTCTCCCGGCCGGTGCCGGCCGAGGAGGCCAACCGGCTGCTCGACGCCGATGCCGAGACGGCGTGGCCGAAGAGCGTCGGCAGCCATCCGAGCCCGCCGCAACCCCCGCTACGCAGTACCCACGGAGTGCCCGCATGACGAGTCTGATCACCGAGTCCAAGGCCCGGCTGGACCTGCCGCCGTCCTGGCCGCTGGCCCTGCACCCGCATCGGCTGGCCGCGATGGCGGCGAACACCCCGTACCTACTGTGTGATCTGACCACCGTCTCGCGTAGTTTCACCGAGCTGTGCGCCGCCGTTCCGAGCGCCAGCGTCTTCTACGCGATGAAGTGCAACTCCAGCCCGGAAGTGCTGCGCACGCTGGCCGAACTGGGCTCCCGGTTCGAGGTCGCCTCGATCGGCGAGCTGGACGCGCTGACCGCACTGGGCATCGACGCCGCCGAGGTGCTGTTCAGCAACCCGATCAAGCCGCCCGCGGCGATCGCCGCCGCGCACGCCGCCGGGCTGTGGCGGTTCAGCTTCGACTCCGAGGGCGAGCTGCGCAAGCTGGCCCAGCACGCTCCCGGCAGCGGCGTCTACATCCGGCTGCGGGTGGACGACAGCACCAGTATCTTCCCGCTGTCGCGCAAGTTCGGCTGCGAGGCGCACCAGGCCCGCGCATTGCTGTTGCTGGCCCGCGAGCTCGGCCTGCGGCCGTACGGCGTGACGTTCCACGTCGGCTCCCAGTGCGCGGCCACCAGCACCTGGCGGCAGGCCATCGCGGCCAGCGGGCGGCTGATGCATGACCTGGCGAACGACGGGATCTACCTCGAGATGTTGGATCTCGGCGGCGGCTTCCCCGCCAGGTACGGCCCGGACGTGCCGACCATCGGCCAGATCGGCGCGGTGATCGAGCAGGCGCTGGCGGACCTGCTGCCCTACCGGCCGGCGCTGATCGCGCTGGAGCCCGGTCGGCACGTGGTGGCCGAGAGTGCCGTGATGGTCGCCAGCGTGCTCGGCCGGGAAGTGCGGGCGAACGAGAACTGGGTGTACCTGGACGTCGGCGCCTACAACGGCCTGATGGAGACCCAGCAGACCGTCAACCAGTGGCACCTGCCGATGTGGACCTCGCGTGCGGACCATGCGTTCGTCCCGCACCTGCCGTTCACCGTCACCGGCCCCACCTGTGACAGCTCGGACACAATGTTCTACGGCGTGCCGCTGCCCTGCACCATCGATGTCGGCGATCGCGTCTACATCGGAGCAACCGGTGCCTACACGCTCAGTTATGCCTCGACCTTCAATGGTTTCCCGATTCCGACGCCGCTGTTTGTCGGGGATAGCAGATGGGAATAGCGCGGCGTCGGGTACGCGCACTGCTCACCGCCGGCCTGCTCGACTCGTTCGGGCTGTCGCTCGGCTGGACCGCGTTCATCCTGATCGCGGTGGGCCGCGGTGGCTTGGCCGCGGCCGGTGAGTACAACGCGGCGATGCTGGCCGGCGTGGTCGGCTCGGCGCCGATCACCGCCTGGTACGCCAGCCGGGTCGACGGCCGGACGCTGCTGACCAGCACCGGCTCGATCGAGCTGGTGCTGCGGGTCGGCACGTTGGCCGGGCTGCTGATCGGGTGGCCGCCGGCACTGCTGGCGGCCGGCGTAGCGGCGATGAACGTGGCGGCCTGGACGGGCTATGCGGGCATGCGCGCCGAGGTGGCCGCGGTCGATCCGGGGCCCCGTTCGCTCACCCGGTACGCGGTGGCGATCGCCACCGTCGAGGCGATCGGCGCGAGCGTGGCGGCATTGCTGCCGATCACCGCGGACGGCCGGCTGGGCGGCGCGATCACCGTCGGCCTGCTGCTGGCCTACGGCAGCAGCGTGACCCCGCAGTTCTGGTGTGCTCGCACCTCGCTGGTGCGCAGCGGCCGGGAACAGCGGGACGGCAGTACCGAGCCGGTGGTGGATCCGGCGCAGTCGGTGGTGGATCCGGCGCTGTCGGCGGTCGCTGGGTACGTCGGCCAACACCGGCGGCGCCCGCCGGTCGCGCTGCCGATGCCGTTCGGCCGGCGGCAGCTCGCGCTGGCGACCGGCGCGCTGATCATGCTGATCGCCTCCGGCCCGGTGACCCTGGGCACCGCGCTGGCCCAGCAGCTGTACGGCCATGCCGCGGTCGGCTTCGCCGCCATGGCGTTCAGCGCCGGCTGCCTGCTGGCCACGCCGGTGGCCGCGGGCTTGGCCAGGCTGAGGTTGCCCGGCCACCTCAGGTGGTTGCTGTGGGGCGCTGGCATGCTGCTCGGCTGGCTGATCGCGCCCGCACACCTGATCGGTCTGCTTGCCGCGCAGTTCCTCTCCGCGGTCGCGGTGACCGCGTTCCAGGGCGAGATGGACGCCACCGTGGCGCAAGCGGCGGAGGCAAGCCGGGTGACCTCGGCGCTGGCCTGGGCGGCTGCGGTGCGAGCCTGCGGCAGCGCGGTGGCGGTACGGATGCTGCCGGTGCTGGTCGCCGCGCCGGCCATCGGCGTGCTGAGCGCGGCGGCCACCGTGCTGCTGCTCGGCGGTGGCCTGATGGCGGTGACGGTGGCTCGGTTGGTTGCGATGGCCCGTCACCCGGTAGCCGCCCACACCCAATTGACGATGCCGACCCAATTGACGATGCCGAGCCAATTGACGATGCCGACCCAACCGGCGGTGTCGATGCTGGCCGGGGTGGACGCCGGCTGAACTGGCCTGCCGAAGAAAAAGGACCGCGCCCGCCGCACACCCCCCACGCGGCGAACGCGGTCCTGGTCAACGGCGGCGGCGGCCGCCGTATCCGTCAGGCCTTGAACCCCCAGGCGAACGGAATCGTGGCATCGTTGAGGCGGGCCGTGAGCCGGTTGGACACGCTGACCACTCCGCTGACCCCGCACGCCCACTCGACCAGCCGATGCACCAGCAACTGCCGGTCCAGCTCCCCGGTCAGCGCCACCACACCGTCCTCGACGCTCACCTCGACCGCGCTGTCATCGACCTTCATGCCGCGCCGCAGGTAGCCCCGGATCTCCTCGGCGATCTCGGCATCGGACCGCGGGGTCGGCCGCGGCTGGTCACCGGCTCCGATCGGCATCGGGACCAGGGCGCCGCGGGCCGCGAACCGAACGATCTCCGGACCATCAGCCGGGTCCAGCTCGACGACTGGCTGCGTGACATCGTCGCGTTGGATCAGAGTGGTCATGAACGGCTCCTGTTCAGTGGTTAGGGCTGGCGGCTCAGGCTGCGATGTGAGAAGTCTGTCTGGTGGCCACCACGGCGATAAGGGACCTGGTGCCGCATCTCATGGGACGAACGTCCCGCAACATCGGACTGAAAACTCTTTCAGGGCATTTTCACCACGTTATCGAGCGATCGTCACGAATAGGGCACCCACGCGCGTGGCGAGCGTCCAGGCGGCGTGCGCTACGGAAGGGTGGGCTCGACGGCGGCGGTCCAGTCGGACGCCGCGGTCATGGTGTTCGCGCAGTCGTACACCCAGGCGCCCAGGTCGGCCAGCCGAGGTGCGGACAGCCGGAAGTGGTGGCCGCAGAAGAGCAGATCGACGTTCCCGTCGGCGCCGCCCGGCAGCAGTACCCGAAAGCGCGGCCGGGCCGAGCAGCAGCAGGCTCGCTCGGCCAACCAGGCCGGCTCACCACCGGCAACCGGCTCGCAGGCTTCAGCGTCAGAGGTCGGAATGGTCGCCGGTATCGGGGCGAAATCACTGGACATACCGGAACTATCTCCGTTATCCCGAACCAGACGGCAGGAGCGAACTTCCCTATAGGCAAGGCCGAACGGCCCCAACCGGAGGGGACCTTGGTCATTCGTGCCGGTTAGCCGAGCTCGTGGAAGCAGCAGGAGCCGACGGCGCCGGTGGCGATGTTGAGCACTGCAACGCTGCGCTCGGCCGGCACGCCCCGCAGGTACATGCCGGCGTAACCGCGAGCGCCGAGGAAGGCGCCCCAGACCAGCAGGTATTCGGTCATGCCACCGTCGGTGGGGAACAACTCGGTGTGCGGGTGGATCCGGCGTTGCAGCACCGACTCCTGGTGCATCGCCTCCTTGACCAGGGCGGCCCATTCGTCGGGCTCGGTCTGCCAGCCAGGCGTCACGCCGGCACCGCCGTGCAACATCACCGGTTTCAGGATCAGCTCCTCGCGGGCACTGATCGCATATTCCTCGAGGAGCACGCTGCGGCCGTCCACCGTCACCGGTCCGGGCCGCACCATTCGGGTCCACGGCAGGATCCGGTCCAGGCACTCCAGGTCCTGCTCGCTGAACAGGTCACGATTGGCCTCGTCGGACAGCAGGGCCAGTGCACCTTTGCTGCCGTAGAGCTCGGCGTCCATCGGCGAGAAGATCCGCACCTTGCCCCGCTCGGCCGCCTGCAGCACCGGTTCGATCAGCCCGGGCCCGGCCTCGTCGAGCAGATCCTCCATCAGGAAGACCCGGTAGACCACGTCGACCCGATGCTCGCCCAGCCAGACGTTGAACTCCTCGTCCACCCGCAGTTGGCCGAGGTGACAGGCGATGGACTCCATGCCCAGCCGGGTCAGCGACGCCGCGTTCTTGCGCAGTTCCGGCTCGATCTGGGCGAAGCTCGCCGGCCAGTCGCAGAACGCGACGAACGGCTTGGTGCCGGCCGGGAAACCGCACTCGGCACGCAACGTCTCGGCCACCTCGATCATGGTGTCGACGTAGCCGAGCTGATGCTCGGCGGCGAACTGGGCCATAAACGGGTGCTGCAGCATGGTGCGCATCAGCCCGACCGTGTCGATGCCGCCGAGCGCTGCGCTCATGTTGAACTCCATCAGCCGGAAGCCGGTGTCGTCCAGGTAGAGGTCGGCCCGGGACAGCCGGCTCGGCGTGCTGCCACGACCGCGCACCACCGCGTCGACCTGCTGGCGGGGCACCCCGGTGGCCAGCGCGAAGGCTCCCAGATCACCGCCGAAGAGCCGGTCCGGCAAGCTGGTCACGCACTGGTAGAGCGTCTCCAGATCGCCGCCCAACCGCTGCACCTGCGCGCGTTCGAGCAGGCCCGGCCGGGTCAGCACCTTGCCGGCGAAGTGGGTGCCTACCGTCGCCGGCTGGTATGCGGCGTGGAACTCAGCCGCGGTCAGGCAGCTGGCTGCGAACGCCGCCAGGTACTGCTCGGTGAGGTGGTTGTGCTGAACCTGCTCGCTCGGTCGTTCGGCAGCATTACCCGGCGTTTCCACGATCCCGCTCCCCGTCCGCGACCTGCCGGCGGGTCGACTTGGTGGTCCGAGTTCTCCGGCGCGCTCAGGCTAACCGAGGGCAACAGGGTTGCCTAGACAGGTCGTCTAGCGTCCGGCTGGGACTTGCAGTCAACCCTGGGACGCCTTCGGCGGTGCCGGTTCGGACTGATGCCACGGCAGCGGCCCGCTGGGCAACTCGCCGGTGAGCAGCACGTCGTCGGCCAGGTCGCGCAGCTTGCGCTGGCTGTGCTGGCTGGCCACCCGTAGCGCGTCGAAGGCCTGCTGTTCGGTCAGCCGGCGGCTGGCCATCAGGATGCCCATCGCGGCGCCGATCCGCCGGCCGCTGAGCAGCGCCCGGTTGAGATGCTCGGCCCGATGCCGCTGGTCGATGGCGGACAACGCCACCGAGCAGGCCGCCGCCACCGCGGCGACGATCTCGGGATCCAGCAGCTGCGGATCCAACCGCCGGCTTGCGTACATGTTCAAGCTGACCTCGGGGTGGCCGCCGTCGGCCAGCGAGCAGCTGACCACCGCCCGGACCGGGGTATCGGCCAGCGTCGCCGCCACGAACGGCGCCCACCTGCCCTCCGCGGCCAGATCCTCGGCCCGGACGGTCGCGCTATCGGCCAATGCCTGCAGGCACGGTCCGACCCCGGTGTCATATTGGATCGTGTCGACCCGCAGGGCGGTGTCGGCCGAGGCGGCCAGCGTGACCGGCGGCCGGTGGCCGGGGCCGAAGGTCAGGCTGGCCCAGCTGATGGCCGGCAGCGCTCGCAGCACGACACCCAGCACGTCGACGCGAGCGGTGTCGAGATCCGAGAACTCGCCGGCGAGGGTTCGACCGAGCGTGGCCAGCTGATCGGCCAGCGTGCCGATCGGACGGGTGAGCCCGTGCAGGTGGTCGGTGTCGACGCAGCCGTTGACATCGAGTTGACCCACCTCGGCTTCCAGTCGGGAATCCATCGGCCGTCTCTGGTAATTGCGGGTCATCCGTTCTCCCCCGGCAGCTGTCCGGTCTGCAGTAGTTGCTCGGCGACGTCGCCGATCTTGCGCCGGCTGCTGCGCGCGGTGCGGCGCAGCCGGTGAAACGCCTCGGCATGGTCTACGCCGTCGCGAGCCATCAGGTAGCCGACACCGCGTTCGATCGGCACCCGGTAATCCAGCGCGTAGTTCAACTGCTCGGCCAGCTCACCGGCCCGGTCGGCGGCCACCGCGGTCTCCATCATGGCTTCGGCCACCCCGGCATAGCGGGACAGCGCCCGGATCTCCGACTCATCCCATCGATGCGGCACGTCCAGGTAGACGTCCAGGCTGCCCACCGGAATGCCGGACAGGTGCACCGGCACGCCGAGCATCCCGCGCACGCCCAACGCCTCGATCGACCCGGTCACCCCTGGCCAGCGTGGATCGGCGGAGGCGTCCTCGGTCTCGACCAACTCGTCGAGGACGAAGGCCAGCACGCACGGACCCTCGCCGGCCTCCAGTTGGACATCCTCCAGTTGCATGCCGGGGCCGTCGGTGGCCACCGCGTAGCGCAGCACGCTCTGCGCGTCGGCGATCATCAGGCCGCTGCCGGTCACCGAGAACAACTGCACGCAGGCATCGACGACCTGCTGCAGCGCACCTCGCAGGGTGTGACCCTCCGGCTGCTCCTGCAATCTGCGCAGGCTGGCCGCCAGTGCGCTGGCATCAACGTTGGTCGGCATCGCGCTCGCATCCTCTGGTTTCGGCAGCGGCGGCCGGGAACAACTCGTCCCAGCCCGGCTCGGTACTCCCTGTGCTGGCGCCCATCTGCAGCAGCCTGCCCACCACTTCGGCGTACGCCTCGGCGGCTTGTGCCTCGGCCTGGCTCCAGTGGTGTACGTCGAGCCTGATGAGGTTGAGGTTGCCGATCACCTCGGCGGCGATCCGGATCGGCGCCGAGAGCACCGCTCGGACGCTAAACCGGTCGAGTTCGGCCAGCAGCGGTCGGTAGGCCGGCACCAGCGTCAGGTCGGCGACCAGCACGCTGCCGTTCCTGGCCAACGTGTCGTGGCCGGGCCCCACTCCCAACCGCTGCTGGGCCTGCTCGAGCGCCGCGGCGACCGCGCCCGAGGAGGCCACCGCGCGCAGCATGCCGACCTCGTCGAGTAGCAACACACCGACCGCGTCCACGCCGAGCAGCTCGTTGGCGGCAGCTACGATCTCGGCCAGCCGACTGACCAGCGACAGCACCGGTGGGCCGTCCACGGCATGCAGGGCACCACTCAGGGCGTCGATGCTATCTGCCAATGCCTGCTCGTCAACGGCCATCGGGAAGCTCCTCGCCGGCACCGCAGGAGGTTGTCCCGGTCTGCGGCTTGTCAAGCAGCGACACGAATCCTTCACACCCCGGTCCATCACGCGCGCCTCGAAATACGAGACGAAGTTAAACCGCGGACACAGGGCGGCGAACGACCCGTCAACTGTAGCGCATCCGGCGACCGGAACCACGAATGCCGTTGTCAGCGCAGCTCAGTCGGGCGGGCTGATGCCGAGCCGCTCGGTCAGGAAGAGGAACGCCGCGGCGAAGTCCGACCCGGCCACCTCGGCGCGCAGCCGCGGCCAGTCCACCTGCTCGCGCACCGCGCGGACCGCCGCCAGCAGCGGACCGAAATCGCAGTAGTGCTCCGACATCGCGCGCAGCTTGCCCGAGATCACATCGGTCGCCCAGAGCACCGGCATCTGCACCGAGAGCACCTCGATCACGTCGGAGTGCGTCAGCAACCGCTCGGTCACCGGCTCCGATGCCGCCCGATGCAGCAGGTCGACCACCACGCCGTCGGTGTCCAGCTTGAACAGCCAGTCCTCCGGTGGCCGGCGTACCGCCAGGCCCGCCTCGGCCAGTGCGTTAGCCGCCTTCTCCACATCCGCCTCGGCGATCATGAAGTCCACGTCGTGCTCGGACTCCGGACCACCACGGGCCCACAGCGCATAACTGCCGGCGAGCGCGAACGGCACCCCGGCCTGCTTCAGCGCCGATCCGGTCCGCTTCAGCGCGGTCCGCAGCGCTTCCCGGTTCTGCCCTTCCCCGTTCTCGGCCATCACCGCCCTCCCGCCTTCTCGATGTCCGTCCGCTCGCTGCACGCCTTCTCGCTGCACCCGTTCTCCTGGTACGCCTTGCGCTGCCCGGCGGCTCGCCTCGCGGCCGGGCTGGCCACACTGGTGACATGCGCCTGGCTACCTTCAACATTCTGCACGGCCGCTCCCCCTCCGACGGCCGGGTGGATCTGGACCGGTTCGCCGACGCCGTGCGGACGCTCGATGCCGATGTGCTCGCGCTGCAGGAGGTCGATCGTGACCAGCCACGCTCGGAGCTGGCCGACCTGACCGCGGTCGCCGCGCAGGCGATGGGCGCGGTGTCCTACCGCTTCGCCGCCGCGGTGGCCGGCACGCCGGGCGCGGCCTGGATCGCCGCCACCGGATCCGAGCAGCCGGGCAGTGCCGTGTACGGCATCGCGCTGCTCTCCCGCTATCCGGTGCGGTCCTGGCAGGTGATCCGGTTGCCGCGCATCCCGTTCCGGATTCCGGTGTATCTGCGCGAGCCGGCCAAGGTGCTGGTGGTGAAGGAGGAACCGCGGGTGGCGTTGACCGGGGTGGTCGGTGGCCCGTTCGGCGACATGACCGTGCTGAACACCCACCTGTCCTTCGTACCGGGCTGGAACGTGGTGCAGTTGCGCAGCTTGCGACGCAATCTGGCCTCGCAACCGAAGCCGGTGATCCTGATGGGCGACCTGAACCTCTCCGACGGCCGGCCGGCGCAGATCAGCGGCTACCGGCCGCTGGCCAGCGCGCCCACCTTTCCGGTCGATGCGCCGATCCGCCAGCTCGATCACATCCTGCATCGTGGCGGGCTCGGTCGAGTGCGGGCGGTGCACACCCCGGTGCTGCCGCTGTCCGACCACCGGCCGCTGGTGGTGGACCTTGCTCCGCCGGACGCTCCGGTGGCTGGGTAGGCTCGGCACAGTGCGGGGCTAAGCCCGAGCCGCACCAGCAGCAGCGTCACGCACGGCGCGGAAAGCACTTCGGCAATGAGCCAGCCAGCACAGCAGCAGGACGTTCCGACTACTGAGGCAGAGATGACGATGCTCGACGCTCCCGCCGCCGGCCTTCGCGGCTGGCTGCACAGGCAGGGCGAGCGGTACCGCAACGGTGCCGAGGACCGTCCGCTGGGCGGCTACCTGATGTTGGCCGGCGGGTATGCCGCCAGCACCGTGGCCGGCGGAGTGCTCGCCAAACGGCTCGGCCGGACCGTACCGGAGCGGCTGTCGCCCTGGGACGTCACGCAACTGGCGGTGGCCACCCACCGACTCTCCCGCACCATCGCCAAGGATCCGGTGACCAGCCCGTTCCGCGCGCCGTTCACCGCCTATACCGGCACCAGCGCACCGGGCGAGCTGGCCGAGGAGGTGCGTGGGCACGGCCTGCAGCACTCGGTCGGCGAGCTGCTGGCCTGCCCGATGTGCCTGGGCCAGTGGGTGGCAACCGCGTTCTGCCTCGGCCTGGTCATCTCACCGCGTATCACCCGGCTGGCCATGTCGACCATGACCGCGGTGGCCGGAGCGGACTTCCTGCAGCACGTGTATGTCTACCTGCAGAAGGCCAGCGAGTAACCCGCTGCCGACGGGTTTTACTCGGCGCTAGGCGCCTGCGGTGCTCGCTACGCGCCTGCGATGCTCACTCGCTGTCGCCTTCGCCTGCCAGCTCGTCCGCTGAGGCCTTGGCCGCCTCGGTGTCGGTGCTGGCACCGTCGGCCTCGCGCTCGAAGACGTCGGCGTTCTTCAGGTCGCTGGCGGTCTGGCCGGCCACCTGCTCGACCAGCTCCTCGTCGGTCAGGCCTTCGCCGGCCGGTCGCACCTCGCCCTGCTCGGACATCGCTCACCCTTTTCGCTTCAGCCCATTGTCATTGCCGGATCGAGCCTAGCTACAACCTGCCCGATGACTCGACCTCGGGCCGCTGATCGGTCGCGGCGCTGGGGTGCTTGCCACCATAGGCCTGCGCGTCCATCAGCGGGACGACATGCGGATAGTGCAGTTCGAAGGCCGGCCGCTCGGAGCGGATCCGCGGGATGCGATGGAAGTTGTGCCGCGGCGGCGGCGTCCTGGTCGCCCACTCCAGTGAGTTGCCGAAGCCCCACGGGTCCTCGGCATCGGTCGGCTCGCCGAACCGGAACGAGTGGTAGAAGTTCCACAGGAACGGCAGCATGGAAAGCCCCAGGATCCCCGCCCCGATCGAGGAGATCGTGTTCAGCGTGGTGAATCCGTCGCTGGGCAGGTAGTCGGCGTACCGGCGCGGCATGCCCTCGGCACCCAGCCAGTGCTGCACCAGGAACGTGGTGTGGAAGCCGATGAAGGTCAACCAGAAGTGCAGCTTGCCGAGCCGCTCGTCCATGAACCGACCGGTGAACTTGGGGAACCAGAAGTAGATGCCACCCCAGGACGCGAAGACGATGGTGCCGAACAGCACGTAGTGCATGTGCGCGACAACGAAGTAGCTGTCGGTGAGCTGGAAGTCCAGCGGCGGTGAGGCGAGCAGCACCCCGGTCAGCCCGCCGAGCAGGAAGGTCACCAGGAATCCGATGGAGAACAGCATCGGCGTCTCGAAGGTGAGCGAGCCGCGCCACATGGTGCCGATCCAGTTGAAGAACTTGATACCGGTCGGCACCGCGATCAGAAAGGTCATGATCGAGAAGAACGGTAGTAGCACTACGCCGGTCGCGAACATGTGGTGCGCCCACACGGTCACGGACAGGAACGTGATGCCGAACGTGGCGAGCACCATGCCCTTGTAGCCGAACAGTGGCTTGCGGCTGAACACCGGAAAGATCTCGGTGACGATGCCGAAGAACGGCAGCGCGACGATATAGACCTCGGGATGGCCGAAGAACCAGAACAGGTGCTGCCAGAGGATCGGTCCGCCGGCGTCGACGGTATAGACGCGGGCATGCAGGTTGCGCTCGATCCACAGCACGATCAGCGCCGCCGTCAGGATCGGGAAGGCCATCAGCACCAGCAGGCTGGTGGCCAGCATGTTCCAGGTGAAGATCGGCATCCGGAACATGGTCATGCCGGGTGCCCGCAGCGTGATGATGGTGGTGATCATGTTCACCGCGGCCAGAATGGTGCCCAGCCCCGACAGGATCAGCCCGATGATCCACAGATCCGCGCCCGGGCTCGGTGTGTTCAGCGCATCGTTCAGCGGCGCATAGCCGGTCCAGCCGAAGTCCGCCGCGCCCTCCGGCACCAGGAAGCCGCCCAGCACCATCAGCCCGCCGAACAAGAACGCCCAGTAGGAGAAGGCGTTCAACCGTGGGAACGCCACGTCCGGTGCGCCGATCTGCAGCGGCATCACCAGGTTCGTGAACGCGAAGGCGAGCGGCGTGGCGTAGAGCAGCAGCATGATCGTGCCGTGGATGGTGAGGAGTTGGTCGTACTGCTCGGTGGTCAGGAACTGCAGGCCGGGACGGACCAGTTCGGCCCGCATCAGCAAGGCCATCAGCCCCGCGCAGAGGAAGAAGAACAGCGAGGTGACCAGGTACATCTTGCCGATGGTCTTGTGGTCGGTGGTCCGCAGCATCGCGGCCAGCGCCCGGCGCAGCCGGCGGTTGCGCTCGACCGGTCGACCGCCACTGACGGTCGGCCGCGAGGCGGTCGCGGTCATGACCGGCCACCCGCTTCGGAATCTGCCGCGCCGGACGGCAGAATCTCGTTCAGCCGCTTGGGCACCGGCGCTCCGGCGTAGGACAGCAATCCCTCGCCGTGCTCGTCCACCGGGCCGATCGGTTGGTGTACCTCCACGTACTCACCGTCCGGCAACCGGCGGACCAGACCGGTCTCCAGACCCTCGGCGAGCACCTCGCGGTCATGCTCCTCCAGGCCGACGCACATCCAGTAGGTGACCGCGAAGACCGCCGGTGGCAGCACGAGCAGGGCCAGCCGGAGCAGGAAGACCATCGTGTCGATGTCGAGGTGGAACGCCTCGGCCATGATGTCGTCGGCCCAGCCGATGTTCAGCACCATCCAGAAGCTGAGCGCCAGCGCACCCAGCGCGGTGCGCGCCGGGGCATCGCGTGGGCGCTGCAGCAGGTTGTGCCACTCCCGGTCACCGGTCAACCGGCGCTCGATGAACGGATAGCTCGCCGCTACCAGGCCGAGCACCAGCGGCAGCGCCACGGTCGGCCAGAACACCGGCGAAATGGTATGTCGCCACAGTCGAATCTCGATTGGCGGGAACAGCCGGAGGGCACCTTCCAGGAAACCCATGTACCAGTCCGGCTGAGCGCCGGAGGTCTGGCTGGCCGGATCGTACGGGCCCCACAGCCAGACCGGGTTGATCTGCGCCACGCCGCCGAGGAAGGCCAGCACCCCGAACTGGATCAGGAAGAAACCGCCGGACTTGAGCCCGTAGACCGGATAGACCCGCTCGCCGGAGACGGTCTGCTCGGTGCGGCCGGCGGCCGGGAAGTCGGTGTGCTTCTGCCGGACGATGATCGTCAGGTGGGCGCCGATCAGTACCAGGATCAGACCGGGAATGAGCAGCACGTGCGCGATGTAGAGCCGGCCGATGATCTCGGTGCCCGGGAAGTTGCCGCCCCAGATCAGAAAGGCCAGCCAGCTGCCGAGGACCGGAATGGACTCCACGATGGAGAAGGCGACCCGCAACCCGATGCCGGAGAGCAGGTCGTCGGGTAACGAGTAGCCTGCGAAGCCCTCCACGATGCCCAGCGCCAGCAGGGTGAGCCCGATCAGCCAGTTGATCTCGCGCGGTTTGCGGAAGGCACCGGTGAAGAAGATCCGGCACATGTGCACGATCATCGCCGCGACGAACACCAGCGCCGCCCAGTGGTGGAGCTGGCGGATCAGCAGGCCACCTCGCACGTCGAAGGAGAGTTGCAGGGACGAGGCGTAGGCGCGGGACATGTTGACGTCCTGCAGCGGCACGTAGCTGCCGTGGTAGTCCACCCGGGCCATCGACGGGTCGAAGAAGAACGTCAGGAAGGTGCCGGTCAGCACCAGCACGATGAAGGAGTACAGCGCGATCTCGCCGAGCATGAACGACCAGTTGCTCGGGAACACCTTGTTCAACTGCTTGCGCAGGCCGGCGGCGATCTCCAGCCGCTCCTCCAGGGACCGGCCGACCGCGCCGGCTGCCCGACTGGTCAGCGAGCGTCGGCTCAACATCAGCCGCAGCAGCGGCCGGACGAGTTTCATCGCCGGCGAAGGCGCCGAACCAGCACCGCCCGCACCGCGAGCGTGGTCGCGGCCACGGCGAGCGCGCCGGTCAGCCTGGCACCCGCCGACGGCGTCCGGACGGTCCCCGGCGGCGTGCTGCTCAGCTCGGGGTGCTCGGCCAGCAGTCGGATGCTGGGCGCCGACCGGCGCGCCCGGGCCTCCCGCCCGGCCTCGCTCACCCCGAATCCGGAATCGCCTTGTGGGCCGGCCAACACCGAGTGCGCCTCGGCGTAGGCCGCCTGCCAGCTCTGCCAGCCGGCCTCGTCGTCCGGCCCGGTCGGCGAGGCGCCGGTACGGTGCAGGCCGGGCGTACGCGGATCCGGCGGCAGGCTGTGCAACAGGTAGCCGCGCAGCGCGTTCACGCCGTGCCACAGCTCCCGGCCGTAGCTGCAGGCATTGGCCAGCGCCTGCTGCACCTCGGACAACCTCTGCTCGGCGTTCTCGGCGGCGTTCAGCTCACCCAGCAGGTGGCCGTGTTCGGGCTCGAGAATTCCGGGCAGCGGTATCGGCGTCGGTTCCGCCATGCCGCCGTCCTCTCCGGCGCACCAGGTGCGCAGCTGACTGGCCGGCTGGCTGTTTGAACCGTCGCCAATTCATGCATACTGCAACGATCGGCTTCCTGCAAGAACCGAGGCGATGGCGGCCCCGTGACGACCGTCCGGCAGCTTTCAGCTGCCGTCCAGCAATCCCTCAGCGACCGTCCGGCGGCCCTTCGGCCAGATCCTCACTCGGTGTCGCGTCCGGCACGCCGTACTCCTGCGGATCCGGCGCGGGGATGCGCTGGTTGACATCGCTCTCCAGCGGCGAGTCGGCGCTGGTGGCGAAGGCGCGGTCAGCGGTGCCGCGTTCGGCGACCGGTTCGCCGTACTCGGCATCGCCGGTTCCGCTCACCGCCGTCCAGTCCGAGTCCGGCCGGCTGCCGGTCGGCCGTGCCGCCTGCGGAACCGGCTCGGGTTTGGTCGCCTCGGTGTTGGTCGCCTCGGTGTTGGTCGCCTCGTCGGGATTGCTCGGTCCTGCCATGGTGCCTCCGTCAACCCTCGCGGGGTTCGAGAATGGCTGACTTCCCAGCTTTGCCTCGAAGTTAGCACCCGGCTCTGTCCGGCCGGCTCCCCCGGCAACGGATCGGCCGGCTCCCCCGGCAACGGATCGGCAACTTGGGCCAGGTTGACCAGCCGCCGGCTCGCGGCCGCTGGCACTATCTGACCAGCCGGCTGCCCGGCCGGCTCGAGCCCGCGGGAGTGTCCGATGCGCCATCAGCCAATCCGAGTCCTGACTGCGGTACTGCTCTGCATGATCGGTTGCCTGGTGACATTCAGCCGCCCAGTGTCTGCGGCGGCCCCGAGCGCTGTCTACACCTACGTGGTCCGCGGGCTGTCGAACAGTAGCAATCTGGAATCGTTCGCAGCAGGTGCCGCCAACACCTTTGCCGACCCGCGCGGGTGGAATCTCGGCGGCTCGATCGCTTTTCGCCGGGTGAGTTCGGCCGGCGACTTCACGCTCTGGCTGTCGGCAGCCGGCGCGGTGCCCGGTTTCGGCGCGCCGTGCGACAGCACCTACTCCTGCACCGTCGGCCGCAACGTGATCATCAACGAGACCCGGTGGCTGACCGGCTCGCCGGCCTGGAACGCCAGCGGCGCGTCGTTGGCCGACTACCGGCACATGGTGGTCGACCACGAGACCGGGCACTGGTTGGGGTTCCACCATGAGTTCTGTGCCGGCGTCGGCCAGCCGGCCCCGGTCATGCAGCAGCAGTCGATCTCGCTGCAGGGCTGCCGGCCCAATGCCTGGCCGACCGTCGCCGAGCGACAGCGCCTGGCCAGCTCACGCGGGGTGCCGATCATCACCGGCAACCCGGTCGGCCGGTTGGAAGCCGTACAGCCGCGGCTGTCGGCCATCTACGTCCGTGGCTGGGCGATCGATCCGGATACCGCCGCCGCCACCCGGGTGACCGTGCGGCTGGACGCCACGGTGCTGGAGGTGCTCGCGAACAGCCCGCGCGACGACGTCGGACGCAGCCATCCGGGCTACGGCAGCAACCACGGCTTCACGCTCAGCCTCGACGTGGTGCCGGGCCCGCACACGGTGTGCGTCCGTGCGCTCAACGCCGCCGGCGCCGGCGGTGCGGTGTCGCTGAGCTGCCGGACGGTGCTGGTCAGCGGCACGCCGATCGGCCATCTCGACTCGGCGATGGCCCAGGGGCAGGCCATCCTCGTCACCGGCTGGTCGATCGATCCGAACAGCAGCTGGCCGGTACCGGTCGCGGTGTACGAGCGGCCCGGCGGTCAGGTCGGCGTGCGGGCGAACCAGCCGCGGCCGGACGTGGCGGCTAAGTACCCGAGATGGGGAGCCGGCCATGGTTTCGCGGTGCTGCTGCGGGCCGCTCCCGGACTGCATCAGGTCTGCGCCTATGGGCTGAATGTGTACGGCATCGGCGAAACGGGCAGGCTTGGCTGTCGGTCGGTTCTGGTGCCCGGCTGACGCTCACCGCGGGGCCACCCGGCGGCGATGTAAAAATTTGGTTGAGAAGTGTAGGTAAATCGCCGAGTTTGCCGATATGACCCCGAGTGCTCACAATCAACATAGGCTGATTTGGGCGAATATTGACCAATGATAACCGGAAGGTGCCCCCGTATCGCCGGACCGTCAGCGGCCTCGGACGCGGCGGCCGGCTAGCCTTCGGTGCAAGTTTGTGGCCGAAGTGGATTTCCGTCGGCGTTAATTTCTGAGAATATTTAGGGACCGAGGTGGGCAGTATTGGGGTGGCAGGCCACGGGCTGCTCGCATTGGGGTTAGAGTGCGTTCCGCAAGGACGTCACGAGAATTCGGACAAACTGGAGTTGACTGCATGGCCCGTTCTACGCAGGAAAAAGCGTCTGCGAAGCGGACACCGATCACCACCGAACTACTCGTGGACACCGCAATCGACCTGATCGAGGCGGACGGCCTGGAGGCACTGTCCATGCGCCGGCTGGCTGATCGCTTCGGCATCCAGGCCGCGTCGGTGTACTGGTACGTCGCGAGCAAGGAGCACATGCTCGACCTGGTGGTCGACCGACTGCTCGGCCTCGCCTTCGAGAACGTCTACATCGAGCACGTCGAGCAACGCGGTCCCGAGGACGAGCCCGCCGAGCACACGCTGCGCCGGATGGCGATCGCGTACCGCTCTTTCCTGCTTGCCCATCCGGATTCGGCCAAGGTTATCTCCAGCCGCTTGGTGGTCGGGCCCAACCTGGCCCTGCTGATCGAGCCGTTGCTGGCCTTGTTCGAGCGCCTCGGCATGGATCAGCGGCAGGCCGTACATGCCAGCTACGTGCTGCTTGTCTACGTCCAGGGCTTCGTGCTACACGAGACCGCCCCGCTGTCCATCGTGACGCTGGGCCCGAACGAGGACCGTTCCAGCACCCTCAAGCAGATGGAACAGGCGCTCACCGAACTCGACGCCGAACGGTATCCACGGACGCGGCAGGCAGCCACCGACCTCGCGAAACCGGACCTGCCGACCCGATTCACATTCGGCTTGGATAGGTTGCTCGCCGGCCTGGTAAACAATGCAGCGAGCATCAGTTCATAAGACAGCGCTTCCAGTTATCATGCGGTCGCAGCGGGTTAGCCTATTAACACATTTAGTTAGGGCGCTCGACGACGCGGAGTAGTGTGCTGGTAATAATTCAGTAGCGAAAGGCCCGCTCTCGCTTTTCGTCGCCTGGATACCGCTGAACGCACACCCTGGATTTACCGTCGTCGCTTGAGCACACCCTGCCGCATCGTCCGTACGGGCGAATCCTCAGCCGCGATCGACGCTGCCCGGACGCGGCGCTCTACCTTGTACGGCAGGCAAAGCTGGGGCTGTACGCCGGTCGAGCGCCGCGGCCCGAGCGCGCATGGGCAGCAGCCGGACTCGCTTCGGGGCGCGGCCCGGCCGAGCGCCACGGAGCGGCCCCGGTGGCGCTGCGTAGCGAAATGACCGGCCGATGCGATCACTCCGTAGTCACTGCGACAGTTTTTGTAATAAAGCTGAGTAGTAACGGGCCGGCGCATTCTTCCGTCGCCAGTTGCTTTCGCCTCCCTCGGCGAGCTGCCTCGCCTGCAGCCAGCGGCGACCGCGATCGATTCCAAAGTCGAACCACCAGCGGGTAGGGCACCGTAAGGGTCGCCCCGCGCCTGCACCCGGGCCGCCGGATGCTGGCGGTGCCGGCCCGCGATGGGCTTGACTAGGGCCATGCCGGACCAGCGCAGCGCGCGAGCTCGACGGCGCGCGCAGGAGGACTTCCTGGCTTCCGGCATTCGGCCGGCTGCCGTCCGCCGGTTGGTCACCGACTCCTGGTTGCGTTCGGCCGCGGCCGGCGTCGCCGTTGACGGCGGCCACGCCCCGATCACGCTGGCCGCCGGGACGTTGGCCGCGTACCGGGCCGAGCATCCCCTCTCGGCGGTGTTCCCGCTGCTGTACGACGTACTGGGCAGGGCGGCCGAGGACTGCGACAGCGTCATGGCGGTGGCCGACGCGCAGGGCCAACTGCTCTGGGTGTGCGGACGCCGGCCGGTGTTGCGGCGCGCCGAGACCATCCACTTCGTCGAGGGCGCCCGGTGGGACGAGGACCACGCCGGGACGAACGCGCCGGGCACCGCACTGCGGCTGGACGCCCCGGTGGTGATTCGCGCGGAGGAGCACTTCGCCCGGCCGGTGCAGCGCTGGAGTTGCGCGGCGGCGCCGGTGCACGACCCGGCGACCGGTGCGATCCTGGGCATCCTCGACATCACCGGCGGCAGCGCGGTGGCCGTACCGCAGACCATCGCGATGGTGCGGGCGGCGGCTCGGCTGGCCGAGTCCGAACTGGCCCGGCTGGCGCTGCTGGAACGGTCCGTGCGGCTCTTCGGCCAGCCGGCGCCGGGTTCCAGCCTGCAGCTGGCCGGTCTCGGCCGGCCGGACTGCGTGCTCACCCTGCGCGGCCGAACGCTCCGGCTGAGTGCGCGGCACAGCGAGATCGTGGCGATCCTGTCCTGCCATCCGGAGGGGATGTCGGGCGAGCAACTGGCGCTGGAGCTCTATCAGACCGAGCTGACCGCCACCGCCTCCACGCTGCGGGCCGAGCTGGTTCGGCTGCGCACCCTTCTGGGTGCCGACGTGCTCGCCTCCCGGCCGTACCGGCTGACCGCCGAGGTGCACTCGGACTGGGCCGCCGTGTCATCGGCACTGGCCGCCGGAGAGCTGGACGAGGCGCTGTGCCGCTACCGGGGACCGCTGTTGCCGCGGTCCGACGCACCGGGCATCCGCCGGTACCGTGACCGGCTCGAGCGCGGGCTGCGAGCCGCGGTGCTGGGTTCCGGCCGGCTCGAGGTGCTCACCACCTGGACCCGGTCGCCGTGGGGTGCCGAGGATCTGGCGGCCTGGCAGGCCCAGTTGGCACTGTTGCCGGCCGGCTCCGCGCTGCGACCGCTGGCCGTGGCCGAGGTGGCCCGGCTGGACGCCGAGCTCGGTGGCTGACGTCGCCACACCCGATAGGCGCCGCCACAGCCGATAGGCTCAGCCCAGGTCCCGGCGGGTCTGCCGATCCAACTCGGTGAGGAAGGTATCGGCCCACCGGCTGATGTCGTAGTCCAGCACCCGCCGGCGCAGCGCCCGCATCCGTCGCCGGGCCTCGCCGGGGCTGATGTGGCTGGCCCGCAGAATGGCGTCCTTCAGTCCCGCGATGTCGTGCGGGTTGACCAGGAAGGCGCTGGTCAGCTCATCCGCCGCTCCGGTGAACTCACTGAGCACCAGCGCGCCGGTCTCGTCGTAACGGCAGGCCACGTACTCCTTGGCCACCAGGTTCATGCCGTCGCGCAGCGAGGTCACCAGCATCACGTCGGCGGCCAGGAACAGCGCCGCCATCTCCTCCGGCGGGTAGGACTGGTGCAGGTAGTGCACCGGGGCGCTGCCGACCTCGCCGAACTCGCCGTTGATCCGGCCGACGGTCACCTCGACCTCGTCGCGAAGCGCGCGATACTGCTCCACCCGTTCCCGGCTGGGGCTTGCCACCAGCACCAGCTTGGCCGCCGGCGAGGTCAGCCGGCCGTCGGAGAGCAACTCGCCGTAGGCCTTCAGCCGGTGTGAGATGCCCTTGGTGTAGTCCAGCCGGTCGACCCCGAGCAGCAGCACCTCCGGATTTCCCAGCGCCTCCCGGATCTCGCGGGCCCGGCCGCGTACCTCCGGCTGCCTGGCGATCCGCTCGAAACCCGCCGAGTCGATGGAGATCGGGAAGGCGCCCACCCGGACCGTCCGGTCCGCGCCGGCCTGGTCGATCCGGATGGTGCTGCCCCGGGTGGTCAGGCCGGCCGCCCGGCGGCAGGCCCGCAGGAAGTTGGTGGCGTCCGCGGTGCCCTGGAAGCCGATCAGGTCGGCACCGAGCAGACCCTCGACGATCTGGCGGCGCCAGGGCAGCTGGGCGTAGATCTCATAGCCCGGGAACGGGATGTGGTTGAAGAAGCCGATGCGCAGATCCGGCCGGCGCTGACGCAGCATGCCGGGCACCAGTTGCAGCTGGTAGTCCTGCACCCACACCACCGCGCCGTCGCTCGCCTGCTCGGCCGCCGCCTCGGCGAAGCGCCGGTTCACCCGGACGTAGGCATCCCACCAGGTCCGGTGGAACTCCGGCGGGGCGATCACGTCGTGATACAGCGGCCACAGCGTGGCGTTGGAGAAGCCCTCGTAGTAGTCGCGTACCTCGTCCTCGCTCAGGCCGACCGCGACGAGCCGCAGGTCGGCCTCGTCGAACGCCTCGATCGGCTCGCCCGGGGTGCCGGACCAACCCACCCAGGCCCCGCCGGTCTTCTGCATCACCGGCTCGAGCGCGGTGACCAGGCCGCCCGGGCTGCGCCGCCAGTGGCTGCTGCCGTCCGGTTCGGTCACCCGGTCCACCGGAAGCCGGTTGGCCACGATCACGAAGTCGTAGCCGTCGCCGTGCTGCCCGGTCCCGCCGGGCCCGTTGCTGGTCACGTCCTTGCCTTCCGTACCGAAGACCAAGCGCCGGGGACCGGCTTGCTTCCCAGCCGTCCGATCCGCGCTTACCTCGCAATCTGCGAGCCTATCGAACGCCCCGGCCGACCCGGCGCGGCGGCCGGCTTCGGGCCGGTACGCTCCCCGATTGGGACGAACGGTAGGTCGAACGCCCCGGCTCGTTTAGTCTTGAGCCTCGAACGAGGTCAGGCAACTGGCCGTGATCTGTCGGCGAACAGGTACTTCCCGCGCAAGGTACTTGCCCGCGCATGAGAGGACCCGAACGTGGCGGAGAACGACCCACCAGCCGACGCCCAGCCCGGCATGGTGGAACTGGCCCAGCAGTTCGCGGACATCGCCCGTGAGCTGCAGCGCCTGGATGGTCGAGAGGCCACCCTGGAGGGCATCGTCCAGGCTGCGCTGCGGACCGTGCCCGGCGCCCAGGCGGCCGGCATCACCGCCGTACGCGGCACCAGCTACCGGACGTTGGCGCCCAGCAGCGACCTGGTTGCGCAGGTCGACGCCATCCAGTACGAGCTGCGCAGCGGGCCGTGCGTGGATGCGGTCGTCGCCGAATGCAACTTCCGGACCGGCGCCCTGGAGGACGACGCGCGCTGGCCTACCTTCGGCAAACGGGCCGCGGTCGAGCTGGGCGTGCACAGCATGCTCGCGATGCGGTTGTTCATCGGCGACGGCCGGGACCAGGACACCATCGGCGCGCTGAACCTCTACTCGACCGAGTACGACGCCTTCACCGAGCGGTGCACCACGCTGGGTTGCATCTTCGCCACCCATGCCGCGATCGCCATCGACGGCGCCGAGTCCAGTTACCAGGCCGCCAACCTGCAAGTCGCCCAGGAGTCCAACCGGGAGATCGGGATGGCGATGGGCGTGCTGATGAGCCGGCACCGGCTGACCCAGTCACAGGCCTTCGACATGCTGCGGATGGCCAGCCAGCACACCCACCGCAAGCTGCGTGAGATCGCCTCCGAGGTCGTGCAGACCGGCATGCTGGACTTTCCTACGGAAAAGGTCTGATTCTAGACCGAGAGCTCTGATTCGGCCGGCTCAGCATTTGCTGGCTCGGCACGGCCGGGTTACCGCAGCCGGGCGCGCTGCTGGCCGGCGAGCGGCGTCAGCCGGGTGCTGTCCACCGTCACGCTGGCGTCCGGGTGCACGGTGGTGGTGTCGACCGTCACCTCGCCGGTCTTGCGGTCGATGCTGACCAGCACGAACGGAGCGTTGTTGCGCGGCGTGGACAACCCACCCAGCCCGTCGTTGGCGCCGTGGCCGCCGGTGCTGCCGAGCACCAACTGGCGCACCGTGCCGTCCGGCGTGCTGATGTCCCGGCTCGGCTCGCCGGTGTAGGAATGCCCACCGATCACCAGCGGCACGCAACCGGACCGGATCAGCGGCCCGAGCAGTTCGGTGTCGTGGGCGAAGACCGCGAAAGGTTGCTCGGCACACGCCTGGCGCTGCAGCTCGGCGGCCACCGTGTCTGTCGTGGCTTGCGGATCGATCAACTGGGCCGCCTCACCGAAGTTGACCACGTACGGACTGTTCACCCCGATCATCCGGACGCCGGCGACCTGGTGCGGCTGGCCGTCGGCGACGTTGATGTGCACCTTGCGGGCATAGCTCGCGACGGTGGGCGTGTCGTGCCGGCCCAGCGACGTGTACACCGGGACGTTGCCGGCGTAGTGGGCCAGCACCTGCACGGTGTAGCTCTTCAGGTAGGACAGGTAGGCCTCCTGGGCGGTGCCGGTGGCGGTCAGGTCGCCCAGGTTGAGAATGGCGTCGGCGTGCACCCGCTGGGCCGCCTCGCCAACGATCCGGGCCATGCCGCTGGTCCCCTGCAGGTCGTCGAGCACCGCCAGCCGCAGGATGTCCGCGTCATGCGGCAGGCTCGCCGCGCCGTACTGCCGCTGGTAGGCCGCGTCCCGGTTGGCCGAGACCCGGTCGTAGAAGGTCTGCTCGCTCCTGCTGAGCGAGTCGATGCTGGTGGCGGCCTGCCGGATCAGGTAGCTGAACGGTCCGGTGAGTTGCCAGCCGGACAGGAAGGTGCCGGCCAGTTGCGGATCCGGCTCGATGGCCTGGGCATGGTTGCTGGCCGGTGACAGCAGGTAGCCGGCCGGCGCGATCAGCGCCAGGCTGAGCGCGCCGGCCGTCCACCGCACCGCCCGCTCCTCGGCCCGCAGCGGCGGCGGCAGGCGAACGCCCATCAGCCGGCGCAGCTGCCGGGACCGGCGCCGGAAGTAGCCCAGGCCGAGGACCTCCAGCGCCGCCACCAGGTAGCTGGCCACGCAGAAGACCGTGCCGTAGTAGCGGAGCACGCTGCCCTCGAGCTGGCGCAACTCGGCGTGCTGGGCCTGCTGGTCGGCGAACAGGTGGCCGATCACGTCGATCGTCGAACGGTCCAGCGCGCCACGGCTGTCGAACAGGGTGAGGTTGACATCGCTCGGCCGGATGCTGACCCCGATCGGCTTGCCGGCCACTCGGGGTGGCGCGCTGCGCAGGCCGCCGAGCAGCGCCGAGTCGATCTGGGTGCTGCCGCCACCGGGCACCAGCCGGACGTCCACATCCAGGCCGTCCAGGCCCACGTCGGAGATGTGCGCCGGCGGTGCCAGCGCCACCGCGAGCACGCCGGCGGCCGGCGGGGTGAGCACCAGCGCCAGCGCGAGCAGCGTCCGGCGCACTACGTGGTTACCGCCGAGCCGGCTTGCCACGGTTCGAAGCGATACCACCCGATCCAGGATAACGGCGCTCAGCTCCGGCACCTGTCCGACGTTGCCGCAACCCGCCCGGCCGGCTGGCTCGGTGGCATCCCTCCGACGCAACGGCCATGCTGGAGGCATGCCTGCCGTCGAACCGGTAACCGACCCGGCCGCGCTGTCCGACGCCCTGCGCGCGACCGGGTACCTGCCGGACGAGGGCCTGGCGACCGCGGCGTACCTGGCCATCCGGATGCACCGGCCGCTGTTCCTGGAGGGTGACGCGGGGGTGGGCAAGACCAGCCTGGCCCAGGCACTGGCCGAGGTGACCGGGGCCGAACTGGTCCGGCTGCAGTGCTATGAGGGCATCGACGCCGCGCAGGCGCTCTACGACTGGGACTTCCCGCGCCAGATTCTGCACCTGCGGGCCGCCGAGAGCACCGGCGATGCCGGCAGGGAAACAGCCGACCAGCTGGAACGCTCCCTCTACAGTCGGCGGTTCCTGATCGCCCGGCCGATCCTGCGGGCGCTGGAGCACGCCCCGTCGGTGCTGTTGATCGATGAGATCGACCGGGCTGACGACGAGTTCGAGGCGTTCCTGCTGGAGGTGCTGGCCGACAACGCGGTCAGCATCCCGGAGCTCGGCACCATCCGGGCCGAGCAGCCGCCGCTGGTGGTGCTGACCTCCAACCGGACGCGCGAGGTGCACGACGCGCTCAAGCGGCGCTGCCTCTACCACTGGGTGGCGCATCCGGGCTTCGAGCGGGAGGTGGAGATCCTGCGCCGACGGCTGCCGGAGATCACCGACTCGCTGGCCCGCGAGGTGGCTCGCGCGGTCCGCCGGATGCGGGAGGTGGACCTGCTCAAGCCGCCCGGCGTCGCCGAATCGATCGACTGGGCGCAGGCGCTGCACCTGCTCGGCGCGCGCAGCCTGGATCCGGAACGGGCGGCCGCCACCCTCGGCGCGGTGCTGAAGTACCAGGAGGACGCGGTCCGGATTCGTGACACGGTGCTCGCCGAGCTGGCCGGATGAGTGGTGCCACGGCGCTGACCGGGCACCCGGGCAAGCCCGGCGCCGATCGGGATTTCACCGATACCGTCGTGGGATTCGCCCGTACCCTGCGGCACGCCGGGGTGCCGGCCGGGCACGAGCGGGTGCAGGCGATGCTGGCCGCGCTGGCGCACCTGGACGTGCTGGCGGCCGACCAGGTCTACTGGGCCGGCCGGCTCACGCTGTGCTCGGATCCGGAGGATCTGCCGCGCTACGACGCCGCGTTCGCGCTGTACTTCTCCGCTCGCGGTGCCGGCCCGGGCCGGCCGGCCAGCAACCCGCCCCGGGTGCTGCGGGCCGCGCCGTTCGAGCTGGATCCGGACGCCGCGGCCGAGCAGCGCGAGGAGAACTCGCCGACCTTCTCGGTGCAGGCCAGCCGGCACGAGGTGCTGCGGCACAAGGACGTCAGCGTGCTCGACCGGGACGAGCGGGAGCAGCTGCAGCGGCTGTTCGCGCTGCTGGCGCCGCGGGTCACCGGGCGCCGGACACAGCGTTACGAGCCGGCCGGCCGCGGCCGGATCGACCTGGCGGCCACCGTCCGGCGGATGCTGCGCCAGGGTGGTGAGGCCGCCCGGCTCAGCCGGCGGCGGCACCGGTATCGGCCACGCCGGCTGGTGCTGCTGATCGACGTGAGCGGCTCGATGGCTCCGTACGCGGATTCGTTGCTGCGCTTCGCGCACGCGGCCACCCGGTGCCGGCCGGCCGGCACCGAGACCTTCACCGTGGGTACCCGGTTGACCCGGATCACCCGAGAGTTGCGGCTGCGCGATCCGGACGCCGCGCTCGCCGCCGCCGGCCGGGCGGTGCCGGACTGGAGCGGCGGTACCCGGCTGGGCGACGTGCTCAAGGCGTTCCTGGATCTGTGGGGCCAGCGCGGGGTGGCCCGCGGCGCGGTGGTGGTGCTGTGCTCCGACGGCTGGGAGCGCGGCGATCCCGCCGAACTCGGCCAGCAACTGGCCCGGCTGGCCCGGCTGGCGCACCGGCTGGTCTGGGTCAATCCGCACAAGGGACGGGACGGGTTCGCGCCGGCGACCGGCGGCATGCTGGCCGCGCTGCCGCACATCGACAACCTGGTGGCCGGGCACAGCTTCGCCGCCCTGGAACAATTGGCCGAGGTGATCGCGCATGCGTGACGTTCTGGATCAGCTCGCCGAGTGGTGGGAGGCCGACGCCGAGGTGGGTCTCGGCACCGTCGTGGCGACCTGGAGCTCGGCTCCTCGGCAGCCCGGCGCGGCGATGCTGGTGGGTCCGGACGGCACCGCGGCCGGCAGCGTCAGCGGTGGCTGCGTCGAGGGCGCGGTGTACGAGCTCAGCCAGTCGGTGCTCGAGCGCGGGCATCCGGTGCTGCAGCGCTACGGCGTCAGCGACGACGACGCGTTCTCGGTCGGGCTGACCTGCGGCGGCATCATCGACATCTTCGTCGAGCCGGTGTCCCGGCGGAGCTTTCCCGAACTCGGCGCCGTGGTGGCCGACATCCGGGCGGGCCGGCCGGTGGCGGTGGCCACCATCGTGGACGCACCGGACGGCCAGCGCGGCCGCCGGCTGATCGTCCGGCCGGACGACCCGATCGAGGGCGGCCTCGGTTCGCAGCGGCTGGACGACGCGGTACGCGACGACGCACGCGGGATGCTGGCCCAGGGCCGTACCGGCGTGATCCGGTACGGCGCCGAGGGCGAGCGACGGGTCGATGACATCGGGGTGTTCGTGGCCAGCTACGCGCCTCGGCCCCGCATGATCGTCTTCGGCGCGATCGACTTCGCCGCCGCGGTGGCGCGGATCGGCGGCTTCCTCGGCTACCGGGTCACGGTCTGCGACGCGCGGCCGGTGTTCGCCACCGGCAAGCGGTTCCCCGAAGCCGACGAGGTGGTCGTGGACTGGCCGCACCGCTATCTGGAGCGGGCGGCCGAGGCCGGCGAGTTGGACGAGCGCACCGTGGTCTGCGTGCTCACCCACGATCCGAAGTTCGATGTGCCGTTGCTGCAGGTGGCGCTGAGGTTGCCGCTGGCCTACCTCGGCGCGATGGGTTCCCGGCGCACCCATGCCGACCGGGTGGCTCGGCTGCGGGAACTGGGCGTGACCGATGCCGAGTTGTCCCGGCTGCACGCGCCGATCGGGCTGGACATCGGTGCCCGCACCCCGGAGGAGACCGCGGTGTCGATCGCCGCGGAGATCATCGGCTCCCGCTGGGGTGGCACCGGGGCGCCGCTGCGCGCCGCCGAGGGACCCATCCACGCCGCCGAGAGGCCCATCCACGCATCCGCCTGACCCCAGCCGGCTCGACGCGCAGTGCAACGTCGTCGCGCAGTGCAACGTCGTCGCAACCTTCGATCTGCTACGAAACCGATGCGGATGCCAGGTTGCGCATGGCAGCAAATGCGGCTTGGCTGAAAACGTCGGCTCGGCTGGACGTCTCGGCTGGACGTTCTGGGGCCATTGGGTCGCCTACCACGCGTGGAGGTGGAGATGACACGGGTGAGCATCACCGTGGATGGGGTCAACTACGTCGATGAGGTGGAGCCGCGGTTGCTGCTGGTGCAGTACCTGCGCGAGCGGCTCGGCAAGGTTGGCACGGTCGTCGGCTGCGATACCAGCAACTGCGGCGCCTGCACGGTCGCGCTGAACGGCCGGAGCGTGAAGAGCTGCTCGGTGCTGGCGGTGCAGGCCGACGGCGGCGAGGTGCTCACGGTGGAGGGACTGGCCGGCCCGGACGGCAGCCTGCACCCGATCCAGCAGGCCTTCCACGACAAGCACGCCCTGCAGTGCGGCTTCTGCACCCCCGGCATGATCATGGCGGCCTGGGATCTGTTGCGGGAGAACAAACAACCCAGCGAGGACGAGGTACGCGAGGGCATCGAGGGAAACCTCTGCCGCTGCACCGGTTACCAGAACATCGTCGCCGCCGTGCAGGCCGCCGGCCAGGCGCTGTCGAAGGAGGCGAGCGCATGACCGCCGTCGAGGAACGCACCGATGCCGGCGAGATCGGCCAGCCACGTCGGCGCAAGGAGGATCGGCACCTGCTCACCGGCGCCACCACCTGGACCGACAACCTGACCCTGCCCGGCATGCTGCACCTGGCCATCCTGCGCAGCCCGATGGCACACGCCCGGATCAGTTCGATCGACGTCTCGGCCGCGGTGCAGCGTCCCGGCGTGGTGGCGGCCTTCGCCGGCCGGGACTTCGCCGACAGCCAGGGCACGATTCCGTGCGCCTGGCCGGTCACTCCGGACATGGTGAATCCGGGGCATCCGAGCCTCGCGGTGGACACGGTCAACCATGTCGGCGAGGCGGTCGCGGTGGTCGCCGCCCGGGACAAGGCCAGCGCCCAGGACGCACTGGAGGCGATCGAGGTCGACTACGAACCGCTGCCGGTGGTGCTCGACATGCCGAGTGCGCTGGCCGAGGGTGCCGACAAGGTGCACGCGCACACCGGCTCCAACCGCTCGTTCACCTGGACCTTCGAATCAGGTGCGGCCGGCACCGGCCAGCCGATCGACCAGGCGTTGGCCGAGGCCGAGGTGACCGTCCGGCGGCGGTTCATCCAGCAGCGGCTGATCCCGGCGTTCATGGAGCCGCGCTCGACCGTGGTGCAACCCAGCAGCGACGGGTTCACCATGTGGTCGGCCACCCAGATTCCGCACATCCTGCGCACCATGTTGGCGCTGACCCTCAACCTGCCCGAGCACAAGGTACGGGTGGTCGCCCCGGACGTCGGCGGTGGCTTCGGCGGCAAGCTGCAGGTCACCCCGGAGGAGGTCATCACCACCCTGGTCGCGCGCCGGCTCGGCAGACCGGCCAAGTACACCGAGACCCGCTCGGAGTCGCTGATGTCGGCCCACCACGGCCGGGATCAGATCCAGGACATCACCATCACCGCCCGCCGGGACGGCACGGTGACCGGGTTGGACGTGCACCTGCTCGCCGACATGGGTGCCTATCTGCGGTTGGTCTCCCCCGGCGTGCCGATCCTCGGCGCGTTCATGTTCAACGCCATCTACAAGTTCCCCGCCTACCGGTTCGTCTGCGAGGGGGTCTTCACCAACAAGACGCCGACCGACGCCTACCGGGGAGCCGGCCGGCCGGAGGCCACGTTCGCGGTCGAACGCATCATGGACGAGCTGGCGCACGAACTCGGCGTCGATCCGCTGGAACTGCGGCGCAAGAACTGGATTCGGCACGAGGAGTTCCCGTTCACCACGGTGGCCGGGCTGACCTATGACAGCGGAAACTACGAGGCCGCCACCGAGCGCGCGCTGGAACTCATCGGCTGGGACGAGCTGAAGCGGGAGCAGGCCGAGCGCCGGCAACGCAAGGATCCGGTGCAGCTGGGCCTGGGCATCTCCACCTTCACCGAGATGTGCGGGCTGGCGCCGTCCCGGGTGCTCGGTTCGCTGGATTACGCCGCCGGCGGTTGGGAGAACGCCAGCATCCGGGTGCTGGCCACCGGCAAGGTCGAGGTGGTCACCGGCGCGTCGGCGCACGGCCAGGGGCACGAGACGGCGTGGAGTCAGATCGTGGCCGACCAGCTCGGCGTGCCGTTCGAGGACGTCGAGGTGATCCACGGTGACACCCAGTCCTCGCCGAAGGGGCTGGACACCTACGGCTCGCGTTCGCTGGCGGTCGGCGGCATCGCGGTGGTCAAGGCGGCCGAGAAGGTGGTGGCCAAGGCCCGGCGGATCGCCGCGCACCTGTTGGAGGCCAGCGAGGACGACCTGGAGTTCGCCGGCGGCAGGTTCACCGTGCGCGGCGTACCCGGCGAGGGCAAGTCGATCCAGGATGTGGCGTTCGCCGCGTTCACCGCGCACGACCTGCCGGACGGCGTCGAGCCCAGCCTGGACGCCGATGCCACCTTCGATCCGGAGAACTTCTCCTTCCCGCACGGCACCCACCTGTGCGCGATCGAGGTGGACACCGAGACCGGCGCGGCCAAGATCCGCAAGTACGTGTGCGTGGACGACATCGGCAAGGTGATCAACCCGCTGATCGTGGAGGGCCAGGTGCACGGCGGGCTGGCCCAGGGCATCGCCCAGGCGTTGTACGAGGAGGCGGTGTACGACGACGAGGGCAACCTGACCACCGGCACCTTCGTCGACTACCTGCTGCCGTCGGCGACGGATCTGCCGTCCTTCACCACCGACCGGACGACGTCGCCGTCCACCACCAACCCGCTCGGCGTGAAGGGGGTCGGCGAGGCCGGCACCATCGCCTCCACCCCGGCCGTGGTGAACGCGGTGGTCGACGCGCTGCGGCCGTTCGGGGTGAACGACGTGCAGATGCCGTGCACTCCCGAACGGATCTGGCGGGCGCTCGCCCAGGGTGCGGAGAAGTCCGACCGGGCGCCCGGCGGCACGGTCGCCTACGGCGGTTCCAGTACCACCAGTTCGGACGGCAGTTCTACCTCGGACAGCACTGACGGTGATCAGCTGTGATCCCGGCATCCTTCGACTACGTCCGGCCGGCGACGGCGGCCGAGGCGGTGCAGGCGCTGGCCTCGGCCGGCGAGGACGCCAAGGTGCTGGCCGGTGGCCAGTCGCTGCTGCCTATCCTGCGTTTGCGATTGGCCTATCCTTCAACGCTGGTCGACCTCGGCGGGATCGACGAGCTGTCCGGAGTTCGCGATGACGGCGGTGCCATTGTGATCGGGGCGATGACCACCCATGACGAGGTGCTGCATGATGCCCTGGTCGCCGAGCACGCACCGCTGCTGGTGCAGGCCACCAAGACGGTGGCCGACCGTCAGGTGCGCAACCTGGGCACCTTCGGCGGCTCGCTGGCGCACGCCGATCCGGCCGGTGACCTGCCGTCGGTGGCGCTCGCCCTGGATGCCGAGCTGCGGCTGCTCGGCCCGTCCGGCGAACGGACGGTGCCGGCCCGGGAGTTCTTCGTCGACTACCTGACCACCGCGTTGGCTCCGACCGAGATCCTGACCTCGATCCGGATTCCGAAACTGGGCAGCGGCTGGTCGACCCACTACGAGAAGTTCAATCGGGTGGCGCAGGCCTGGTCGGTGGTGGGGGTGGCCGCGGCGGTGCGTCGTGCCGACGGGAGCATCGCCGAGGCCCGGATCGGGCTGACCAACATGGGCAGCACTCCGCTGCGGGCAACCGCGGTGGAGCAGGCGCTGACCGGCGCTGATGCCAGCGTGGCGGCGGTGACCGAGGCCTGCGGCCGGGCCGCCGAGGGAACCTCGCCGCCCAGCGACCTGTCCGGCCGGGCGGACTATCGTGAGCATCTGGCCACCGTGCTGACCCGGCGGGCGGTACTGGCCGCGGCCGGAATCTAACCGCGGCCGGAATCTGACCCTCTTCGACGGCTGCGATAGCTAAGGAGCCCACGGCGTGCAGCTCGAACACAGCTTTACCGTCCCGGCCGGCATCGAGCAGGCCTGGCAGGTGCTGCTCGACATCGAGCGGGTGGCGCCCTGCATGCCCGGGGCGAGCCTGGACACCGTCGACGGCGACGACTTCACCGGCACGGTGAAGGTGCGGCTGGGTCCGATCGGCCTTACCTACAAAGGCAAAGCCAGCTTCGTCGAGAAGGACGCCGCCGCCCATCGGGTGGTGATCGACGCCCAGGGCAAGGACGCCAGGGGCAACGGGACGGCCAGCGCCAAGGTCACCGCCACGCTGGAACCGGACGGCGAACAGGCCACCAAGGTGGTGGTGCTGACCGATCTCTACATCACCGGCAAGCCCGCCCAGTTCGGCCGCGGGGTGATGGTCGATGTCGGTAACAAGCTGATCGGCCAGTTCGCCGATTGCCTGGCCGGCAAGCTCGGCGGCACCGAGGTGGCACCGGCACCGGAGGACGAGGCGGCGCCGTCGGTGGCGAATGCAGCGGCGCCATCAGCGGCCGCCGTCGAGCAGCCGGCGGTGGCTGGAAGCGGAGCCGCGGCGGTCGCGGAACCGGCAGCGCTGGCCGGCGGTTCGGGTCCGGCAGCGGCCGAGGTGTCGGTCGCTCCGTCTGGGTCGGCGGCCGAGATCGCGGCCGGCGAACCGGTCGCGAGTGCTGCCGAGCAGCCGCTCACCGACGTGGTGGCCGGGGTGCAGGCCACCGCCGACTCCAGCGCTCCGGGCACCGATCCGATCGCGCCGACCTTCACCGCGTCGTCCGGTGAAGCCGCGTCGTCCGGTGAAACCGCGTCGTCCGGTGAAGTAGAACCGATCGACCTGCTCAGCTCGGCCGGCCCAGCGGTGCTCAAGCGGCTGGCTCCGATCGGCCTGGCGGCGGTGCTGGCGGCCGTCCTGTTCGCGATCCTGCGCCGCCGCCAGGCATAGCGGACCAACGGAACATGCAGCAATATTCCTGAGATGACAGCGTCATGCGTTCGGTCCGGCGCCATCTCAGCGAGCGCGAACCGCAGATAGATAGCTACCTACCGACCTACACCAGGGAGACCCGGGCCAGCGTCCGCTAGAACAGCGAGAACTGATCGTCTTCGGCTTCGGCCGTTGAGCTTGCCAGAAGTCGCGGGCGCGACTGGTTGCAGTCGTGCGACTAGTGTCGCTCTGGCGGCGCGGCCGCCACGGCTCTCCGAGGGCGTTCGTCCCAATGCGGTCGGACTATCAGGCGATCCCGCTATGACAAAGGTGCTGGAGCTTGCCATATCGTGGATATCGGCTTCAACCCAGCCACCTCGCGCATACTAGGATGGAAAACGTATTCGTCAGCATCGCGCGGCACGGTAAAGCGGCCTAATTTGTCAATTGCAAAAAAGACATCGGCGCCTGTCGAACGATCTTGGTAACCCAAGAGCCCAGCCTGCCATAAGGCCGAGGCTAAGTCCGGAGCCTGCAGGTCACTTCTACCTCGTTGCTGCAGTTCTAAGTAAGTTGTGTGATTGATCCGCAAGCTCTTACAAGCGTGCAGAATACCAATTATCTGTGTTGCTCTAGTATCAGCATACTCTTCGATTGAGAGAAATGATTCCGTAAAATTATAGTATGTGGCCTCGGCGGGGACTTCATCTGCACGAATTTGATTCGCCACAATCTCGATGTGCTGGAGTCCGGAAATTCGGGCGATATTAGAAACTACTTCTCTAAAGTCTTCTTCAGTAAAAGCCCGATTGGCATTCCTTACCTCGACCACCGAACGTCCGAGCAGGTTTCCGAATAGAACTACGTCCCTAGGAAGTTTTTGAGTGTGCCGGAGGGCATACGTATATAGATCCTCGCGGCGTCCGACCTTACTAGTAACTGAATGCAAACCGGTCCAAGTACTCAAATCAGTGGGTTGCTCTTCGTACTGCCAAAATTCTCGCCGAAGTCGGCGTATTTTTGCATCCAGCAGTTCGCGAGCCGAATCGAAATTCCAGGCTAACACACGGACATGCGGATCTCCGACGTACCTAGCTCCATGCTCACTGCGAAAAATGGAATATAACACTATGTCACGCACAGAGATGACTACATGCAATCGTGACCCGATCTTGGCGTGTCGAAGCAAGCGCATCGTCTCGTAAAAGAGCCCCTTTTGGCAACGCAGCCAATATACCGGAGCGGAAGTGAACTCTTCATCGACCGTGTCGATAAAAATATATAGCGGCGGTGTCCTTTGAAGCAACATCGCGACTCGGCCTTCTAGGTCATCCCACAATGGATCGTCCAGCCCACGAATGAACTCGTCGCCGCTGTGGGCCCGGTCGATCAAGTCACGCGCGGTTGTGAATGGGCTTCGTGTATCACGCCTAAGGCTACGAATCAAGGTGCCGAAATCTGAGCGCAGCCGTTTCCTTTCATCCTCTTCAACATGGGTTCTGAGGGTACGGTTATTCAATAGATGCGAAACAACCGACAGAATTATCGCTCGCCCCCAGAGCTGCTGCCAGACTTCCGTCAGGACATTACCCGAGAACCAGTGTGCAACTTTCAATACATGCAGAGTACTGAATAGCTGAGTTGCCTCCGTCTCATCTACAATCGGCAGACGTTGCTCCTCTCCCACTACTCGGATACTAGAGCGGACACTCTCCAGGTCGGCTTTCATGCGTTTTAAATAGAATGTCTTGCCCGACCCCTTGCTTCCTACAACGATCCGGATTCGCTGCGAAGAAGGATTGAACAGTGTGGAGTGTTGCAGCTCGGAAACATTGACGAAATCGACTAGGTCTGCGCGCCGTCCATCAGGGTCGCCGAATGCACCTGGGAAGCCTTGATACAGGTTGAGGAACGTCCGATCGAAGGTCCAATCTTCGGAGGACTCATTTTCCACGACGCTGCCCCTCTCGAATAGCCTGCGCTGTGATGAAGCGGATCACGCCGAGGAAGTCTGGGAACAACTGTAGATCGTCTATGGTCATATATTTTAGGTCTCGAAGCGCAATGTCAGCCAAGCAAAACGGGAAAGTGTAGGCCTTGAGCTTGTCCACATATCCTTGAGTCGTCAAAGTTTCTACAAGGCAACCACCAATATTGACCTTGGTGAAGAGGCCTTGTTGCCCTTTCAATCTTCGGTTCCACGGACCAGCGGATGGCGTGAGTATCTCTACATCCCCCGGGCCGGAGAAAGCATTATTGCTGATATCCAGCCTCCAGAGGCAAGAAACACGCTCAGATGGATCTGTTCCCGAATCAGCGGAAGTGACGGCAAAGTAGACCGCCACCATTGGGCTATAGGACCAGTCAATTAATGGTGTGGGTAAACCCCAATGTTGACCAAGAGCCCATAGATCCTCCTCGCTGTCTAGATGAGAAGGAGTGTCCTCGAGCTCCGCCAAGTATTTACGGTAAAGCGCGAGAAGCCGGGCGCTCGATTTTCCACGGTCACGTATAAAGTTTGCTGCCATGAAACGATCAAGGCTCGAATGGATACACCAGGTAGAATTCGGTACACCACGCCAGATGAACCCATCGGATGCGTCATGAAGGATTTGATCACGAAGCTCATTCCAGTCTTCAAAATGTGCTCGGTCAACGTTACGCGAATCCAAGTTCAACAACTCCCTCCGGCGTGACCAAATCGCACACCTCGCGCAAAATGGGATTGAATGCTAGATGCACCTGTTCAGTCGAAGGCCGGGAAACTATACTCCCAGCAATGCGTAATTGACTAGTAGCCACTTCGATGGCAAGAATGCGATCGATCCACATGGCGTCTAACAGATATGGTCGTGTCGCTGCCTCCCAACCCTGAACCATGTCAAGGATTTCCGTACGCTTGAACCGTTCCTTTCCGATTGAGTTAACGAAACTGGTGAAACGTTCGCTGAGTTCTTTCAGATCCATCGACACTCCAGTGCCAGTCATGTCAGGTGCAGTTGACCGACGGCCAAAAGCTTCAATGTTACTGAGCATTTGATTGATTCGGCTTTCGGCCAGGAAGACTGCCACATCGTGAATCTGAGCTTTGACTTCTGAGCTAGGCATAGACTTTCCCAGATAGTCAAGTCTCCGTCTCAACCTTCTGGCGATTGAACTGAGATCACTGGGAGATAGTGATGAATGTCGAACGATGTAGTCCTCAACGCTTTCAGTTGCGTCGTCGTCCTTACCGCTTATTGAAGTTGACTCGAATAAGTTATTCAAGTGGGATAATGCTATCCCATCCAGTTGAGAATCAGCATGCAGAGTGGCATTTAGTAGCTCATGGAGTGCCTCTTTAGTCCACAAGATTTCAATGAATGCTGGGCTTAAGGAATAATCGATCTTTGCGATGATAAGTGCGAACATATGCGTCGCATGTCGGATGGCAACATGAAGTCGAAATTTGTCTTTCGGAAAAGGATTGCGCTCAGAATTCACCACGTAGGAAGCAAGTCCAGCTTGCACTTCTGTCAAGATGGCCGGATCGCTATCAAATTTATCATCCAAGTGATCGATTTCGATCAGCAGTGGCGGCGCTAGTCTTATCAAATCTCTAGCTACTTGCTCCGCCTGCTCCCATTGAGGTGTTTCAAAATGCGCAAGCTTGATGCTATCTTGCTGACCTATAAGCTCATGAGCAAGTACTCGAATTATGGCAAAAGGATGCTGAGCTCTCTTTGAATGAAAGATATCCTTGGGTAAGCGCCTAATTGCTTTTTCAAGACGTTTTCGTTGATCTTTGTCGAATACGTCTCTGTGTTCATTAAGGTGAGACAGTATCGCCGCAGACATTATACAACGCCAAGCCGCTTCCCAGTAGCTAACATTTACTGATTTCAACGAAATCCCTCGCCATAAGTCTGATCGCGGTCGTGCAGCCAAGCTCGGCCCCGAAAAATGGGCGACGATCAAGGGATCTCTTTGCAATTCTTGAAGTAGGCGGGACTTGCCTGACCCTCGGGCTCCTGTCACCAGAAGGACAGATTGCTCTAGAGCCCGGGATCGTAGGGATCGAGGAGCGTTATGACGTGGTTCAACCCAAGGTGGCAACAGGCCGTTGGACAGATAGGCCTGGTCGTTACCGTCTCCAAGAGACTCCACATGCCCTCCAACTGGGTACTAGAAGAATACAGATTCCGGCACTCATACGCAGTGCATCGACACCTCGGCCGACTAAAAGATTGCTTGGCAGGCCCGGCGCCGTATGAGCTTGGCATACCCTTCCGAGCCGGTAAGCTCGTCGGGAGCGAAGTTACAGGCATAGAGAGTTGGAGGGCTGGAGGAGTCCACAGCCTCACCTACGTGAGGTTTGACCGAACTCGACTCCACGTCTATATCGTGACGCAACCACGGACCTGTTATGAAGTTGCTAGAACAGCGAGAGCTGAGCCGCCTTAGGCTTCGGCCGCTCCAGCCTGCCGAACCGCTGCGGTCGCGGCCGGTCGTGCTCGGGCGACCAGTGCCGCTCCGGCGGCGCGGCCGGCGGCGGCCCCTCGTGATGGGCGAGCACCCGCAGTGCGGCCGGAGCCGTCCAGGTCAAGCGGTGGGCGGCGTAGACCGAGCGGACCGCCTCGGCCGGCAACGGCAGCACCCCTGGGCCGGCGACTAGGTCCAGCCCGAGTTCGAGATCGTCGTGCATGGTCATCACCTGGCAGTTCAACCGCCAGGTCTCCTGGGCCGCCGGATCGGCCAACCGGGCGGCCAGCGCCGGTCCGACCGCGGCAACCACCCGGTCGCCGCCGGCGGCCAGATTGTCGAAGGCGGCCTGCACCGTATCGAGTTCGGCCAGTAACCGGGCGGCGGTCTTGGGCCCGAAGCCGCGGATGCCGGGAAGGTTGTCCGACGGGTCACCGCGCAGCGCGGCGAAGTCGCGGTACTGGTTCGGGTCGATGCCCTGCAGAATGCGCAACCGTTGTGGGGTCAGCATCGGTGAGGCCTCGACCCCGCCGTTGATGATGCGCAACACCGTGGTGTTGTCATCGATCAGGGCGAACGCGTCCCGATCGGAGGTCATGATGACCGTCTCGACCTTGTTGGCGCGGCCGAACGCGGCGGCCGAGGCCAGTACGTCGTCGGCTTCCAGCCCGTCCGGCACGATCACTGCCAGCCCCAGCGTGCGGAGCACCTCGGCGGCGGCGACCAGCTGGCAAATGAGCGTCTCCAGCTTCTCGGTGCGACCGGCCTTGTAGCTCGGCCAGCGGTCGCGGCGCGCACTGCGATCCGGATCGTCGAAGCCCACCACCACCGCGACCGGCCCGATCCGCTCGACCGCGGCCACCAGCTGGGTGAGCAGGCCGCGGATCGCCCACAGCGGTTCGCCGGCTGCCGAACGCAGGCCAGTGGCGGCCTGGGAGTGGTAGCTGCGGTGCACGAGGGAGTTGCCGTCGATGGCCAGCAGCACCTGGGGCTGCTCGTCCTGGCCTTCGTAGGTCACGGCTACCACTGTGCCATGTCGGAATAGCCTTGGCTGTGAGGTGAAGCATCGCGAGAGGAGACGCCTCCATGCTGCTGGGTGAGATCGGGGTTTGGCGAGTTGCGAGCGCACTCTCGCCGGAGCTCGCGGCGACGCTGGAAAGACTCGGCTACTCCGCGATCTGGATCGGCGGCTCGCCGGACGGCAGCCTCCGGGTGGTCGAGGAGCTGCTGGAGGCGACCGACAGCATGGTGATCGGCACCGGGATCGTCAACATCTGGCGGGACGAGCAGGCGGTGGTGGCCGCCTCCTACCACCGGATCGACCGGCGGTTCGGCGACCGCTTCCTGTTGGGCATCGGGGTCGGCCATCCGGAGCACACCGCGTCCTACCGCAAGCCGTACGAGGCGCTGGTGCACTACCTGGACGAGCTGGATCGTGCCGAGGTGCCGGTGACCCGCCGGTTGCTGGCCGCGCTCGGGCCACGGGTGCTGCAGCTGGCCGCCGACCGGGCGGCCGGCGCCCATCCGTACCTGACCACGCCGGAGCACACCGGCCGGGCCCGGGCGATACTCGGTCCGGACGAGTTGCTGGTGCCGGAGCAGAAGGTGGTGCTGGCGGCCGATCCGGTGGCCGCGCGGGAGATCGGCCGGCCGCCGGTGGCCACGCCGTACCTGGGGTTGTCCAACTATCTGGCCAACCTGCGCAGCTTGGGCTTCACCGAGGAGGATCTGGCCGGGGAAGGCAGCGACCGGCTGATCGACGCCCTGGTGGTGCACGGCGACGCCGACACGGTGGCCGCCGGAGTGCGCCGGCACCTGACGGCCGGCGCGAACCAGGTCGCGGTCCAGTTGCTCACCCGGCCGGGTGAGGATCCGGTGCCGGGCTATACCGAGCTGGCCCGGGCGCTGTTCTAGTGATCAACCCGTAAGGTTTCCTCCTATGGTTCGTCTTCCGAGGCCCGGCGATCTGCTGCGGCTGACCGAAAGCGGCTATGCCGTGGCCGAAAGCAGCTATGCCGCGCTGCAGCAGGCGCTCGGGTTGGTGCCGCGCGCGGCCGAGCTGGTCGGCCAGCTGGAGCGGATCGCCGCCCGCGCCGAGGCGGCGCTGGACGGCTTGGACCAGACCCGGCAGCGGGCTGATGCGGCGCTGGACGGCCTGGGCCGGACCCAGCAGCGGGCCGACGCGCTGATCGAGCGTACCGGCGGCGTGCTCGAGGAGACCAAGCAGGTACTCACCGGCGCCGCCTCGCTGGTGAAGCGGGCCGAGCGGGTGTTGGCCGGCACCGACCGGCTGCTGACCGGCACCGATGAGGTGTTGACCAGGGCGGGCCAGGTGAGCGAGCGGGCCGACGCGCTGATCGACGAGACCGGCCAGGTCGTCGCCGGTGCCCAGGCGATCACCGGGCAGGCCGGCGGGCTGCTGGAGGAGTTCGAACCGACGCTCAAGCAGCTCGCACCGATGGCCGATCGGCTGGCCAACACCACCAGCCGCGACGAGGTGGACGCGATCGTCCTGCTGATCGACACGATGCCCGAGCTGGTGGACCGGATGCGCAAGGAGATCCTGCCGATCCTGGCCACCATGACGAACGTGGCGCCGGACATCCGAGAACTGCTCGACACCACCAAGGAGTTCACCGCGCTGCTCGGCTCGCTGCCCGGCCTTGGTCGGATCAAGCGGCGGATCGAGGAGCACGAGCAGGAGCACGACCAGGAGCGGGCCGAGATCGAGGCCTCGGTCGAGCGGCAGTGATCGTGGAGGCTTTGTGATCGCCGAGGTGCTGGCGACCCGGTACGTCACGCCGTTGCGTGAGGGCGGGTCGCTGCCGGGCCTGGTGGAGGCCGACGACTTCGGCACCTACGTGGTGAAGTTCCGCGGCGCCGGCCAGGGACTGAAGGTGCTGGTGGCCGAGGTGATCGTCGGCGAACTGGGTCGCCGGCTCGGCCTGCGGGTGCCGGAGCTGCGTGCGCTGCGGCTGGATCCGGCGATCGGTCGCTACGAGGCCGACGAGGAGGTGCAGGATCTGCTGACTGCCAGCGTCGGGCTCAACCTGGCGGTGGACTTCCTGCCCGGCTCGTTCGGCTGGGATCCCGGTTTCGCGGTGCCGGAACGGGAGGCGGCCACCGTGCTGTGGCTGGATGCGTTCACCGCGAATGTGGACCGCAGCTGGCGCAACCCCAACCTGCTGATCTGGCATCGCGAGCTGTGGCTGATCGACCACGGCGCGGCGCTGTACTTCCATCACAGCTGGCAGTCCGGCACCGATCCGAGCCGGTTCGCCAACCAGCCGTACGACAGCTCCGAGCACGTCTTCGCCGCCTACGCCGGCCAGTTGCCCGAGCTGGACGCCGAGTTGGCCGGTCAGGTGCATCCGGCGGTGCTGGCCGAAGTCCTTGCGCTGGTGCCGGACGAGTGGTTGGAGCCGGCCGGCGAGCTCACCGACCCGGCCGACATCCGACAGGCCTACGTCGACTACCTGCTGGCTCGGCTGGCGAACCGGAAGGCCTGGCTGCCACTGCCGGCCGGAGGCCAGCCGTGACCCGGCCGCCCGGAGGCACAGCATGACCGGGCCAGGTGTGACCAGAATGCCTTTCCAGTACGTGGTGTTGCGCTGCGTGCCGCGGGTCGACCGGGAGGAGTTCCTCAACGTCGGGGTGGTGCTCTACAGCCAGCAGGCGGACTACCTGGCCTGTGCCAGCCATGTCGAGGAAGCCCGCCTGCTCACCCTGGCGCCCGACCTGGACATCGCCTCGGTGCAGTCGGCGCTCGACGCGATCGCTGATATCTGTGCCGGCAGCGGGCCGAGTGCGTTCATCGGCCTGGGTCCACGGTTCGGCTGGATCGCCGCGCCGAAGAGCACCATGATCCAGCCCGGCCCGGTGCACGGCGGCCTTGCCGAGGACCCGGAGGCGGAACTGGCCCGGCTGCTGGACATGCTCGTCCGCTAAAGGCTTTGTCGCCCGAGCCAGCCCGGATCGCCGGCTAGAAGCCGTCGCCGGTGTCCTCCTCGTTGGTGTCCTGCTCGTTCAGCTCGTCCTCGTCGACGATGTGCATGGCGGCCTCCTCGGCCGAGGACGCGAAGCCGGCGCGTCCGACGTCGGTGGCCACCGAGGCGGCTTCGGTGTCGGGGTGCGCGCCCTCGCCCGGCTCGACCAGCCGACCGGCTCGGTTCGGATCCGCCGGTCGGGCGTCGGAGGATCCGACGTCCGGCTCCTCCTGGGCCAGCCGCTGGTCCAGCGACTCGCCTTCCCGCTGCTCGGCCAAGGTCGTGCCGTACTGGGTGTTCTTCGGCTCGCGGTCCGGCGGATCCCAGCGGGTCTCCTCCGGCTCGTCCAGGCTCTCCAGGGTGCCGTCACCGGTCAGGTTCTCGGCGGGATCCAAGTCCTCGGCGTCCTCGACGCCACCCTCGTACACCGAATCTCCAAATTCCGTCATGCCTGCCACTCAATCACTCGGTCGGATCTTCGGGCGACTGCGGGTTCAGCCGGACAGCTTCGTGCGCCAGTCGGCGCAACGTGCGATCGAAGAGCAACTTACCCATCCAGGACACCATTCGATCGGCGAATCCCGGCGTCCAACGCGGCTGGACGTCCTCCATCCAGCTCAGCCGGCTTCCGCCCGGCACCTGCCGTACCTCGATCTCGGCCCAGCCGGTCAGCCACCGACCGCGCTTGACCACCCGGCAGCGGCCCGGGCCACCAGCCGGCGGCTGCCACTCGGTCACCGTCATCGGGTCGTCGAAGCCGATCGGGCCGAGCGCGGTGCGGCCGGTGAAACGGACCCCGATGCCTTCGTCGACGGGGCTGTCCCGATCGATGGTCACGGTGGTCAGCGGAATCCACCGGCTGTGCGCCGGCCAGTCGGTGACCAGTGCCCATACCCGTTCGGCCGGAGCCTCGATCTGCCGGACCGAACGCACCAGTGCCATGTGCCACATCCTATTGGCCACTTCCGACCGCGGGTTCATGGCGACGTATGTTGAACTGAAGACAAGTTCAAAGGAGCGATGGAGATGACCGAGATCGCCACAAGCGCCGACGTCGCCGTGTTCCACCCGCCAACCGGCGAGGCGCTGCAACTGCCCATCCTGCCCACCACGGAAGGGGCGCCCGGCGCGGACATCAGCAAGCTGCTGGCCAAGTCCGACCTGGTCACCTTCGATCCGGGCTTCGCGAACACCGCCTCCTGCTCCTCGGCGATCACCTACATCGACGGGGACGCGGGCATTCTGCGTTATCGGGGCTACCCGATCGAGGAGTTGGCCGAGCACTCCAACTTCGCCGAGGTGTCCTACCTGCTCATCTACGGTCACTTGCCCAGCCGGGACGAACTCGATGCCTTCACCACCCGGCTGAACCGGCACACCTTGCTGCACGAGGATCTCAAGCGGTTCTTCGACGGCTTCCCACGCGACGCCCATCCGATGCCGGTACTCAGCTCGGCGGTCTCGGCGCTGTCCACCTTCTATCAGGATTCGCTCGACCCGTTCGACGACGAGCAGGTGGACCTGTCGACCATCAGGTTGCTGGCCAAGCTGCCGACGATCGCGGCCTACGCCTACAAGAAGTCGTGCGGCCAGCCGTTCCTCTACCCGGACAACTCGCTCAACCTGGTGGAGAACTTCCTGCGGATGACGTTCGGCTTCCCGGCCGAGCCGTATGAGGTCGACCCGGCCGTGGTGCGCGCACTGGACCTGCTGTTCGTGTTGCATGCCGACCACGAGCAGAACTGCTCCACCTCCACGGTCCGGCTGGTCGGCTCGGCCCAGGCCAACCTGTTCGCCTCGGTCTCGGCCGGCATCAACGCGCTGTTCGGGCCGCTGCACGGCGGCGCCAACGCCGCGGTGCTGGAGATGTTGGAGGGCATCCGGAACGACGACGGTGACGTCAAGCGCTTCGTCGAGCGGGTGAAGTCCAAGGAGAAGGGCGTCAAGCTCATGGGCTTCGGCCACCGGGTCTACAAGAACTACGACCCGCGGGCCGCCATCATCAAGAAGACCGCCGACGAGGTGCTCTCCGCCCTCGGCAAGCGGGACGACCTGCTCGACATCGCCATCGAGCTTGAGGGCTACGCGCTGTCCGACGACTACTTCGTCAGCCGCAAGCTCTATCCGAACGTGGACTTCTACACCGGCCTGCTGTACCGGGCGATGGGCTTTCCCACCAAGATGTTCACGGTGCTGTTCGCGATCGGCCGGCTGCCAGGCTGGATCGCCCAGTGGCACGAGATGATCAACGATCCGCAGACCAAGATCGGCCGTCCGCGCCAGCTGTACACCGGCCCGGCGGAGCGACCGTACCTGCCGTTGGATCAGCGGTAGCTGGTCCGATCTCGCGGATAGCCGGCGCGGATAGCGGGTGGTAGGGCTGCGTGGAGGTTCGCGGCCGGGTGGTTCGCGGTTGGTGGGCTGCGTGGTTGGTGGGCTGCGTGGTCGGGTGGGTTCGAGAGTAGAAAAGCGTCGTTACACTCTCGAACCCACCCGACCACTCCGCCCCGCGCCTCATCCTGGCCTTGACGGTGCATCTCGCCATATCAGAACGGTGGATCCCGTTCAACCCGTTGGCTGGTCGGCTGCTCCCGGTTGGCTGGCGGAGGGTCGGTGTAGTGGTGGCCGGTGGCGGTGGTCCAGGTGTAGGTGCCGTCGGGGTTGTGGCGGTAGGTCCAGCCGGTGCCCGTGCTCTTGGTCTGGTTGTGGCGTCGGCAGGTCAGGGCGAGGTTGTCCCGGCGGGTGGGTCCGCCTTGGTCGTAGGGCACGGTGTGGATGCTCCTATGCATCGTCAAGGGCGCGTGGTTTGGGGTTGGGGAGGTCGGTTTTGAGGGCGGTGTAGAGCTCTCGGACGACGGCGCGTTTGAGGCAGCGGATGATCTCTTTCTTGGTTT
>Ga0157372_10000204_pt1 | contig 65798 bp, 66 predicted proteins | sample C55metaG_FD_115307 | JGI IMG/M metagenome (GOLD analysis project Ga0157372, IMG submission 115307) | Corn rhizosphere microbial communities from Kellogg Biological Station, Michigan, USA - C5-5 metaG | ecosystem: Host-associated > Plants > Roots > Rhizosphere > Soil | place: USA: Michigan... | reverse complement strand
GCCGGGACGAGAGAGGCACCGCCACCGCCGCCTCCGCCGCCGAGACTGCAGCCACCACCGCCGCCTCCGCCACCGTAGAGGCCACCGCCGCCACCGCCTCCGCCGTTGACTCCGGCTTCGCCGAAACCGCCGGCGCCGCCTTGGCCAAGTGCTCCTTCGCCGCCACCGCCTCCACAGCCGAAGCCGCCCAGCCCGCCGTTGATTTCGGTGCCCGCGCCGCCGCCTTCGTTGCCGCCGCTGCTGGTTTCGCCCGGGTTGTCGGCAGCCCCGCCTTTGCCGCCCGGTTCGCTGCCTTCGCCACCACCGCCGCCACCGCCGGCGGCAATCGCCACCCGGCTGGTCAGGGAGAGGAGACCGGCGCTGCTCGGTTCGAGCCGAATGTCGGAGGCGCCACCGCCACCGCCCCCTCCGCTGCCGCCGCCACCTCCGTTGAAGCCGCCTTCGCTCCCTTCGCTCCCTTTTTTGCCGTTGCCGCCGACCTCGAGGTAAAGGGTTTCCCCGGGGGTGACTTCGAGGTCGCCGCTGACGACCGCGGCCGCTCCGCCGATGCCACCGCCTTCGCCGCCCGTGCCGCCGACCAGCTCTACATGGAGCATGTGGACCCCACTCGGCACTACGAATGACTGCTCAGTGCCGGTGAATTCGAAGAGTTCGGTGGTCGCCGCCGCGGGCGGGACCCCCATCGCCATCGTCAGGGCGATTGCGCAGAGGGCGGAGAAGCCGCCCACGCCGAGCCGACGCGGCCACGACCGTAGAGACGTGCGCCTTTCAGTTCCCACTGGCGAGCGAGCCTCTCAGAGGTACGAATGCAAGTCAATGGTTCAGGTTCCCTAATGGGTCTGGCGAGCCTTCGTTGTGCTAATTTCCAGCGGCCGTCGCACCGCAGTGCGCGGTTTTTTTTGAGCCTGATACGAGATGAGCCTGACCAAAGAGAAAAAGAGCGAGCTGATCGGCAAGTACGGCCGCGGCGACGGCGACACCGGCTCGGCCGAGGTCCAGGTCGCGCTGCTGACCGAGCGGATCAACGAGCTCACCGAGCACCTGCGCTCGCACGCCAAAGACCACCACTCGCGCCGTGGGCTGCTGATGCTCGTCGGCAAGCGCCGTCGCATGCTGCGCTACCTCGAACGGACCGACCTCGAGCGCTACCGCGCCTTGGTCAAAGAGCTCGGCCTGCGTCGATGATCGCGGTCGGGGAGCAGGCCCCCGACTTCACTCTCCGCAACCAGGACGGGGAGAAGGTCTCGCTCTCCGACTACGAGGGCCGGAAGGTCCTCCTGGTCTTCTACCCGGGCGACTTCAGCCCCGTCTGCGGCGATCAGCTCTCGCTCTACCAGGAGGTGAAGCCGCAGATCGCCGAGAAGGGGGTCGAGCTGGTCGGGATCAGCGTCGACAGCTTCTTCGCCCACAAGGCGTTCCAGGAGAAGCTCGGGATCGACACCACCCTGCTCTCCGACTTCGAGCCGAAGGGCGAGGTGGCGCGCGCCTACGGCTCCTACATCGACGCTCCGCTCGGCTTCGCCAACCGCACCCTCGTCCTCGTCGACGAGGACGGCACAGTCGCCTGGACCCACGAATCGCCCAACCCGGGCGAGTTCCCCGGCGCCAACGTCATCTTCGACGCGCTCGGTTAACGCGAGTCTGTCTCAGTCCTTGTACAGCAAGGAATAAGACAGACTCGGCTCATGCATGACCTGACGAGCGCCCCGATCCCGCCGGTTGGGCCCGACGACCACGTCCACGGCGAGGGGGAGGATGCGATCGTCGTCTACGCCGACCTCGGCTGCCCCCACTGTGCCGCCGAGTGGCCGCAGCTGCGGGAGGGGCGGGGCCGCCTCGTCTTCCGCCACTTCCCGGTTGCCAGTAAGCATCCGCGCTCACCCGCCCTGCACGCCGCCGCCGAGGCAGCCGGCCGCCAGAGCCGCTTCTTCGAGATGGTCGACTCGCTCTACGCCGACCGCGGCCGGGTCGACGACCCGCACCTCTGGCAACGGGTCGAGCAGCTCGATCTCGATCTCGACCGCTTCGAGGCCGACCGCCGCTCGGCAGAGGTCGAGGCCCGGGTCCGGCGCGACTTCGAGTCCGGCATCCGCGCCGGGGTCACCTCGACCCCGGGCGTCTTCAGCCCCTAGGAAAGACCCGCACCGTCCCCGCCCACGGCGCACACGTTAGTGGGCCTGTACTCTTCTCGGTTGAAAGAGAACGAGAGTTCTGAAAGCAGATGGTCGCCATCCGGGCGGCCGGAGGTAAAAAACTAAATGAGCATGTTTGACGTTACCCGCGTCTCGGTGGATGTCGGCGATGGCCAGATTTCCTTCGAGACCGGCAAACTCGCGAAGCAGGCGAGCGGTGCTGTCGTCGTCCGCAGCGGCGACACGATGGTCCTCTGCACCGCCACCGTCGGCAGCCTTCGCGACGTGGACTTCCTTCCCCTCACCGTCGACATCGAGGAGCGGATGTACGCCGCGGGCAAAATCCCCGGCTCGTTCTTCCGGCGCGAGGGCAAATCCAGCGAGAAGGCGACGCTGACCGCGCGGATGATCGACCGTCCGATCCGTCCGCTCTTCCCCAAGGGCTGGCACTACGAGACTCAGCTGGTCGCGATCCCGATGTCGGTCGACCAGGTCAACCCCTACGACATCCTGGCGATGAACGGCGCCTCCGCGGCGCTGGCGATCTCGCCGGTCCCGGTCGCCGCCCACGTCGGCGCCGTCCGCATCGGCAAGCTCGAGGGCGACTTCGTCGTCAACCCGCCCGAGGAGCGCCACGAGGAGCTGGAGCTCGACCTGGTCGTCGCCGGCACCGACGAGGCGATCCTGATGGTCGAGGCCGGCGCCACCGGCGTCACCGAGGCCGAGATCCTCGACGCCCTCGACATCGCCCACAGCGAAATCAAGAAGCTCTGCGCGGCGATGGAGGAACTGCAGCAGAAGGTCGGCAAAGAGAAGCTCGTGGTCGAGGCCCCCGAGATCGACGCGAAGCTGCTCGACGAGATCCGCGGCTCGCATGGCCAGGCACTGGTCGACGCGATCGCCACCGAGGGCAAGCTCGAGCGCTACGAGGCGATCGACAAGGTCAAGGACGAGGTCGTCGGTCACTACGCCGCGGCGCACGAGGCGGGCGAGGTCGACGACGAGCGCGTATCCGAGGTCAAGGCCGCGATCAACTCGATTGAGAAGGACACGATCCGCAAGGCGATCGCCGTTGACAAGAAGCGCCCCGACGGTCGCGCCCAGGACGAGATCCGGCCGATCGAGACCGAGGTCGACATCTCCCCGCGCGTCCACGGCTCGGCCCTGTTCACCCGCGGCGAGACCCAGATCCTCTCAAACGTGGCCCTGGGCACGACCCGGATGGACATGCGGATCGACACGCTCGGGCTGCAGACCACGAAACGGTTCTGGCACCACTACAACTTCCCGCCCTTCTCGGTCGGGGAGGCGGGCTTCATGCGCGGCCCGAAGCGCCGTGACATCGGCCACGGCGCCCTCGCCGAGCGCGCCCTGCTGGCGACGATCCCCGACGAAGAGTCGTTCCCGTACGTGATCCGGGTGGTCTCCGAGACGCTCGAGTCCAACGGTTCCTCCTCGATGGGCTCGGTCTGCGCCTCCTCGATGGCGCTGCAGGCTGCGGGCGTCCCGGTCACCGCACCGGTCGCCGGTGTGGCGATGGGCCTGATCAAGGAGGGCGACGACTACATCGTCCTCACCGACATCGCCGGCGTCGAGGACCACCTCGGCGACATGGACTTCAAGGTCGCCGGCACCGCGGAGGGCATCACCGCCCTGCAGATGGACATCAAGATCACCGGCGTCACCTTCGAGATCCTCGAGGACGCGCTGGAGCAGGCCAACAAGGGCCGCCAGTTCATCCTCGGCAAGATGGCCGAAGCGATCGACGGTGCGCGGGAGCGTCTCAGCCCGCACGCCCCGGCGATCGAGTCGATCAAGATCGACCCGGAGAAGATAGGGGCGGTCATCGGCAAAGGCGGCGAAACGATCCGCGCCCTCTGCGAGGAGTTCGAAGCCGAGATCGACGTCGAGGACGACGGCACGGTGCGGATCTACGCGCCGACCGGCGAACTCGTCGACGCCTGTGTCGCCCGCATCGAGGGGATGACCAAGGAGGCCGAGATCGGCGATCGCTACAACAGCGCCAAAGTCGTCAAGACGACGACCTTCGGGGCCTTCGTCGAGCTGGTCAAGGGCACCGACGGCCTGCTTCACATCTCCAACGTGAAGCCGGGCGAGCGGGTCGACTCGGTCGACGACGTCTTGAGCGCCGGCGACCAGATCGACGTCACCGTGGTCGAGGTCGACAAGGAGCGCGGCCGGATCGGCCTGCGCCTTTCCGACGACCCCTCGGTCGCCGGCAAATCGCCGGAGGAGCTGGCCTCGGTCGGCTCCGGCGACGGCGGCCGGCGCAACGGCGGCGACCGCGGCGGTCGCGGCCGCGACCGGGACCGCGGCGGTCGTGGGCGTGAACGCGAGCGCCGCAACTAGTTGAGCGCCAAGCTCACCACCCTGGACTCGGGCGTCCGGGTCGTGACCGAGGAGGTTCCCTCGGTCCGGTCCGTGGCGCTCGGGCTCTGGGTCCGGACCGGATCCAGGAACGAGACCCCGGCGCAGGCCGGGGTCTCGCACTTCCTCGAGCACCTGCTGTTCAAGGGGACCGCCCGCTACTCGGCGATCGAGATCTCCGAGCGCTTCGACGGCCTCGGCGCCTCGGTCAACGCCGCCACCGGCAAGGAGACGACGCACCTGCACGCGCGCTTCCTCGACGAGCACACCGAGGAGGTCTTCGACCTGCTGTCGGAGATGCTGCTGGCGCCGACCTACCCCGAAATCGACTCCGAGCGCCAGGTGGTGATCGAGGAGATCGCGATGTACGACGACGAGCCGCAGGACCGGGTCCACGACGTGCTGGCAGAGGCGGTCTTCGGCGAGCACCCGCTGGGGCGTCGGGTGCTGGGGGAGACGGAGGTGATCTCCTCGATCCCGGTCCCGGACATCGAGGACTACCGCCGCGCCCATTACACGGCGCCACAGGTGGTCGTCGGCGCCGCCGGGCACCTCGACCACGATCGCATCGCCGAGATGGCGCAGCGGTTGGTGCAGCCGCCCGTCGACGGTGACGGGGCGCTGAGAGAGGCACCGCTCGAGGGTGGTTCCCGCCTCTGCTTCCTCAGCAAGGAGACCGAGCAGTACCACATCTGCTTCGGGGCGCCGGGGCTGCGCCGCGACGACCAGCGGCGCTTCCCGCTGGCGGTGCTCGACGCAATCTTCGGCGGTTCGACCTCCTCGCGCCTGTTCCGCGAGGTGCGCGAGAAGCGCGGCCTCGCCTACTCGGTCGGCTCCTACAACGAGCAGTTCACCGACCAGGGCATGGTCGCCACCTACGTCGGCACCCGCGAGGACAACGTCGAGGAGGCCTGCTCGATCATCGGCGCCGAGCTGGCGCGCCTGCGCTCCGAGCCGGTCTCCGAAGAAGAGCTGGTGCGGGCGAAGGAGAGCGTCAAGGGGCGGCTGGTCCTGTCCTCTGAGTCGACCGCGGCGCGGATGACGCGGATCTCGCGCGCGACCCTGTTCGGGCTGCCGATCGAAAGCCTCGACGAGATGCTGGCCAAAGTCGACGCGATCCAGGTTGACGACCTGACCGAGCTGGCGGCCGAGCTCTACGGTGCCGATCGTCTTTCGGCGGCGGCAGTCGGCGCCGATGAAGACCGCTTCCGCCAGGCGTTGGCGCCGGTCAGCGAGGCATTGGTAGCAGCGTGATCCGTGTTGCTGTAGCGGGAGCGGCCGGGAAAATGGGCGCGACCGTCTGCGAAGCAGTCGAAGCGGCCGCGGGGCTGGAGCTGACGGGCAAGGCCGATCCCGCTCTTGGGACCGAGCTGGCCGAGGTGCTGCCCGACGCCGAGGTCGTCGTCGACTTCACGATCCCGGACACGGCCCTGGCCAACGTCAAGGAGTGCCTGGCGGCGGGCGTCCACGCGGTCGTCGGCACCACCGGCTTCGACCTCGACGCCGCCCGCGCGGCGGCCGAGGCGTCGCGGGCCAACTGCTTCGTCGCCCCCAACTTCGCGATCGGGGCGGTGCTGCTGATGGAGGTCTCGCAGACGATCGCCGGGCACATGCCCGAGTGCGAGATCGTCGAGCTCCACCACGACAAGAAGCTCGACGCCCCCTCTGGCACCGCGAAGCGAACCCAGGAGCTGATCGACGCGGCGGGCGGCAACGTCCACCAGCCGATTCACTCGGTCCGCCTTCCCGGCCTCGTCGCCCACCAGGAAGTGATCTTCGGCGGCGAGGGCCAGACCCTCGCGATCCGCCACGACTCGATCGACCGCAGCTCCTTCATGCCCGGCGTCGTCCTCGCCTGCCGCAAGGTCGGCGACTTGCCCGACCGCTTCACGGTCGGGCTCGAGAAGCTGCTGTAGATGATGCTGAGTTCTCGACCTGCCGCCTGACGGGATACCCTGGAACGATGAAGGAGATCAAGGGAGTCCTCACCGCGATGGCGACCCCGTTCGACGAGGGCGGGCGAGTAGACCATGACGCGGCGCGGCGGCTGGCGGCGCATTTGTTAGAGCACGGCTCGCACGGGCTGGTGGTCGCCGGTACCAGCGGCGAGTGCCCGACCCTGACCGACGGCGAGGAGATCGAGCTGCTGCAGGCGGTACGGGCCGAGGTGGGGGATGAGGCGTTGCTGATCTGCGGCACCGGCACCAACGACACCCGCCACTCCTGCGAGCTGACGAAGATGGCCGCCGAGGCCGGGGCCGACGCGTCCCTGGTCGTCTGCCCGTACTACAACAAGCCCAACGAGGCCGGCATTCGCGCCCACTTCGAGACCGTCGCCGCGGCCGTCCCCGAGCTGCCGATGGTGATGTACAACATCCCCTCGCGGGTAATCATCAACGCCGACCCCGAGCTGCTGGGCGAGCTTGGGCAGATCGACAACGTCGTCGCCGTCAAGCAGGCCAACGACGCCGAGCTGGGGCCGATCGAGGGGCTGACCGTCCTGGCCGGCAACGACAACACCTTCCTCCGCGTGCTCGAGTTCGGCGGTGGGGGCGGCATCCTCGTCGCCTCGCACATCGTCGGCGACCGGATGCGAGAGATGTGGGAGGCCGCGCAGGCCGGCGACATCGAGCGGGCGCGCCAGATCGACGCCGAGATCACGCCGGTCTACGAGGCGACCTCCGTCACCACCAACCCGATCCCGCTGAAGGCGGCCCTGGAGATGCTGGGCCTCTGCGCGGATCGACTTCGACTTCCCCTGGTATCCGCCGACGCCGAGCAGCGAGCCGCCATCAAGGCCGGGCTCGACGCCGCCGGCGTCGCGGTGACCAGTTAGAACTTCCCCAAAAGAGAGAGTGAGTAACTAGTGCCAAGCAAACTGCGAGTGCTGCCCTTGGGCGGCCTCGGCGAGATCGGCAAGAACATGACCGTGATCGAGTACGACGGACGAATCGTCGTCGTCGACACGGGGCTGATGTTCCCGACCGCGGAGATGCACGGGATCGACCTCGTGCTGCCGGACTTTTCCTACCTGCGCGACCGCGCGGACGACATCGAGGCGATCGTCCTCACCCACGGCCACGAGGACCACGTCGGGGCGCTGCCCTACGTGCTCAAAGAGATCGGCATGCCGCCGGTGATCTACGGCGGCCTGCTGACGATCGGGATGGTGCGCTCGAAGCTCGACGAGCACAAGCTCGGCGACTCGGCCCCTCTGCAGGAGCTGCCGCCGGGGGAGAAGGTGCGTCGCGGGCCGTTCGAGCTCGAGCTGATCCACCTCGCCCACTCGATCCCGGACATGCGGGCGGTGCTGCTCTCGACCGAGGCCGGCTCGGTGCTGATGACCGGCGACTACAAGTTCGACCAGACCCCGGTCGACGGGCGCCCGGCCGACGTCTCGCGCCTGGCCGAGCTGGGCAAGGAAGGGCTGCTGCTGCTCTGCGGCGACTCGACCAACGCCGACCGGCCGGGGGTGGCCCCGTCGGAGTCGGCCGTCGGCCCGGCGCTGCTGGAGCAGTTCAGCCGCTGCAAGGGACGGATCATCGTCACCTCCTTCGCCTCCAACATCCACCGCGTCCAGCAGGTGATCGACGCGGCGGCCCGGCTCGACCGCAAGGTGGCGCTGGTCGGGCGCTCGATGCGCAAGAACTTCAACATCGCCTCCAACCTCGGGATCGCCAAGGCGCCCGACGGGATCTTCATCCAGCCGCGCGAGATCGAGGACTTCCCCGACGAGAAGGTCGTGGTGATCTCGACCGGCAGCCAGGGCGAGCCGCTCTCGGCGCTGCGGCGGATGGCCAACAACGACCATCGCGACGTGCAGCTGCACTCCGGCGACACCGTCGTCTTCTCGGCGACGCCGGTGCCGGGCAACGAGCGCGCGGTCAACGAGACGATCGACCGCATCTACGAGATCGGCGCCACCGTGATCACCGCCAAAGACGCGCCGATCCACGCCTCCGGCCACGGCTGGCAGGAGGAGTTGAAGCTGATGCTGAACCTGACCAAACCGCGCTACGTGATGCCGGTGCACGGCGACCACAAGCGGCTGCGCCTGCACGCCGAACTGGCCGAAGCGGTCGGGATCGAGCGCGAGCGGATCTTCCAGGGCGCCAACGGCCTGCCGCTGGAAGTCGACTCCTCGGGAGCCGGGTTCGGCGAGGACATCCACGCGGGGGTCATCTACGTCGACGGCGTCAACATCGGCGAGCCCGACGACGCCGCCCTCCGCGACCGCCGTGAGATCTCCGCCGACGGCATCTTCATCGTCGTCGCCACGATCTCCAACGACGACGGCAGCATCGTCGCCGACCCCGAGGTGATCTTCCGCGGCGTCGCCTTCCTCGAAGAGGCGGACGCCCTCGTCGAGGACCTCAAGGACCTGGTCGAAGACCAGCTCGACGAAGCCTCCAAAGCCGGGCACCGTGAGACCCACCTGGTCGAGGAGGACCTCCACGACGCGATCGGCAAGCTCGTCTGGCAACGCCTCCGCCGCCGCCCGATGGTCCTGCCGGTCGTCATCGAGGTTTAGCAGCACGAACTTACACGCGCGAAGATCGGCGCACGGACAAAACTAGTGAATAGCGCCACTGGAAATTTCCGATTAAGGTGGCTCCGAGTACCAGAGAAACGTTTCTTTGGTACAAGGAAAACTCACCATGGGAACACTGAGTTCCTCTGCTGGACAGTGGTCCAGCAGTAACTAACTGAAAGGACCAGTCAATGAAAAGGCTGTTTCTAGCCGCGATTCTGGCTGCGCTGTTTCTTGTGCCAGTCACTTCGGCCTCAGCGACGCTTACCGGGGAATATGCTCGCTTTTCGAAATGCCCCTACACCAAAACGTCAACCCAATTCTGCCTATATGCAGAATCCAAAAACGGCTCGTTCGTTTTGGGGAAAAAATCGGTACCGCTGAAAAACCCTGTCGTGATCCAGGGTGGCCTCGAAGGCACTGAAGAAAATCTCAGTAAACCCTTCAACCTCGCTGCAGCCACGAGCGGCGACACGCTCTCGAAAACGGCTCAGCCGGTGCCCGGGGGCCTGCTGGGCGTCACCGCCCCGACCTGGTGGCCGCAGATACTGCAGGACCTGTTCAACGAAACGATCAACAACGGGTTCACCGGTGTCAACGCCACGGTCGAAATTGCGGGTCCGGTCTCGGGGGTCAAAGTGAATCCGCTCAACGCGCTTCTCCAGACTGGGTCTGTATTCGAACTACCTGTCAAGGTCAAGTTGGACAACCCCTTCCTTGGAAGCAGCTGTTACATCGGCTCTAATTCAAACCCGATCAAACTGAACCTGATTACGGGTACCACCTCTCCGCCTGCTCCGAATAAACCCATATCGGGCAGCCCTGGAGAACTCGGGGAACCTGCAATCGGGATGCTCTCCTTTGCAAACAATCGCTTGGTCGACAACTCCTTCTCGTCACCGGGCGCGAACGGCTGCGGAGGGTTCCTCTTCTCGTGGGCCGTCGATCCGTTCGTCAACTCGATCGTGGGCGTTCCGTCCGCGGCGGGTACGAACACGGCGATCCTCGAAGGTACGACCTACCTGGTGAGCGCGCAGGTGCTCCGGGAACAGCCGTAACCCACCACAGATACAAAAACAAAGCGCCCGTCGAAAGATGGGCGCTTTTTTCTTTCCTTAAATAAAGCCCGCCGAGGCAGTGTCTGGGGAGAACCTCGGCGGGCCAGTGTGTCTCGTCCACCGGGAAATCTAGGACGGGGGTCTAAAGCGCCTCTAAAGGTTTTGCGGCGGGTTTCGTGGTTTCCGCCAGGGGGATGCGGGCGACGAAGAGGGCACCGCCGGATCGTGATTCGGCGGCCTTGACGCTGCCGCCGTGGGAGGTGGCGACGGCGCCGACGATCGAGAGCCCGAGGCCGGTGCCGGTGCCGCGGGCGGTGTCGGCGGGGCCGGTGCCGCGGACGAAGCGGTCGAAGACCTGGCCCCGCATCGACTCCGGGATCCCCGGACCGTCGTCGGCGACTTCGACCACGGCGTCGCCGTCCTTTTCGCACAGGGTCAGTTCGACGCAGGAGCGCCGGGGGGTGTGGCGGATCGCGTTGTCGAGCAGGTTGAGGACCATCCGGTGCAGCTCGTCGCGGCTGCCTTCGACCCGCAGCGGCCGGTCATTGTCGAGGACCAGCGTCCGTTCGCCCATCAGCGGCGCCACCTCGGCCGCGGCGTCCCCGGCGATTTCGGCCAGGTCGACCGGCCGGTGCGCCTGCAGCCGCCCGGCGTCGGCCCGGGCCAGCAGCAGCAGGTCGGAGATCAGCCGGCCCATCCGCCTCGACGAGCGCAGGGCGGAGTCGACGATCTCCCGGTCCTCGGCCTGATCGGCGTTGTCGAGGGAGGCCTGCAGCAGCTCGAGGTTGGCGAGGACGCTGGTCAGCGGCGTGCGCAGCTCGTGCGAGGCGTCGGCGACGAACTCGCGCTGCTTCTGCATCACGCCCTCGCGTTCGGCGCGGGCGGCGTCGAGGGAGCGAAGCATCTCCTCCAGCGTGCGGGCGAGCTCGCCGACCTCGTCCTGGTTAGCCGGCTCCGGCATCCGTCGGGAGGGGTCGCGGGTGGTCGCGACTTCCTTGGCGGTTGCCGTCAGCGAGGCGATCGGCCGCATCGCCCGTCCGGCGATCGCGACTCCGGCGAAGACCGCGAGCAGGGTCCCGCCGAGGATCCCGGCCGCGATCAGCAGCCAGACGCGGTCGATCGTGTCGTCGACGTGATTGAGGCCGCGCCCATATTGGACGTAGCCGGTCACTTCGCCCGATTCGGAGCTGATCGCCTCCGTGGCGACCCGCATGTCGCCGTGATCCGAGAGGCCGGTATGGGGCCGTCCAAGGCCTTCGGCGCCTTTGCTTTCCACGAGCACGTGACCGTTGACGTCGAGGACGCGCGCGGAGGCGTCGTCGGGAAGGACGAAGGCGTCCAGCGAGGGCCCTTTCCGGGCTTCCGGTTCTCCGATCAGGGGATAGACGACGCGAAATTCACTGGCGAGGATCTGGACGGCGCTCCGCACCTCGCCGTTGAAGTCGTCGCGGATCCGCTGGGTGGCGATTTTCCCGATCGCGCCGCCGAAGAGGACGAGGATGACGAAGGTCAGGCCCGCGGAGACCGTCGCCAGCCGCCAGCGGACCGGCCAGGAGCGAGGGTGCAGGAGGCGCCGGCCGAACCGGCTGAGGCCGTTCGCCACCCAGCCCATCCCTACGCCTTGAGCACGTAGCCGGCGCCGCGTTTGGTGTGGAGCAGCCGCGACTCGTCGCCGGCCTCGAGCTTGCGCCGCAGGTTGGAGATGAAGACGTCGATCGTGTTGGTCGCCGCCATCGGGTCGTAGCCCCAGACCTCGTCGAGCAGGCGCTCGCGGGAGACGACCAGGCGCTCGTTGCGCATCAGGAACTCGAGCAGCTCGAACTCGCGGTTGGTCAGCTCGATCTCGCGCTCGCCGCGGCGCACCTCGCGGGTGTCCGGGTTGAGGACGAGATCGCCGACCTCCAGCGATGCGGCCCCGCGCGGGGGACGCCGGCGCAGCAGCGCCCGGATCCGGGCGAGCAGCTCTTTGCGCTCGAACGGCTTCACCAGGTAGTCGTCGGCGCCGCTGTCGAGGCCGGTCACCCGGTCCTCGGTCTCCGCCCGGGCGGTCAGCATCAGGATCGGCACGTCGCCGTCGCTGCGCAGGCGCCTGCAGACCTCGACGCCGTCGAGGCCGGGGAGGCCGAGGTCGAGCACGACCAGGTCGGGCACGAAGCCGGCGGCGAGGTCGAGCGCTTCGACCCCGTCGGCCGAGGTCTTCACTTCGTAGCCCTCGTTGCGCAGGGAGCGCCGCAGGACGTCGGCGATGTCGACGTCGTCCTCGACGACCAGAACGCGACCGCCAACCGGATCGACTTCGGAGAGCATGGACCGATGGTAGCCGCGGAAATCGCCGCTGGGTGCGACTTTTAGTGCGAATTTAGCTCGCAGGGGAGAGGGGCTCGGCGTCGAACGGGGTCTCATGTTCGTGCGTAAGAAGCGCGTCGGAACGGCGCGGCGAGGCAAAGGTGCGTCCAAACGCAAGCCCAAAGCGAAAGCCAAAGGCGGCGGCCTGCGGCTGCCGGCCGGGCTCGAGCAGCGCCACCTCGACCTGATCGCCCTCTTCCTCGTCGCCTTCGGCGTCTACCTCGCCTTCGTCCTCTTCTTCGGCTGGGAAGGGGGCAAGGTCGGCTACGGCGCCGAAACCGCCCTCGACTACCTCTTCGGCAGCATCGGCACCCGCATCTTCACGATCCTGCTGCTGGTCGTCGGCGGGATGCTGCTGACCGGCACCTCGGTCTCGGCGTTGGCGCGCGGGATCGGCAGGGGCCTGCGGTCGATCTTCCGCGGCGTCTTCGCCGGCGGCGACGCGGCGGCGCGCACCGTCGCCAAGACCCACGCCGACTGGCGCGAGCACCGCGACGCCCGGGCCGAGGCGGCGACCCTTGCCGGCGCCACCGACGTGATGAGCTCCTACCCGGAGGAGGACGAGGACTTCGAACCGACCGTCGCCCTCGCCGAGGAGGACGACTTCGACTCCCAGGTCTTCGACGCGCAGGCCGAGGCGGACACCGAGACCCACGTCCTCCCGGCCGACGAGGAGGGAGAGCCCTCCCCGCAGCCGGAACTCCAGAATTACGACTCCGACGATGCGGTCGCGGTGGTCGACGGCGGCGACCGGGCCCATGCCGGCCTCACCCCGCTGGGCAACAAGCGCGGCGTGACGATGTCAGAAGAGATCGACTACCGGCCGCCGCCGGCGAAGATGCTCGAACGCGGCAAAGGCGACAAAGGCCCGGACCCGCGCGACCACGAAGCCGTCGGCCGCAAGCTGGTCGAGACCCTCGGCCACTTCGGCGTCGAGGCGAAGATCGTCGGCATCGTCAGCGGCCCGCACGTCTCCCGCTTCGAGCTGCGCCTCGCGCCCGGGACCAAAGTCAAGAAAGTCACCGAGCTGGGGAACGACATCGCCTACGCGCTCGCTTCGACCGACATCCGCATCCTCGCGCCGATCCCGGGCAAACAGGCGGTCGGGGTCGAGGTGCCGAACGCCCGCCGTCGGATGGTCCGTCTCGGCGACATCTACGCCGGTCGGCCGGAGAAGACCTCGCCGCTGGTCGCCTGGCTCGGCAAGGGGATCGACGGCAACGCGGTCTGGACTGACCTCGCGAAGATGCCGCATGTCCTCGTCGCCGGCACCACCGGCTCGGGCAAGAGCGGCTGCGTCAACGCGATCCTCTCCTCGATCCTGATGCAGGCCTCGCCGAACGAAGTGCGCCTGGTCCTGGTCGACCCGAAGCAGGTCGAGCTCAACCACTACGAGAACGTCCCGCACCTGCTGACGCCGGTGGTCACCTCGCCGCGGCTGGCCGCCAATGTGCTTTCCAACCTGATCGGGGAGATGGAGAGCCGCTACGGGATCATGAGCGAAGCCCGGGCCCGCAACCTGAGCGAACTGAACCGCACCCGCCAGAAGAAAGGCGAAGCGCCGCTGCCGCACATCCTCTGCGTGATCGACGAGCTCGCGGACCTGATGATGGTCGCCCCGGCCGAAGTCGAGGACTCGATCATCCGCCTGGCGCAGAAGTCGCGGGCGACCGGCATCCACCTGGTGCTGGCGACCCAGCGCCCCTCGACCGACATCATCACCGGCACGATCAAGGTCAACATCCCCTCGCGAATCGCCTTCGCGGTCTCCTCGCAGACCGACTCGCGGGTGATCCTCGACCAGGGCGGGGCGGAGACGCTGCTCGGCCAGGGGGACATGCTCTTCCGCGGCGCCGGCACCTCGAAGCTGTCGCGGGTCCAGGGCGCCTTCGTCACCGAGGAGGAGATTGCCCGGATCACCAAGCACTGGGCCAAGCAGGGCGAACCCGACTTCGAGGACGAGCTGCTGGAGACCCCGCAGGAGGCGGAGGGCGAGGGGCGCGACGACGACTTCGACCCCGACAGCGACGACCTGCTGGACGAGGCGATCCGCCTCGTCGTCCAGACCGAGACCGCCTCGGTCTCGATGGTCCAAAGGCGGCTGCGGGTCGGCTACACCCGCGCCGGGCGGCTGATCGACATGCTCGAGCGGCGTGGTGTCATCTCCGGCTACGAGGGCTCGAAACCGCGCCAGGTGCTGATCACCCCGGCTGACCTGCCGCGGGTTCTCAGCAGTGGCGAGGGTGAGCCGGCGCCGGTCGCGGTCGACTCGGACAACGACGAATAACGCCCGCACTTTGCGTCTTCGGGCCCGGGGACGCAGAATGAGGGTGTGGACGACTCCGTAGGCAACAAGCTGCGCGAGGCCCGCACCCGCCGCAAGCTCAGCCTTGCGGACGTGGAAGCGGCGACCAAGATCCGCGGTCGCTACCTCCAGGCGATCGAGAACGACGAGTGGGACCAGCTCCCCGGGGACACCTACGCCCGCGCCTTCATCCGCACCTACGGGCGCTTCCTCGGCCTCGACGGCGAGCGGCTTGCCGAGGAACAGCGGCAGGCGCGAGGGGCCGCACGCCCAGGAGAGCGGCTGCCGCGGGTCGACCCGCGGCCACGGCCGGTGACGCGACGCCGCCGTAGAGCGGGAGGGGCTCCCGCTATTCCTCCCAAGGTCGTTGCCGCCCTCGTCATCGCCCTTGTCGTCGCGGCCCTGCTCGTCGTCGGCCTCTCGACGGGAGGGGACTCTAACGGCGGTACCGCGCAGCCCGGAGCCCAGAAGACGGGAGCGAAGGCGGGGACGGGACAGCACCAGGGTCAGCGTAAGAAGCCGGCTCCGGCCGGCCATTCGTTGGCCCTGGCGGCGAAGGGCGAAGTCTGGGTCTGCCTGCTCGACGGGAAGGGCAAGCCGCTGGTCGACGGCCTCATCCTCACGACCGGCGAATCCGAAGGACCATTCCGGTCCGGTAGCTTCAGCCTGGCGCTCGGCAACGGCGCCGTGACGATGACCGTGGACGGCAGACAGGCGAACATCCCGGAACCGTCGAGCCCGATCGGGTTCACGGTGCGCTCCGACGGCTCCGTCCACGAACTGCCCGAAGGCGAACGGCCGACCTGCGCGTGATCCGAGCCGGCATCGTCGTCACCGGGACCGAGGTCCTGACCGGTCGGATCTCCGACGCCAACGGTCCCTGGCTGTCCGAACGGCTGGCCGAACTCGGGGTCGAGGTCGCCCACATCCTCGTCGTGGCGGACCGGCCCGAGGACCTGGAAGCGGCGCTGCGCTTCATGGCGGAGGAGGGGATGGACCTGATCGTCACCAGCGGCGGGCTGGGCCCGACCGCCGACGATTTGACCGCCGAGATCGTCGCCCGCTTCGCCGGCCGGCCGATGGCGCTCGACCAGGAGATGGAAGCGAAGATCGCCGAGATCCTCAGCGGCTTCGCGCGTCGCTTCCGCCTCGACGAAGGGGCGCTGCGGGAGGCGAACCGCAAGCAGGCGATGGTGCCCGAGGGAGCGGTGCCGCTCGATCCGGTCGGCACGGCGCCCGGGCTGGTGGTCCCGGCCGGGGAGCGGGTGGTGATCGTCCTGCCCGGACCGCCGCGGGAGCTGCAGCCGATGTGGCCGGTGGCCGTGGAAACCGCTCAGGTGCAGGAGGTCTTGGCGCGGGCGACGCCGCTGCGGGCCTACACGATGCGGATGTTCGGGGTTCCGGAGTCGGAAATCGCCAAGAGCCTGCGGGAGATGGAGTCCGAGGGGCTGGAGCTGGGCGCGGTGGAGATCACCACCTGCCTGCGCAAAGGCGAGATCGAGATCGACGTTCGCTACCGCGACGAGGCGACCTCGGTGGCCGAGGCGGTGCGGGAGGGGCTGGCGCAGCGGCACCGGCGCGAGACCTTCAGCCTCGACGGGGAGACGATCGACGCCCAGGTGGCGACGCTGCTGCTCGGCCGCCGGCTGGGCCTGGCGGAGTCCTGCAGCGGCGGCCTGCTGGCGGCGCGGATCACCGATCTGGCCGGGGCGTCGGAGTACTTCGCCGGCGGCGTCGTCGCCTACTCGGACGAGGCCAAGGCGGAACTGCTCGGGGTCGATCCGGAGTTGATCGAGGCGAAGGGGGCGGTCTCGCCGGAGGTGGCGGAGGCGATGGCGATCGGCGCCTTGGAGCGCTTCGACGCCGACGTCGCGGTCTCGATCACGGGCATCGCCGGCCCCGACGGCGGCAGTGAGGAGAAGCCGGTCGGCTACGTCTGCTTCAACGCCCGCCTCGCCGACGGCACCAGCATCGCCCGCGATCCGGTCATCCCCGGCGGTCGCCCGGACATCCGCGAGCGCTCGGCGCTGGTCGGCATGCACCTGCTTCGCCAGCTCCTCGGTGAGGAAGACGGCGAAAAGCCGTAACGGAAATTTTGCTTTGAGGCGTTGTTCCGTGCGTCCTTGCCCCGTAGCGTGGCGGCCATGGCCAAGGAGCGACTGAAGAGCCCGCGGGCACGCTTGTTCGTCGCCCTCGATCTGCCCGACGACATGCGGGAGGGGATCGTGGCGTGGGGGAGGGAGGCACTGGCGGACCCGGCGCTGCGGCTGGTCGCGCCCGAGTCACTCCACATCACGCTCGCCTTCCTCGGCTACCGGCCGGAGAAGGAAATCGAGCGGATCGCCGCGGCGGTCGAGGAGAGTGTGGCGCCGGCGCCCTGGGTGGAGCTGCGCGACCCCGAGCAGCGGCCGCCGCGAGGACGGGCGCGAGTATTCGCCCTTCCGGCGATCTCGCCGGGAGCGGAGGCGCTGCAGGCCGGGCTCGAGCAGAGACTTGTCGAAAAGGGCTTCTACGAGCCCGAGAAGCGGCCGTTCTGGCCGCATGTGACCGTGGCTCGGGTGCGCCCCGAGGTGCGGGGCTCGAGGCGGCCGGCGGTCGTCTCCGAGCCTCCCGGACCGCTTCCCCCGGGGCTCTGTGAGCCCCGGATTGCCGTCCGGATGACGCTGTACCGTTCTGTCCTTCAGCCAACTGGTGCGCGCTACGTGCCATTGGCGCAAGTCGAGCTGCCCGGATGAAGGCAGCAGTGAGGTGATCTAGAGATGGCAGAGAGAAAAGGGAACTTGAACGACGTCTCCGCGAAGGAAGCGAAAGCGAAGGACGCTGCGCTCGAGAACGCGGTCGGCGGCATTCGCAGGGAGTTCGGCGAGGGCTCGCTGATGCGTCTGGGCGACAAAGGGACGGTCAAGGTGGAGGCGATTCCCACCGGCTCCCTCGCGCTCGACCTGGCGCTTGGCATCGGCGGCGTCCCCCGCGGGCGCATCGTCGAGATATTCGGTCCCGAGTCCTCGGGCAAGACGACGCTCGTCAACCACATCATCGCCCAGGCTCAGGCGATGGGCGGCGTCTGCGCCTTCATCGACACCGAGCACGCGATCGACCCCGTCTACTCGCGGGCGATCGGGGTCGACACCGACGAGCTGCTGGTCTCCCAGCCCGACTACGGCGAGCAGGCGCTGCAGATCGCCGACCGGCTGATCGCCTCCGGTGCGGTCGACGTGGTCGCGATCGACTCGGTCGCGGCGCTGACCCCGAAAGCCGAGCTCGACGGGCAGATCGGCGACACCACCGTCGGCCTGCAGGCGCGGCTGATGTCGCAGGCGATGCGCAAACTGGCCGGCAACCTCAACCGGACCAACACCGTCTGCCTCTTCACCAACCAGATCCGCGAAAAAGTCGGCGTCCAGTTCGGCTCGCCGGAGACCCAGCCGGGTGGCCGGGCGCTGAAGTTCTACTCCTCGCAGCGGCTCGACATCCGCCGCATCGAGACCCTGAAGGAAGGGACCGAGGCGGTCGGGAACCGGGTCCGGGTCAAAGTCGTCAAGAACAAGGTCGCATCCCCGTTCCGCCAGGCCGAATTCGACATCGAGTACGGGGTCGGGATCTCCCGCGAGGGCGGCCTGCTCGACTTCGGGATGGAGCAGGACCTGGTCCAGAAATCGGGCTCCTTCTTCTCCTACGGCGAGACCCGGCTCGGCCAGGGGCGCAACAACGCCAAACAGTTCCTGGTCGACAACCCGGAGCTGGCACTGGAGATCGAAACCAAGGTCCGGACGGCGCTGGGCATCGACGGCGATGCGCCCGAGAGCAGCGAGGCCGCGGCTCCGGCCCCGCCGGCCGAGGCGAAGGCGGCTTAAGGCCCCTTCGCCTCACGGCGGCTCAGCCGCGAACCTCTATAGGATCACCGCCGCCTTAAGCCTATGAGCAACGAGACCCTCTTCTACATCTGCGGGATCGTCCTCGCCGTCTCGGCGGTGACGGTCAGCTTCGTCGGCCTGAAACTGAAGGACTTCCCGGGCAGGGCGCTGCCGGCGGTCGTCCTCTGGTTTGCCGTCTTCGTCGTCGCCACCACCACCTTCGCCACCCGCTATTCCGGGGAAGAGCACGAAGCGAAGGCCGCCGAGTACCAGAAGTTCAACGAAGAGGTCGAAAAGGGCGAGACCTCGGGCCCCTTCGAAGGCGAAGGCGCTGCAGGCGGCGAAAGCGAAGAAGCCGAAGAACAGGCCGAAGAAGGCGCCGAAGGCTCGATCAAGGGCGAAGAACCGGTCGGCAAGACCGAAGGCGAAGGCAAGGAAGCCGGCGGCGGCGCCGAAACCACTCTGAAGCTGGAAGCGAGCGAAACCGCGCTCGCGTACGACACGACCGAACTCAGCGCCAAGCCCGGCAAGGTCACGATCGACTTCAAAAACCCCGCGGCGATCGAACACAACGTGGTGATCGAACAGAACGGGAAAGAACTCGCCGGGTTCGCGCCGATTGCCCAAGGCGAAGAATCGGAGACCGCGGAACTCAAGCCCGGCACCTACACCTTCTACTGCTCCGTCCCGGGCCACCGCGAGGCCGGGATGGAAGGGACCTTGACGGTCAAGTAGCGCCCCTGGCGCCTCGGCGCCGTTAATCTCGGCTTTGTGAGCGCGAAGAAGTTCCACGTCACCACCTTCGGGTGCCAGATGAACGTGCACGACTCCGAGCGGATGCGCGGGATGCTGGCCTCGCTCGGCTACGAGGAGGTTCCGAGCCGTGAAGAGGCGGACCTGATCCTCTTCAACACCTGCTCGATCCGGGAGTCGGCCGACAGTCGCTTCATAGCCCACCTGGGAGAGGCGAAGCGGCTGAAGGGCGAAGACCCCGAGCGGGTGGTCGGGGTCGGCGGCTGCTGGGCGCAGTCGGTCAAGGAGGAGGTCTTCGAGCGCTTCCCGTTCGTCGACGTCGCCTTCGGCCCCGGGCAGATCCACAAGCTGGCCGAGTTCCTCAACAGCGACTCGCTGACCGCCCAGGGCTACTTCGAGTTCGAGGACTTCTCCGGCCACCTGCCGACCCGCCGCGAGCGCGAGTTCCAGGGCTGGCTGCAGATCTCCCAGGGCTGCAACTGCGTCTGCTCCTACTGCATCGTCCCCTCGACCCGGGGGCGGGAGGTCAGCCGCGACCCCGACGAGCTGGTCGTCGAGGCCGAAGCACTCGCAGCCGACGGGGTCGTCGAGGTGACGCTGCTGGGGCAGAACGTCAACAGCTACGGCCGCGACCTGCCGCTGGCGAAGCGGATCGGCTTCTCCGACCTGCTGCGCGGCGTCGACGCGATCGAGGGGATCGAGCGGATCCGCTACACCAGCCCGCACCCGAAGGACATGAAAGAGGACGTGATCCGCGCCCACGTCGAGTTGCCCGCGCTCTGCGAGCAGATCCATCTACCGTTGCAGTCGGGCTCCAGCGCCGTCCTCAAACGGATGCGCCGCACCTACAACCGCCGGCGCTATATGGACCGGGTGGCGCTGATCCGCGAGCACGTCCCCGACTGCGCGATCACCACCGACATCATCGTCGGCTTCCCGGGGGAGACCGAGGCCGACTTCGTCGAGACGCTGGAAGTGGCCGAGGAGGTCGGCTACGACGGCGCCTTCACGTTCATTTTCTCGCCGCGGCGCGAAACCGAGGCGGCGACGATGGAGGACCAGCTTCCCCATCCGGTCAAGGTCGAGCGGATGGAACGGCTGGTCGAGGTGGTGCAGCGGCGAGCGACCGAGCGCGCCCAGCGCTTCGTCGGGCGGACGATGGACGTACTGGTCGAGGGCACCAGCCGCACCGACGAGACGAAGCTGCGGGGGCGGACGCGGCACGGCAAGGCGGTCAACTTCGACGGGGTCGCGAATCCGGGGGAATTCGTAGCCGTCGAGATTCAGACTGCCACTTCGCAGACGTTGGGTGGGGTGTCGGCACAGCCCCTCTCTCAACTTTTTCGGTGATCGCTGCGCGCCGTCCGAGAGCCTGGCGCCGAAAAAGTACAAGCCGTTCGGGGCTATGCCGACACCCCTCATGAGCGTGATCGCGATATTCGGCCCTACGGGCGTCGGGAAGACCGGGGCTGCTCTTTCCTTGGCTGAGGTGCTGCGGGAGCGTGGTGAGGATCCCGTCGCCATCAACTGCGACGCGCTGCAGGTCTACGAGGGGCTGGAGGTGCTGACCGGGGGGGCGACGGCGGAGGAGCAGGCGCGCCTCGAGCATCGGCTGCTCTCCTTTGTCCCAATCACGAGCGACTTCTCGGTCGGCGACTACATGCCGCTTGCCCACGCGGAGATCGACTCGGCGCTGGAGGCAGGGCGGCGGCCGATCGTGGTGGGGGGGACCGGGCTCTATCTCAGGGCTGCGCTGGCGGAGCTCTCGCTGGAAAAGGTGCCGCCGGAAGCGGAGGACTCCGAGCTCTGGTCGCCGGAGACGCGCCACCCGACGACGATCTTCGGCCTCGACATGGACCGCGCCCAGCTCTACGAGCGGATCGACGCCCGGGTCGAGGCGATCGTCGCCGGCGGCGCAGCCGAGGAGGCCCGCCGCGCCGACACCCTCGGCCCCGGTCGTACCGCCCGCAAAGCGCTCGGCTTCGACGAGCTCCTCGCGGGCGACCTGGAGACGATGAAAAGGCGCTCGCGCAATTATGCGCGCCGCCAGCTCACCTGGATGCGCAAGATTCCGAACCTCGTACCGATCGACCGCACCGGCCTCTCCGACGCAGAGATTGCCTCCCGAATAGGCTGCCGCGCGTGAAGTTCGAGAAGTGGCAGGCGCTGGGCAACGACTACCTGATCCTCGAGGAGGAGCGGTTGCCTTGGGCGTTGACGGACACGCGGGTCGAGTGGCTCTGCGACCAGCACTTCGGGGTCGGCGCCGACGGCGTGTTGCTGCTTTCGCGCAGTGAGGACGCGGAGTTCGTCGCCGAGCTGCGGATCTTCAACCCTGACGGTTCCGAGGCCGAGCTCTCCGGCAATGGGGCCCGCGAGGCGATCCTCTATCTGCGGCGCAACGGATGGACCGACGAGGACAAGTTCGCGATCAGCACCGTCGCCGGGCCGATCCGGCCGACGATCACCGGCGAGCTGACCTGCTCGGTGGACATGGGCCGCGCCTCGACCGCTTCGAAGGACTATCCGTCCGGGCCCGAGGACGGGCGGGGGACGCTGGAGGCCGGCGGGCGCAGCTGGGAGTTCCAGCACGTCTCGATCGGCAACCCGCAGTGCGCGATCGTCGTCGGCGAGGAGCTCGAGGAGCTCGATCTCGACGCGATCGGCCCCGGGATCGAAGGCAGCCATCTCTTCCCGAACCGCACCAACGTCTCCTTCGTCGCGATCGACGGCAGCCGCGTCCGCGCCCGGATCTTCGAGCGCGGGGTGGGGGAGACGCTCTCCTCCGGCACCGGCGCAAGCGGGGCGGCCGTCACCGCCGTCCTGCGCGGTTCCCAGAGCCCGATCACGGTCGAGCTCGAAGGCGGCGAGCTGACGGTCGAGGTCGGCGAGGACCTCTCGGTCCGCCTCGACGGCTGGGCCGAGCCCGTCTTCAGCGGCGAGCTCTCGCCCGAGCTCGTGCAGGCGCTGGCCGAGCTGGACGGATAGATTTCCGCCTCCGCATGGGCATCTCCGACCCCTCAAGACGCCTGGAGGCCATCCCTCCGTACAAGTTCCAGGAACTCGAGCAGCAGATCGCCGACAAGCGCGCTGCCGGCATCGACGTGATCAGCCTCGGGATCGGCGATCCGGACGAACCGACCTACCCGCACGTCGTCGAGGCGATGCAGGAAGCAGTCGCCGACCCCGCCTACCACCAGTACCCGAGCAATCGCGGTCGCGACGAGTTCCGCCAGGCCTTCGCCGAGTTCTACGACCGCCGCTTCGGGGTCGAGATCGACCCGAACGGCGAGGTGATCCCGGCGATCGGCGCCAAGGAGTGCATCTACAACCTCTGCTTCGCCTTCCTCGACCCGGAGGACGTCGCCCTCGCCTCCGATCCCGGCTACCCCGTCTACACCGGTGGCCCGATCCTCGCCGGCGCCAAGGCCGAGCTGCTGCCGCTGGTGCCAGAGCTGGGCTTCGCCCCGGACCTGACCGCCGTCCCGGCCGACGTAGCCGCCCGCGCCCGGCTGATGTTCGTCAACTACCCGAACAACCCGACCGGCGCGATCGTCCCCGAGGGCTTCTTCGAGACCGTCGTCTCCTTCGCCAAGGAGTACGAGATCCTCGTCGTCCACGACAACGCCTACTCGGAGACCACCTACGACGGCTATGTCGCCCCGAGCTTCCTCGCCACTCCGGGCGCCAAGGACGTCGGGGTCGAGGTCTTCTCGCTGTCCAAGGGCTACAACATGACCGGCTGGCGCTGCGCGGCGATCCTCGGCAACGCCGAGGCGATCCAGACCTACTGGCGGCTGAAGACCAACGTCGACTCCGGTCTCTTCGAGGCGATCCAGATGGCCGGTGTCGCCGCGCTGAAGGGCCCGAGCGGCCCGCTGGAGCGGATGAACGAGACCTACGCCCGCCGCCGCGACCTCGTCGTCTCAGCCTTGGACGAGATCGGCGTCGAGGTGGCCTCGCCGAAGGGCTCGATCTACGTCTGGGCCCCGGTTCCCGAGGGCCACACCTCGACCTCCTTCTGCGAGCTGGTGCTCGAGGAGGCCGCCGTCGTCATCTCGCCCGGCTCGATGTACGGGCCGAGCGGCGAGGGCTTCTTCCGCATCGCCCTGACCGCCCCCGACGCACGGATCGAAGAGGCAGTCGAGCGGATGCGGGAGCACCTCAGCTGAATGTTGCGTAAGGCGGCGGTCCTCTGGCTCATCGGGCTTCTCCTCGCACCGGCAGCGAACGCCTCGTCGGGGTCAGATTCGGTCGTCCGCGACTGGCCTGAATGGCCCTACCGGGTCAGCTGTCTGGAGGGCAGCTTCGATCCGATCGCCACCTTCTCCGCTCCGGCCCAGGCGGAGCGAGGGCGGCAGGGGTCCGCGCGGGCCCTGCGGCGTTTCCTGAAGGCCGGGCTCCTGCCTTGGTTGCCTCACCGCAACTGGCGGCTGGCCATCGACAAGCCCCAGGAACTCCAGTTCCTCCACGGTCACCCCGGGTCCGAACTCGAATCCGGAGACGAACTGGAATGGCTGCGGCTGAGGCACAGCCGAGGTCGGTGGAGGATGGCCAACTATTCCTCCTGGTGTCCACTGATCTCAGTCGAGAAAGGCAATTGGGCGACGACCTGGTTCCTTGCCGACAACCAGCCGGAACTCACGCCCGATACGAGCCGAATCAATGTTTACGTCGGCGCGCGCTGCTCGAAGAAGGAAAATCCGGCAGCGCTGGCGGAAGAACCGCAGTTCCACGAGATATCGGGCAAGCTGGTGATGACGATCTGGTTGCGTCCGGATCCTTCGCCGAGTGAAGGGATCTGCGAAGAAGGGCTGGGGCCAGGCCCGCCGCTCACCGTCGACCTGCCGGAATCGCTCGGCGATCGCGAACTCGTGGACGGAGGCACCTTCCCGCCCACGCCCGCGACGCATCTCGAAAAACCCCAGGGGACCTTCGGTCGCTCGCTCCGTTAGCCCGGGATCGACTATCCGCCTGCGGGCGCCAGGGCGCCTTTGCGGTGGCGCCAGTCGTTGAACGTCGTGCTCCAGGCGGCCTCGGCGAGGCGCGCCTGCCCCGAGATCGACGGGTGGAAGTAGTCGGCGGTCGAGTTCGGGTTGCCGGGGCCGAAGATCGGGATCAGGTTGAAGGGCGGGATGTCGAGGCCGCCGGTGTTGACGACGGTGGCGACGTCCGCGGTGGTGAATTCGGAGTCGAAGACGGCGTTGCCGTCCCACCGGCAGCGCTTGAATTCGGCGCAGACTTCGGCCAGAGCGTCGTTGTAGGCGATCACCTGTTGGCGGAAGGCAGCGCGGCGTTCTTCGTCGGCCTGTTCCGTGGAGAGCGGGTTGGCGAGCAGGCCCTGGCAGACGTTGAACAGCGACCAGCGCAACAGCGCGTTCTGGTCGGGCGGGTTGGTGAAGAGGGTGCGAAGCTGGTTGATGTCGGGGATGCTCATCAGCTGGACGTAGCCCTTCGGGTTAGCGTCCACGATTACCTCGATGGCTCCCTGCACTTGGCCGGCAAACGTCGCGGTGGGGGTCGGCGGCGTCGCGCAGGCGTCGTTGGCGCCGATCTCGATCAGGACAAAGTCGGGGTCCTGGCCGGCGGCGACCTGTGCCTGACCGAGCAGGTTGACTGCGCGGGCGCCGGATACGGCGTCGTTGAAGGCGGTCAGCGATCCGGGCGAGGCGGCGTCGAGGCGTTCCCTGACGCTGTCGACCAGCGGGTTCGTCCCGGTCGCCCAGGAGTTCTTCGGGCAGTCGAGGGCGGGGCCGGTGGGGCAGCCCGGGCCGTCGGAGTTGTAGGCGCGGGTTATCGAGTCGCCGAGCGCCGCCATCACCCGGGGCGGCTTCGTCGCGCCTGCCGGCCCGGCCGGCAGCGCGAACCCGATCGACAGTGCCACCAGCGCGACGGCCACGCGTCGCAGCATCGAAATCCTGGCCATGCTTCGTCCTCCTTCGTTCCCAAATCCCGTTGGTTGGGGTCCAGGTACCCGACGCTGCGGGTGGGAATCAGGCGTCGGACGCTTCGCGCTCGGCTTTCTTGCGCCAGTAGCGGTCGAGGCCGCTCCACTGGTAGGCGGTGGGGACCGCCTGGAGGAGCTCGTCGACGGTGTCGCCTTCGATCCCTTCCGCGGCCAGCTCGCGGCGGATGCGGGCCTCGTTGTCGGCGTCGTACTCCTCCTTGGGCATACGACGAGCCAGCTCGGCCTCTTCGCGCAGTTTCGCCCGCACCTTCTCGATGTGGCCGGGGACGTCCTCGTCGATCGAGCCGAAGTGGGTGAGGGCGAGTCGCTGTGGCGACCAGCCGGCGACCGTGTCCAGCGACTCTTCCCAGACCTCGACGTCGATGTCGGGCGGGGGAGTCGGCGGGACGATCACGTTCGAGGGTGGGATGCGGCAGGCGGCGACGTCGCCGACGAACGCGGTTCCGCTCTCCTCGTGCAGGTAACAGACGTGATGGGAGGCGTGGCCAGGCGTGTAAGCGACCCGCATCCCATGGACCGTCTCGCCACCGCTGAGCACGCGAACGTTCTCCTCGGGCACCGGCACGATCTCGCCCCACAGGTAGTTCAGTTTGTCCCCATAAAGCCGCTCGGCGCTCGCCAGCAGCTTCGAGGGATCGATCAAATGCGGCGCCCCTCGCTCATGCACGTAGACCTCAAGCTCCGGCCACCGCCGCACCATCGCCCCCGTAGCTGCCGCATGATCGAGATGAATATGAGTCAGCAGCAACGCCCGCGGCTGCTCATCCCCAAGCGCCTCCAACACCGTCTGCAGCGAAGACTCCGGCCCCGGATCAACGAGCACCCCGTCTACTTCCCAGCAGCCGATGACATGCGGCCGGCCGAGGTGCATGACATCGATTACACGCATCCGCCGGGAGCCTACGGAAGTCCGGGGAAGGGTCGCCGGACCCTCCCCGCTGTTGCCCGCCGAACTCCTCCCCCGACTCCCCCTACGCAACAGGAGCAGGGAACCGCGAATCAGCTTCAAGCGTCTGCCTCAAACCCTCTTCCATCCCCCGAGGCGAATACCCAAGCTCGCGCTGAGCCTTGTCGTAACTAGCCCAAAAGGTGACATTGTCGGCAGAAGAGATCAGCTCGCGCAGGTTGGGCGGCTGCCCCATCAGTTTCCCGACCAGGGGGCCGATCGGGATCATCGCCTTCATCAGCCCGGTCGGCAGGTCCCGCTTTGGGGCCTTGCGACCGCTGACCTTGGCGACCGTCTCGATCGCCTCGCGCATGGTCGTCACCGGGCCGCTGATCACGTAGGTCTCGCCGAGCGTGCCGTTGTCGAGGGCGAGGACGATGCCGCCGGCGATGTCCTCGACGTGGCTCATGCAGATCCCCAGCTCGGGGAAGGGCAGCAGCGGCAGCTTGCCGGCGAAGAATTCCTCGAGCAGGTCGGCGACCTGCGAGGTGTCGCCCGGCCCGTAGACGCCACCGGGCTGGACGATGATCGCCGGCAGGCCCTGGTCGTCGATCATCCGCTGGACGATCTTGTGGGCCTCGAGCTTGGTCTCCTCGTAGTAGGAGGTGAAGTCGGTCTCGGGGTTCTTGTAGGACTCGTCGACGACCTGTTTGTTGGTGTTGCCGAAGATGCCGACGGTCGAGACGTAGACGATCCGCGGCACCTTCGCCTCCAGCGCTACCTTCATCACCCGCTCGGTGCCGGCTACGTTGGCCTCCCACATCGCCGGGCGCTGCTTGGCCGGGATCCCGACCTCGTACATCGCCGCCGCGTGGATGACCGCCTCGCAGCCCTCCATGCCTTTGCGCAGCGCCGCCTCGTCGCCGAGGTCGCCGCTTACCAGCTCGCAGCCGAGCCCGTTCAGCTTCGTCGCCTTGCCGGGGTTGCGGACCAGGCAGACCACCTCCTCGCCGCGGTCGCGAAGTTGGCGCACGACCTCACCGCCGATGAAGCCGGTGCCGCCGGTGACGAAGACCTTCACAGGAGGCACCCTATACGGCCGCGCCCGACGCTTACAATTCCCCTGAGTGCAAGGTTCGAGAAACGGCAGGACGGCCCAGACCCGCTACGCGGCGTCCGCTGACGGTGCCGGCATCTCGAACCGACGGGCCCGCCAGCGGGCGCTGGCGATCGGCATCGTCGACGGCCGCAACGAGGGCGATCCGCTGGCCGAGATGAAGGAGCTGCTGCGAACGGCGGGGGTGGCGACCGCGGGCGAGGCGACCCAACAGCGCCCCCAGCCCGATCCCGACCGCTACTTCGGCCGCGGCCGACTGCAGGAGCTGAAAGCGGAGATCGCCGCGGCGGGGGCGAACCTGGTCGCCTGCGACGACGAACTTGCGCCTCGCCAGGAGCGCAACCTGGAGGCGGCGCTGGGGGTGCCGGTGATAGACCGCACCGCGGTGATCCTGGACATCTTCGCCGACCACGCCCACTCGGCCGAGGGAAAGCTGCAGGTCGAGCTGGCCCAGCTCGAATACAACATGGCCCGCATGCGGGGCCTCTGGACCCACCTCGAGCGCCTCGGCGCCGGCCGCATGGACGGCGGCATCGGCACCAGGGGCCCGGGCGAGACCCAGATCGAGACCGACCGCCGGCTGGCCCGCAACCGGATCGCCGCCTTGCGCCGCCGGCTGACCGAGTTGGAGCGCAATCGCGGGGTGATGCGCGCCCGGCGCGAGCGCTCCTCGCTTCCGCGCGTCGCCCTCGCCGGCTACACCAACGCCGGCAAGTCGACGCTGCTTAACGCGCTGACCGGCGCCGAGGTCGAGGTCCGCGACCGCCTCTTCCACACCCTCGACCCGACCACCCGCACCTTCGAGCTCTCCGGCCGCGACTACCTGCTGACCGACACCGTCGGCTTCATCGAGAAGCTGCCGCACCAACTGGTCGAGGCGTTCAAGGCGACGCTCGAGGAGACGGTGCTCGCCGACCTGATCCTCCACGTGGTCGACGCCTCGGCGCCCGAGGAGCGGCGGCTGGCCTACATGCAGGCGGTCGACGAGGTGCTGGAGGAGATCGGGGCGGGCGACAAGCCGCGCCTGCTCGTCTTCAACAAGGTCGACCTCCTGGGCGACGACGAGCGGCACGAAAGCGAGCTCGACCACCCCGAGGCGGTGCCGGTCTCGGCCCAGGAGGGGGAGGGGCTGGACGCGCTGCGGGAGCGGATCGAGGCGGCCTTCGAGGAGACGCTGACCGAGGTCGAGTTGCTGATCCCCTACTCGGAGGGTGGGCGGCTGCACGAGTTGCACGAGGTCGCCGGGGACCTGGAGCGGACCGATCGCGAGGACGGGGTGCTGGTTCACGCCAAGGTGCCTTCGGCGGAGATGCATCGCTTCAGCGATCTTGCGGTTGTCTGAGCGTTGGCGGGTCCGGGAGGGGGACTCGGCGGGCAACAGCGGGGAGGGCCCGGCGAGTCCCCCTCCCGGACCCGGCAGCCTCGGTAGGGTGCGGCTCGTGCAGCTCCACGTGCTCAAGCTGAAAGATGAGGCGGTTCTTCCGTCCCGCGCACATGAGGGAGATGCTGGGCTTGACCTTTACGCGTGTGAGGCTGCTCATGTCGGGCCGGGGGAGCGGTGGAGTGTTGGAACCGGCGTCGGGGTGGAGATCCCTGAGGGGCATGCGGGGTTGGTGCTGCCGCGCTCGGGGCTCGCCCGTGACCACGGGATCGCGCTGGTCAACGCGCCGGGGCTGATCGATTCCGGCTACCGCGGCGAACTGCGGGTGCTGCTGCTCAACACCGATCCGGCCGAGACCTTCCGGGTCGAACCGGGCGACCGCATCGCCCAGCTCGTGATCACCCCGATCGCCACGCCTGAACCCGTGGAGGCGCCGGCGCTCAGCGAGTCGCTCCGCGGCGAGGGCGGCTTCGGCTCCAGCGGCCGCTAACTCAGACTTCCGAGTCGGCGAGATGGGCGAGGAGTACGACCGCGCGCTCGACCGTCGCCCGGTCCTCGCCGGGCAGCTCTTCGATCGCTCGCTCCAGCCAGCCCTCGCGGCGCTGCCGTGAGGCGCTCAGCAGCTTGCGACCACCCTCGGTGAGGGAGATCAGGGCGCGGCGGCGATCGGCGGGGTCCGGGTTGCGCGCGACCAGCCCCTCGTTTTCGAGGTCGGAGACGGTCTGCGCCATCGACTGCGGCCGCATCCGTTCCTTGCCGGCGAGGTCGCTGACGCTCTGCGGCCCTTCGCGGTCGAGGCGGCCGAGCACCGCCCCCTGCGCCAGGGAGAAACCGTGCTCCGCACGCAGGCGCCTGATCAGGCGCCCGAGCACGACACGGAGCTCTCCAGCCAGGGGCGCGGCATCGGTCGTGGTCGTCTGCACGTCCCGACTATAACGCGAAATAGCCAGGCAAACTGAACAGGTTGCCTGTGTAATATCGACGGCGATGGATGATCGCTACAAGTGGATCGCGCTCTCGAACACCACCCTGGCGATCCTGCTGGCGACGCTCGACGCCTCGATCACCCTGATCGCGATGCCGGACATCTTCCGCGGCATCCGCCTCGATCCCCTCGTACCCGGGAACAGCTCCTACCTGCTGTGGATGATCCTCGGCTACCTGGTCGTCTCCAGCGTCCTCATCGTCAGCCTCGGCCGGCTCGGCGACATCTTCGGCCGGGTGCGGATCTACAACCTCGGCTTCGTCATCTACACGGTCGCCTCGCTGCTGCTGGCGGTCGACTGGATGACCGGGCAGGACGGGGCGCTCTACCTGGTGATCTTCCGCGTCGTCCAGGGCGTCGGTGGCGCCTGCCTGCTCGCCAACGCGGCGGCGATCATCACCGACGCCTTTCCCCCCGACCAGCGCGGGATGGCCCTGGGGATCAACAACATCGTCGGGGTCAGCGGCATGTTCGTCGGCCTCATCCTCGGCGGCCTGCTGGCGCCGATCGACTGGCGGCTGGTCTTCCTGGTCTCGGTCCCGGTCGGGCTCTTCGGCACGATCTGGGCCTACCTGAAGCTGGAGGAGCGCAGCGAACCCAAAGCGGCGAAGATCGACTGGTGGGGGAACGTCAGCTTCGCCCTCGGGCTGGTCCTGGCGATGGTCGCGATCACCTACGGCATCCGCCCCTACGGCGGCTCGGCGACGGGGTGGGGGAGCCCGCGGGTGCTGGCCCTGCTGGCGGGCTCGGTGGTCTCGCTGATCGCCTTCGCGGTGATCGAGCGCCGCGTCGAGGACCCGATGTTCCGCCTGCCGCTGTTCCGGATCCGCGCCTTCACCTTCGGCACCCTCTCGACCTTCCTCGCCGCCGTCGCCCGCGGCGGGCTGATGTTCATGCTGATCATCTGGCTGCAGGGCATCTGGCTGCCGCTGCACGGCTTCGACTACACCGAAACGCCGCTGTGGGCGGGCATCTACATGCTGCCGCTGACGGTCGGGATGCTCTTCGCCGGGCCGATCTCGGGCTACCTCTCCGACCGCTACGGGGCGCGGCCCTTCGCCACCGGCGGGATGCTGGCGGCGGCGGCGAGCTTCGTCTTCCTGACCATGCTGCCGATCGACTTCAGCTATCCCGTCTTCGCGGCGATCCTTCTCTTCAACGGGATCTCGATGGGGATGTTCGCCTCGCCCAACCGGGCGGCGGTGATGAATAGCCTGCCGCGCGCCGACCGCGGCGCCGGCGGTGGCATGAACCAGACCTTCCAGAACTCGGCCCAGGTGATCTCGGTCGGGATCTTCTTCACGCTGCTGGTGATCGGCCTCTCCTCGACCCTGCCGACGACCCTCGCCCACGGCCTCGAAGCCCACGGCGTCGGCCAGGCGGCGGCGCACAGGGCCGGGCAGACCCCACCGATCTCGGTCCTCTTCGCCGCCTTCCTCGGCTACAACCCGATCCAGCATCTGGTCGGGGCGGAAGCGCTGCACGCGCTGCCGGCCCACGCGCAGGCGACGCTCAGCGGGCACGCCTTCTTCCCGCAGCTGATCTCTGAAGCGTTCAGCAACGGGCTCGACACCGCCTTCGCCTTCGCGATCGTCGCCTGCCTGGTCGCCGCCGGGGCCTCGCTGCTGCGCGGCGGCCGCTACCACGCCGACGACGCCGAGCTGCAGCCGCAGCGGGCGGGCAGCCAGATTCCACAGCTGGAGGGACAGCATGCGCGTTGAGTGGCACGGACAGTCGGCCTTCAGCTTGAGTGGGGAGGAAGGGACGGTGGTGATCGATCCGTTCGGCGACGTCTCCTCACTGCGCGAGCGCGGGATCCAGTGGGACTACCCGCCGATCGAGGCGCCCAGGGCCGACCTCGTTCTCGTCACCCACGAGCATCGCGATCACAACGGAGTCGAGGTCGTCGGTGGGGATCCGGCGATCCTGCGCGCCCAGCCCGGCCGGCACGAGTCGCCGGTCGGAGAGGTGGTCGGGGTGGCGAGCGAGCACGACCAAGTCGCCGGCACCGAACGCGGTCCGAACACGATCTTCGTCTTCAGCTTCGACGGCCTCCGCGTCGCCCACTTCGGCGACTTCGGCCAGGCGGGGCTGCGAGCGGAGCAGCGAGAGGCGATCGGCGCGGTCGACCTGCTCTTCCTCCCGGTCGGCGGCGGCCCGACGATCGGCGCCGAGGTCGCGGCAACCATCGCCCGCGAACTCGAACCTCGCTGGGTTGTGCCGATGCACTACCGGACCGAGCGCATCGGGTTCCTCGAGAGCGCCGACGAGTTCCTGGCGGCGATGGGGGAGCCGGTACGGCTAGAGGGTGCCGCTTTTGAGACGAGTGACCTGCCGCAGGATGGTGGTCTGACCGCCGTCGTCTCCCCGGCGCCGTAAGCAGTGCGCCTTATCCGCCATATATCCAGAAAAGGCGCACTGCTCAGGTGGCCGCGCTCCGCGCCGACTCGTGAGCCGCGGCCTCCAGCTCGTCGGGGAGCGGCTCCAGCTCGGGGCGGGTCCCGTAGCGGCGCTCCAGGGCGAGGGCGATCAGGTGGTCGGCTAGCCAAGCGTTCTTCGGGAGCAGCGGGCCGTGGAGGTAGGTGCCGATCACGTTGTCGCGCTTGACGCCCTCGTAGCCGTCGCAGTCGTTGTTGCCGTGGCCGGAGACGACCTTGCCGAGGGGGGTGGCGTCGGCACCGAGGTAGGTGCGGCCGCCGTGGTTCTCGAAGCCGGCGATCAGGCGCGGGCCGGGGCCGAGGTCGGCCTCGATCGCGACGTTGCCGATCAGGCGCGGGCCGGGCTCGCGCACCGTCTCCAGGTCGGCGATGCCGAGGCCCGGCAGCGTCTCGTCGCCCATCTGGTAGCTGTGGCCGAGCAGCTGGTAGCCGCCGCAGACCGCCAGCAGCACCGCGCCGTCGTCGGTCGCGGCGGCGATCGCCTCCTTCTTGGTCGCGACCATGTCGGCCGCGACCGCCTTCTGGTCGCGGTCCTGGCCGCCGCCGATGTAGAGGAGGTCGTGCTCGCCGGGGTCGAAGCCCTCGCCCGGTCCGGCGCCGCTGTGGGAGAAGTCGATCCCGCGCCACTCGCAACGGCGCCGCAGGAAGATGATGTTGCCGCGGTCGGCGTAGATGTTCATCTGCTCGGGATAGAGGCTGAGGACGCGCAGCTCCATCAGCTGCCCCTTTCCAGGAGAACGACGGTGGCGCCGACGTGCAGCTCGGTCGGCGCGATCTCGCGACGCCCCGCGGGTGCCAGGCCCGCCGCCGCGGCCTCGGACTCCAGCGCGGCGGCGGCGAAGGTGAGGATCCGCACCTCGTTCGGTTCCTCGCTCAGCGAGCCCTCCGGCGACACCGTATGGCGCAGGCGCCGGACGACGACTTCGCCCGGGCCGATCGCCGCCTCGATCGCGAGGCTGGAGTAGACCCAGCCGTCGACCTCGCGCACGTCGGGGAGGGGGGGAGGAGCGCCGTCGGGCTCCGGCATCTGCTCGAGGATCGTCGCGGCGAGCAGGCCGGCGGGCCGGAGGGCCGCGGCGACGCAGCGCAGGCACTCGACCCGCTCTGCCGGGCCGGGCAGGAGCTGCAGCAGGTGGGTGGGGGCGAGGACGAGCCCGACCTCCTCTGCCGGCTCGAACGCCCGCGCGTCGGCGTGCAGGGTCCTAACCGGCAGCCCCTCGGCCCGCGCCGCGAGCGCGTCGAGCAGCTCGGCGTCGGCGTCGAGGCCGATCGTCTCGTGCCCGCGGCGGGCGAGGTGCAGGGCGACGCGGCCGGTCCCGCAGCCGAGCTCGAGGACCGGGCCGCCGCAGCGCTCGGCGAGCTCCTCCCAAAGCGGCAGGTCGGCCTCGTAGCTGCCGCACTCGACGTCGTGCCAGATCGCGGCGGCGGTCGCGCTCATCGCCAGAACTCCTTCGCCAGGCCGCGGTCGGCGAGCAGCTTGCGGAGTTCCAGAAGGGCGGTGTAGGTGGGGAGGGCGAAGAGGCGGCGCTGCGCTCCGGCCACCGCGGCGTCGAGCGAGTCGCTGATCCCCGGCACCACCTCGATCTTCTCCTCGGGCCAGCCCGCGTACTTCAGCCGCAGCGCCATCTCCGGCGCCCGCGTCCCTGAGCAGACCACCCGCCTGACGCCGCCGGCCAGCAGCTCGAAGTCGGCGTCCCAGATCCAGGAGACGTCGCGGCCGTCGGCGATGCGGTCGTTGAGCGCGATCCAGAGGTCGATGCCCTCGCCCTGACCCTCGCGGCTCTCCAGCATCAGCGTCCGCAGCACCTCGTTCGCCCCGGCCGGGTTCTTGATCAGCAGGATCGAGACCGGGACGCCGTCGACCTCGATCGTCTCCACCCGGCCGAAGGCGGCCCGCATCTCCCCGAGCGCGGCGGCGATCCGCTCCGGCTCGACCCCCAGGCGCAGCCCGGCCGCCACCGCGGCAAGCGCGTTGTAGACGTTGTAGAGGCCGGGCAACGGCAGCTCCAGGCGCATCTCGCCCTGGGGCGTGCGAACCGTCGCCCGCGAGCCGTCCATACCGCGCAGCTCGATCGCCGTCGCCGCCACCTCCGGCCGCGGCCGCTCTGCCCCGCAGTTGGGGCAGGAGTAATGGCCGAGGTGGCCGACGAAGGCGCGCGCGTAGGCGTAGGGGTGGCCGCAGCGGCGGCAGTGCTTGGCGTCGAAGGCGTGCTGCAGCTCCGGCAGCGCCTGCGAGTCGTCATCGATCCCGAAGTAGAGGACCCCATCGCGGCGGACGCCCTCGCGGTCGCGGCCGAGGTCGGCGATCAGCGGGTCGTCGGCGTTGAGGACGAAGCCGGTGTGGCCGACCCGCTCTGCCACGGTCTTCGCCCAGTCGTCGGCCAGCGCCTCCATCTCGCCGTAGCGGTCAAGCTGGTCGCGGAAGAGGTTGCCGAGAACGATCAACGAGGGGTCGAGCTGCTCGGCGACCCGCGGCAGCCAGGCCTCGTCGACCTCGAACAGGCCCTCCTCGCCGCGCTGCTCGAGCAGCGCCGTCGCCACGCCCCAGGTCATGTTCGAGCCGGCGCGGTTGTGGACCGGGTTGCGGCCGTCGGCGCCGAGGATCGCGGCGATCATCCCGGCGGTGGTCGTCTTGCCGTTGGTGGCGCTGACGATCGTCGTCCCGCGCTCGAGCCCGGCGCCGAGGGCGGCGATCGCCTCCGGCTCCATCCGCAGCAGCACCCGTCCCGGCAGCGTCGTGCCGCCGCCGCGGCCGCTCTTGCGGCTGGCGGCGCCGAGCGCCCGCGAGAGCGCGACCTTGGCGCCGAAGAGGGCGCCGGGGGAGCGTCCGTCGGCGCTCATCGCGCGGCGGGCTCTTCCTGCGCGGGAACGAGGATCGAGAGGCAGCGCGGCAGCACCCGCAGCGAGACCGGCAGGTCGGTGAGGTGGTCGCCGTCGGCGTAGACCGGGAAGGGGCGGCTGGCGTCGAGCTCGAGCCGCGCCGCCCGGAAGCTGGTCACCTCGGGCTTGTCGATGTGGGTGCCCTTGAGCACGTCTCGGAGGCCGCGCAGGAAGCGCAGCTTGCCGACCTCGGTGATCGCGACCACGTCGAATTCGCCGTCGTCGAGCTCGGCCTTCGGGGCGATCCACATGCCGCCGCCGTAGACGCTGTTGTTGGCGATGGCGACGAAGTAGCCGCTGAGCCGTTTGCGTTCCTCGCCGACCCCGAGCGTGAAGCGGGCGGTGCGCCAGCCGATCAGGGTGCGGACCATCGAGTAGGCGTAGACCGAGTTGCCGCGCAGCCAGTGGGTTTCGTTGGCGAGCCGATTGCATTCGGAGTCGAAGCCGACGCTGGCGATGCCGAGGAAGCGCTTGCCGTTGGCCTCGCCGACGTCGATCAGGCGGCTGCGGCCGCCGAGGACGGTGTCGACCGCGGCCTCCGGCTCGGTCGGGATCCCCAGCGCCCGCGCCAGGTCGTTGCCGCGGCCGGCGGGGATCAGGCCCATGGGCACGTCGGACCCGGCCATCGCCCCGCCGACGACCCCGAGCAGGCCGTCGCCGCTGACGACGACCGGGACCTCGCCCACCTCGGCGGCCCGCAGCGCCAGTTCCGCCCCGTGGTCGAGGCTGCGCGTCTTCTCGACCCGGAAGACGGCGCGGCGCGCGTCCAAGGCCGCCTCGACCCGCGGCAGCAGCTTCAGGCTCCTGCCCCCGGCGGCGGAGGGGTTGACGAGCAGGGTCAGCGGCGTCCCGGCGATCTCCATTCGCGCCCAGCCTAGAGGGCGAGGCCGGGCGGCCCGCCGCCGCGCGAGCGGGCGATGAAAAAGCTGCCGTCTCCAGCGGGTTCGGACCAGATCGACTCGAAGCCGAGGCCGGCGAGGCGGCGGCGCAGCAGCTTGCCGCGGAAGCCGCCGGGAACCTGTCGATCGCGCGATGCGGCGAGGGCGAGGAAACCGCCGGGCCGCAGGACGCGCGCCGCCTCGCCGGCGGCGGGGTGGGCGTCGACGGCCGCGAGCAGGTCGAAGTGGTCGTCCGGGAAGGGAAGGGAGCGGGGACTGCCCTGCTTGAAGGCGACCCGGCCCTCGGGGTCGAGCCCGACCCGAGCCGAGGCAGCCCGGATCGCCTCCTCGGAGCGGTCGACGCCGCGGATGCGGGCGCTGGGGAACTCGCGGGCGAGGAACAGCGCTCCGTCCCCGTCGCCGCATTCGACCTGCAGGATCCGCTCCGGGTCGCCGACGTGGAGGACGGCGGCGGCGAGCGGGGTCAGCGGCGGTGGGGAGGACACCCCGGGATCGTAGATCTCGCAGCGAATCCGTAAAAACTCCCCCTCGAGAGGACTTTTTACGGATTCGGCATCGCTTCCGGCAGGTGCAATAAGGTTTCGCGCCGTGGAGCAGCAGGGCCCAGATCGTCGCTGGATCATCCTCGCCGTTTTCGCGGTGATCGCCGTCGGCGTAGTCGCCGGGGTGCTGATCTCGCGCGGGGGCGGCTCCGACAACTCTTCATCGTCCTCCTCGGCCTCGACCGAAGCGAGCGGCGGCGGCTGCAAGCAGGTGGAAGCCCCCGAACCGAAGACGGTCAGCTTCAAGAAGCCGAAGCAGGTCCTGAAGCCAGGCGAAGAAGCGACCGCGGTGATGAAGACCAGCTGCGGCACCTTCAAGATCGCCCTCGACACCAAGCGGGCGCCGAAAACCGCCAACTCCTTCGCCTTCCTCGTCGAAGAAGGCTTCTACGACGACCTCACCTTCCACCGCGTCGTCCCCGGCTTCGTGATCCAGGGCGGCGACCCGGAAGGCACCGGCACCGGCGGCCCCGGCTACAAAGTCGTCGAGAAGCCGCCGGCGAACCTCGCCTACACCAAAGGCGTGGTGGCAATGGCGAAGAGCGAAGCGGAGCCGCCCGGCAGCTCCGGCAGCCAGTTCTACGTGGTCACCGCCCCCGACGCCGGTCTGCCGCCCGAATACGCGCTCGTCGGCAAGGTCAGCGAGGGCTACTCGACGGTGGAAAAGATCGAAAAGCTCGGGACGCCGGAAGAAAAACCGAAACAGACCGTCCTGATCGAAGAAGCCACGATCGAACGGGAATAGATGCGCGTGCGGCCGCGGCCGGCTAATCTGGCCGGGTGGCCAAGGTGGACGTAGGCGACCAGGCTCCCGATTTCGAGCTGCCCGGCACGGGCGAGAAGACCTACCGTCTTTCCGACTACCGCGGGCGCAACGTGATCCTCGCCTTCTACCCCGGCGACGCGACCACCGTCTGCACCAAGCAGTTCTGCTCCTACCGCGACGAAGGCGACCGCCTCGACGACCTCGACGCCGAGGTGCTGGGGATCTCGCCGCAGTCGGTGGACTCCCACGAGCACTGGGTCAAAGAGCAGGAACTGAACGTTCCGCTGCTCGCCGACGAGGACCTGACGGCGGCGAAGCTCTACGGCGTCACCGGCTGGATCGGGCCGCTGGCGCGCTTCACCGAGCTGAAGGACGCGCCCGGCGGTCGCTACGTGCAGCGGGCGATCTTCGTGATCGACGGCGAGGGCGTCGTCCGCCACAAGACCGTCTCGCGGACGGGCAGCACCTACGAGTCGGTCGAGAGCCTCGAGCAGGCAGTCGCCGCGCTCGGCTGATGCCCGCCGCGGCGGAGGCCTTCGCGGTCGGTCCCGCGCCGGTGCTGCGCGGGGAGGCGGAAGGGGAGGGGCCGCCGGTCGTCCTCTGCCATGGGATCACCGCGACGCGCCGCTACGTCCTGCACGGCTCGCGGGCGCTGGCGCGCGCCGGCTACCGGGTCGTGACCTACGACGCCCGCGGCCACGGGGAGTCGGACCCCGCCCCGACGGGGGAGAGTTATGGATACCCGCAGCTGGTCGCCGACCTGGAGCGGGTCGTAGCCGACCGGGTGGGCGAGGAGCGCTTCTTCCTCGGCGGCCACTCGATGGGCGCGCACACGGCGGTCGCCTACGCGCTGCGTCATCCCGAGCGACTGGCGGGGCTGGTGGTGATCGGGCCGACCTACCTGGGCGAGATCCGACCCGAGTCGCTGGACTACTGGGACGGGCTGGCGGTGGCGCTGGAGGCGAGCGGGGTCGACGGCTTCGTTGCCTACATCGGCGAGGAGCAGGGGGTCGACCCGCGCTGGCGCGACTCGGTGCTGCGCTTCACCCGCGAGCGGATGCTGCGCCAAGAGCACCCGGAGGCGCTGGTGCAGGCGCTGCGAGAGGTGCCGCGCTCGCGGCCGTTCGGATCGCTGGAGGAGCTGCGCTCGCTCGAGGTTCCCGCCCTCGTCGTCGCCGGCAACGACGACGCCGATCCGGGCCATCCATACGCGGCGGCCGCGGCCTACGCCGAGGCGCTGCCGCGGGCCGAGCTGGTCGGAGAGGCAGAGGGCGAGTCGCCGCTGGCCTGGCAGGGCGGCAAGCTCTCGCGCGTCTTAGCCGCGTTTTACGTCGAAGCCATATCTTCAGCCCGATGAGCCGCCCGACTTCATTTCCAAGCGAGTGGACCCTGCAGCGCCTGATCGCCTTCGTCGCCGCCTTGGGCGTCGGCGTCGCCACCTACATCGCGATCGCCGACTCGGGCGGCGGGGCGCCGGTCTGCATCGCCGGCGGCAGCGGCTGCCAGACCGTCGCCGACAGCTCCTACTCGCACCTTCTCGGGGTCAACGTCGCCGTCTTCGGGATCGTCGGCTACCTGTTGCTGCTGGCGAGCGCGTTCCTCGTCGGCGACGCCGCCCGCTTCGGCGGCTTCGTCGTCGCCCTCGGCGGCTTCGGCTTCAGCGTCTACCTGACCTACATCGAGGTCTTCAAGATCGAAGCGATCTGCCAGTGGTGCGTCGCCAGCGCCGTCCTGATGACGATCCTGTTCCTGCTGAGCGCGACGCGGCTGATCGGCTACGCGGGCGCCGAGGGCGAACTGGCGGCCGATGCCGGCTGAGAACGAGCGGCGGCAGCGCTTGCTGCAGCTGGCCGCAGGCGCGGTCTTCCTCGCAATCGTCGCCGTTGCGGTCCTGATCGTCGTCAGCTCGGGCGGCAGCGGCGGCGACACGAACCTCGAGGAAAAAGCGGAGGTGAACCGGCTCCTGTCTGGGATCCCGCAGAAAGGGCTGGTCCTAGGCGACCCCAAGGCCCCGGTCGAACTGGTCGAGTTCGGCGACCTGCAGTGCCCGGTGTGCAAGGGCTACTCGGAAGAGATCCTGCCGCCGATCATCGAAGGCAAGGTCAAGCGGGGTCAGGTGAAGATCGACTTCCGCAACTTCACGATCATCGGTCCGCAGTCGGTCCCGGCGGGTGCCGCCGCCATCGCCGCCGGCGAACAGGGCCGCGGCTGGAACTACGTCGAGCTCTTCTACAGAAACCAGGGTGCGGAGGACTCCGGCTACGCCGACGACGCCTTTCTCAAGGCGATCGCCGAAGGCGCCGGCGTAAAGAACATCGCCCGATGGGAAAAAGAACGTCAAAAGCTGACGCCGGAGGTCGAAAAGACCACCGCCGAAGCCCGGCGCCTCAGCTTCAGCGGCACGCCGTCCTTCGCCGTCAAAGGTCCCCACAGCAACGGCCTCGAACCCCTTGGCACGCCCGGCTCCACGGGGGCCATGGAAGAAGCGATCGAAAAGGCGAGCTAGGCCCTCAGCCAGGCTTCCTTGCCCAAGTTGACATAACCACCATTATCGTGCGTTGGGTTTGCGCGAACCTGCGATAAGGCCCCCTATAGGTGTCGAATCATCGGCTCGTCACCCTTTGAGAGTCAATCCTTGCGGGCGGAGCCGCTAGCCAGCGGCCGGACGATCGGCGGGGCCTTGGGCAGGGCGCCGCGTTCTACGTCGCTGAGGTCGAAGCCGGCGGCGCCGATCGCCGAGACGGTGTCGCGGTTGCAGTGGCAGCCGTCGCCGAGGAAGCGCCAGGGTCGCTCCAGGCGGTCCTGCCACTTGGCGAGGTCCGGGTGGCGGGAGCGGACGTGCTCGAGGAAGAGCAGCCGGCTGCCGGGTTTGAGGACGCGCTTGATCTCGGCCAGGGATGCGTCGGGGTCCGGGACAGTGCAGAGGACCAGCGTCACCACGGCGGTGTCGAAGGAATCGTCCGGGAACGGCAGGCGTTCCGCGGGCGTCTCGACCAGCTCGGCTTCCCGCTCCGAGCTCGCCAGCTTCTCGCGCAGCTGCCTGGTCATGTGCGGGTCGGGCTCGGTCAACGTCAGATGCTCTACCGCCTCGGGGTAGAGCTCCAGATTCAGACCGGTGCCGGCCCCCAGCTCCAGCACCCTCCCCCGCGCCTGCGCCAGCAGCTCGCGGCGCATCTCGCGCAGGCCTGCTTCTTCGGTCGCCTTGAAGCTCCGGTCGTAGCAGGCCGAGAACAGCCGCCCCCACGTCGCGTTGTAGATCCGTCCCAAACTGGTTCTCCTTCAGGGGACTGGTGCGTTTGGTGAGTTAACCCGGCTATAGGCGGGCTAACTCAGCGCTCGTCATGCGGCGTCGCGCTGCGCGGGCGCCGGTTTCTCCTGGTGCTCCTCGCCTGCGCTCGACGCCGCTCGCTCCTCGTAGGCGCGGCGGGCGCCGTGGTCGACTTCGATCATCAGCTTGTCGACGCCCATCGCACGGCCGAGCGCCTCGCGCCAGCTGCGCGGCAGCGGGCCGAGGATCTTGTAGAGGATGCCGTTGGACCGGGGCACGAAGACGTCGAAGCGCGGGACTTCCATCGCCTCGACGATCTCGTCGGCGACGTCGGATGCCTCGACCGGTTTCACCCATTTCTGGCCGACGCCGCTGGTCAGCTCGGTGTTGACCACGGTCGGCATCACGCAGAGGACCTCGATGCCGGTGTCGCGCAGCTCCGCCCGCACCGCCTCGCTGAGGCCGACTACGGCGTGCTTGGTCCCCGAGTAGGTGGCGATCCCTGGCACGCCGGCCTTGCCCGCCTGCGAGGCGATGTTGACGATGTAGCCGCTGCCGCGCGGGCGCAGGCGGCGGATCGCCAGCTGGGTGCCGGTGGCGACGCCGATGAAGTTGATCTCGATCTGGCGGCGGAGCGAGTCCTCCCCCTCCTCGGCGAACGGGGTCACCGGCATGATCCCGGCGTTGTTGATCACTCCGTCGACGGGACCGAGCTGGCGCTCGGCCTCGTCGAGGAAGTGTTCGAAGGAGGAGCGGTCGGTGACGTCGAGGGCCAGCGCCACCGTGCCGCCGCCGAGCTCGGCGGCGGTCTCCTCCGCCAGCTCGAGGTCGAGGTCGCCGACGGCGACGCGACAGCCCTTGTCGACCAGCGCCTTCGCCGTCGCCTTGCCGATCCCGCGCGCAGCCCCGGTGATCGCCACGACCTTGCCGCTCAGTTGCCGTCGCTCCTTCGCCATCGTGCTCCTCCTCTGTTGCGGCGGCCTTCCCTAGGCCGCCGGTTTGTAGACGGTGACCACGGCGGCGCCGCCGAGGCCGATGTTGTGCTGCAGGGCGGTCTTCGCGCCCTCCACCTGGCGCTTGTCGGCTTCGCCGCGCAGCTGCCAGGTCAGTTCCGAGCACTGCGCCAGGCCGGTCGCGCCCAGCGGGTGGCCCTTGGAGATCAGTCCGCCCGAGGGGTTGACGACCGGGCCGCTGCCGCCGTAGGTGGTCGCCTCTTCTTCGACCAGCTTGTGCGCCTCGCCCTCGGCCGCGAAACCGAGCGCTTCGTAGGTGATCAGCTCGTTGGCGCTGAAGCAGTCGTGCAGCTCGCAGACGTCGACTTCTCCGGCCGCGACTCCCGCCTCCTCGTAGGCGGCGTCGGCGGCGGTCTTCGACATGTCCGAGCCGACGATCGTCATGCAGTCGGCGTTCTCGTCGAAGGTCGAGCTGAGGTCGGTGACCATCGACTGGCCCGCGATCTCGATCGCCCGCTCCCAGAGGCCGTGCTGGTCGACGTATGCCTCGGAGGCGACGATCGCGCAGGCCGAGCCGTCGGAGGTCGGCGAGCACTGCAGCTTGGTCAGCGGGTCGTGGATCATCCTCGCCGCCTTGATGTCCTCCAGCGAGTACTCGTCCTGGAACTGGGCGTAAGGGTTGTTGACCGAGTGCTTGTGGTTCTTCCAGCCGATCCAGGCGTAGTGGTCGGGTTCGGAGCCGTACTTCTGCATGTGGTCGCGGCCCGCGTTGCCGAACATCTGCGGCGCCGGCGGCGACTGCTCCGGGTCGCGGATCTCGAACATCCGCATCGCGTGCTTGTCGAGCGCGTTGGTGCGGTCGGTGTACTTGACGCCCAGCGAACCCGGCTCCATCTTCTCGAAGCCCAGCGCCAGCGCGCACTCGACGAGGCCGCCTTTGACCGCCTGCCGCGCCAGGAACAGCGCCGAGGAGCCGGTCGAGCAGTTGTTGTTGACGTTGACGACCGGGATCCCGGTCAGGCCGAGCTGGTAGAGCGCCCGCTGGCCGTAGGTGGAGTCGCCGTAGCAGTAGCCGGCGTAGGCCTGCTCCACGTCCTCATAAGGGATGCCGGCGTCGGCAAGCGCCTTCTCCCCCGCCTCTTTGGCCCAGTCCGGGTAGTCGCCCTCCTTGGTGCCGGGCTTCTCGAACTTGGTCATTCCGACCCCGATCACGTACGTCTTGGTGCTCAACTCTCCACACCTCCTAAGTTTGGCTGACCAGCCAAATCTACCGAGGATCGGCGATTTGGCCAGGCCCGCCATGCCAGGAAGGCGATCAGGATGCCCAGGGCGGTACCGGTTGCGCGCTGGCCGGCGGCGCGGAAAGCGCCCTCGCCGAGGGTGCTGCTCATCAGCACCACGTAGGTCGTGATCGCCGCGGTGAAGAGCGCGTACTGGACCGTGAGCAGGCCGAAGCTGAGCGCGGCGGCGACCGTGAGGACGCTGCCGAGGACGAGGTCGTCGCCGCCGAAGGCCTCGGCGACCGCGGTGGCGATCGTGAGGCCAAGGACGGTGCCGAGCGCGCGCAGGACGAGCCGGTGGTCGGTCTCCCCGCGGTCGGGGCGCATCACGAAGAGGATCGTCAGCGGGATCCAGAAGCCGTGGTCGTGCAGACCGAGGAGGCGGTAGGCGGCGACGCCGGCGGCGAGGGCGGCGCCGAAGCGGATCGCGTGGCGGGCGCTGGTCGAGCCGAGGGTGAGGTTGGCGCGCAGGGCCGCCGTCGCGGCGCGGGCGTCCCAGGCCTTTTCCGGCTCGTCGGCCGCCCTGTCGGTGGCGAGCCAGACGACCAGCGACCAGGCGACCTGGGTGAGGGCGCCGATCGTTCCCCAGAGGAGCGCGGCGTCGGCGTCGCCCGCCGGGAGGAAGAGGCCCTGGGCGATCAGCATCGCCAGGGTGACCGAGAGGCCGACGATCGCCAGTCGCAGCGAGACCGCGAAGCAGTAGCCGGCGAGGAGGCCGCAGAGGCCGAGGGCGAGGACGGCGGTCGGGCCGGTCTGGCTGCTGAGGACGCCGAGGCAGGCGGCGAGGCCGATGAAGGGCGCGGTCGCCGCCTGCCAGCCGGCTCGCGGCTTGGCGGGGGCGTCCATGCCGGGGAAGCCGTTGATCAGGGCGCCGGCGGCGATCGCGCCCTTGGTCGGCGCGTCGAAGCCGAGCTCGACGATCAGGGCGAGGCCGATCGGGACGGCCAGCAGCGCCCCGCGGCGGATCGCCGGCCCCGGCTCGCTCGGCCCGATCGCGAAGAGCGGCGAGGCGCGCAGTTCCCGCGCCCTCCCGGAGGCGTTGAAGAGACGGGGCGTCGACCGCCGGTCCGGCATGGCCCTGAGGGTAACCTGAGGGGTCGTGGTCCACGCCGCCATCAGCTCCGATCCCGCCTCGGGAGTGGGGATCTTCGCCGCCCTCGCGGCCGGCGTCGTCTCCTTCCTCTCCCCCTGTGTGCTGCCACTGGTGCCGGGCTACCTGTCGGCGGTGACCGGCGTCTCGGCGAGCGAGCTCGACGAAGCCGACTGGCGGCGGGTGCTCGGCCCGAGCCTGCTCTTCGTCGCCAGCTTCTCGACGATCTTCATCCTGCTCGGACTGGCGAGCACCGGCATCGGCTCCTTCCTCAAGGACAACAAGGACCTGCTGACGACGATCTCGGGGGTGCTGATCATCGCCATGGGGGTCCTCTTCGTCTCCTCCCTCTTCATCACCCGGCTCAATCGCGAGTGGCACGTCGACGCGCTGCTTGAGCGGGCGGGCAAGGGCGGCCCGATCGTGGCCGGCGCGGCCTTCGCGATCGCCTGGACCCCCTGCATCGGGCCCACCCTCGGCGCGATCCTCTCGGCGGCCGCCGTGACCGGCTCAGCGGCCCACGGCGCCTTCCTCCTCGCCGTCTACTCAGCCGGCCTGGCGATCCCCTTCATCCTCACCGCGCTCGCCTTCTCGCGCATGACCACCGCCTTCACCGTCGTCAAGCGCCACTACCAGGCGATCGTCGCCGTCGGCGGCGTGATCCTGATCGCCATGGGCTTCCTCATCCTCAGCGGCGAAATCTCCCAGCTCAACATCGAAGTGCAGAATTGGATGGAAAACTCCGGAATCGACTTCTGGAACCAGGTCTAACGGCGAGACCGTAAAAACTCCCCCTCAAGAGGACTTTTCACGGACTCGCGATCAGTTGCGAGTCGGCGCGACCGTCTCCAGCTCTTTGCCGACGGCCTCGGTGATCGCCAGGCCGTCGTCCTCGAGGTCGCGGGAGCAGGCGATCCGGAACCGCCCGTTCCCGATCTCGGCGTCGGCACCACCACCGACCCGCCTATCTCAACTTTTAGGCAGAGTGCACGGCGGCCAGCGGAGGCTCCGTCCCCCACCGAAGGTAGTAAGCGAAGAACGGATCGGAGATGTACAGCGTGTCCTGCTCCTCGTCATAGTCGACCACCGGCTCACCCTCGATGTTTTTCCGGGCGATATCACTCATGTGTTTCAACACACCGGTGACCTGCTGCCGCTGGGGAGGGTCGCTTGCAAGCACATCTTTAACTGATCCGCGAAGCTCGGTATAGGGCAATGCAGTGAGAGGTCCCGTGTGCGCAATTGCGGCGAGGACCACCCCGTAAATGTCCGTTTTGGTGCCGTCGACTAGAACTCGCTCAAGGCGATCGCTGCGCTGCCGGGGCCCCTTAATCAGCAAGTCAAAGGCCATCTTAGACGTACTCGATGCATGGACCTGAAAAAATGGCTCCCAGTCTGGTGCCTCGAGCGTCTGGGTAGCTGAACCTCGTTCGCGCACGCCCGATGCTTTGCAAAGACTTAGGCAAAAAGTCTGCATCAGGTGGGGGCTCTGAAAGGCCTCGGCGATTAGGCGGTCGATCAGTGAATGTTCGGCATGCACATTCAGTGCCTCAAAGCCCTGCTTGGCAATCCCCGCCAGCTCGTTCTCGCTCCAAAAACCAATTGGCAACTGCTGGACTCGGCCGGTCATCTCCCGCTCGACCCGCACCGCATCGAAGGCCCGATGCGGGACCGACGCAAAAATCACTGGAACCCCCTCGAAGACCAATTCCTTCAAGCCCCGCACAACATCAAGCTGCACCTTCGAAGGCAGATAGTGGAAGTCGTCGACAACCACAGGGACAAGGCGCTCTCGCAGCGCGTCGCCGACTACGTTGACCAGTGGTCGCTTGCGGCCGACAGTCCGGCCGGAACTGCTTCCAGTCTGTTCGGTCAAACGGCCCTTGCCACCGAGAGAGCCGATGCCAGGCAAGCCGATACTGGCGCCACCCTCGACATCAGCACCCTGAGACTCCTGAGACCCGGTGGTGCTGGTCTCTTCGTCGAAGAGGGAAAGTTTGTCCGCCACCGAAGACCAAAATTCACTTGCCGTCGCCACAGAACCGCCGGAAATCCAGATCGACTCCTCGGGGACAATACGTTTCAGCAGTACGGTCTTCCCGCACTTCGTCGGCCCCGACAGAGACAAGATCTTGTGCCGCTCGTCGAGGTAGTCCTGCACTTGCTCCTCCAAGCGTAGATTGCTGCGCGGGTTGTAGGTAACGCTCGGTAGCCCTCCCGGCACAAAGACCTCCCCCACCTTCGTCATGGCAAGAGCCTAACCCAGTGTCATGACAGCACGGCGCCTTCTCGGATGTGGAACGGCGGAGTGCCTCATCAGTGCCCTGTGCGAAGGCCACAACGTCTCCATCGATGCGTGCCGCCGTTCCTGCCAATCCCTGTCGAGCAAGGTCAAGACAGACTCGCGTTCAATTCCGGGTCGGCGCGGCGGTTTCCAGCTCTTTACCTACGGCCTCGGTGATCTCCAGGCCGTCGTCCTCGAGGTCGCGGGAGCAGACGATCCGGAATCGTCCCGTCCCGATCTCCCCATCGGGCACCACCGGCAGCCCCCGGATCGTGTCCCACCCCAACCGCTCGACCTCGAACGGGTTCATCCGCACCTCGGCCGCCGGAAACGGGCAGTTCATGTTGTGCTGGTCGATCGCCTTCGAGATCGCTTCGAGGTTCTTCGCCTCCGGGGAAGACATGCCTGGAGTCTAGGTCGTCCAGATCGCTAAGGAGCCGAGGGAGAGATGTCGAAGACATCGTCAGTTATGGGGATCGATCTCGTCCTGGCGGTGTGCGGCGGCGGCAACAACACGGTGGCCATCGTCGTCGTCCTCGCGATCGCCGCGCTCTACCTGCTGGCCGTGGGCGCCGCGCTCAGGGGTGCCGAGGACGGCACCGAGCGGGTGAAGTTGATCGGCGTGCTGGTGGTCTCGATCGTGGTCGGCGGGGTCGTGTTCCGCGGGCTCGACGACATCTCCGGTTTCGGGGACTTCCTCGGTCGCCTGATCATCGCGCTGGTCATCAGCAGCGCGATCGCCCTGATCGGCGTCGCCAGACAGCGCGAAGAGAGCACCGGGCGGGCGGTCTTCGTGGCCGCCGCCGGCACGGTCCTGATCCCCTTCGGCATCTTCATCCTCTTCTTCGCCGCCGTCGGCCTCGGCACCGGCTGCCTCGAGTGAGCCACGCTCGCCGGCCCTGGCGCGAAGGACCGTCTCCCGGCGCACCGAAAACCCCCGCATGAGCACGAACCGGATGGAGGCCTTCTCCGACGGCGTCTTCGCGATCGCGATCACCCTGCTCGTGCTCGAGATCCACGTGCCCGAGCCCGGCATCGGCGAGAGCCTGGGGCACGAGCTGCTCGCGCAGTGGCCCAGCTACGCCGCCTTCGTCATCTCCTTCTTCACGATCGGGATCATCTGGATCAACCACCACGCAATGGTCCGTCGCCTGCGTGTCACCGACCACTCGATCCTCGTCTGGAACCTGCTCCTCCTGATGACGGTCTCCGCCCTCCCCTTCACCACCGCCCTGATGGCGACGTATCTGAAGGAGAGCGATGGCGAGTCGCTGGCGGCCGCCGTCTACGCCGGCAGCTTCCTGCTGATGGGCGTCGTCTTCGCCGGCATGAACCGCCACATCCTCTTCGAGCGCGTCGACTTCCTCGACGAGAGGCTCGACGAGCCGATCCGCCGCCTCACCCTGAAGCGCGGCGTCGCCGGCGTCCTCCCCTACGCGATAGCCACCGCCGTCGCCCCGATCAGCCCCTACCTGACCCTCGCCATCTGCGCCGCGGTCGCCGTCTTCTACGCCAGTCCCGCCGCCAGCGCCCCGGACGTTCGGGCGGCCGGCCCACCTGCTTGAGCCAGGCTCTAAAGGGCGATTCCAAGGGCTTCTTCCTGTCTAGCCGCCTCCCTACGATCAACGGGTGAGCTTTGATCGGACGATCGCCCATCTCGACATGGACGCTTTCTACGCGTCGGTGGAGCTGCGGCGGCGGCCGGAGTTGAGGGGAAAGCCCGTTGTGGTCTGCGGGTCGGGGCCGCGGGCGGTGGTGACCACGGCCAGCTATGAGGCGCGGAAGCTGGCGGGGATTCATTCGGCGATGCCGGCGGCGGTGGCTCGGCGGCGGTTGCCGGACGCCGTGTATCTGCGGCCGGACTTCCCGGCTTATCGGGAGGCGTCGGGGCAGGTGATGGACGTCTTGCGGGGGAACGTCGAGGTGGTCGAGGTGGTGGGGCTGGACGAGGCTTATCTGGACCTGACCGGGCTGTTCTCGCCCAAGGCGGTGATGCGGCGGATCGCCAACGAGATCCGGGTGGAGACGCGACTCACCTGCTCGGTCGGGATCTCCGAGTCGCGGATGCTGGCGAAGATCACCAGCGAGCTCGGGAAGCCGCGGGGGCTGGTGGTGCTCTCGCGCGAGGACGCCCTGGAGCGCTTTGCCGACCACTCCCCCGGTCTCATCCCCGGCATCGGCCCGAAGACGGTCTCGCGCCTGGAGTCGATGGGGATCGCCACGCTCGCCGACCTGCGCCGCCGTGACCGGCAGGAGCTGGAATCGACCTTCGGCCCCCGCTCCGGCGCCTGGCTGCACACGCGGGGCAACCTCCTCGACGAGACGCCGATCACACCCGAACACGAGACCAAGTCGCAATCGACGGAGATCACCTTCGACGTCGACGTCAACCAGCGCTCGGAGCTGGAGCGCCATCTCCACGAGCTCTCCGACGAGCTCTGCCGGCGTCTGCGCAAGCGCGAGCTCGAGGGGCGCACGATCGGGATCAAGATCCGCCTCGACGACTGGACCAACGTCACCCGCTCGCACACGGTCGAGACGCCGACCAACGACCCGGCGGTGGTCGGGCCGATCGCGCTCGACCTCCTCCGCGCTTACGACCCGCAGCGCCCCGTGCGCCTGCTCGGGGTCCGTCTCGCCTCCTTCGACTCGGGCGAAGCGGCCGAGCCGGAGCCGACCGACGGCCAGCTCCAGCTCGGACTCGCCTCATAGCGGCCTAGCGGGTCGCCATCACCGTGCCGACGCCGGGGAAGCCCAGCTTCTCCTTCACGGCCTCGGTCAGGTCGTAGTCGCGCCCGGCGACGTACGGCCCGCGGTCGATCACCGGCACCGTCACGGTGCGGCCGTGGTAGCGCAGCTTCACCTTCGTCCCGCAGGGGAGCGTCTTGTTGGCCACGCCCATCGTCCCCGGCATCAACGTTCCGCCGCAGGCGACGCCGTTGCCGTAGAGGCCCGGGCCGTAGTAGGACGCCCCGGCCAGGCGATAGGTCGTCAGCTTGCGGGCGGGGCTCTTCGACCCGGTTGCCCGCCGGTCGTGGACGCCGTAGGCGCGGACCGCGTAGGTGCCGGTCCGCTCGGGCGCCCAGCGCAACGCGAAGGTCCCATCGGCCTTGGTTGTGACGCCGCGCACGCCCCCGTCTGGGCCGCGGAAGACGACTTTGACCCGGCGCCGGCCGCTCGGCCGCACCTTGCCGCGCACCCCCAGCCCGTTCCCCTTCAGCAACGAGTGCGTCGAGAGGTGCAGGGCGACGTGGGAGCGCGACCGCTCGTGGTGCCTATGGCCATCGGTTCGCGCAGCCGCCGGCGCCAGGCCGATCGACAGCGCGGTGGCAGCCGCCACCGCGGGCAGGAGTATTCGCCTGTACGTAATTATTTTCCAGCTCGCTTTCTTCTGCCTACGGGGTTAGCTGACGGGCTCGCGATCGCCAGCTCCTCCGGCTTCTCTCGCTACGGGCGGCTCGCCGCCCGATTCGCCCCGGCCGCGTCTGGCGCGGCAGTGGGTCCCCCGTTCCCCCGCGCGTGGCACGAAAGACTCGGCAGGTCGTTTAGGTCGTTCTCAGGTCGAACACGGTAGGGACGCCCTTGTCGCGGGAATGTGAGCAGGCGCACATATTCAGAACGCTGCACGAAAACCTGCCGAATCGGCTTCAGCAAGCCTTTCGCACCGCTTTAGTCAGCCCTGGACACCTGTGCGAACATGTCTTCTCCATGGCGCGACCGGAACGACTCAGCGGCCTCGATACCTCCTTCCTCCACCTGGAGCGCTCCGGCGCCCACATGCACGTCGCCTCGGTCAGCATTTTCGAAGGCGAAGCGCCCACCCACAAAGAGTTCCGCGACCACATCGCCTCGCGCCTGCACCTGGTCCCGCGCTTCCGCCAGAAGCTGCGCTTCGTCCCCTTCGCCCAGAGCCGGCCGGTCTGGGTCGACGACCCGCACCTCAACCTCGAGTACCACGTGCGCCAGACCGCGCTGCCGGCGCCGGGCTCCGACGAGCAGCTGCGCAACCTCGCCTCGCGGATCTTCTCCCAGCAGCTGGACCGCTCGAAGCCGCTCTGGGAGCTATGGCTGGTCGAGGGGCTGACCGGCGACCGTTTCGCGATCGTCGGCAAGAGCCACCACGCGCTGGTCGACGGCGTCTCCGGCGTCGACATCACCACCGTCCTCTTCGACCTCGACCCCGAGCCGCAGGGGGCGCCCGACAAGGCGCCGCCGTGGCTGGCCTCGCCGGAACCGACCGACATGCGGCTGCTGGGCGAAGCACTGAAGGAGCGGGTGACGAGTCCGACCGAGATCTACCGCGGCTTCCGCGCGGCGCTGCGCGGCCCGCGCCAGGTGCTGCGCGGGCTCGGCGCCACCTCGAAGATGGTCAGCGCCGGGATGTCCGCCCCCGACAGCGTCTTCAACGTCGAGATCGGCCCCCACCGTCGCTTCCAGATCACCCAGACCGACCTCGACGACCTCAAACGGGTCAAGGACGCCCACGGCGGCACCGTCAACGACGTCATCCTCTCGATCGTCGCCGGCGCCCTCGGCAAATACCTGCGCGCCCGCGGTCACGACACCGAGGGCCTGGAACTGCGGGCGATGGTCCCGGTCAGCGTCCGCGCCACTGACGAGCACGGCGCCCTCGGCAACCGGATCACGGCGATGTTCGCGCCGCTGCCGGTCTGGTGCGAAGACCCGGTCGAGCGGCTGCACCTGATGAGCGCCGAGATGGGCGACCTCAAGTCCTCCGGCCAGGCGGTCGGGGCCGAGATCCTGACCAAACTGACCGATTTCGCGCCCTCGACGATCGCCTCCCAGGCGGCGCGCCTGCAGCCGGCGCAGCGCTTCTTCAACCTCGTCGTCACCAACGTTCCGGGGCCGCAGTTCCCGCTCTACGTGCTCGGCCGCAAGATGGAATCGATCTTCCCGATGGTGCCGCTGGCGCGGCGCCAAGCGCTCTGCATCGGGATCATGTCCTACAACGGCCAGGTCAACTTCGGCCTCGTCGGCGACTACGACGGGATGGCCGGCCTCGACAGCTTCGCCCTCGACCTCGAAGCGGCGACGCAGGAGGTCATGGCCACCGTGCCCAGGACCGCCAAGAAGAAAGCGAAGAAGTCGAAGGCCAAAGCCGCGGCGGCTTCCAGCAACGGCGCAGGGCCGGTCGCGACCGAGTCGCGCTCCTAGCTACCGGATCAGCCTGCCCCTGACTTCGAACGGCAGGCCGTCGGTCAGATAGAGCCAGTCGAGGCGGCGGGCGCTGAAGCCCTTCGCTCGGGCGTCGGCGTTGACCACGACCGCGGTGATCCGCTTGAAGCGCCCTGAATGGGAGAGCCGCACCGTCAGGCGCCCTCCCCCGCGCTTGTAGTTGATCCGCGAGACGGTGCGCCCGCCGCGCTCGCTGCCGATCCGCCCGACCAGGGCCAGCCCGGCGGCGGTCCCGCGCGGCGCGGTGAGGTGTACGACGACGGACTTGCCGTCTCCCGCCCGCACCCGCAGCAGCTGGAAGGTGGTGTGGTTGAGGAAGCGCGTCTGCGACTGCCCGTTCAGCTGCAGGTGGCCCTGTCGGCGCATGTCCGGGAAGAGGCGGCTCTCGCGGAAGCCCCTTCCGGTCCGCCACTCGGCGACGGCGGCGGCGAAGCGGGTGAAGTCGTGGCTGAGGTCCGAGGGGCCGGCGGCGCGGATCGCCCGTTCGTAGCTGGAGACCGAGAATCCGCCCGGTTTGGCGTCGATCGCCCCCGCCCAGGCCCTGCGGATGATCGCCTCGCCGTAGCGCCGCGCCAGCCACTGGTTCCAGACGGCGCTGCCGTACTCCTTGATCGAGTTCGTCGTCAGCGGCGTTTCCCACAGCTTCACCCAGCGGCGGACGTAGCGCAGGTAGTCGTCGATGCCGTTGTAGACCTGGTCCTCCATCCAGGTCGCGGTCGACTCGGCGAACCAGGGGTCCTGGTAGGCGTCGTAGCCGAACTGGAGGATGTGGTTGTACTCGTGGGCGAAGGTCACCTCGAGATCGTTCAGGGGCTTGGTGCCGGGGAACTCGAAGGCGCTGTAGTCGTTGTCGAGGACGAGGTAGCCGTGCAGATGGCGCGGGATCCGGTGCTGCTTGGTCGCCTGGCCGCGGTCAGGCGCCGCATAGCCGAACAGTTCGCCGCCGATCTGCGAGAGGTAGACGTCGGTCTTGCCGTTGCGCTCGCCCTTGCGCCCGTCGCTGCGCGGCTCGCGCCAGCCGAGCCTGTCGTTCTCGACCGTGTGGACGTGTTCGGCGACCTTCAGCACCCGCTCGACGAATTCGGGGATGCCGTTGCCGTTCTTGTCGGTCAGGCTGGGCGCGTCGAGCCCCTGGTCGACCCAGTGGATGCAGAAGTGGCGCGAGCAGGCGGGCGAGTTCTTCGCCTCCGGCACCGAGTAGGCGTTGCGGTTCGGGTCCGGGTCGTCGGTCGGCCGCGAGCGGTGTTCGGTCGGCCGTTCCTCGGGCATGATGAACGGCTTCTGCCCCTCGGAGGCGAGGCCAGCCGGAGCAACGTCGATCGCTGCCTGGGCAGCGGGCACTGCGGCGAGGACCAGTAGCAGGGCCGCCGAGGTACCGACCAGGTGGCGCCGGCGGTTCCGCATGCCCGAAGAACCCTAGCGGGGGCCGAAAGTCGCTCTCGAGGGCCGGAGGGAGACCGCGGGTAATAGCCTCCGCAGGGCTCGATGCGCGTAGCCCTCGCCCAGATCAACCCCACCGTCGGCGCGATCGACGCCAACGCCGCCAAGGTGGCGGAGTGGATCGGCCGCGCCCGCGAGGAGGGCGCCGAGCTGGCGATCTTCCCCGAGCTCTGCATCCCCGGCTACCCGGCCGAGGACCTCTACCTGAAGCGCCACTTCCTCGCCGCCAACCGGCGTGCGGTCGAGGAGCTGGCGCGGGAGGCGGTCGGGATCACCGTCCTGGTCGGCTTTGCCGAGCCCGTCGCCGACCAGGCCGACGAGCGCCACGCCCACAACTCGACCGCCGTCCTCGCCGACGGCACCGTGCAGGCGGTCTATCGCAAGAACCGGCTCCCCAACTACTCGGTCTTCGACGAGCAGCGCTACTTCGTCCCTGGGAGCGAGCCGCTCTCGACCGCGGTCGGCGGCGAGGAGGTCGGGCTGACGATCTGCGAGGACGTCTGGCTCCCCGGCGATCCGGCGCAGGCCGAGGCCGAGGCGGGCGCGCGGCTGATCGCCAATCCCTCCGGCTCCCCCTACCACCGCGGCAAGGGCCGCGAGCGGGAAGCGATGTTCCGCGAACGCTCGCGCGCCTACGGCGCCTACTTCGCCTTCTGCAATCTGGTCGGCGGTCAGGACGAGCTCGTCTTTGACGGCCAGAGCCTCGTCACCGGCCCCGACGGCTCGGTGATCGCCCGCGCGTCGCAGTTCGAAGAGGAGCTGCTGGTCTGCGAGGTGCCGCCCGATGGTCCCTGCCGGCTGGCTGAGCCGCTCTCCGATCTCGACGAGGTCTACGAGGCACTGACGCTCGGCCTGCGCGACTACGTCTTCAAGAACGGCTTCAAGCACGTCGGCGTCGCCCTCTCGGGCGGGATCGACTCGGCCCTGGTGGCGATGCTCGCCGCCGACGCGGTCGGGCCGGAGCGGCTGAGCTGCGTCGTCATGCCCTCCCCCCACTCCAGCGCCGAGACCCAGCAGGACGCGCGCGACATCGCCGCCAACCTCGGATGCGAGCTGCTCGAGATCGCGATCGAGCCGATGATGGAGAGCTACCAACGGGGGCTGAGCGGCTACCTGAGCGAGCCCGAGGCGGCGGTGCCGCGCGACCCGACCAAACCTTCGGAGCCGGACCTGACCGCCGAGAACATCCAGGCGCGGATCCGCGGCAACCTGATGATGGCGCTCTCCAACCGCCACGGCTGGCTGGTGCTGACGACGGGCAACAAGAGCGAGATGTCGGTCGGCTACGCGACCCTCTACGGCGACATGGCGGGCGGCTTCGCGGTGATCAAGGACGTGCCGAAGCAGCTGGTCTACGAACTGGTGCGGCGTCGCAACGAGCGCGAGGGCCGCGAGCTGGTGCCGGCGAGCGTGATCGAGCGCGCCCCCTCGGCCGAGCTGCGGCCTGACCAGCGCGACGAGGACTCGCTGCCGCCCTACGAGCTGCTCGACCGCATCCTCGAGGCCTACGTCGAGCGCGACCAGGGCCGCGAGGAGATGATCGCCGCCGGCCTGCCCGCCGAGCGGGTCGACGAGGTGATCCGGCTGGTCGACCGCGCCGAGTACAAGCGCCGCCAGGCCGCGCCAGGAATCCGGATCACCCCGAAGGCCTTCGGCAAGGACCGGCGGCTGCCGATCACCAACCGCTTCGGCGGCTAGATCAGGCGGCGGGACGCGGGCGAACCGCGATAGTCATCCGGGCCAAAGCGCAGAGCCTGCCCTCATCGTTGAGGACCTCGGCTTCCCAGATCCAGGTGGTGCGGCCGCGGTGGCGGGCCTTGGCGCGCACTTCCACCCCACCCTCGGTGACGGGGCGGATGAAGCTGACGTCGATCGACTGGCCCATCGCCGCCATCCCGTCCTCGTAGACGGCGCCGGCGGTCGCCCGCGAGCAGACGCTCTCGACCAGGGTTGACATCACGCCGCCGTGCATTAGTCCGAAGGGCTGGCGCAGCTCGTCGCGGATCGACAGCCGCACCCGGGCGTCGTCGGGGTCGTCGCTGAGCCACTCGGTGCCGATCAGGCCGTCGAAATGTTGCGGCTTAACCTGAGCCTCCTCGTTCACGCCACGCACCCTAATAGGCTTCCGGTCCGGTGGCGCTGAGCGACGACCAGAAGGCGATCCTGCGGCTGCTCTCGCAGCGTGGCGCGCAGGGCTATGACGATCTTGCGGCCCTGTTGGGGATCTCCGTCCAGGAGGTCCATCGGCGAGCGCAAAAGGCGGCTGAGGATCTTGAAGCCGAAGGGATACCTGCACCCGACATCCCAGAGCCGGGGGGCGCCGGGACCTCGTCCGGCAGAGCAAAAACCGGGGAGGCTCCGGCGGACGAGGTCCCGGCGCCCAGGGCTCCGAACCCGCCCGCGCCGTCCGAGAAGGCAAAAGCGGAGCCGGTCGTTCCGATTCCTCATCACGAGCATGGGCATGGGCCTAAGGAGATCGCCCATGAGGCGAAGCTGCTTGAGAACCGAGGGTTGTGGGCAATCATCGCTGGGGTTGCCATCGTTGTCCTCTTCGTGGTGATTCTCTTTGTCACCGGAGGGAGCGATTCGGGGTCGGACGGCACCACTGCCGCCTCCTCCTCTTCAGGCGAAAACTGCAAGGTCGGGACGGCGCCGAAGCCGAACGGGAAACTCATAACGGGCCTCGCCGCGGCGGCGGTGAAAAGCCCGAAAGAAGTGACGCGGGCGATCCTCAACCCGGTCGACGGCAGCGAAGCGCGGGGGTTGGCGGTCTTCGGGCGCGTCAAAAACAGCCTGGCGCTGCAGGTGGGCGTCGAAGGCCTGCCCCCGAGCAGCAACTGCGGCTACACGATCTGGATTGCGGCGAACCCGAAGAAAATGCTGCCCCTCGCCTCGACCAAAGTGGGCAAGGACGGGCGGATCAGTGCTCAGGTCGAAGTGCCGGTCGAAGTCCTCGCCTACCTGGCGAACGAAACCTTCGGCCAGATTGCGATCACCCAGACCGACGAATCGCAGCTGAAAGCCTCGCTGGCGCAAGCGACGAAGAAGAAAGAAGCCCCGCTCTACACCGGCACCGAAGTGATGCGCGGCACCGTGCAGGGCCCGATCGTCGGCGCCGCCAAGAAAGGTGCCGCCAAGAAGTAGCGCGCGGGGCCTTGGTTTTTGCTCAAGATTTCTGTACGTACCGTAGTCTGCCTTGAGCAATGTGCAGTCTTGGTCACCGGGGAAGAGCCTCGCTTTCGCTTTTGATCGTCGCGCTCGTCGCGCTGCTCCTGGCCGGTTGTGGCGACAGCGGGTCCGGCTCCGCCACGGCCGATGCCACCACCAAGGCACACCCCTCGGGCCCGACTGAAGCCGTCCTTCGTGAACTGGGGGGCAGCGGCGTGTCTGGAACGGTGCTCTACGTGAAGCAGTCTTCTGGTCTACCGATGATGAAAATTCAGCTGAAAGGGCTCGAGCGAGCGACCGGCGAGAAGCAGTACTTCATGTGGCAGATGGAATCGCGGCACAACATGGTGTCCTTCGCCAGCTACCACGTGCCCGATGGAGGGACGCTGTCGGTCAACCTGGAACCCAATCCGGAGTCCCTTTCCTTCCTCGAAGACGGAAGCACAACCGAATTCCTCGTCACCAAGGTCAATAACGACGACCGCTTCTTCGAAGCGTCGGAAAAGGCGCCGAGCGCCAGCGACCCGGCTCAGATCGGCGAACCGGTGGCCCGTGGAACTTTCACCGGACCCTTGGTCGGGCCCGCGGGCGGCGAAAGCTAGCTCTCAGGTATCAGCTTGCCCGGGTTCATGATCCCGGCGGGGTCGAGCTGCTCCTTCACGGCGCGCAGGGCGTCGATACCCGTCTTCCCCACCTCGGCCTCCATGTAGGGGGCGTGGTCGCGGCCGATCGCGTGGTGGTGGGTGATCGTGCCGCCGTGGGCGACGATCGCCTCGCAGGCGGCGCGCTTGACCGCCGCCCACTGCGCGATCTCGGCGCCGCGGCGGGCGCGGGAGATGAAGGTGAAGTAGAGGGAGGCGCCGTCGGCGTAGGCGTGGGAGAGGTGGCAGAAGACGAGGCCGGGCGTTCCCTCCTGCTCGAGGGTGGTGCGGATCGCGTCGGCGACCGCCGCGTGCAACTCGCCGAAGCGGCTCCAGGTGTGGGAGGTCTCGAGCGTCTCCACCATCGCCCCCATCCCCATCAGGGTGTCGCGGAGGTAGGGGCCTTGGTAGCGCCCGTGCTCCCAGGCTCGCCCGGCGGCCTGGCCGAGGTAGGCGGCTCCGCCGTGGCGCAGGGCGCGAACCGTGAGGGCGCGGCGGCGGGCGACCGACTCCTCCTCGCCCTCGAAGCCGACGATGACAAGGGCGCCGCGGCGGCGGCCGCGAATTCCCAGGTAGCGATCGAAGAGGCTCCCGCTGACGCCGCGCGGGCCGGACAGCGCCAGCGTCCCCTCGGTCTCCTCCTCGTCGGAGACGCGGATGATCTCCGGCAGGCCCGGTCCCTGTGCCAGCGCCCGCACGATCTCCGACCCGGCCTCGAAGCTCTCCGCCATCCAGGCCTCGTAGCGCTTCACCGCCGGCGCGGGACGCACCCGCACGGTCACGTCGGGGATCACCCCGAGCACGCCCTCCGAGCCGATCACCAGCTCCCGCAGCGCCGGCCCGGCGGCGGTGTGCAGGGTCTCCAAGGTCGAGAGCTCACCCGCGGGCGCCAGCAGGCGCACCGAGGAAACCAGCGCGTCGAAGCGCCCGTAGCCGCTCGAAGCCTGGCCGGCGGAGCGGGTCGCGGCGAAGCCGCCGACGGTCGCGTACTCGAAGGACTGCGGGAAGTGGCCGAGGGTGAGGTCGTGCGCGCCGAGAGCCGCCTCCGCCTCGGGGCCGCGCAGGCCGGCGCCGAGGCGCGCGGTGAGCGAGCGCTCGTCCACGTCGACGTCGCGCAGCGCCCCGAGGTCGAGGCTGATCACGCGCCCGTGGGTCCCGCGCAGCGGCTCGACTCCGCCGACGACGCTGGTGCCGCCGCCGAAGGGGACGATCGCGATGCCCTCCGCGGTACAGAGGTCGATGACCCGCCGCAGGGACTCCGTGTCGGGCGGCATGACGACAGCGTCCGGCGCCGCTTCCAGCGCCCCGTTCCGCAACCGCGCCAGATCCGTATAGCCGCGTCCCGTCGTGTGACGAACGCGGTCCTCGGCGTCCGTGAAGACGTTCTCCTCCCCCACCCCCTCGACCAACCCGCGTGGCAGCGCCTCCGCCGGCGGCAATTTGAACTCCCCGAACTCACGCGCCAACGGCCAAGGCTCCAATTCGCCGATCCGCTCCCGCAGGACCGCAAGCGCCTCGTCGTCCAAAGTCGGCTCGATCGCCGGGTCCCCCCACCCCCACCACTTGGCATCTCGCCGCGGGGTCACGTCAGCGCCCTCTCGATCCCGTCGAGCGCTTCGTTGAGGATGTCGCCCCGCGCCTTCCGCATCAGCGGCGAGCCGAGCTTGGACATGCCTTTCAGCGACTGTTCCTCGGTGAGGCTGACCTTGGTGCCGCCGTCGCGCTCGCGCAGGCCGATCTCGACCCGCAGCCCTTTCAGATGGCGCTCGAACGGCGTCCCCTCCAGCTCCTGCTCCCAGACGTAGCGCTCGCGCTCGGCCGAGCTGACGCAGCGGAAGTCGGCGCGCACGCCGCGTCCCTCGGCCGTCTGCAGCACCTTCGTCCACTGCGTCCGCTTGCCCCCCGGCTTGGCGTCTACGTTCTCCACCCGCGCCGTCCGCGGCCACCAGCGCGGCAGGCTGTAGGGGTCGGAGACGAGCTTCCAGACGTCGCCGATCGGCGCCGCGACGGTGCGCGTGCGGGTGACGCGGGCCACTTACTCGCCGGCGAGCCGGCGCAGGTCCCGGACGAGAAGAAGGTGCTTGAGGTGGCTGACCGTCGCCGCCAGGCTTTCCAGGCTCTGCAGCGCCTCTTTGCGGCGCTCGGGGTTGCGCGAGCGCAGCGACGGCCCCAGCAGAGCTTCCAGCAGATTCGCCTCGCGGTCGGCCGAGGAGCGGAAGACGCGCAGGTTGCGCGCACCGACGCCGACCCGTGAGAGATCGTTGGCGGCGCGGACGATCTCGCGGTCGGTCTCGTCGTAGACGGTCTTGCCTTCGCGTTTCTCCGGCTGCACGATCCCGAAGTTCTCGAGCTCGGAGATCAGCTCCTCGCGGGCGCCGGTCTCCTCGACGATCTCCTCGAGCGTCAGGTAGGCGCGCGAGGTGTCGACGAGGATCGCCCGCCGCACCCCCCCGGTCGCCTGTTTGCGCTCGCCGTCGCCGCCGAGCATGATGTCGCCGCCCGCCGCCAGCTCCTGGCGGATCACCCGCAGCGGCAGGAACTCGTCACGCTGCAGGCGCAGGATCGTCCGCAGCCGTTCGACGTCGGACTGGCTGTAGAGGCGGTAGCCGCCGGAGGTCCGCCGCGGGCTCAGCAGCTTCTGGTCCTCGAGGTAGCGGATCTTCGAGATCGAGACCTCGTCGAACTCGTTCTGGAGGATCTTGCAGACGGCGCCGATCGTCAGCGCCTTGCGCGGCCGGCTCGGCGAGTCGGCGCGCGCGGTCTGTTCGGACACGGCCATCTCAGCGCTCCAGGTAGCTCAGCTTGTACTTGCCGACCTGGATCTCGTCGCCGTCGGCGAGCCGGTGCGACTCAATCCGGCGCCGGTTCACGTAGGTGCCGTTGAGCGAGCCGAGGTCGTCGATGTAGAGGCCGTCGCGGCGGCGCACCAGCAGCGCGTGGTTGCGGGAGACGGTGACGTCGTCGAGGAAGACGCCGGCGTCGGGGCTGCGGCCGATCGAGACCCGCTCCTCGGCGATGCTGAAGCTCTCCCCCGCGCGGCCGCCGCCGCTGCGGATGACCAGCGCCGCGCCGCTCTCCTCGACCACCTCGTCGATGTCGACCGGCTGCATCTCGCCGGTCTCGTCGACCCGGTAGGTCATCGTCGTCGGCTCCTCCCCGGGCTCTTTCGGCCCGCCGAGGTAGGCGCCGCATTTCTGGCAGTAGTTCGCCCCCTCGGGGTTCGCGAAACCGCACTCGGGACAGTGGATCGCCATGGCGCTTCCCGCTCAGGCCGCGGGGTCGTCCTCCGGCAGCGACTGCGCCCTTCCGGCGAGGATCTGGGTCAGCTGCTCGACGTCGTCGCCGGAGATCACCGACTCCCCCGCCTCGCGTTTGTGACGCAGGCGGTTGACCAGCTCCGCGCGCAGGATGTCGATCTTCCCGTGCAGGACGCGCCGCTTGTAGGAGATCTCGTTCTCCTCTGCCGTCAGGTTGTCGATCATGTCCTTCAGCTCCTTGTCGCTGAGGGAACCGAGATCGGGAAAGGTGTCCTCCATCGTGCTCCTAACTCGAGGAGGCGGGAGCCTCCGTTTGCGCGGGAGCCGATGATAGCTCCCCACCCGCTAAAGGTTCAACCGCAGGTTAAGGGTTTGGGTGTAGCTGAAGCTCAGCTTGCAGGACGGGTGGCGTGGACGGCGCGCAGGCCCTCGCGTGCGTAGAGCACGGTGGCGACGATCGCCATCGCCAGCCCCCAGATGAGGAGCGCCGTGGCGACCCAGCCCGGCGCCAGCAGGGCGAGGAAGATTCCGCCCATGATCGGGAAGACCGAGATCCGCCCCGGCCAGTTGACTTCGATGTCGACGCCGTGGCGGAGGCCGTAGGAGGCGAGCAGCAGCATTGCCAGCTCGCGCAGCGCCAGCAGCGCCAGCGCCCAGCGCGGCAGCAGCTCGAAGCTCCAGCAGACGACGGCGCCGGCGAGGATCGTGAGGCGGTCGACGAGCGGGTCGAGCAGCGCCCCCATGCGGCTGTACTGGCCGGTGATGCGGGCGAGGATGCCGTCGAGGTAGTCGCCGGCCGCGATCGCCCAGAAGACCATCGCCGAGGCGAGCGAGGTGCCGTCGTCGGTGTTGTAGGCGAGGACGAGGAAGACGGGCAGCGCCGCGAGGCGCAGGTAACCGACGGCGTTGGGGATCGTCCACGGGTGCAGCGGCTCGCCCTTGCGGGTTTGGCGCGGCGGCGGCGCGCTGCGGTCGAGACCGAAGAGGCGGCGCACGCGGCCGCGGCCGAAGGGGTCGTGCTCAGTCATCGAGGAGCGACAGCGCCTGGGCGGCGGCGTCCTCCAGCGGCAGCTTGTGCTCGGCCCCGGTGGCGCGCTCGGAGGCCTCGACGACGCCCTCGGCGAGGCCGCGGCGGCCGGCGACGATCCGCAGCGGGCAGCCCAGCAGCTCGGCGTCGGTCAGCTTCTCCCCCGGCCCGGCGTCGCGGTCGTCGTAGAGGACCTCGGCGCCGGCGGTCTGCAGCTCTTCGTAGAGCCGGTCGGCAGCCTCGCGCTCGGGCTCGCCCGCCTTGGCAAGCGAGACGAGGTGGATTGCCCACGGCGCGATCGCCCGCGGCCAGACGATCCCGCGCTCGTCGGCGCGCTGCTCGATCGAGGCGGCGACGATCCGCGCCGGGCCGATCCCGTAGCTGCCCATCACGATCGGCTTCTCGACGCCGTCCTCGTCGAGGTAGGTGGCGCCGAGCGGCTCCGAGTAACGGGTGCCGAGCTTGAAGATGTTGCCGACCTCGATCGCCGCCTCGATCTTGATCTCGCCGCCGCCGGGGGCGGTGTCGCCGGCCTCGACCGTGCGCACGTCCATCTCGTAGGCCGCGAAGTCACGCGAAGGATCGATCCCGCGCAGGTGGGTGTTCGGCTTGTTGGCGCCGCTGACATAGGAGTTGCCGGTCAGCGCCGCGTCCTTGATGATCGGCAGGCCGCTGTCGACCGGGCCGAGGTAGCCGACCGGGCCGAGCTGCTCCTCGATCTCCTCGGCGCTCGCCTGGCGGAAGTCGCTTTTCATCCCGTTCCGCAGCTTGATCTCGTTGAGGCGATGGTCGCCGCGGAGCAGGACGAGGACCATCCCCCGTCCCTCGACGATGATCGGCAGGGTCTTGACGAAGGCGCCGTGCGGGAGCCCCAGGTGCGCCGCGACCTCCTCGACCTTGGCCAGGCCCGGGGTGTCGACCTCCTCAGGCGTGTTCAGCGCCGCCGGCAGCTCGACCGGCTGCGGCTCGGCCGAGGCGATCTCGACGTTGGCGGCGTAGCCGGGCGCCAGCGCCACCTCGTCCTCGCCCGCCGGGCAGGGCGCCATGAACTCGTCGGCGCCGGAGCCGCCCATCATCCCGACGTCGGACTCGACCCGGTACCACTCGAGCCCGCAGCGATCGTAGATCCGCGCGTAGGCGCCTGCCTGCAGCTCGTAGGAGCGCGCCAGGCCCTCCTCGTCGCGGTCGAAGGAGTAGGCGTCCTTCATCGTGAACTCGCGCGTGCGCAGGACGCCGGCGCGCGGCCGCGCCTCGTCGCGCTCCTTCGTCTGGATGTGGAAGAGCATCAGCGGCAGGTCGCGGTAGGAGCGAACCTCCCGCGCCACGTGGTAGGTGACCGCCTCCTCGTGGGTCAGGGCCAGGACCAGCGGCGACCCCTTGCGGTCCTCGAGCTTGAACAGCTCCTCGATCTCATAGCGGCCGGTCTTCTGCCACAGCTCGGCCGGCTGCAGCACCGGCATCAGCATCTCCTGGCAGCCGATCGCCTCCATCTCCTCGCGGATCACCCGCTCGACCTTCCGCTGCACCCGCCACCCCGCCGGCAGATAGGTCCACAACCCCGCCCCCATCTGCCGGACCAACCCGGCCCGCACCATCATCTTGTGCGAAACCGCCTCCGCATCGGCAGGCGCGTCCTTCAGGGTCGGCAGGAAGGTCTGCGAGAGGCGGCTCACGGGCTGAAACCTATCTGAGGGCCAAGGTCCCTAAAGATGAGGCACCGGACCCGCCGATACCGAAAGCGCCGATGGTGGAGATAAACGACTGGGGACAGATAGAAGACAAGGGCTGGGGAACCCTGCTCCTCGGCAACGGCATGTCGATCAACGTCTCCCCGCGCTTTGACTACGGCTCCCTGTACAAGGAGGCGAAGAAGCGAGGGCTGATAGATGAGCACGCCGAAGCGATCTTCCACCTCTTCGACACGGAGAACTTCGAGGTGGCGCTATCGAAGTTGCGGGACACGATCGCGATCACTGGGAACTTCAAAAAGGGAACGGCTGATTACGAAGACTGCTTCAGAAGCATCCAGAAAACCCTCGGCCGTACGGTGCGGGAGGTGCACCCCAAGAAAAGGGAAGTTCCAGCCGAGACCCTGAAAGCGATCCGTGACGAGCTCCTCGAGTACGAAGCGATCTTCACCACCAGCTACGACCTCCTGATCTATTGGGCTCTCGCCTGCCGCGGTAGCTTTTTCCCCTTCGGCGATTTCTTCTGGAGTGGAAGGGAGAACAAGTTCGACCCCGAGGAAAGCGATCTCAAACGACATCGCACGCCGATCTACCACCTCCACGGAGCCCTGCACCTGGTAGTCAACCGCGACGGCACCACCCGCAAGCTGAGCAAGAAGGACTTGAAGGAGGGCGAGGACGACCTCCTCTCACTCTTTGACAAGGACGCTCCGAGAGAACTGGAAGCACGGCAGCTTTTGGTGACGGAGGGCTCGGCCCGCGACAAGCTGCAGGCAATCGAAGCCAACGATTACCTCTCCCACGTCTACACCGCCTTGAAAGACGACGAGAAGGATCTGCTCATATTCGGTCACTCGCTTGCAGACGAGGACCGACACCTGATCGACGCGATCAACGCGAACCAGAAACGCTCGGTGGCGGTCTCGATGCACGGGGGGAGCAAGAAGAGACTGCACGAGGCGGGCCACCGGATCCTCTCGAAGCTGCACGTGGAAAACGTCTATCTCTTCCACGCCGAAACCCATCCCCTCGGCGACCCGGAGCTTGGAGCCCTCGACGCTTAGGCTCGCGTAAACCGGCGACCGGCCGTCGGCGAGGCCTCCTCGTCGAGGAGGACCTTGTCGGACTCACCGCGTTCGACGGCTTCCTTCTCCATCTGGGCGATCTTCTCGGGGGTGAGTTCGCCCTCGTTTTCGCGCTCGATGTTGGCGACCCACTCGGCGCCCTCGCGGGACTCGGCCTCGTCGAACTCGACTTTGCCGCCGCGGTCGAGGGACTTGTCGATCTCCTCGAACAGGGTGTTGACGAGATCGGCCTGCGGGACCTTGCGCAGCGGTTTGCCGCCGGCGAAGATCAGGCCCTCGTTCTTGGCCCCGGCGATGCCGAAGTCGGCGTGGCTAGCCTCGCCGATGCCGTTGACGGCGCAGCCGAGGACGGCGACCTCGACCGGCTCTTCGTAGGCTTCGAGCCGCTGCTCGATCTCCGCCACCACCGAGTCCATGTCGAACTGGAGGCGGCCACAGGTCGGACAGGCGATCAGCACCGGGCCGCGCTCGCGCAGCTGCAGCGCCTTGAGGATCTCCCAGGCGACCTTGACCTCCTCCTCGGCATGGAAGGTCGAGAGGCTGATCCGGATCGTGTCGCCGATCCCGTCGGCGAGCAGCGTCCCCAGGCCGACGGCCGATTTCAGCGAGCCGCCCCATTTCGTCCCCGCCTCGGTCACGCCGAGGTGCAGCGGGTAGGGGATCCGGTCCGCGAGCAGCCGGTTGGCGGCGATCGTGTTCGGCACGTTGGTCGACTTGATCGAGACCTTGAAGTTCTCGAAGTCCAGGCCCTCCATCAGCTCGACGAACTCGACCGCAGCGGCGACCAGCGCCTCGACCGGCGCTTCGCGCTCGAGCGCGTGCAGGTGTTTGGGCAGCGAGCCGGAGTTGACCCCGATCCGCATCGGCACCCCGGCCGCGGTCGCCTTCGCTGCCACCTCGGCGACTTTGTCGCGGCCGCCGATGTTGCCCGGGTTGAGCCGGATGCAGTGGGCGCCGGCGTCGATCGCTTTCAGCGCCAGCGTGTGGTTGAAGTGGATGTCGGCGATGACCGGGATCGGCGACTCGCGCACGATCGTCTTCAGCGCCTCCGCGTCCTGCTCGCGCGGGACCGCGCAGCGCACCAGGTCCGCCCCCGCGTCGGCGACCTTGCGGATCTGCTCCATCGTCGCCGCCACGTTCGCGGTCTCGGTCTTGGTCATCGTCTGCACGGCGACCGGAGCGCCGCCGCCGATCGGCACCTTGCTGACGAAGATTTGCCTCTTGGAAGCCATATGCGAAGCCTACTGAGCGCCGACTAGCGGACTTCGAAGCCTTCGCCGGTGATCCGGCCGATGTCGTTGGAGAGGCCGAGGAACATCAGCATCAGGACAAGCGCAAACCCGACCACCGTGGCCCGCTCGATCACCCGCAGCGAGACCGGCCGGCCGCGCAGTTTCTCGACCAGCGCCCAGAGGATGTGCCCGCCGTCGAGCGGCAGGATCGGCAGCAGGTTGATCAAGCCGAGGGAGAGGCTGACCAGGGCGAGCAGCAGCAGGGACTTTTCCAGGCCCGATTCGACCACCTGGTGTCCGACATCGCTGATTCCCACCACGCCGGACACCTGCTTGCGCTGCTGCGATTCGAAGAGGTGGGTGATCAGGTGGACGGTGCGTGAGGAGACTTCCCAGATCGCGTCGGACGCGTGGCCGACGGCTTCCGGCGGAGTGAGCTCGTAAGGCCTGCCGGCAAACCCGAAGCCGACCAGAGTCTGTTCGGCGGAGGCGTCATATCGGGGTCGCACCGAGACGATGACGGTCTTGCCGCCGCGCTCGAGCGTCAGCTTCACCGGGGTGGCGGCGAGACAGCCGCTCTTTTGTTCGCCGGCGCACTTATGGGACCCGATTTCTTCTCGGAACCTTTCGATCCGGTCGCTCGTACTCAGGTTGCGATAGCGACTCCCGTCGACCGCCACGATCCGGTCTCCCGGCTTGAGCACGCTTGCTGCCGGCGTTTTGGGGAGCACCCGTCCGACCGCCTGAGTCCCTTCTTCCAGCGTGGCGAAGGAATACACCCCCACCAGGATCAGGAACGCCAAGACGATGTTCACCGCCGGTCCCGCGGCCACCACGACGATCCGCTTCCAGACCGGCTTACGGAAGTAGGCGTTCGCTTGATGCTCCGGAGGGACGTCCTCCTCCGGGTTCATGCCGGTGATTTTCACGTAACCGCCAAGTGGGATCGATTTGACCCCG